>Ga0209917_1000678_pt1 | contig 14057 bp, 11 predicted proteins | sample SalPon2_C_H2O_MG_FD_185710 | JGI IMG/M metagenome (GOLD analysis project Ga0209917, IMG submission 185710) | Salt pond water microbial communities from South San Francisco under conditions of wetland restoration - Salt Pond MetaG R2_C_H2O_MG... | ecosystem: Environmental > Aquatic > Non-marine... | reverse complement strand
GCATGGGTCTGATCGGCAAACTGCTGTCGCTGTTCGGCGGCGGGTCGAAGGCGGCCGAACCCGAACACGAGGCCGAACCCGAACCTGAACACGAGGCCGAACCCGAACACGAGGCCGAACCCGAACACGAGGCCGAGGAGGAGGCGGAGGCGGAGGCGGAGGGCGACGAGGAAGAAGAGGAGGGCGGCGGCATGTCGACCAAGGCCGTCGCGGAGATGGCCGACCCACGCCGCCACGAGGGCGAGGAAAACACTGTCCACAACCGCGCCAAAAATCCCGAAGACCACGCGCCGCCCGAAGAGGAAGCCGACGAGCAGGAAGCCGAAGCCGAGGGCGACGAAGAAGAAGAAGAGGGCGGCGGCATGTCGACCAAGGCCGTCGCGGAGATGGCCGACCCACGCCGCCACGAGGGCGAGGAAAACACCGTCCACAACCGCGCCAAAAATCCCGAAGACCACGCGCCGCCCGAGGAAGAAGCCGACGGGCAGGAAGCCGAAGCCGAGGGCGACGAAGAAGAGGAGGGCGGCGACATGTCGACCAAGGCCGTCGCGGAGATGGCCGACCCACGCCGCCACGAGGGCGAGGACAACACCGTCCACAACCGCGCCAAGAATCCGGACGACCAGCGGGCGACGTAGCGGCGGCCTAGTTTTCCGCCGCGGTTCCCAGATGTGTATCGAGGAACTCGACGACTGCGGTGTAGGCCTCGATCCGATTCTCGAGTTTCGTGAATCCGTGACCCTCGTCCTCGAAGATCAGTTCGCGGACGGGGACGCCCGCCTCGCGGGCGCCCTCGACGATACGGTGGGCCTCGCTCACCGGCACCCGTGGATCGTTCTCGCCGTGGAGAACGAAGAGGGGCGCGGCGATGTCCTCGACGTGATTGATGGGGCTGATCGATTCGAGCATCTCGCGGTCGTCTGCCAGCGACCCGTACTCTGCTTCGCGGAGTTCGCGCCGCCAGTCGCCCGTGTTTTCGAGGAAGGTGACGAAGTTGGCGATGCCGACGATGTCGACGCCGGCGGCCCACACGTCGGGGTACGCGGTCATGGCAGCTAGGGTCATGAACCCGCCGTAGGACGCGCCCATGACGGCGATGCGGTCCGGGTCGACGGCGGGGTGGTCGTGGAGCCAGTCGACGCCGGCTTTCAGATCCGCCACCGCGTCCATCCGATTCTCCACGTCGTCGAGGTGGGTGTACGCCTTCCCGTAGCCCGTCGATCCGCGGACGTTCGGTTCGAAGACGGCGTAGCCCCGGGAGAGGAGGTACTGTTTCACGCGGCCGAAGGAGGGTCGCCGTTGGGACTCGGGTCCGCCGTGAACGTCGACGACGACGGGCGTCTCGCCGTGCCCCGTGTCCGTCGCGGGCAGGGAGAAGAAGGCCGGAATCTCCCGGCCGTCGAATGAGGGGTAGTGGACGAGTTCGGGGGCGACGAAGGAGTCCCGGGGGATGCCGGCGGTGGAGGCGCGGGTCCAGCGTTCGGCCTCGCCGCTCGTAGCGTCGACGACGTAGACGTTGGCGGTGTCGTCGCTCCGGGTGACGGTGAGCGCGAATCGGTCGCCGTCCGGGGCGAAGCTGACGCCCCCGGCGACGCAGGGCGGGAGGTCCGGCGTCGGGAAGTGGTCGAGGCGGCCGGGCGCGACGAGTTCGCCGACGCCGAGTTCGGTGTAGCCGTCGACGTTGCGGGAGTAAACGAGTCGGCGGGACTCCTGATCGACCGCGACGCCGTCGACGTTCCACGCGTCGTCGGCGAGGGGCGTCTCGCCCGAATCGGCCGCCTCGACGGCCGATAGCTCGTCCGTCGCGAGGTCGATGGAGGAGAGCCGGAGCGTGTCCGTCTCGCCGTCCGTGACGAGATAGACGGCCTCGCCGTCGGGGCCCCAGTTGGCGCTGAGGTGACGGACGGTCCCCTCGTGGGGTGTGATGTGGCGGCGGCTTCCCGTCGCCACGTCGAGGACGTACACGTCCTGATCGAAACTGGAGTGCGATTCGGTGAGGAGGAGTCGGTCGCCGTCGGGGCTCCAGCCGGCGACGGAGAACCAGCCGTCGCCCTCGTGGACGCGTTCGGCGTCGGCGCCGGTCGCCGTCCGGTCCTGAACGTACACGTCGAAGACGGATTCGTCGCGGCGGTTGGAGGCGAAGGCGAACTGCTCGCCGTCGGGGCTCCAGCCGCCGAACCAGTGTTTGGCGTCGGGATGTTCGGTCAGATCGGTGATGGAGCCGTCGGTAACGTCGAGTCGGTAGAACGTCTCTTTCTCGTCGCCCCCGCTGTCACGGCCGACGATCAGTTCGGGGCGCTCGGGCGACCACGAGGCGAAGGTGACGCGGTCGTCGAAGAAGGTGCGCTGTTCGGGCCACTCGCCGGGTGCGGACAGCGTCCACACCTGCGGGACGCCCGTGGTGTCCATGAGGAAGGCGAGTCGGTCGCCGTCGGGGCCGACGGAGGCGCCGTGTGCGCTCCGCACGTTGAGATAGCGCTCGATGTCGAACATACGGGCCGTTGGTCGGGGGCGACCAAACGTGTTCCCCCCTAGATCAGTCCTTCCGCTTCCAGCGCCGCCATCACGTCGTCGACGAGTTCGTCGACCGATTCGTAGGGGAACTCCTGGTGGCCGTCGAGGTTCGCGGCGAGTTCCATCGCCGAGAAGGACACGTCGCCGGCTTCGAACCGGGTCCCCGGACCGTCCGGGAGCGCCGGGACGAGGTCCATCTGGTCGGTGACGGGGAAGTCGGCGTTCTCGAATGCCGCCCTGAACTGCTCGCGGAGGTCGGCCGCAACGTCGTCGCTCATGGGTTGTGGTGGACGTATCGCGGGCAAAAGCGTTCCGAAACCGCTAGAAGAACCCGTAGTCGTCGACGACGCGCTCGTAGCAGTCGACGTAGCGGTCGAGGATGGCGTCGTGGTCGTACGGGGCGTAGGCCTCGTTGACGGTCCATCGCTCCATCCCCGCCGCCGCGACGATTTCGTCGGCGAGTTCGCGGGGGCTGGTCACCAGCGACCCACGGGGGTTCTCCTCGACGAGTTCGTGCGCGGCCGAGTCGGCCTGGTACTCGACGACGCCGACGCAGCCACACGCGAGCGCCCGGAGGAGGCTCGTCGCGAAGGGCGCCCACGTCGCCGTCTGGGCGAACACGTGGGCACCCTTGAGAATCGGCACCTGATCGGTCGGGTCGAGGGCACCGAGGAACTCGACTCGGTCGGCGATCCGAAGGTCGCGAGCGGTGCGTTCGGCGTCGGGACGCGCCGGCCCGTCGCCGATGACCGCCGCCCGCCACTCGTGGCCTCGAAGCTCCGCCAGCGCGAGCAGGAACTCCTCGACGTTGGCGCCCTCGTCGAGCGAGCGGGCGTAGACGATGTCGGCGCGGGGGTCGACGGGCGCGCTCCGGATGCCCGCCAGGTCGACGCTATCGGGGATCACCTCGACGGCGTCGGCGGCGGCGCCGCATTCGCGGACCGTCGTCTCGACGGTTCGGGAGGGGACGAGCATGCGGTCGGGCGAGCGCGCGGCCCAGCGGCGCCGCCACGGCGGCGTCGCGTCGTCGGGATACGCCCACCATTCCCCGACGACGGGGGTTCGTCGGAGGCGAGCGGCGGCCTTCGCGGCGGGGGCCGCGAGGCGTGGCTGGGTGGCGACGTGGATCACGTCCGAACGGACGCTGTTGAGCACGAACGGGAGTCTGAGGACGAACGCTCGGGGCGCGAGGTCGGTCGTCACCCGGCGATAGGTGACACCCTCGAAGTCGAAGGAGGGGTGGTCGCCGTCCCACCACTGCGCGCAGCAGACGGTCACGTCGTGGCCACGGGCCGCCAAACGTTCGGCGACCCCTCGCATCCGGCTCGCGTACCAGTCGTCGGCGTGGTGAGCCGTCGTCATCGAGACGAACGTGACGCGCACGGTCGGATCCACGAGGCGAGCGGACTAAAAGCCCCGCCGTCGGCGAAGACGGCGCGTTCCCGGCAGCCGAGAACCGGCGCGTGGCTTGAGGAGGGCGCGGCCAAACGAGCAGCCATGTACGATCGGATTCTGGTGCCGACGGACGGCAGCGATCCGGCGATGGCGGCGACCGAACACGCGCTGGCCGTTGCCGAGCGCTTCGACGCGACGGTCCACGCGCTGTACGTCGTCGACACGGACGGAATCGCTCACGAAGCGCCGGAACTCGGCCTCGACGTGCTTCGCGGCGCGCTTCGGGAGGAAGGCGAGGCGGCGACGGGGACCGTCGAGACGCGGGCCGAAGCGCAGGGCGTCGACGTGACGACGGCCGTCGTCGAGGGCATCGCGGAGGACGCCATCGTCGACTACGCCGACGACCACGGGATCGATCTGATCGTGATGGGGACCCACGGTCGACACGGGGTGGATCGATATCTGGTCGGGAGCGTCACGGAGCGGGTGGTCCGGCGAACCGACGTGCCGACGCTGGTGGTTCGGGGGGAGTGGGACTAGACGAACACGATGGCCGCCTCGACGAACTCCCAGCTGTAGACGTGATTGAGGAGGAGGTAGGCGACGACGCCGAGCGAGAGCGAGAGGATCCACGACCCGGCGGCGATCCGGCCGACGCGGGCGTGGGCGGTGTCGCGGAGTTCCGCCGGCGTATGGGTCACGCCGAGGACGATAGCGTAGAGGACGACGGGGACGGAGACGATAGAGAGGACGATGTGGATGGCGAGCATCGCGAGGTAGGCGTAGTAGACGAGCGTGGGGCCGACGAACTCTTTGGTCCCGCCGCCGCCGATTTTGGTCAGATAGAGGACGAGGAAGACGAGGATGAGCCCGAACGCGGTCGACATGGCGGCCGCGTGCTTTTTCACTTCGTCCCGGCGAATCCACCGCCAGCCGGCGACGAGCGAGCAGGTGGCGAGCGTGTTGACGACGGCGATGGCGTCGGAGAGGAGGTTCACCTGCCCGAGCGAGAGGTCGGGAAACACCGATGCGGGAACGATCCCGAGGAAGGTGCCGACGACGAGCGTGTAGCCGACGATCGAGAGGACGAGGGTGGCGGCGGCGGGATGTTCCTTGACCGTACCGCTGGCGCTGGCCGTTGCCATGATCGGGGGTTGGACCGCACCGGCTTCCCTCTTCCGTTATGCGAGCGTCGCGGTGGCGACGCTAGATCACGCCCGTGACCGTCGCGGCCTCGCGGGCGGCCGCCTCGCTGATCCCGTTGCCGAGGATCGTATACCGGTCGCGGATGCGGTGGGCGGTCGTCAGCGCCTCGATCACCGTCTCGTCGTCGAAGCCGAGGTCGGCGGCCGTGGTCGGCGCGCCGATGACCGCGAGGGCGTCGCGGATGTTCCGCCACATCCCCTTCTCGCCCTCGTGGAGGTAGGCGACGAGGATGGAGCCGACACCGACCTGGTGGCCGTGGAGCGCGCGGCCGGGCGCGATACGGTCGAGGCGGTGGGAGAAGAGGTGTTCGGCGCCGCTCGCGGGGCGCGAGGAGCCCGCGATGGACATGGCGACGCCGGAGGAGACGAGCGCCTTCACGACGACCCACGCCGACTCCTCTAACCCCTGTTTGATCGACTCGGCGTTCTCGACGAGCATCTCGGCGGTCATACGGGAGAGCGCGCCCGCGTATTCGGAGTATTCGACGTTCTGCAGGCGGTGGGCGAGTTGCCAGTCCTCGACGGCGGTGTAGTTGGAGACGATGTCGGCACAGCCGGCGGTGGTGAGCTCCCAGGGTGCGGCGGCGACGACTTCGGTGTCGGCGACGACGGCGAGTGGCGGGTCGGCGGCCACGCTGTGACGGGTGTCGCCCTCGGGGATGGACGACCGGCCGCTGACGATGCCGTCGTGGCTCGCCGCGGTGGGGACGGAGACGAACCCGAAGCCGAGATGGTCGGCCGCCATCTTCGCCGTGTCGATGGGTTTGCCGCCGCCGAGCCCGACGAGATACGTGGCGCCTTCGTCCTCGGCGGCGTCGACGACCCGTTCGACGGCGCCGAACCCCGCCTCCTCGACGATGATCGTCGCGGGGTCGCTCCCGAGTTGCTCGCGAACACGGTCACCGACGAGTCGATCCGGGGACGGACTCGTCACGACCAGCGGGCGGCCGACGACCGAGAGGTCGTCGACGACGGCGCCGAGGTCGGCGAGCACGCCGTGTCCCACGACTACGTTCCGCGGGAGCTTGATCCACGTCGACTTCTCGAACATAGACATGGTACTCGACGTGATCCTTTAGTACCTGAGGGTCACCGCCCCTCTCACTCCGACTTCGGGAACGCGAGCGTGACGGTACTGCCGTCGTCGTCGCCCTCGACGGTGATGTCGCCGTCGGAGAGCCGGGTGACCCAGTAGACGAAGAGCAGTCCGAGGCCGGAGCCGTGGTGGAGTTGGTCGATTTCGTGGTCGAACTCGAGGGTGTGTCGCTCGATGTCGGGGATGCCGGGGCCGTCGTCGGCGACCCGGACGAGGCCGCGCGCACCCTCGTCGACGACCGCGAGTCGGACCGTCGGCGTCCCGTCGTCGGCGTACTCGACCGCGTTCTCGACGAGTTCGTCGACGGCGGCGGTGAGGTCCGGGAGCGCGGCCACGACCACGGGGTCTGCGCGCGTGAGGTCGATGTCGGCGCCGGGGAACCGCTCCCGGAGCGCGGCCACCCGTCGCTCGACGAGCGCGCCGAGGTCGACAGCGACGGGGTCGGCCGGGTTCGTCAGGATTTCGACGATCCGGCGCTCGCGGTCCGCCTGTTCGAGGAGGTGGTCGGCGTAGGCCTCGACCCGACCGATGCCCGCGTCGACGTCCTCGATCCGCCCCTCGCGGAGGTTCTCCGCGGTGCCGCGGATGACGTTCACGTCGTTGCGGATGTTGTGACGGAGCCACTGTTCGAGCGTCTTCAACTGGCGCTTGCGCTCCTTCCGCGCCGAGATATCGCGCCCGATGCCGACGACTCTGGGGCCGTCGTCGCCCCCGTGGAGTCGCCGCCCACGGAACTCGTACGGGCGGGCGTGGCCGTGCCCCGTGACGAGCGTGGCTTCGATCGTATCCGCTCCCTCGTCGAGGATCGTCGCGATGGAGGCCTGCACCCGTTGCACGTCCGCGGGTGCGAAAAGCGTCGCGACGTTCATCGACGACAGTTCGTCGTCGTCGTAGCCGGTGACCTCGGTCACCGCGTCGTTCCACCGCAGGAGGGTGCCGTCGGCGTCGACGACGTAGAACACGTCCTGGAGCGCGTCGAGGGCCTCCTCGACGAAGCGGCGTTCGGCCCGGAGCGCGTCCTGCGCCTCGCGGAGCGGCGTGATATCGACGACGACGGACTGACCGATATCCGCACCCAGGAACCGACCGACAGCCGTCGACACCTGAACGTATCGCACCTCGCCGTCGGGTCGCTGGAGTCGCATCTGCGTCGGCCCGACGGGCTCTTTTCGTTCGATAACCGTCGCGAGTTCCCGGCGGGCGAGTTCGTAATCGTCGGGATGGACGAACTCGAAGATCGATCGCCCGACGAGTTCGTCCCGCCCGTCGAGTCCGAGGAGGTCGAGCGTGGCGTCGTTACACCAGATGGACTCGCCGGTGGCGTCGAACAGGTTGATCGGGATCGGCGCCATTTCGATGAGGTGGCGATACCGGCGCTGGTGTTCGTCCGTGAACCACGGCACGTCCCGGTCGAGGGCGGCCTGGAGTCGGGCGAGGATCGTCCGCTCGTCGGCGTCGGCGGGCACGTAGCCGCTCACGCCGGCGTCGACCGCCTCGCTCGCCGCCGACGGCGACGCGGATTCGAGGATCAGGACGAACGGGAAGCTTGGGTGGGAGACGCGGATCGATCGCAACAGGCGAACGCCGTTCAGATCGGAAAGCACGTAGCCGCTGACGACGCCGTCGACTTCGCCACGCGCCACGAGACGGAGACAGTCACCCGCCGAGTCGACGGTCGTCGTGTCGATACCTGCATCGCGAAGCGCCGATGCCAATCGGTCTTCGAGTCGCTCGGGGAGAGCGACGAGCGCGATCCGCGACGACTCGTCGGACATAACGACACCATGACAAAGTATCGCAAGCATCAAACGTCTTGCGCATCGTTCCCACGGTCCGGGACACGCCCGCGCCCAGTTTCGGAGTTTCAGAAGCGACGCCGCGGGCCCCCGGACGGCCCCAAGTGCCGGCCGATCGTTCGTCGGCCCCAGGGCCGTGTCGACGGGCCGGCGGCGGCAGCCGGAGTGGTGCCGGGTTCGGTAGCCTGATACGGCGGCCGCCCGACCGATCCGCTATGGACGTGGACATCACCCGATCGCGGGTCGGGGGGCGAGCGCGCGCGCCGCCGTCGAAGAGCTACACGCACCGGGCGATCCTCGCCGCGGGCTACAGCGACGGCGCGGTCGTCGCCGATCCGCTCGTGAGTGCGGATACGCGGGCGACGATGCGAGCGGTCGAGGCCTTCGGCGGGCGGATCGAACGGACCGACGACGAACTCGACGTGACGGGCTTTGCCGGCCGGCCGGGCGTCCCGGACGACGTGATCGACTGTGCGAACAGCGGGACGACCACCCGGATCGTCACGGCGTGTGCGGCGCTCGCGGACGGGCTGACGGTGTTGACCGGCGACGACTCGCTCCGCTCGCGGCCACAGGGGCCGTTGCTCGACGCCATCGGACAACTCGACGGGCGAGCGGAGAGCACGCGCGACAACGGACAGGCGCCGCTGGTCGTGGGCGGGAACGTGGGGGGCGGTACGGTGTCGATTCCCGGCGACGTGTCCTCGCAGTACATCACGGCGCTGTTGATGGCGGGGGCGGCGACGGAGGACGGAATCGACGTCGACCTGCAGACCGAACTCAAATCGGCGCCGTACGTCGACATCACGCTCGAAGTCCTCGACGCGTTCGGCGTCGAGGCGACGGAGACGGACGCGGGTTATCGGGTGCCCGGCGGACAGCGGTACGAACGGGACGGCGCGTATCCGGTCCCCGGCGACTTCTCGTCGATGTCGTACCTGCTCGCGGCGGGTGCGGTGGCCGGCGACGAGGACGGCGTCGTCGTCGAGAGCGCGTATCCGAGCGCGCAGGGCGACAGCGCCATCGTCGACGTGCTGGAGCGCATGGGCGCCGATATCTCGTGGGACCGCGAGGCGGGCGAGATAACGGTTCGTCGGAGCGACCTCTCGGGCGTCGAGGTGGACGTGGGCGACACGCCCGACCTCCTGCCTACGATTGCGGTCCTCGGCGCCGTCGCGGACGGCGAGACGCGGATCGTCAACTGCGAACACGTCCGGTACAAGGAGACCGACCGGGTGCGTGCGATGGCGACGGAACTGGAGACGCTGGGCGCCGCGGTCACGGAGGAAGCGGACGTGCTGACGATCCACGGGGGCGAGAGCGACCTCAAGGGGGCGACGGTGGCGGGCCACGACGACCACCGGATCGTCATGTCGCTCGCGGTCGCCGGCCTCGTCGCCGCGGGGACGACGACCGTCGCGGGCGCCGATCACGTCGACGTCTCCTTCCCGGGGTTCTTCGACGTACTTTATGACCTCGGAGCCGAACTGGACGAACATGAACGGTAACCGATTCGGTCGTCTGTTCCAGGTGACGACCTACGGCGAGAGCCACGGCGACGCGATGGGCGTCGTCGTCTCGGGCTGTCCCGCCGGTCTCGAACTCTCCGAGGAGGACATCCAGCGCGACCTCGACCGGCGCAAGCCGGGCCAGTCGATGATCACGACCAGCCGCGGCGAACCCGACGAGGTGCGCATCCACAGCGGTCTGCAGGACGGCTACACGACCGGGACGCCGCTCGGGATGGTCATCCAGAACAAGGACGCCCGCTCGGGCAAGTACGAACCCTTCGTCACCGCGCCGCGGCCCTCGCACGGCGACTTCACCTACTCAGCGAAGTTCGGCACGCGCAACTGGGGCGGGGGCGGGCGCTCCTCGGCCCGCGAGACGGTCAACTGGGTCGCCGCCGGCGCGGTGGCGAAGCTGATCCTCGCGGATCACGGCGTCGAACTCAAGGCCCACGTCAACCAGATCGGCGACATCGAGGCGCCCGAGGTGAGCTTCGAGGAGATGCTGGAACACAGCGAGGACAACGAGGTACGATGTGCCCACCCGGAGACGGCCGACCGGATGCGCGAGCGGATCGAGCAGTACCAGAAAGAGGGCGACTCCATCGGCGGTTCCGTCGAGTTCGAGGCGCGAGGGGTCCCCCGCGGTCTGGGTTCGCCGCGGTTCGACTCGATGACCGCCCGCCTCGGGCAGGCGATGATGTCGGTGCCGGCGGCGACGGCCTTCGAGTTCGGCCTGGGGCGCGAGGCGCGCCGCTACTCGGGGTCGGAGCGCAACGAGGACTGGACGTTCGACGACGACGGCGACCCGACGCCCGTCGGCAACGACCACGGCGGTATCCAGGGCGGCATCACGACCGGCCAGCCGATCCGTGGCGAGGTGACGATTCACGCCCCCACCTCCATCCCCAAGACGCAGACGACGGTCGACTGGGAGACGGACGAGGAGAAGGAGATTCAGGTCGTCGGCCGTCACGACCCGGTGCTCCCGCCGCGGGGCGTGCCCGTCGTGGAGTCGATGCTCGCGCTGACGCTCGTGGACTTCATGCTCCTCGGCGGCCGGATCAACCCCGACCGGATGGACGGCCGGCCGGGCGCGTACGAAACTGACTACCATCCGCGCAGTCCGGACAACGTCGATTCGTAACCGCCGCTTTCACCACTGATAACGCAGGCCAAGGGTATATCCCACAGTAGGGTAGCCATCGAAACAGATGGCCGTCGACGCCAACCCGTCCGGAATCAGGGACTTCTTCGATGAGGTGAGCCACAGCGACGTGTCGCTCGTCACGATCAACCGGACCCGTCCGAAGCCGGTTCAGGAGTTGCTCGCCGACGCGTTCGGCACGCAGTCCGTCGACCTGGTGGAGCGGTCGCTACCGGACGACGTCGACGACGACATCGTCGCGCTACGCAGGGACGGCGAGGTCAGGGCCGTCTCGTCGTTGCAGGAGCTGATGCAGTCGTTCCTGCTCGTGAACGCCGACCAATTCAAGACGGGAACCAAGGGGTTCGACGACGAGGTGCCCGACGTGCTCAAGGGGATGGACGAGACGCTCTTCGACCTGCGTGGCTACCCGGCGTCGAACAAGGAGAAACTTCTCCTCATCCTTATCTCACGGCACATCGAGCGGCTTGCGTACGAATCGGGCACGGGGACGCTCCGCTCGACGTTCCAGCACCTCTCGCGCCTCGAAGACGAACTCGGCACGAAGAAGGTGTACGAACGGCTCGCGGGGCGGACCGTCGACGTCCACGTCTACGGAGTTCCCGACGGGATGCCGGAGCAACTCGACGCGACGGCCCACGGCGGGACGAGCGACGAGTACCGGAACTCGTGGTGCGTCGTCTTCCGACCGCCGGAGGGGGCGGGAGCGGCACTGATCGCCCACCAGCAGGAGGCGAACCGCTGGGAGGGCTTCTGGACCTACGACCGCGACACCGTCGAACGGGCCGACCGGTATCTCGCGGACTCGTTTTGATACGGAGTGCCCTAACTGTGTACCGGTGGGTCGCCGACCCGTTCTGGCGACCCATCGGTACTGAGAGAGGGTATCGTAGCTGTCCAGAGATTCTCACCGGGACGGTCCGGTGAGAATCGCCGAGTACTTCCGATCATGCCGACGACTTACAGCGAACCGTACGAGCACGGCCGGACTGGAACGGCGCCAAACCCCCGAAATCGGGAGTCTTACATCATTTTTGCTTGGTAACGTATAGCAAAGGCTTTAGTCGAACCGTGGTCAATCCTCTCGCTAGTGGCCCCCCGAGGGCCGTGATGTAAATATGACTGACCACGAGCTCATGTGGCGAATTGCTGGTGGCTCCGGCGACGGTATCGCGTCGACCAGCCAGAACTTCGCCAAGGCCCTGATGCGCGCGGGCCTCCACGTCTTTACGCATCGACATTATCCGTCGCGGATTCGCGGCGGCCACACCTACACCGAGGTACGGGCGGATTCGGAGCCGGTACGGTCCCGCGGCGACGGGTTCAACTGCCTGCTCGCGCTCGGCGACTCCTTCGCACGGAACCCGAAGGAAGGCGCCTACTACGGCGACGAGGAGGTCAAGCCGCTGGCGGAGAACCTCGACGAACTGAACGAGGGTGGCGTCATCGTCTACGACACCGGCCTGCTCGACGCCGAGGACATCCCGAACTTCGAGGACCGTATCGAGGAGAACGACTGGCACGTCTACCCGATCAACCTCCGCGAAATCGCCCGCGACCACGGGCGCGAAGTGATGCGAAACACCGCGGGCGTCGGGGCGACGGCCGCCCTCCTCGGGATCGATCTCCAGTATTTCGAGGATTTGATGGCCGAATCGATGCCCGAGGAAATTCTCGAACCCAACAAGGAGATCCTCCACTACACCCACGACATGGTAACGGAGGAGTTCGAGTTCACCCACGACCTCCGCGTGCCCGAGGGAACGCACGACGAGGAACAGGTGCTCCTGTCCGGCAGCGACACCATCGCCTACGGCGCCATCGACGAAGGGTGCCGGTTCATCGCCGGCTACCCGATGACGCCGTGGACCGAGGTGTTCACCATTATGGCCCAGACGCTGCCCGAGGTGGGCGGTATCTCCGAACAGGTCGAGGACGAAATCGCGGCCGCGGCGCTGGCGCTCGGCGCCTCCCACGCCGGCGTCAAGGCGATGTCCGGCTCCTCAGGCGGCGGATTCGCGCTCATGTCCGAGCCGCTCGGACTGGCGGAGATGTCGGAGACGCCGGTCGTGCTCGTCGAGGCGATGCGCGCCGGCCCGTCGACGGGCCTGCCGACCAAACCCGAACAGGCCGACCTCGAACACGTCCTCTATACGAGCCAGGGTGACTCGAACCGCGTCGTGCTGGCGCCGGGGACGGTCGCCGAGGCGTACGAACAGTCGCGCCTCGCCTTCCAGCTCGCCTACGGCTACAACATCCCGGCCATCCTGCTGTACGACCAGAAGATCGGCGGCGAACTGATGAACGTGCCCGCGAGCCACTTCGACCGCGAACCCAACCCCGACCTCGGCGCCGTCACGACCGAGGCCGAACTGCAGGACGCCCCCCACGGTCCCGGCGGGAAGTTCCACCGCTACCGCTACGACGCCGAGGACGGCGTCAGCCCGCGGTCGATCCCCGGACAGAAGGACGGGCACTTCCTCGTGACCGGCAACGAACACAACCCGGCCGGCCACATCGACGAGGACCCGACCAACCGCGTCACGCAGGTCGAGCGGCGAGCGTCGAAACTCGACGCCATCCGCGAGTTCCTCGACGAACAGAGCACGCAGACCCACATGGGCCCCGACGAGGCCGAGTACGGCCTGATCACCTTCGGGAGTCAGCAGGGCACCGTCGCGGAGGCGGTCGACCGCCTCAACGAGGCCGGTCACTCGGTGAAAGGCATCGGCGTCAGCGACATGATGCCGTACCCGGTCGAGGAGATGACGGAGTTCCTCGAGAGCGTCGACGAGGCGCTGGTGGTGGAGATGAACTCGTCGGGGCAGTTCCGCGGCCTCACGCAGAAGGAACTCGGCCGCTTCGGCGGGAAGCTGTCGAGCCTCCTGAAATACAACGGCGAACCGTTCGAACCCGCCGAAATCGTGGCGGGCTTCGAAGCCAGCATCGAGGGGCAGGACGTACCCGAACAGCAGACGACTTACGTCCCAGCGGCAGGTGACTAACATGAGTGCATTCTCAGCCATCGGCGAGGAGCGAGAGATCGACCGCGAAGAGTTCACGCCCACCCTGGAGCCACAGGCGACGTGGTGTCCGGGCTGTGGTGACTTCGGCGTCCTGAAGGCGCTGAAACAGGCGATGCCCGAGATTGGCCGCAACCCCGACGAAGTGTTGCTGGTCACCGGCATCGGCTGTTCCGGCAAGCTGAACAGCTACTTCGAGTGTTACGGCTACCACTCGATCCACGGCCGGTCGCTCCCCATCGCCCGCGCGGCCAAACTCGCGAACCCCGAACTCGAGGTCATCGCGGCCGGCGGCGACGGCGACGGCTACGGCATCGGCGGGAACCACTTCATGCACACCGCCCGCGAGAAC
>Ga0209917_1000674_pt1 | contig 14132 bp, 18 predicted proteins | sample SalPon2_C_H2O_MG_FD_185710 | JGI IMG/M metagenome (GOLD analysis project Ga0209917, IMG submission 185710) | Salt pond water microbial communities from South San Francisco under conditions of wetland restoration - Salt Pond MetaG R2_C_H2O_MG... | ecosystem: Environmental > Aquatic > Non-marine... | reverse complement strand
CGGACATCTCGGATCGGAACCACCGCGCCACGCTGGCCGAGCGATACGACGCCATCGGCGCGCCGGCTTCGGCGTCAACCGTCGTCGCCAGCCTCTCACAAGCCGTCAGCAACGACGACGCGCCCGTGGATGAGGGGCTCACGACCGCCGACCTCGGGATCGAAGGGATCGCGCTACTGGAGAGCGATCCCGAGGCCGTCCCGACGTTCAACGGCGTCGCTGTCATCGAAGACGTACCAGCGGGCGACCACCAGCTAACTGTCAACGGAGCCGGTGTTGAGCCTCACAGCGAGACAGTCGGTGTCGACGAGGAACCCGAAACGACACCGGCTGGCGTTGAGGGGACAATCCCACTTGTTGCCCGCGAGAACGCAACGAAACTCGAAGTTGATCCCGACGCCGCCGACAGCGACCTCACCGAGCTCGCCGTTGAGGATGACTTCGCTGGTAAACTCTACGACGCGCCGCTGTCGGGGCCGGATGCCGTCTACGTCCACCGCGGCGGCGCGTACACGACCGAGGTCAAGGATAGCGACGACGAGATCGGTGCGATCCGCGTCAACCAAGCCGCCACCGAGGCCGACGAACGGGTTCGGCTCGACAATCCACAGACCGGCAAGGCTTCACTGGCAACGTATCTCGCTGACGTGGCTGAGGAGACAAGCGCGGCAGTCGCAGCCGTCGAGGAGAGCGATGACGGCGACAGCGACGATACCGACGACGATGCGACCGGCTCGGACAGCAGTGGTGCCGGCGGCAACACCACTGCGGAGGGCTCCGAAAACGCGATCCGTGGCCTGCGACGAGCCCTCGATGCCATCGCCGAATCCGCCCGTCGGGCGGCCGAACGCGCCGCGGCTGGTGACCGTGGATAGGCCGATCAAAGCCTCGCCACCGTCCAAAATCGGCTTGATCGAGCCACCACCCGGCTGGCGGACGCCAGCGACTCACTGCCCAACGAGATTGCGCGGGCGAGTGAACGACGGCTGGCGCAGTCACAGCAGCGATCCGAACAAGCCCAGGCAGCCGACAAACTCTGAGCAGCGGTGAGCGGTGCCGGCTCACGGTCGGCTGGCGACCCCGAAGAGCGAACGTTTTGCCGCCGGAGTCGAAGAGTCGACAATGAGCGAGATCGATCTGCCGGAGGATCACCCGCGGTATGAGTCGTTGCTGACGCGGCACCGAATCGAGGACGGCGTCGAGAAGGGGATCACAAGCAAACAGGGGCTGATCGCCCAGGGCCGCGGCGAGGCCTTCGACTATCTGTTGGGTGAGCACACGATTCCGAGTGCGGCCGACGCCGAACGCGCCGCGGCCGCCCAGTTGTTGCTGGCCGACCACCCGGTGCTCTCTGTCAACGGTAACGTCGCCGCGCTGGTCGCCCCGGAGATCGTCGACCTTGCCGCTGCCGTCGACGCCGACATCGAGGTCAATCTGTTCAATCGTACCGAGGAACGAATGGAGGCCATCGCCGCTCACCTCCGCGAGCACGGTGCCGATGATGTAAAAGGACTCACCGCTGATGGCCGTATCCCGAACCTAAGCCACGAGCGCGCGACGGTCGATGCCGACGGGATCGGCGCGGCTGACGTGGTTGTGGTGCCACTGGAAGACGGCGACCGCGCCGAGGCACTCGCCGACCTCGGCAAAACCGAGATCGTCATCGATCTCAATCCACTCTCCCGGTCGGCCCAGACGGCAGCGATCCCGATCATCGACAACATCATTCGCGCCGTGCCAAATATGACTGACCACGCCGAGGAACTGCAGGGCTCAGCGTCGGAAACACTACACAGCATTGTCGATCAGTTTGCTGCCAGCGACGCCTTGGCGGCCGCCGAGGACGCGATCAGAACTGGTGAGCGATAACCGTTCCACCCGGCGAGATCTCGACGAGATCCGGGGCGAGAAAGATGAGGCCGACGACGCCAGCGATACCGGCAGCGATGAGCAACAGAAGAGCCACCATAATCGGCCCAAATCCGAAATCCCGTCCGCTCGGCCTGCTGAGTGGGTCGTCCTCTGACATACGCCCGCGTTCGCCGCTCAGCTATATAAATCCGGGTGACCGCGGCCGCCGGTCGTCCACGAGAGTGCCACGACAGCGGTACCGCCGCGAGCGAACCCCACGATTCGGGGTAACCCATACATATTTGTACCAGAACGTCATTCATTTACATGGAGTAGTTGCGAATGGCACAAGGTACGGTTGCGTTCTTCAACGACACAGGCGGTTACGGATTCATCGAAACAGAGGAGTCGGACGACGACGTGTTCTTCCACATGGAAGATGTCGGCGGCCCTGATCTCGAAGAGGGCCAAGAGGTCGAATTCGATATCGAACAGGCAGACAAAGGCCCCCGCGCGACGAACCTACAGCGGTTGTAGCGGTCGACGATCGGGGTTTCGTATTTTTCACGCCCAGAGCGGTGCAACTGGCTGTGAGCCCGACATCAATATCTCGTAGCACTTAGTCGGCCGCATCGTCGTCAGTGTCAGCCGTCGACCCGAGTGCGCGTACCGCGACGGTTATCGTACCGTCGGCCGTTTCGATCGTTGCCTCGTCAACGATCGAGGCACGCACAGTGTCACGCCAACTAGCCAATCGCTTCGCGTGGGTTTCTTGATGCTCCTCCGTGTTGACTGCCGCCGGGGAATCCAACTCGGCGGCTGTATCCGCGGCAGTCGGATACGCAGGGAGCGGCGCAACAAGGGATTGGGGATCGACACGAATCGGATCGGGGCCGTCGTAGGAACCTGCGGTGCCGGCAACGTGGAGCCGAGCGCGCATGCGGCCACTGAACGGTGGGGTGACCCGCAGCACTGTTTCACGGCCGGTACCTAGTGTCGCTTCCAGCGCCGTCACTACATCCTCAACAGTGACTACGAGATACTCAATGACAGCTGGATTGGCGGTCTCAGGTGGGTCGTCAGCGGGTTGATCAGACATGTACAGGGGTTCGGCGTCAACCGCGTAAACGGTGTCGGCGAGGTGTGACAATATCCGCCGCGATCATACGAGCGATTCTGTCGCGCCGCCGGCAGCCGTCCAGTCGGTCATACTCCCCTCGTAGATGACGACATCAGTAAAGCCGAGTGCGCGAAGTACGACAAAGGTGTGGCTGAGGCGACGGGATGTATTGCAGTACAGGATAATCCGCTGGTCACGGTCGGTGCTGATCCCGCGTTCGGCCAACAGGGCCTCACTCTCGGCGGCCGACCTGACGCCGCGGCTGTCATCGTCGACGAACTCCCGCCAGTCGATGCGGATCGCCCCCGGGATATGTTGGTCCTCATACTCGACCTCGTCGCGGGTATCAAGCAGTGTCACCATCTCATCGCCGATCGCCGCTTCGACAGCCGCTCGATCAACGATCGGCGCCGTTGCTGCGAGCCCATCGATCGCGTAGGTAACAGGGTCGATCTCCGGCGACTCGGTTGTTGTCTCGAAGGCTCGCTGCCAAGAACTAAAATCGCCGTCAAGCAAAGCGACGTTCTCGTGGCCGTAGGCGAGAGCAGTCACGAGGAGCCGGGCCGCAAAAACGCCGTGGGTGTCATCGTAGGCGACGATCGTATCGTCGGGGCCGATGCCGGCCTCGCCGAGCAGCCGACCGAAGGCGTCGGCACCGGGGAGTGTGCCCGGGTCGCTGCTGTCTGCGCCGCGGTAGCTGTCGAAGGGGATGTTTACTGCCCCGGGAAGATGGCCGATCGAGTCGTACTCCCACGGTTCACGCACGTCGACGACATGGACTGACGGGTCGTCCCGGTGGTCGGCAAGCCACGCAGGATCGACCAGCGGTGTCTCGGGCATACACGTTGTTTGTCACCCGGGTCATTCAAGCGTTCGCCGCGGTCGATGGCCGCCGGTGTTCGCGGATAGCGGATATAATTGCTTGTTTTTGTGGAGCCACCGTGGGCTCCCAGCCGGGCGGCGTGGACTGCGGCGACCCCAGCGACGGCAGCTGTCGACAGCCCGGGGCGATGCCTGCAAGAATCTCCGGGATCGTTTAGGACCGGTCGAAACCACCGTTGGGTGTAGGTCTATACGGGTAGGGGGTATAGAGTGCCGTGTATGTCATCAGACTACGCGAAAGACGTGCTTGTCACGGCCGACTGGGTCGAGGACAACCTTGACGCCTTCCAGAGCGACGACCCCGACCACCGACTTGTCGAAGTCGATGTCGACACCGAGGCCTACGAGGAGAGCCACGCCCCCGGTGCGATCGGCTTCAACTGGGAAGCAGATCTGCAGGATCAGACCACCCGCGACATCCTCACGAAGGAAGACTTCGAGAATCTGCTGGGTGCCCACGGCATCACCGAGGACTCAACGGTCGTCCTTTACGGTGACAACGCCAACTGGTTTGCGGCCTACACCTACTGGCAGTTCAAATACTACGGCCACGACGACGTGAAACTCCTCGACGGCGGCCGCGAGTATTGGATCGAGAACGACTATCCCACGACCGATGAGGTGCCGTCATTCGCCGCCCAGGAGTACACCGCCTCCGGCCCGCGGGAGTCGATCCGTGCCTACCGCGACGACGTCGAGAACGCCATCGACCGCGGCCTGCCGCTCGTCGACGTGCGCTCCCCCGAGGAATTCACGGGTGAGATTCTCGCGCCGACCGGCCTCCAGGAAACCGCCCAGCGCGGCGGCCACATCCCCGGTGCCCAGAACATCTCGTGGGCAGCCGTCACCAACGACGACGGGACGTTCAAGAGTGCTGACGAGATCGAGGAACTCTACGCCGAGAAAGGCATCGACGGCGACTCCACGACCGTCGCCTACTGCCGGATCGGCGAGCGCTCGTCGGTCGCCTGGTTCGCGCTGCACGAACTCCTCGGCTACGACGACACGATCAACTACGATGGCTCGTGGACCGAGTGGGGGAACCTCGTGGGCGCGCCCATCGAGACGGGCGAAGCCGACGACTGAGCGACGCGAATAAAGCCTCGTATCGAAGCGAGGAGGCGTAGCCGACCCGCAGAGACAGGCGAAGCAGACGATTAGGTAGCCCACTTCCAATGTCATTTTTTCGCGTCGCTACCGAGCGACAGCCGTTGCGCCGCGACAGTGCAGGCAATGATTAGCGACACTCAGGTAAACAGGGTGGATTGCTCAGTGGATCAACCGACTCCTGGCGGACTGAAAGGGCGAGGCGCGCTGGGCGAACCCGGACGTTGACGAGAGCAAGCTCTCGTCCGCACACCAGAAATCAGAGATTTCTGGGAACGGCGAAAGCACCACAGCGAACGTAGTGAGCGAGGAGCGCAGCGAGTCCCGGGAGCCGAGCGCATCGAGGGCTTTCTACAACACAGAGTATTCAAGTGCGTTTCTGCGTGCTTCGGAGACTGGCAGGACTCAAGACCCCTCGTTGTCTATCAGCACGCATGACAGCCAGCGACTTCGTCGACGACGTTCGTGAGGCCAATCAGACCGCGCTCTCCCGGCTCGGCTCCTCGAAATCCCTCTATGCCGAAACTGACGGCGAGCTTGAAGCCGACCAGGTGCTCCGCGCCGCTGCCATCGCCGAGGACGCCGCGAGCGAGACCCTCGCCGCGTGGGCCGACGACGAGGCCGACGCCGAGGCGGCTGATCTCTTTGCGACCGTTGCCGACGAGGAGGCTGACCACTACGAGACAGTCGCCGGCGAACTCGACGACCCGCCACAGGCAGCCGACGGCGAGACGCCGGCGATTCAGTCGGTGCTGCGTGCGTTCGATGACACAGTGGAACGGGTCGGCGGGCTCGTCGGGCGCTGTCTCGTCGCCAAGCAATCAAAAGAGCAGTACACCGGCTACTTTACCGGCCAAGCCGACCCGCAGACAGCCAGCCTCTTTCGGGGGCTCGGCGATGATGTTGACGGGCAAATCGAAGCGGCTGCCGACCTCATCGATGCTGTCTGCGAGAGTGACGACGACCGCGAGCGCGCACACGACGCCGCAAGCGACGCGATTCAAGCAGCGTACGACGAGTACACCGAATCGCTGGAAGCGATGGGCGTCAACCCCAAGCCGGTCTGCTAATCGGTAGTCACTCCCTCTCGCGGTCGGCGTTGTCCGGTGGGCTCACAAACTGGAAATAGCCAAACAGGCCAACAGCCAGCGCGATATAGTAGATGAACTGTGGCCACGCTGCGGGTGCTTGCTCCCACAACAATGAGATCCCGATAAACAGGATCGCCGAGACGGCCACGTCTTCAAGCAGGTTCGTCTCCAGCGCGTAGAGACGATCGATAATCGCGCGGAGTCGGCTCACAATCGAGCGAACGGGAACCGGAGGGAAAACGTTACTCCTGGACAATCGCCGGTACATCGTCACTAGCTGTCGGTTCGTTATCGTCGGCTCGGTAGAGCAGGGCTAAGACGACCGCAAGCATCGCCTCCAGCAGCTTCGAGACCACGCCGAGTTCGTCTGTCCGCATGTGATCGAGGAGTACCTGCCAGGCGGGCTCGCTGTGGCTGATCGGCTCCGGCCCCCATGGCCAAAAGCCGCCGTGCTCGAGGCCGGTGTGCCACAGCCCGTAGCCGACGATGTAGGTGCCCATGAGCGCGATCCCGGCCAGATAGATCGCCCGCTCATTGCGTCCGTCGAGGACGCGGGCGATCCCAAGCACGATCAGCACCGCTGAGCCCACAAAGAGGAACGGGCGGGGGTCGGGCGCACGGCCAGCCTGGATATACAACACCAGCCGCGGAAAGCCCCAATAAACGTGGATCGCGGCGACCGCAAGCGCGAGCGCGCCGGCAGCATACCGTAGTCCAGAACGTGCCATACCAGCCGTATGACCGAGCAACGCCTGAGCGTTTCGATCACCGTCGCCGAGTGCGAAAGGCTATGGGCGCGGTCGCCCCGTATGTGGGTATGAGCCGATTTGCTGACCGTGTGGAACGGATTTCGATCAGTGGGATTCGAGATGTGTTTGAGGCCGCCGGCGACGACGCGATCAACCTCGGGTTGGGGCAACCGGATTTCCCAACGCCGGAACATGCCCGGCAAGCCGCCGTCGACGCCATCCAAGCCGGCGACGCCGACGCTTACACCGAAAACAAGGGCCGGATCGAGCTTCGGGAGGCTATCACCGCGAAATACGACCGCGATCAGGGCCTCGATATCGACCCCGCCGATGTGATCGCCACCTCCGGCGGCAGCGAAGCTCTCCACCTCGCACTCGCTGCCCACGTCGATGCCGGCGAGGAGGTCATCATCCCGGATCCGGGGTTTGTCTCCTACGACGCACTGACGAAACTGATCGGCGGCGACCCCGTGCCAGTCGGGTTGCGCGAGGATCTGACGCTTGATCCCGCGGCCGTCGAGGATGCGATTACCGACGACACCGCGGCGTTCGTGATCAATTCGCCGGCTAATCCGACCGGTGCGGTCGCCAGCGAGGATGACATCCGCGAGTTCGCCCGGATCGCCGACGAACATGACGTGGTCTGTGTGTCGGATGAGGTCTATGAGTACACCATCTTCGAGGGCGAGCACCACTCACCGCTTGAGTATGCCGACAGCGACAATGTTGTTGTCGTCAACTCTGCCTCAAAACTATACTCGATGACCGGGTGGCGACTCGGGTGGGTGACCGCCAGCAGCGACCGAATTGAGCGTATGCTTCGAGTGCACCAGTACACCCAAGCCTGTGCGAGCGCGCCCGCGCAGTTCGCCGCCGAGGCCGCACTCACTGGCCCCCAAGACGTTGTCAGCGAGATGACCGACTCGTTCAGGCGTCGTCGAGATATTCTGCTTGATGGCTTAGCCGACCACGACATCGAGTGTCCGACCCCGCAGGGCGCGTTTTACGCCATGCCGCGGGTTCCAGACGGCTTTGTCGAGGAATGCATCGACCGCGGTGTGATTGTTGTCCCGGGCGATGCATTCGGCGAGCAGGGAGCAGGGTTGGCCCGAATTTCGTATGCGACCGACGAGGAAGATCTCAAGGAGGCGATCGAGATCATGGGTGAGGCGGCGGCTACGGTACGATAGCCGACAGAAGTTATCGGGTCGCATGTTGCTGTAGCGTCAAGATACAAACCCGTGGGGCGCGTTGCACAGGGTATGGTATCAGACCTAGCGGCCGAGCCGGTCGAGGACACGAGCGACGATCAAGAACCGTTTGATGAAGATGAGTGCCAACGGTATCTTGCGGAACTCGACACCGGCGTCTGGGACGTTATCGATGGCCACCACCTGGAAGCAACCTACGAGTTCGATGATTTCCGGGATGCTCTAGAGTTCACCTACGCTGTTGGCGAACTCGCCGAGGATGAGTGGCACCACCCGGATCTCAGCCTGACCTGGGGCGAGGTCGGCGTCGAACTGTTCACCCACGAGATCGACGGGCTCCGCAAAGCCGACTTCGTGATGGCTGCAAAGATGGACGAGATATACGCCGACCACGAACTGTAACCTGGTGACCGCTCACGCCGGTCGACCTCAACTCGCCGTGCTAACGATCTTGATCACATCGCCGTCTTCGAGCACATAGCTATCTGAGATCCGACGGTCTGTTTTGCCGTTGACCGCGTGGAGATACCCCTCAGCGATATCCGAGTGGATCTTGGCTGCGAGATCAGTCGGCGTCGACCCCTCCGGCAGAAGGAAGGCATCAGGGAGGACGTTACCCTGTCCGTCAACCCACTTTGTTTCGTTTTCAACCGGGTAGGCCGTGATATGATCGAGGAGATCGTAGACGGCCGCGTTGAGCGCGGTCTGGACGCCGGTACCGCCGTGGTCGGCCATCACGTCGCGGATCTGTTCGAGGCCGGCGGCCTGCTCGTCGCTGATGTCGCCGATGATCTCGAAATCCTCGTCACCAGGGTTGTAGTCGACGACGCCGGCCTCGGACGCCCGGCGGAGCGCGAGTTCGCCGTCGGCCGTCGCGGGGATGACGATCTCGGCGGCGTCTTGCAGTCGTTCGAGCGTCACCTCGTCGGCGATATCGGCTTTGTTGGCAACAAGGATGATCGGCTTCGTCCGCGCACGAACCGCCGCGGCGAGGGCTTCGGTGTCGTCGTCGTCCCACTGGATTGGATCGTCGGGGTAGTCGAGGTCGCGCAGACAGGCCGCCACATCCGCGGTCGTCGCACCAAATCCGGTCAGCAGGTCGGTGAGCGCGTCGTTGATATCGAAATCGGGCGAGCGAGATTTGCGTTCGACCGACTCCCAGTTGCGGTCGATAATGCCGGTCAGCCACTGATTCATCTCCTGTTCGATGAATTCCACGTCCTCGACAGGGTCGTGGCTCCCGGCTTCGACGGGTTCGCCCTCCTCGTCGGTGCTGCCAGAGGCATCGAGGACGTTGAGGATCGCATCCGCGTTCGTCAACTCATCGAGAAACTGGTTGCCGAGCCCGCGACCCTCGTGGGCACCGGGGACGAGGCCGGCCACGTCGTAGAGTTCGATCGGGACGTAGCGAACCCCGTCGTGGCAGCGGTCGTTGTTGCATCGCTCATCCAGTTCGAGACAGGGGCAGTCGGTTCGCACCGTGGCGACCCCGCGGTTGGCGTCGATGGTGGTAAAGGGGTAGTTGGCGACATCGACATCGGCCCGTGTCGCCGCCGTGTAGAACGTCGATTTGCCCGCGTTGGGTTTCCCCGCGAGCGCGAGAGAGAGCATACTCTCCGTTCACGGACGGCTGGAAACTGTCTTTCGGTCTGAGTTGTTGCTGAGCGATTACTCGTAGACAATATCGCTGATCTGTTGTGGCTCACCCGACAGCTCGGGTGCCTCCTCGACGATCTGGAGTACCTCGTGGTCGGTGACCTCGGGATAGGATTTCTGGATGGCATCCTCGATGAGATCCTTTTCGAGACGAAATTCGGTTCCGTTGTAGACAACGTCGACGCCGGTTTCATCGAACGAAAGCGCGGTCATACCTGAACGGTCGCTCCCAAGCAGTAAAAACGACACGAGGCTGTCGGCGATGGGGTGTCGCCCCCACACCGATGTGTCAGCCACCCGTCTTGCGGACGGTTTAATAGCCGCGGCGTGTTGGATCGGCCTGTGAACCCCCCGCAGAACCCGCTCGATGAGCTTCAGATCCCCGACGGGACAACCGTCGAGGAGCACGATGTCGTCACCGACGGCGACATCCTCATCGGGAGCAACAGCACCGTGGATTTCGGGCTGCGGGGTCGAACGATCGCGGCTGGCGAACGCGTCGAGTTCGGCCGGCAGATCGAGGCCGACGGCGACTGCCGACTCGACATGTGGTGTTCGGTCGATGGCAGCGTGCTGGCCGGCGAGGACGCCTACATCGGCGAGCGCGTCGAGATCAACGGCCAACTCCTCGTGTCGGGCGATCTCGACATCGGCGACGACGTGACCATTGAGGAGGGCTTCGAGGCCAACGGCTGGATCGTCACTCGGAATCCAGTGCCCGTTCTCGTCTTCTACTTCATCGTCCTCTCGCAGTTCCTCCGGGTGGGCGATACCGACAAGGCCGACGAGTTCGCCTCCGCGCTCGCTGGTGAGGGGATCGAAGAGCGATCACCGCTTGTCGTCCCCCGCGGCGCCGAGATCTCCGATGACGCCTGGCGCGTCTCGACGCCAGCCCAGATCGGTGACGGCTGCCGCATTCACGGCAACATCCGCGCCGAGTCGATCAGCATCGGCGAGCAGACGACCGTTTTCGGCAGCCTGCGTGCCCGCGACGATATCGAGGTCGGCGAAGGAACGGTCGTCATCGGCGACGTGACGACCCGCGGCGGGACGATCACCCTTGCCGCTGGCTCTCATATCCGCGGCGATGTCGCTTGCGAGGATCTCGTCGTCAACGAAGGGGCGGAAGTCGATGGGACGCTCCGGGCTCGCGGCGAGATGAAGCTGATTCGCCGAACCGAGGATGATACAAGCGACGGCGACGCGAGCGACGACGCTGACGAGGCGACAGCTGAGGGCAGCGACGCTGCTGACGACGGTGATTCAGTGGACGCGGACACCGAGGACTCGGACGCAGCCGACGCAGCCGAGACGGATTCCGGGCTGAAGATGTCGTACACGACCGGCAGCGACACAGCCGAGGCGGCTGCGGTTGAAACCGACGCTACCGAACCAGTGGACACCGACGAGCAGCCCACTGACGCCACCACTGATACCGTCGGTGCCGCCTACACCGTCGGTACCAGTGATGCGGTCGACAGCGGAACGGCTGGCGAGCCGAACGCTGAAACTGACGATGCGGGATCCAAGCCCGACAGTGAGACAACAAAAACGGTCGGGAGCCACTACCTCGCTGCCGAGGCTGCGCCTGACGATGCTGCCAATGACGACGACAACGCGGTCGGCGACGCCAGCGACACCGACGACGGCGCGGTCATCATCACCGACGCCGAGAGCGACGGTATCGAACTCGAAAACGACGGCAACGAATCTGATTCGACGCCGGAGTCCTAACTCGCAACTACTCGAGTGACCCCTTGCGGGCTTGTTCGAAGACTTGCTCGTGAAGCGTCGTCGTCACCTCGTCGGCCAGCGTTTTGAGATTGACCGCGTCCTCGCGGTTGTAGGAAATGAGGGTGTCTAACGCGCCATCGACGCCGGATTCGTGCTCGCGCCATAGGCGAACAGCGTCCCGTCCTGAGATGTCGGGCCTGTCGCGTTCGATCCCGATGTCTTTTTCGACCTGTTTGAGCCCGCCGTCGAGGCCAACGGTTTTGCAGGGGTACATCAGGTCGAGGTGTGGTGTGTTGATGTCGAGATCAAAAGCGGTCTCAAGGAAGGGCTGATCGAACCGGATCCCGTTGAAGCTGACCAGCAGGCTGGCATCGTCAACCATCGTCTGCACTCGATCGGCCGTGAGATTGTCGCCGCGGACGAGCGTCGTCGTCTCGCCGGCCTGATGGTAGCTGACGGTTGTGACGATATCGCGGTGTTCGTCCAGCCCGGTCGTCTCGATATCGAAGAAACAGGCGTCGTCCCGGAAATTCTCGTAGAGTCGCCACCGCTCGCTGCTGGGGAAGGTTTGGTCGAAGAACGTTGGGTTCTCTGCCGCGAGGTGATCCCGCGCCGTGTCAATGAATGACTCGATTTTTTCGGCGGTCGTCGGCCCGACCAGGGAGGGATCGAAGCAGTCCCAGTCGGTCGCGCCGTTGGCCCAGAGCTTTCGCTCGGTTGTTTCACCAACGCCGCCAACCGGGATGAAGCTGTTCTCGATTCGCACACATGGATCCGGGCGACGGGTGAAGTTTAATTCTCCGGCTCGGCGTGGATCACGACAGCTAAGCCGCCGCGACCCGATGGTAACCTATGTGCGGCCGGTACACCCTGCATACGTCGCCGGAACGCCTCGCCGAGCGGTTCGATGTGGCCGTTCCTGACTCGCTCGAACCGCGGTACAACTGTTCGCCCGGCCAAGCGTTGCCGGTCATCACAGGCGAGACCCCCGATCAACTGCAGTTTTTCACGTGGGGGTTGACACCCTCGTGGGCCGACGAGAAACAGGGGTTGATCAACGCTCGCTCTGAGACCGTCCGCGAGAAGCGAAGCTTCGCCGACGCCTACGAATCGCACCGCTGTCTCGTGCCGGCCGACGGTTTCTACGAGTGGGCTGATCTCGGCGACGGTAAGGAACCCTACCGCGTCGCCTTCGAGGACGACCGTCCGTTTGCGATGGCCGGGCTGTGGGAGCGATGGGAGCCGCCGACGCAGCAACTTGGGCTCGATTCCTTCGGTGGTGGCAATGCCGACGACGAGCCTGAGCCACTAGAGACGTTCACCGTGATTACGACGGAACCGAACGAGCTGATTTCGGAACTCCACCACCGGATGGCAGTCGTGCTTGCGCCCGATGAGGAGCAGACGTGGCTGCACGGCGAACCAGACGCGGTGGCCGACCTGCTCGATCCGTATCCGGTCGATGAGCTTGAATACTTCCGTGTCTCCGACCGTGTCAACAGCCCGGCAAACGACGATCCTGAGTTGATCGAGCCGGTAACGCAGTAGTCGGGAACACTATTTTGTTCGCACACAGTCTATCTCCTCGTATGAGTCGTCCCGAGGCCACCTCCGACAGTGATCACCCGATTCGGGAGCGACTGCAACGAGTGCTGGCCTCCCATCCGATATCATTCGCTATGCTTTTCGGCTCAATGACTCAGGGCGAGGCCAGCGACGCAAACGATATCGATATCGCTGTCGAGTTCGAGACCCATCAGCCGACCGACGACGGCTACAGTGATGTCTACCTCCGACTCGTTGATGATCTCGAAACAGCACTATCGACTCCGGTTGATGTTGTCGACGTTCATATGATGGACGAGTCGTTTGGGAGTGTCGTCTTCGATGAGGGCGAGATACTGCTCGGCGACGACCGCCGTTCCGAGTTGGCGGCGACGGTTGCAGGATCACCTGTTTCGGCTGAGCAAGCGCGCGACCGCGTTTCCGCTGCTGCCGACCGGCTACAGGAGCAGGCCGAATGAGCGAGCCGCCCGCAGAACTGCTCGCCAGAATCGCGGACGGCGTCGAAGCTATCGAACGGACGGTAGGAGAACTGCGCGCGCTACAGGACGTGTCGCGAGCAGCGTACAAAGCAGACGACAACCAGATTCAGCGGGATGCGGTCGAACGCAAGTTCGAGAAGCTGACTGCCGCCGTTGTCGATATCGGTGAGACCATCCTTCGGATTGAGGAGCAGCCTGTTCCGGAGCGGCGGAAGGCGACGATCAGCGAACTCGAAGCGGTTGGCGTTATCGACGACGAACTTGCCGCGAAACTCCGTGCGGCGATCGGCTTCCGCGATATCCTCGCTCATACTTACGGCCCAATCGTGAACGACGACATCGTCTACGACGCGCTACAGAACTCGCTTGGTCGGTACGTGGAATTCGTCGAACGGATCGACCAGTATCTCGCCGCCAGCGAGTGATCGAACACCGGCACCGACAGCGTTTTTCACGCCGGCCCGCAGACTCCGGGTAGTGACCGACGAGCTTCGTGGGGAGATCGTTGCCTGCGACGAGGCGACGACCGTTGAAACGAAACACGGTGAGCGACGACTGGCGGAACTCCGCCTCCGACCGACAGACGGCACGCCGACAGAGGGTGACGACGCGGTCGACGTGACGCTGTGGGGCAAATGGGCAGACACGGCCGAGGAGGCCGAAACGGGGATGGATTTGCTCGTCAC
>Ga0209917_1000673_pt1 | contig 14147 bp, 14 predicted proteins | sample SalPon2_C_H2O_MG_FD_185710 | JGI IMG/M metagenome (GOLD analysis project Ga0209917, IMG submission 185710) | Salt pond water microbial communities from South San Francisco under conditions of wetland restoration - Salt Pond MetaG R2_C_H2O_MG... | ecosystem: Environmental > Aquatic > Non-marine... | reverse complement strand
ACGTCGGAGATCTGTCTGTCTTCGGGGATGTAGATCGTGACGAGTTGCGTGCCGGAGCCCTCGTACGACTTGAGCTCCTCTATGACCTTGCGGAATTCGTACTTCCGCCTGTCTGCAGAGTCGCTCGTGGTACTCGTATCGCTCATGCTGGTCTCTTATCGGCACCGAAGGTGCCAGGACAGTAAAGATACCCGACTTTCCGTCTCCGCGGGGATGACGTGTCGAGCGGGCAGTCAGATCACGGCCGCATCCACCGGAAGGTAGCTTTATGACGCTTCATCTGGAGACCCAGGTGAATGACGTCTCCCCAGGACGAATCGACCCGCCTCATCACCTCGGATGCGGAAGAATGGGTCGCTCACGCGGCGTTGCTCGACGCCTACGAGCGCGCCGTCAACGCGGGGGAAGACGAGAGTCACTACCGACGCGCCCTCATCCGGGTCGAAGACAGTAGCCCCCTCGATCGATCTGGGCGGCAGCTCCTTCGTGCGGCGCTGGTCGAGTACCTCGCAGATGCCCCACTTCGGGATCGCGCCGCCGCGAGAGCGGTACTCAGACGGATTCGAGAACACGCTGGCTCACCGGCACTCACCGAGCGTTCACCACGCCAATGGCGAACAGACTGAGACCGAGTGCGAGCGCGATGGCGTCGGTGCGACCGAATGTGAGCGCCGGAAGTGTTGGGTTCCACGAGAGACACCGCGCCGCCATCGCCGTTCCAAGTCGGTCTGCCCGCGAGAGCGTTCGGCGAACACCGACCGTTGCGATCGATCGCATTCGCAAGTGGACGGGACGGGCGCCGCCGCCGCGGGCGTGAACCGCCTCGCGAGCGCGACGGAGGTCGGCCGTCAACAGTGGGAGGGCACGGAAGACGAGTGCGACCCCGAGTCCGAGCGCCGCGCCAGCGCGACCGGGGACCGTGTGTTGTACCGCGGCGCGTGACTCACGAACCGTCGTCGACCGAACGTAGGCGGCCGCGACGACGAGAATCAGTCCAACTCGGTAACTCGCGAGCGCGGTGGTAGCCGCGCGGTCCGGCTGTATCCAGGGCTCGCCAAGGGTGAAACCAGCAGCGACCGGGGCGACAAGCAGCATCGGCACCGCGTAGCGGAACGCCCACACGTCACCGATGCCACCGTCAGCCGCCCACAGACAGCCAACGGCGAGCGGCGTCACAAAGAGCAGCCCGCGGGGTGAGTGGGTCGCGTAGACGGCCGCGGTAAAGCCAGCCTGGACGACGAGTTTCACGCGGGGGTCGAGACGATGAGCGAGCGAGTCGCCCGGTACGTACGCGAGCGTCATCGTTCCACACTACCGGAGGGTGGCACGCGAACGCCGTGGTCAGCGAGGTCGGCCGTGACCGACGCGGGCGGTCCGTTCACGACGAGCCGGCCGTCGTCCAGTCCGATAAGTCGGTCTGTGAGGCCGAGAACGTCGCGGAGGTCGTGAGTTACCACGATGACGCTCGTCCCCTCTGCGGCGAGCGATCGGAGGCGCTCGAGGACGGTCCGACGTGCCGGCTCGTCGAGTCCCGTGAACGGTTCGTCACAGACGAGATGCGTGGGAGCCATCGCCATCGCCCCCGCGATGGCGGTTCGTTGTTGTTCGCCCCCAGAGAGCGTCGCAATCCGGGTGTCGCCGCGGCCGGCTAGGTCGACCGCGTCGAGTGCGGCCGCGACACGCCGGTCGATCTCCTCGCGCGGAAGGCCGAGATTCTCGGGTCCGAAAGCGACATCGGCGGCGACGGTCGGCGCAACGAACTGGTCGCGCGGCGTCTGAAACACCATGGCGACCGCCGAGCGGGCGCTCACGAGGTCGGACTCAACGGGGGTCCCGTCGACCGAGACGGTGCCCGTCGTGGGCTCAACGAGGCCGTTGAACGTCCGGACGAGCGTCGACTTGCCCGAACCATTCGCGCCGGCGAGGACGACGAACTCGCCGTCGTCGATCCGCAATGAGACGTCGTCGACGGCGACGATACCAGACGGGCTGGCATTCTCGTCCAACTCAGGTCGGTCGCCACCGACCTGACTCACGTCGTATCGGACGGTGACGCCGTTGACGTCGATCATCGGTCGGCGGCACTGACGACGTCAGAGCGGACGATTCCGACTGCGGCCGCGATCTTTAGCGCCTCTGCCGGGAGGAATGCGACCGCGCCGACCGTGACTGCCTCAGAAATTGTGAGCGACAACACGACGACGAGCCCGAGGACCCCGACGCTGTAGATCACGATGGTGCCGAGAACCATCGCGGCGACGAGGACAGCGGGGCGGACCATGCGCGGGTCGCGGAGCGTGGGCCCGCGGTGGACAATTCCACCGACGAGTACCGCGGCAATCGGATACGAAAGGAGGTACCCGCCGGATTGCCCCACGATGGCCCCGATTCCGCCTGTTCCACCCTGAAACACCGGGGCCCCGAGTGCGCCAGCGACGAGATAAAACACGAGCGAAACGCCACCCCACACCGGGCCCAAGTAGACGCCCGCAAGGAAGACGCCGAGCACCTGTAGCGTCACGGAGACGGGCGAGACGGGATTCGGGAAGGTGACGTACGCAAACGCCCCGACGAGCGCCGCGAACAACGCCGCTCGCGCGAGGTTACGTGCCGTCCCGTCTGCAACGAGCTCAACGGTCTCGGACCGTGTCGACATGCAACCGGATGGTTCGTAAACCACATTTAGTGTACCGGTTTACAACCGGGTTTGGCGCGCGGTTTATCACCGCCGACGGCGACGGCTCCATCATGGACGAGCAGACCGAACACCTTCGAGACGTGTTCCTCGAAGCAACGGGCGAAGAGACAGTCACCGAGCGACAGGAGGCGTCACCCGGCAGCCTCGTTGACCGCGACGAGGCGACTGTGGCGGGCCGCATCGTAGCGATCGTCGAGACGATGCGCGAGCGGGAGTCCTTCGAGTCCGATCTCTCGACCGCAGCCTACGAGCGGGTCGTACGCGGGGTCTTCGACGGCGAGTCAGACGAGGCGATCACGGACGCGCTCAATGCTCGCGAGGAGGTCGTCCGGCGTGATGGTGTAGACGACGTGGACGAGGCGGACGAAGAGATCGACCCCGAGACCGTGCGGCGGGCCCGCCTCGACCTCCACCTCGTTCGCGCGAGCGACAGGGAAACCGTGGCTCCGTATTCGGCGCTTCAGCAACTGCTCGCAGCTGACCCCGACCGGTCGGCCGAGGCGTGTGCACGCCGCCTTGATGTACCGTTTGAAGCCGTCGAACGAGCCCTCCCGGCGGCACGGGCAGACCTTGCGTCGGCTCGGGTGAACGGCCGGTTCCGCGACGAGTTTCGATCGCTGCTCACCGACGCGGACCTCAGCGAGTCACACGCAGCGACGGCCAGAGAAGACGGCCTTCGCGAGGCGACCGAAGACATCGAGACTGACGTTTCTTTGTGAACTGACCCCAAGCGGTTATTACTAAAGCCGCGGCCACCCCACCGCGTGATCGCCTTTAGCGACCTGGCGTCGGCCGCCTACTGTCCGCGACAGTTGTACTACCGCTGGCGCGACGAGGACCGTGAGGTGCCGACTGTAGCCCGTGAGCGGATCGAGTTGGCGTACCGGTATCCTGAGCTGGCGACCGCGTCGGACGCAACGCTTCGTCGACTGCCGATCCGCCGCGAGCCGGCAGTGTACCGGCGAAACCTCGCGCAGGTGCGTGAACGCCCCGAGTACGACCGCCTCGTCGACCCGGCGGCGACGCGGACCGTCCTCACCGGTCGAGAGTGTCGCGGGGTCGTTCACAAACTGCTGTCGGGCGACGCAGATCGAGCGCCGACACCGGTCATCTGTTCACCCGGGGAGCCCCCGGAGCATGGCGTCTGGGAGCCGCAGTCGGTCCGTGCGGTGGCAGCGGCGAAGGCACTCGCGTGGGAACGAGAGCGTGAGATCCCGCGAGCCCTCGTCGAATACCCGGCGGTCGGCGTCGTCCGGTCGGTACGGCTCACGACTCGGCGGAAGGCCGCCTATCGGCGGACGGTACGAGCGGTGCGGGCGATAGACGGCCCTCCCGCACGGGTCGCCGACAACCGCTGTCGGAGCTGTGCGTACCGCGAGACGTGTGGGCCGAGCCGACGCACCCTCCGGTCGGTGTTGCGCTTGGGCGAGTGAATTGACAAACCCCACTACAGACGAACGGATCTAGGTGCTGTATTCGCGGGCCACCCATAGCACGCTAGCTTCGGGAGCTCGGCGAAGGATCGTCGCCAATCACTGGCAATCGCCGACGATTGCTCGGCTATTACCCCGAAATAACCGTCCGATTTAATACGGTGTGTCCCTTCGCCACGGGTACGAATGACACGAGACGCTCGTGGTCGTTCGGAGGATAGAGCAAGTCGCCTCGCGGCGGCTGGCCGTGAAATTCACCGACCGTGACCACTCCCCCGACGACCGACCCACGCGAACCGACGGCGGCAGCGACCACCCTGCGACGACGGAGACCGTTTTGACCCAACTTACCACCCTCGACGAGGTACAGCTCTTAGATACGACACTGCGCGACGGCGAGCAGATGCCCGGCGTCTCGCTCACGCCGACCGAGAAGGCCGACGTGGCCCGTGAACTCGACGCCACGGGTGTCCACATCATCGAGGCCGGCTCGGCGTGCACCTCAGCCGGCGAGCGGGAGGGCATCCGCCGCGTCGCCGCGGCGGGCCTCGACGCCACCGTCACCAGCTTCGCGCGCGGGGTCCAGTCGGACATCGACCACGCGCTGGACTGCGGCGTCGACGGCGTCAACCTCGTCGTCCCGGCCTCTGACAAACACGTCGAGACAAAGGTCGGCTCAAGCCGTGATGCCGTCGTCGAGACCACCGTCGAGCTCGTCGAGTACGCCACTGACCACGGCCTCTGGGTCGAGGTGCTCGGCGAGGACGGTTCGCGGGCCGACCTCGACTATCTTGAACGGCTACTCGGTGCTGGGCTCGACGCGGGTGCAGACCGCATCTGTTACTGTGACACTGTTGGAGCGGCTGGCCCCGAGCGCACCGCGGACGTTGTCTCACGGCTCGCCGCGCTCGGCCCGACGAGTCTTCACACGCACGACGACCTCGGCTTCGGGCTCACAAACGTCCACGCGGGCCTGCGCGCCGGCGCCGACACCGTCCACGGCACCGTGACGGGCGTCGGCGAGCGAGCTGGCAACGTTGCACTCGAGGAGGTCGCCATCGCACTCGACCAATGTTACGACGTCGAGACGGTCCAGCTTGACCGACTCTACCGGCTTTGCCGGCGGGTCTCGGAGGCGACTGGCGTCGCACTCCCCCCGAACAAGGCAGTGTGTGGTGCGAACGCCTTTGCACACGAGTCAGGGATCCACACTGACGGGACGCTCAAAGACGGCACGATGTACGAGCCGTACGCGCCGGAGACGGTCGGCAGAGAGCGCCGACTCGTACTGGGCAAACACGCCGGGCGGGCGGGTGTCGCAGCTGCGCTCGCTGAACACGACCTTGAGGTCGACGACGATGAGCTTCACGAGGTCGTCACGCGGGTGAAAGACCTCGGTGACCGCGGAAAGCGCGTCACCGACGCCGACCTGCTCGCGATCACGGAGGACGTCCAGGGTCGCGAACGCGACCGTCATGTCGAACTCGTCGACCTCTCTGCGACCTCTGGTGGGAATCTCCCCTCCGCGTCGGTCAAGCTTCGGGTGGGGGACGACGAGCGGATGGCGGCCGGCACCGGCTCTGGACCAGTCGACGCCGGCTTGGAAGCGGTTCGCGCCGCGCTCGCAGACGGAACAGAGGGAGTCGACGAGACAGCCTTCGAACTCGATGCCTACCACGTCGACGCCATCACCGGCGGAACAGACGCTGTGGTCACCGTGGCGGTCGACCTCTCACGCGGGGACCAGTCGGTGTCGGTCTCGGCGTCCGACGCGGACATCACTCGGGCGAGCGTCGTCGCCATGGTCGACGCACTCGACCGGCTCTCGGCGCTCGAATCGTCTGATGACGGCTCGGCCACGGTGGGTGCGTCGACGTCTGCCGGTTCCGCAGACGACTGAGTCAGGACGGCAGGGTGAACCGCCTCGGGGTCAAGTGGTTCGAGACGCGGAGCGTCTCGTCATCACGGAAATCTCCGATTTCCGTACGACCCCGAGGCACTCGCCTTGCTCATCTGTAGATCTCGTTTTTTGCTGTATCACACCAGCCGGCGGCCGTCGTCGGGCCGGCGAGACGATCCGCCTCGAGGTCTGCCACCGGTCTGGATAATGTTGAACGCGGTCATCAGGTCTGACCGCGAGATGAGTCCGACGAGCTGTCCCGTATGATCGACGACGGGCAGTCGTCCAACCCCGTTTTTTTGCATAACCTGAAGCGCGGTCATTGCGTCGGTGTCCGTCGTCACCGAGGCGATGTCGGTCGCCATTACGTCTCCGACGTGGTGTGCGTCGCGTTCGACCTCGCGTACGTCACGGGCGTCTTCGAGCGTGACCATCCCGACGAGGTCGTCGCCGTCCATCACTGGATAGCCGGTGTGTCGCTGCTCGAACATCCGGTGCATCAACTCGGCCACCGACGTCTCTGCGGTGACGGTGTGTAACTCCGCGCCTGGCGTCATCACATCGCTGACGGTAACGTCCTCAAAGACGGCTTGAAGCGTTGTCTGTTGGGCCTCGCCTGAGGCGGCGACGTAGATGAAAAAGGCGAGTGCGATCAACAACAGTTGAAACGACAGCAGGCCAAAGAGCCCGAGCAGAAACGCGAATACCTTTCCGACCGCCGCAGCTCGCTGGGTCGCCTGTGCGCGCGGCTGGCGCCGAGCCAAGAGCGCCCGCAACACGCGGCCGCCGTCCATCGGGAACGCCGGAAGCATGTTGAATCCCGCGAGTACGACGTTCAACAGCGCGAGGTAGCCGGAGACGAACAACAGCGCGTCAGCACCGGCGGGTGCGAGTCGGAAGATGACGTAACAGACGCCGCCGACGCCAACGCTGACGATCGGACCGGCGATAGCGATGGTGAGTTCGTGGCGCCAGTCGTCGGGGAACGCCGCGAAGTTCGCGAGCCCGCCGAGAAGCCACAGCGTTATCGACTCGATCTCGTAGCCGTACCGCATCGCGACGACCGAGTGGCCGAGTTCGTGGAGCAAGACGCCGACGAAGAGGCCGATGACCGCAAGCAGCCCGAGTACCCAAGCGATGGTGCCCGAGCCGATCGCTGCCGGGTCGATACCTGCACCGAGCGTCTCGTTCATCACGCCTGCAATCGTTCCCACCTCAGACCCGATGAGGTACGCGAAAAGCGGCAGGACGATGAGGAACGTCCAGTTGAGTCGGATCGGAATACCGACCACGGTTCCGACGTGAATTCCACGCATGAGTGTCATTTCACGCGGTACCCGCATAAATATCGGGCCCGTACCCATCGAAGGCTGAGCCAGCGTTTTATGTTCGGCCGGCGTGAGCGTCAGGCATGTCTGATATGGGAAAAACCCATCCGGAGCCCGTGATCGTACGCCACGAGTCGGTGAGTGCTGACCCGGTCGACGCTGCCGAGGGGCTCCAGAAGGCGGTCTTGCTCGATGAATCCGACGGCGCACCAACGTTCGCCATCCGTCGGTTCGAACTCGATCCGGAGAGTACGGTCCCACGGCACACCAACGCGATCGAACACGAGCAGTACGTACTCGACGGTGAGTACGTCGTCGGGATCGGCGAGGAAGAGCACGTCGTCTCCGCCGGCGACGCGTTGTTGATCCCGGCCGGTGTCGAACACTGGTACCGCAACGACGGCGACGAGCCTGGCGCGTTCATCTGTGCGGTGCCGAACGGTGACGACGAGATCGACCTCGTCGAGTAGCCGACCGACCAGTCGCCCGCGACTCACTCAAGAACGCCGACGCGCTCTGCAACGTACCCGAATTGGTCGCGGTACCCCTCCGCCGAGAGCAACACCGGATAGAAGTCCGTCTCCGCGCGGACCGGCTCGCCGTCTGCGGTTGCAAACCGTTCGCCGGCCTCGACGCGCTCGAAGTTGTGTGCGAACACGTTGTACTCCGTCGCGGCCGGCTTCGGGATCCGTTCGTGGAGCCGAAACACCGGCACGGCTTCGCGGCCGCCGGCGTCGACTACGCCGTCCGCGGCCGGGACCGCGAGCACACCGGTCGCGGCGAGGAACGCCCGGGTGACCCAGTAGGCGTTGTCGGCCGCCTCAGTCGACCCTTGTAGCCCGGCTTCGATCTCGAGGGTGTGCGGCTGTTCGATGAGCCGCCCTTCGGTGATCGCGTCCGTCTGAACCACCGCGTCGACCGGGAGGTGCGGGGCGACCGCACGGGCGACCTCGTCCATCGAGTCGACGACAGCGAACGGCTCGGCGTATGACTGTGTTGAGTGGATCGCAAGGGTCGTACAGCCGTCGAGTTCCGCGTGGAGCCGGTGAGCGAGCCGCTCCTCGTGTGTGTCTGCGTCCGGGTCACCAGGGAACGACCGGTTGAGATCGGCCTCGAGATAGCGCTCGTCGGCCGCGAGCGCCTCCTCGTTCGCGACGATCAGCTTCACGGCACGCTCAACCGCCGGCGCCTCTTCTATCAGCCGCTCAACCGCACTGGCGCCACAGGGCTCGTCTCCGTGAATCGCGCCGACGACAGCGACCTCGGCCGGGCCCTCCCCGAGCTCGTGAACCTGCATACGCACATCTGGTGCCGGGTGGGTAAGTGGCGTTCGGATCGACGTGTCACGGCCGAGAACTCACACCGGGTCAAATCGGAGCACGTCGCCGACGGTGACGTCCCGGGCTGTCGTCCACTCGTATCCGACCTCGAGTACGTACTTCCCGCGACCCGGATAGCGCTGGCTTTCACCGTCCTCGTCCGGCCCCGGTGCCGGGGCGTGGTGTATCTCGGTGATCACGCGATCGGCGTCGGCGAACACGATGTCGATACCGAAGTCCATTTGACGCATCACGTAGGTCAATCCTCGCTCGCGTTCGTGGACGAACAACATACCACGGTCTTCGGGCAACGACGAGGTATCGCTCAACCCAGTGTATCGCAGCGCACGCGTGTCGGCGACTGCAGCGGTCACCGCCCCGAGACGGTCACCGGCGGCCGACTCGACGACGACGTCGCGGGTGTCGTAGCCGGCGTGGATCGGCGAGGCATCGGTTTCGTCGGTGCCCGTCGTATTGGCGTTCACGTCGGTGTCACCGTCCTCGTCGGTCGAATTGTCGTTCGACGAGCCGCCAAGACATCCGGCGACACCCGCACCCACAGCGCCGGCAACCACACCGAGAAGTCGTCTGCGCGATCCGGTCGGTGCGTCCATACGGTCGATCGTCGACCGGCGGGCATAAACCGGTCGCCGGCAGCAGTGAGTGAACACCCATCACCCCGACGGGAACGCCTATCCCCGGCGCCGCCGAAGCTGTGACATGGACGAACGCGTACGCGAGCACGCGAGGGTGCTCGTCGACTGGAGCGCGCGGGTGACGGCGGGCGACGATGTCGTCCTCAGCGTGGCCGAGGGAGCTCACGAGTTGGCCGTCGCGGTCGCACGGGAGCTCGGCGAGCGGGAGGCGACAGTGACAACCCTGTACGACTCGGCGGAGGTTACCCGCGGGTACCTCCGCGGAGTCGCTGCGGGCGGGGCCGACATTGACGACGACCAGCCAGTCGACCGGGCGCTGTACGAGGCCGCAGACGTCGTCTTACGGCTCGGTGGCGGCCGAAACACGACTGCGACCGCTGACGTTCCCCGTGAGACCCGGCGAGCGTACGCGACGGCGCGCGAGGGCGTTCGCGAGGCGCGTATGGCCACCGACTGGGTGTCGACGGTCCACCCGACCCGAGCGCTCGCCCAGCAGGCCGGCATGTCAGTCGAGGCCTACCGCGACTTCGTGTACGACGCGGTGGTTCGCGACTGGGAGTCACTTGCCGAGGAGATGGCCCAGTTGAAAGCACTCTTCGATGCGGGTGCGCGTGTCAGGCTTGTCACGGAGCGCGCGGACGCACCAGACACGGACGTGGAGATGCGTATCGACGGGCGAACCGCGGTCAACTCCGCGGCGTCGGTCGCGTACGACTCACACAACCTCCCCTCAGGCGAGGTGTTTACCGCGCCGTACGCGACCGAGGGAGAGGCCTTCTTCGACGTGCCGATGACGATTGACGCGACTCGCGTGCGCGACGTGCACCTCGTCTTTGAAGATGGGGAGGTCGTCGACGTCACCGCCGCTCAGGGCCAGTCAGCCGTAGAGAGTGTCCTCGAGACCGACCCAGGCGCGAGACGGCTTGGTGAACTCGGCGTCGGGATGAACCGCGGCATCGACCGGTTCACCGACTCGATCCTCTTCGACGAGAAGATGGGTGACACCGTCCACCTCGCGGTCGGCCGGGCCTACGACGCCTGTCTCCCCGAGGGCGAGTCGGGGACCGAAAGCGCGGTACACGTCGACATGATCACCGACGTGAGCGAACGGTCGCGACTCGAGGTCGACGGCGAGGTCATCCAGCGAGACGGCACCTTCCGGTGGGAGGACGGCTTCGAGGCGGCCTGAACGGTATCGGCATGAGGGCGCTCAAAGCGCCGACGATTGGCCGACCGACTCGGCTGACGGCGGCGCCTGGGCGTCTTGGACGGCGTCCCACTCGGTCGAACAACACAAACACAGGTAGTAGTCGAATCCGTCGACGGCACAGTAGTGGACCGGGCTATCGGTCCCGCACTTCTCACACTGCATGAGCTCCATGACCGGAGTGGGTGAAAAAAAGCCACCGATTTGGCCGACCACGTCCGGATCGTTCGTGTAAATCTCGTCTGCACGATACACCGTGGACGGGTCGACGTGCCACTCACCGAAGCGCGTCGAGATCGAACTCGAAGGCGGCGACGGGCACCTCGAGGTCGTGGTCGACGAGGACCGCCGGGTGAACCTCACCTATCACGCCGACCCGGTCGCCGTCGATCACCACGTCGGCGACCCGACCGTCGATGAACGTCGGATGGTCCGTTGGCGGGGTCTCGAGGGAGCGATCGAAGCCGTCACAGACGGCCTGCAGTCGGCCCTTCGCGGCCTCGTAGGAGGCGTCTCTTCGGGCGAGCGCGCCGGCAACGTGACGCGACTCTGCGACGCTCGTGTTCGCGGTCGGGTCGTGTTCGGCGACGAACCCAATCTCTGAAACGTCCTGTGGGTACGCGTTGTGGGTGTTGCCCTCGAGCAGTTGCAGAAGCGACGGGAGCGCCCACGTCCGAAGCTGGGTGTACGCCTCGCTGTACGGCTCGGTGATCTGGACCGGGTCACCGCCACCGAAGACGCCATCCTCGACCGCGACGCCACCGGTGCCGGGGTCAACGCGGAGCCGGTCGTAGTTCTGCTCGGCGCTCGTCATGTGGAAGTTGAGCAGATCCTCGAAGCCGAGGCCGACAAGACTCGTGCGGACGGCGTCCTCCAGCCGCGTTCGCTCGTGTCGCCCACCGACGGTTCCCGCATCCGGGTACCGCGGCGTCAACTCGTCGAAGCCGTACGCGCGCCCCACGTCGTCGACGAGATCGAGCGGGTGAAGCACGTCGACACGGTACGGCGGAATCTCGACGTCGTACGTCACCGACTCGTCGAGCTGGTACGTTGCGTCCAGTCCGGAGCGCTCGAAGCAGTCGACGACGTCCTCGGGCTCGAAGTCGACGCCGAGGAGCGTCTCGATCCGGTCGTGGGTGACCGACTTCTCTTCAACGTCGAGGTTGGGACGCACCAGCTCCGCCCCGTACTCGCTCGGGTGGGTTGTGCCGTCGGCGTAGTTCACCGTGACCTCCTCTATCGTTGCACCCCGCGCCGAAAGCGCATAACAGACGATCGTACACATCTTGTCGATCGTCCACTGGTCGGTGCCGGTGAGTTCGACGAGCAGCTCGCGGGACCCGGTCGTTACCTCGGTCCGTCGGCCGTTGATCACTGGTGGGAACGAAAAGAGCCCCAGATCGTCGTATATCGCCGGGTAACGGTCGTACTCGCGGACAAGATCGGCATACGTGCGGCCGGTCTGGTGTGTCTTGAGGACACCCGCCGGCGTCAGCTCCTCGGCCGCATCGAGCGGGACGAACGTGTCGCCGTCGGGCTCGACGCCGCGGTAGGTGATGGAGCGCTCAGCACCCTCCCGATGGGGCGCGCCTTTCACCATCGCCAGGTCGTGGATCCCAATCGCCCCCTTCGCCCGGCCGCGGCCCATCGTCGCGTGCAGCTTTTCTTGTAACCCTATCAGTGACTGCAGGCCAGACTCATCGAGGTCGACGCCCCGAACGACAGCACCGGTGACGTAGGGGCGCTCTGTCGGCACCGACGAGTCGACCTCGATCGTCCACTCGGGGTCGTTCGTCTCTGGGACGTACACACCCCGGTCGTCGCCGTAGTGGTACCGAAGCGACCTGGCGACGCCCTCGACGGAGAGTCGGTCGAGACGGTCTGGAGCGAATTCGAACTGGAGAGACCCGTCGTCGGTCTCGCCTTCAAACTCTAATCCGAGGCCGAACAACGTCTGTTTGAACGCCTCGTTGCTCGTGTCGGTGTGGCCGGTGAGCCCGCGTAGCTCGTCGGGGTCGACGTCGACGACGGGCATCAGTAGCTCACCTCCGCGGTGCGCAAGAACTCGATGTCGGCGAGTGTGCCGTGGAGGTCGCGGATGTCGTCCGCGCCGGTAGTCAACATTGCGAGTCGTTCGAGCGCGAGTCCCCACGCCATGACGTCGCAGTCGACACCGAGGGGCCCGGTCACCTCCTCACGGAAGATGCCGGAGTTGCCGATCTCGATCTCCTCGCCCGTCTCAGGGTGGTCACCGAACAGCTCGAAGGAGGGCTCGGTGTAGGGGTTGTAGTGCGGTTTGAATCGGATGTCGGTGATCCCGAACTGCCGGTAGAACTCCTCGAAGGTCCCCATCAGGTCGCGCACCGAGAGGTCTTCGGCCATCACCCATCCTTCGATCTGGAAGAACTCGAGGAGGTGTGTCGGGTCAAGCGTGTCGTTGCGGTACACCTTCTCGACAGAGAAGTACCGTTGTGGCGGGTCAAGCGGCGCGCCAGCGTGCCCAGAGAGGTACCGCATCGATAGCGAGGTGGTGTGGCCGCGTAAGGCGATTTCACGGGCGAAATCAGCCGACCACGGCGAGTGGTAGCCGTCACCGTCCTCACCCCACCCCTCACGATGGGCGCGTTCGACCCGCGAGAGAAGCGCCTCGGGGATGGCTTCCATCGGCTCGACGTCGAGCGCGAACCGGTCCCAGTGGGTGCGTGCCGGGTGGTCTTGCGGCATGAACAGACAGTCGTTGATCCAAAAGTCGCTGTCGGCGTGTGGGCCCGCCATCTCCTGGAATCCCATGCCGACGAGCACGTCTTTGACGCGGTCTGCGGTCCGACGAAGGACGTGTTTCCGCCCGCCCGTCGCTTGCGGGGCGTCGGCTTCGACGTCGTAGCTCGCGAACTCCACGTCGCGCCAGTCGCCGCTCGCCAGCAGTTCTGGGGTGAGCTCGGCGACCGTCTCTGCGGTCTCGACGCCGGCCATCAGTGCGTCGACGCCCGCGTCGGTGAGCGTCACAGCACGAATCACCGACTCGACGATCCGAACTACTCCCCGCGAATCGAGTCGGTCGACGACGTCGTCGGCCGTCAGCGTCTCACCGGCAGCGAGCGCTTCGAGCGCCGCCATCTCGGGATCGTCACTCGGGTCGGCGTCCGGGACGACGGTCAGCTCGCCGGCATCGATCGACCCCAGCCCCTTTCGGGCGAAGTTCGAGAGCGCGATGTCGACCGCGGAACCGTCGAGGTCGGCCGCGCCGATGGCCTCGCCCATCGAGACGGGCGTGTCGGCAGCGCCGAGTTCCTGGCCGGCCCGGTAGAGTCGACGCTCGGGCAATCCTTCGTCGACGTACCGGGCTCCCTCGTCGGTCAATTCGGCGCGCTCGCGGGTCGTCTCCGTCACGTCGAGGAGCCCCTCGTCGCGTAGTTCAAACGCCGCGCCGGTCACTGTCTCGGGTTTGAGCCCCGTCTCCGCGGCGAGGTCGCCGATCGTCCGTTCGTCCGTCGCACTCGCCGCTTCAAGAACGGCGAGCTGTCGTTCCGGGAGTCGCATTCGAGTTGTGTGTATACGCGTGTGGCCTGTTGGTAACGGTTCCGGGTCGTCGCGGACACAGTGGAC
>Ga0209917_1000664_pt1 | contig 14270 bp, 17 predicted proteins | sample SalPon2_C_H2O_MG_FD_185710 | JGI IMG/M metagenome (GOLD analysis project Ga0209917, IMG submission 185710) | Salt pond water microbial communities from South San Francisco under conditions of wetland restoration - Salt Pond MetaG R2_C_H2O_MG... | ecosystem: Environmental > Aquatic > Non-marine... | reverse complement strand
TCTGGCGACGACCGACGCCGAACGCTACGCTGCCGCCCGCGAGGCGATCCCCGAACTCTCCGCCGAGGTCGTCGATGACGGCCACGATATCGAGGAGTTGGCCCGATCGTATTCGACGGTGATCGTGCTGGATGAGGCCTTCGCCGGCGGTGATTTCAGCGGCGACGTGCGAGTGGTTCCTGACGCACTCGACTCGCCGGAAGACGTTGTCCCTGAACGCCTGTTGGCAGTTTTCGCTGAGAACCGCAAGACGCTGCTGGCGGCTGTTCGTGTCCACAAGCTAAGCGAGTTGGAGCCGCCGCTTGATTGTGACGCGCTCACCGAGAGCCTCTCGCGGGTCGACGAGGATGGCACCATCGTCGGCGACGAGGAACTGGAGCGGCTGGCCACCGCCGTTGATGATCTTGACGCCGCCGTTGGGACGGCCGAATCCGTCGCCAACGACCACCTGCGGGATGCGATCAAAGAACGGGATGTGACCATCGAGGGTCAAGATTTCCTCTCCTTGGTCGAACAAGGGGCCCGCGTGGACTCACTGCTCGCGCGGGAACTTGATGACGCCTTTGACGCCGCGCTCCAGAAGGCCCACGACCACCTTACCGAAAGCCTCGCGCTCACCGACCACGAGGCTGAGTTGGCCGAGCATATCTTTGGTGGCGAGCCGACATTTCCTGTCGCCCGCCGCGACGATGCCGTCTCGCGGCTCAAAACGGAGTTGACGAGCAGCCGCGATCGCCGGTCGGCAGAGCTGAAGGCCGATCTCGCCGACGACCTCGCAGCACTCAAAACGCCGGCCGAGAAGCTGGTTCGCAACGCGCTCGAACTTGATGTCGAGCTGGCGATCGCCGCCTTTGCCCGTGATTTTGCCTGTACGATGCCGGAGTTTGTCGGCGACGCCGACGCTGGCGGCGGGGTGAATGAGGATACACAATCACGGCCCGGCTTCACAATCGAAGGTGGGCGATCGCCGATCCTCGATGTCGACTTCAAGGCCGTCGAGCCGGTCGACTACAGCGTCGAGGGGGTGACACTGTTGTCGGGCGTCAACTCCGGTGGGAAGACTTCCCTGCTTGATCTGGTTGGGCTGATCGTCATCGCTGCCCAGATGGGGCTGCCGGTGCCGGCCGATCGGGTTTGTCTCTCCCGATTTTCCGAGCTTCACTACTACGCCAAATCACAGGGGACACTCGACGCCGGAGCCTTCGAGAGCACCCTTCAGGAGTTCGGTGATCTCGTCGCTGGCGCGGAGGGCCGGCTCGTCCTTGTCGACGAGCTGGAAAGTATCACCGAGCCGGGCGCGAGCGCGAAGCTGATCGCCGGCATCCTCGAAGCCCTCGACCAACAGCAGGCGACCGCCGTATTCGTCTCGCATCTGGCCCGCGAGATCCGTGCGGCCGCCGACATCAACGTTGCTGTCGACGGCATCGAGGCTGAGGGACTTGTCGATGGCGAGCTACAGGTCAATCGCTCGCCGGTGAAAGAACATCTGGCGCGGTCGACGCCGGAGCTGATCGTCGAAAAACTGGCTGCCGACGACGATGGCGACTTCTACGAGTCGTTGTTGGAGAAGTTCTAAACGAGCGGTTGCGGCCACAACCGAGCGATCCTTGTCGCTGGAGGGCGCAGTCGACCCCATGGAATCAATCACCGCAGCCGACGGCACCGAGATCGCCTTCGACCGCCACGGTGAAGGCCCGCCGCTGATCGCACTGCACGGAAGTGCATCCAGCGGTGAGAGCCTTCAGCCGATCGTTGAACCGCTCGCCGCCGACTACACGGTCATCGTTCCGGATCGCCGCGGCCGCGGAGCCAGTGGTGACGGCGACGACTACAGCCTTGCTCGGGAGATCGAGGATCTCCAAGCGGTCGTCGATGCTGTCGACGGCAAGCCGGTTGTGCTGGCTCACTCCTTCGGCGGGCTGGTCGCGCTTGCGGCCGCGCCGACACTCGACATCAGCCGGCTCGTGCTGTATGAGCCGGCGGTGACGGTCGGCGAATCGGCTGACCCACCGCTGAGCGCGCAGGTGCAAGCGGTGGCCGAAGACGGCGACAAAGCTGACGCGATGCAGCTATTCTTTGAGGCCGGCAGCGGGATCCCGGATGTAACAGCGATGCCGTGGTGGCCCGAGCAGATCAACATGGACTGGCTCGATACCGTGATTCGAGAGTTGCAGGCTGTCGAGACCTTCGAGCTACCGGCACTTGATTTCGACACCCCAACCTTGCTTTTGACCGGGGAACACGGCCCCGACCATCTCACCGCGGGGGCTCGCGCTGTCGACGACGCCCACGAGCAGAGTCAGCATGTCGAAATCGACGAAGCCGGTCATCTCGGCGTACTTTCGGAGCCAGACCAGATTACGGAGTTGGTAACGACGTTCGTCGACGATCCGGCGGCCGTCGATCAGTAGCTCTCTCCCCGAAGCCTGTCGCTGTCGGTATACTGCCAGCATTACCCCACAGCATTCAGCAGTTGGCTACATCACCAAAATTGCTCGAAGTTTTGGGAAAAAATTACGTATCTCACGGTTGTACCGCTATTCATGGGAACAACAGCTGACGAGCGGGGGCGGATCTACCTCCCGAAGGGGGTTCGGGATCGCTACGGAGATCAGTACCGGATCGTCGAACTCCCGACTCATGTGGTATTGCTGCCAATCGACGACGACCCGCTCGAAGGATTACAGGACGCCGTTGGCGACGCGTTCGCGGACATTGACCACGACACTCTGAGCGAGGAGACGATTGCGAGTGCAAAGGCCGAACTGGACGCCGAGATTGAGGATCGCGACCAGGTGTCCGAGTAAGCGATGTACGTCGAAAACGATTTTCTGATGAGTCTAGCGAAGAACGACGACTGGCTCCAAGATGACGCACTCGCTGCACTGGAAAAGTACGACGATATTCACACCTCAATAACGGCCTACACTGAATTTCTCGTTGTCGCCTACGATGATGAAGCTGCTGGCTACACTATCGAGATTGGCCGCGCGATCGGCGATCTCGTCGAGTTGGTACCCATTCGCCCGACAGAACACGAAGAAGCAGTGCTTACAGCCGCCGTCCTGGCTGCCGAACACGACTTTACCCCATTCGATGCGATCCACGCCGGGATTGCGATTGCGACCGACGAGTCGGTGCTGTCAACCGAGCAGGATTACGACACCGTCGACATCGATCGTATCTCACTCAACGAGGTTGACTCATAATCGCGGAGTGCTTGGATCGAATCCGCCGCTGCAAGTTCTGAGTTCACTCTTCGATGCCACCCTCAACAACGATACCCGCTCAGTAATGCCACGGGAACTCGTCGAAATCGGGCTCCCGACCCTCTAAGAACGCATCCCGACCTTCCTTGGCCTCGTCGGTCATGTAGGCCAGCCGCGTCGCCTCGCCGGCGAAGACCTGCTGGCCCATCATCCCGTCGTCGGTCGCGTTGAACGCGAACTTGAGCATGCGCATCGCCGTCGGGCTCTTCGCTGTCATCTCGTCGGCCCACTCCAGAGCCACGTCCTCAAGTTCGTCATGCGGGATCGCTTCGTTGACCATCCCCATGTCGGCGGCCTCTTCGGCGGAGTAGGTTTTGCCACGGAAAAACACCTCTCTGGCCTTCTTTTGGCCGATCTGTTTGGCGAGATACGCCGAGCCGAAGCCGCCATCGAAGGAAGCCACATCGGGATCGGTTTGGAGGAATTTCGCGTGCTCGTCGCTGGCGAGTGTGAGATCACAGATCACATGGAGCGAGTGGCCGCCGCCGACAGCCCAGCCTGGCACCACGGCGACGACCGGCTTCGGCATCGTCCGAATCAGTCGCTGCACCTCCAAGATGTGGAGTCGGCCCGCCTTGGCCTGCTTCACTGCGGGGTCGTCGTCAGCGCCCGCCTCGTCGTCATCGCGGTATTCGTATCCCGAGCCGCCCCGCACCGACTGGTCGCCACCCGAGCAGAACGCCCAGCCGCCATCCTCGGCGGGGCCGTTGCCGGTCAAGAGCACACAGCCGATGTCGGCCTGTTTCCGGGCATGATCGAGGGCGGTGTAGAGTTCGTCGACTGTGCCGGGCCGGAAGGCGTTGCGCACCGCAGGGCGGTCGAAGGCGATCCGCACCGCCGGTACGTCGTTGCCACGGTGGTAGGTGATGTCGTCGAATGCGAAGTCGTCGACCGCGTCCCAGCGGTCAGGATCGAAGAGCGCCGAAACCATACCGATAGATGCGGCGGCGACGATAAAAAGCCAGCCGATCGCTCAGGGGGCGTCAGCGGCGTCCGGATCGTCGTCGCTGAGATCACGAACGAAGGCGAGGACGCGCTCCTGGCCGCCGATCGTCGTGTGTTCAAGCACGACTTCGACCGGGAACGTCTCGCCGTCGCTGGTCTGGTCGCGCCACCTGAATCGTTGGGGCTCGCCATCGGCGGCTGCCTGGATCTTACTGCGACCAGTGGCAGCATCGTACTGTGGATCACCAGCCGAAAACTCACCAACGGTCATCCCAATGACCGCCTCGCGGTCGTAGCCGAGTCGGTCACAGAAGTGGTGGTTGGCATCGACGATTTCGCCGCTTTCGACATCGTGGACGACCAAGCCGGCCGGCACCTTCTCGAAGATCTCCCGGTAGTCGCGTTCGGCGCGCCGCCTGGCAACCGCCCGCTCGATCCGGCGGGCGAGCAACTCGTACTGCTCGGTTGTGGCATCCTTCTGAATATAGTCGGTGACGCCAGCGGAGATGGCGTCGCTGGCAACGGCTTCGCTGCCCTTGCTGGTGTACAGAATAAACGGAAGCTTCGGGTACTCATTGCGGAGTTCGGTGAGAAACTCGATCCCGTTGGCGCCGGGCATCTGGTAATCGGAGACGACGCAGTCCGGTTGGTCGGCATCGATCCGATCGAAGGCGGCGTCGGCGTTGGCGGCAGTCTCGATCGTCACCTCGGATAGTTCGCGTTCGAGACCGCGCCGTGTCAACTCCGCAAACTGGCTGTCGTCTTCGACATGGAGCACAGTAATCGGAGCCGACATGATCTGTCAGATGGGTTCGCGACCGAGCGTAATAAAAACAGAGCCTCCGCATCGAAGCAACCGGCGACAAGGTCACAGACGGGATGGGCGGCGAGTTACCCGTGGACGATCGGGACACGAGGAATGAGTGCACTCCCGCAAGTTGTGTTCTCTGCCGCCTCCACCGTCCCACCGAGAGCGGTGATACACCAGTAGATCAACCGACAACCCCACCGCCTCGGCATCATCGGCTGCCACCCGCTGAAATTGATCAGCGAGGGAGTCGTGACAGATAATTAGCAAAAACGCCGACAGCGACTTACCGATAATGTCGTCCGGCGAGTCGGCTTGAAATAGCGAGCGGCAGGCGTCGTTGGCGTAGACGACCCTCCCCTGTTCGTGGATCACGAACGGATCGTGTTGGGCTGGAACCGTGCCGGTGGGGGCGGTATTGTCATGGATACAACGCGGTGGCGGTGGGTGTAGGGTGCGATCTATTGGAACACATATCAGCCACAAAAACTGTCATCTGTGTGTGGCCGGCGACACAGTCGCCTGTGGGTAGACACCGTAGATGGCTACCCGGCGACCCCTCAAAGCCGTTGCCTGATCACCGCTCGGTGTGTTATGAGTCGGTGTCAGCTGGCGATTCAACCAGCGAGGACTCACCCTGTGCTTGAATCATCGCCTCCTGAAACACCTCGCCGGTATCCCGGTTTGCCGCCTCAACGCGGTGGTCGACTGTCCACCCATCGTCGTCGTAGACGGCAACGATAGCTACCGCCTCCGTCTGTACCAACACCCGCTCGGAGAGCTCTCGGCCGCCATGCGTTTCGGCTGTGATTGGGATCGCTGTCAGGATCGCCTCGTGGCGCTCCAGATCAGCCAAGGCCGTCGTCGGTACCGGACTGTCGGGGAATGTATCGAGTACCGCACCTTCGCTGAGCATAACTGCACTGTTTCGATGGGTGGAACTCAAATCCTGTGGATACTGTTGGTCGCCTCTGGCTGACTGCTGTGGGCGATCGGTTGTCGCCTATGATGGGTCGACAGCAGTGTCGATATCGATCTCGTCGGCGACATCCATCAACAGGTCACCTTTCACCTCGGAAGTGCGGGTTTCGATCTCCGCGACAAGTTCCGGGGCAAACTCCTCGTGGACGCGTGCGAGTCGCTCGGTCTCGGTCGCGATCCGATCACGGAGATACTTCGCACCACGGCCGGATTCATCGTCATCCGGAGCAGGTGTCAGCTTGTTGGCGACAAGCCCACGCACCGACAGATCGCTTTCTTCGAGATCACTGATCGCCCGCGCTGTTTCGTTGAGTGAGAGCTCATCAGGGTTGAAGACGAGAAAGAAGGCCGCATCTGACCGAAGCGTCTGACCGGCAAACTCAAAGAAGGATTTTCGCTCCTGCAACTGTGCCAACACGGGATCGCCATCCATGACGCGTCGCGGCTCGTTGTTGCCGACGGCCGCTTTCTCGAAAAGATCGATACTGACCTTCCGTTTCTGCATCAGCCGGTCGATCCAGTCTTCCAGTAGCTCCGGCAGTCCGAGCAGCCGAAGGGTGCTCCCAGTCGGGGAGGTATCGAAGACGACACGGTCGTAGGGATCGGCATTCCGCATCACCTCGACGAACCGATCGAACAGGGCTGCCTCGTAGGCTCCCGGTGTTCCATGAGCCATCTCCAGTTGGCGGTTGATCTCTGAGACCATCGCCGTTGATACCTGTTCAGACAGCTGCTGTCTGAGCTCGTCGAGATGTCGCGTCACCTCATCCTCGGGATCGATCTGCATCGCCCAGAGGTTTTCAACGCCGTCAACTGGAGTAGCATCGTCGCCGAACGGCTGATCAAACACATCGGCGACCGAGTGTGCTGGGTCGGTTGAGACCACCAGCGTGTCGTGGCCATCACGGGCACATTTGAGCGCGTAGCTGCTGGAAACGGTCGTTTTACCAACTCCGCCTTTGCCGCCGAAGAAGACAAATGGCTCCATTAGAAGTGGTACTGCTGTCCCTTCCGTTCGACATACGAGTCACGATCCCACAGCCGCCGTTCCCAGCCCTCGAACTCGGATTCAAGATACGGAAGCAGCTCGGAGGTGTAGTACGACACCGGCGACGGGATGCCAAAGGCATCGGGGAAACACGCCAGCATGAACGCATCTTCCGTATCTTCGGCTTCCTTTTCGACCTTCTCGTAGGCGGGATGAGTGACCATCCCGTGATAGAGGCCGCGAAGCCACTGTTTCAGTGTCGTCCGAAACCGATCAATCTGTTCAGCAAGTTGCATATCACTTATCATGACAAACAACAATTAAAATCTGATGCGGATACACCACCGATCGCACACACCACCCTAACCGGAGCACACGAACCTGGGTGAGAATTAACAGGATCGGCCTGCTACGACGCGGCATGAGTGATGTGATTCCGGTGACACTCCTCTCGGGGAGTCTTGGCGCGGGAAAGACAACACTGGTGAATCACCTGTTGTCGACAGCCAACGAGACCGAGCTTGCGGTGTTGGTCAACGATATGGGATCGGTCAACGTCGATGCCGAACTCGTCGCCGACGGCTCGGAACTCGACGTTGATGACGGCGTCGCAGAGCTATCGAACGGCTGTATCTGTTGTGAGCTCCAGGATGATCTTGAAACCGCCGTCGTCAGGCTGGCCCGTGACCGCTCGTTTGATCATCTCGTGGTTGAGCCGTCGGGGATCTCCGAGCCGGCCCCGATCGCGCGACTGTTCACAATCGAATCACGCGTCGCCGCCCTGTACGATGTCGACGCCGTTGTCACCGTACTCGACACGCCGCTGTTTCTTGATCAGTTCAGCGACACCGAGACGCCGGAACGCCGCGGCACCGACGACGATCGACCCCTTTCGGATCTTCTGGTCGAGCAGGTGGAGCTGTCGAACATTGTGCTCTTAAACAAAGCTGACCAGTGTACCGACGAAGAGCTCACCCGAGCTCAATCGCTGGTTGGGGGACTCCAGCCCAACGCCACCCAGATACAAACCACGTTTTCGGCCGTCGAGCCCGATCGACTGCTCGGGAGTGATCGGTTCGATGCCACCGCTATTGAGGAGCTCCCGGGATGGAAGCGCGCACTATCCGACGACGAACCGGAACACGACCACGGTCACCACACCGAAGCGCATGACGGCCACCATCATCCCGATGAGGTGTACGGCGTTTCGTCGACGACGATCTGTCGGCACCAGCCGGTGTCGCCGGAGGGGTTTGCGGCGGTTCTCCGTGCGCTGCCGCCAACTGTGATTCGGGCGAAAGGAACCGTCTGGATCGCCGGTAGCGACACCCGGATCACGATCAGCCAAGCGGGGCCATCGGTCACCGCCACCGCACAGGGGCCATGGATCGTGAGCCTCCCAGCAGTTGATCGCGAGATGTACCGGTCAAATCGACCCGACCTGCCGTGGCACGAGGAGCACGGCGACCGTCGCACAGAACTCGTGTTTATCGGCACCGACTACGATGAAGCAGCCATCGAAACAGCGGTGACCAACACGTTCGTTGACGCAGAGAAAACTGTGTCCCCAGAGATACATCCGTTTCCGACCGACGACGGCGAGGAGACCGTCATCAAAACACCTTGATCAGCAGGCGCAGTCACGGCCGGTTGCTCGCTCAAAGCGCATCTCCGCGCCGCAGTCCGGACACACCGGCTCGCCCTCCAACTCGACATCACGGATGCGATTGGTGCAGTCATCACACCAGTACGCTCCTTTTGAGCCATCGTCAGGGCGATCCGAAGGGGATGGTGAGGAAAGCGCGTCGGTCAGTGAGTCAATGAGTCCCATGTCTCTGCTGCTATCAGTCCACACATACAATAATACGGGTGCTGTGTGGGTTTGTCGCACAACCAGTATGTGTCTCACGTTACTGGGATCAGACAACGAGCGGGATTGCAAGCCCGATGAATACGACCGCAAGGATGATCATCAACTGGAAGAGTCGCTCGGCGCGCAACCCAACCGACAGCGCGCGGTCAACAGGGGGGCGAGCCGTCCAAATGTGTCGATAATAGGCAATGACAGCGGCCACAGCGGTCAGCCCAACCGAGGCTGATAGTGCGACTGACAGCGAGACACCGAGCGCCTGGCCGTACAACGGGCCGAACGACAGCAACATCAGGGCTGCAAGCCCGAACACGACGACAAACGGAATCGGATCGACGGCAACGCCGTCACGATTGTGGAGGTGCATATCAGGGGTAAGCGTCGCGGCAACAAAAGCTAAGTGTCAAACGAAAGATGATGCGGTATGAGTGCCGATGACGGCGGATTTGGGGACGGAATCGCTTCATCTGACGGTGACCCTCGCGTCCTCCTTGGCCTGAACGCCGTGTTGTCGACGCTGCTTGGTTGGACGATCATCGGCGGACTCTCATTTCTTGACATGGCTGCGTTTTCGCTCATCAACGTCGCAACGGCAGCGATCATCGTGTTCACACTGACCTACGCGGTGACGATGACGTAAGCGAGCGTCGCTACCGACCGTAGGTCATCCGACGGGCTAACTCGTTGAGCCGAGTTTTTACCTGCCCGAGCCACGCACCAGGAGCGACGCGGCTGAGGGCTGCCTCGGAAACCTCGATCTGCTCACCGTTGAGTGGATCACGATCCACGGATGCCTCCTCGTCGGCAACGGCGTCGACAACGGTCGACATCGAACACCGACCGCAGGCTTCGGTCTGTTTGTCACTCATTACCAACCAATTAAGACTGGCAACCACTTAAATTTCCCCGCCGGCTTTTTGTGTCTACTCACTGTGCAGGTGGGTGTGAGCAGGGAGGCCGAAGAAGTACCAGCAGCGATCCGCGAGGCGGTTCCCGAGTGGGACGACCAGTATCTCTCCTCGGTCGCTGGACGGCTGCTGTACAACTATGATCTCGAAAAGGACTATCGGGCGGCCGACCGACGCTGGACGCTCTACGGGGAGTTCCGCGCCAAAACCCAAAAGCAGTTTTTCCATCCAGCGTTGAGTTATGCCGATCACGAAACCGAAGAACACCTGCTCGTCAAACGTACCGATCGGCCGACCGTCCAGATGCTGGAGACACTCGTTGATGCAGGCCACGACCTTGCGGATGCGTGGGTCGATCCAAACGAGGAACACTACGGTACCGACATCACATTCGTCGTCATCGCCGATAGCATCCCGGAATCGGTCGTTGATTATGTTTCGGGATTCCGGGATCGAAACCTGTTGAAGCTCGGCTACTACGGTCACTACGAAATAAATCTCGTCGTGGTTGCGCCCGACACGGAGACCTGCATCGCCAGCCAGACGGCTGATGTCGCGGCAGCGTTCCGACTGTGGGATGATGTTCCTGAGTCGGATGATGGGTTGCTTTCTCGGGTCGCAAAGCGGTTTTGGCGATAGCAACGCGTCTCTCGCCCGCTAACCAGTTAGAGGGAGCGTTGCACTCGATAAAAAGAGGAGACGGCTCAGTCGTCGCTTGGATTCACCGCGGCCCGGTCGGTATCGGATCGCACCTCGCGGATGTTCTGGTAGCCGATACGCACCAACGAGAGTGCGAGCGTTATCAACACCAACCCGAGAACCGCCTGCACCGCCGAGGAGGCAAGTGCCTCAGCGGCAAGTGGCTCCTCAAGGGCGCCGGTGAAGTTGAGATAGAGGTTGCTGTAGAGGTTCTCGTAGAACACCAACCACGCGAGTCCGAGAACAGTGATGGTCACCATCAGTGCCATCGGAACGCCGGTGGTCGCAAGCTGTTTTGTCGCATCCCAGTTGGCGATCCAGACGGTTCCCGTCAGCAGAGCCAGAGCAGCCAACAGCTGGTTGGCACCACCGAACAGTGCCCACAGCGTGACCCACTGGCCAGAGACCACGAGCAGATACGCTGGAATCGTCTGTACCAGCGGGTTTGTGTAGCGACCACGAGCGATCGAGCCGATACTCGCGTTGAGTCCTGTATCAGTCTCGCCGGCCGGGAGCCCAACAATCTCCTCCATCATGTAGCGGCCGAGCCGAACCGCTGTGTCGGTCGAAGTGAGCAGGAAACTCACGAGGACGAGTGCCATGAAGACGGCACCGACCGTTTCTGGAACCCCAAGACTCGTCAGGATGATCCCGCCACCGGAGGCAAAGTTCGGGAGCGCAGCACCGATCCCGCCGGCCGGATCCGCAAAGCCCCACACTGCGAGTGCCGACAGCGCGACCGATGCCAGCAGGCCCTCACCGAGCATCCCGCCGTAGCCGATCAGCCGCGCGTCGGTCTCCTTATCGAGTTGCTTTGCTGTCGTTCCCGAGGAGACCAACGAGTGGAAGCCGCTGATCGTTCCACAGGCGATCGTAATGAACAGCAGGGGGAACAGCGGTAAGAAGACGCCTTCAACGCCCCAGAAGCCGTTAAACGCACCGAGCGAGGAATCGATCACCAGCGGTTCGGTTGACGTCCCGAGCAGCGTTCCCACAATAATCGCTATGACTGCACCGCCGACACCCGCATACAGAAGGAATGATGAGAGGTAATCTCGCGGTTGCAGCAACATCCAAACTGGCAGCGCGCTGGCGATGGCAGCGTACACCATCACCACCGGAATCCACGCCGCCGTGTTGGCTCCGAGCGATGCCGCGCCAGGCACCCACTCGCCAGCACCGCTTAGCAGGACGGTGACACCGAGCTCTGCCGTCCGCTCGGCGGTCGGTTCAAACAGGGCGATCGGGTACTCCATCCCCACCCAGACGGCACCGAACACACCCGCCACGAAAACGACCGTCCCGGGGATGAATGGGCCATCAAACTGGTAGAGATAGAGGCCGAACAGGAGTGCGAGCCCGATGTAGACGGTAGAGGCTGTCGAGACCTCCGGATACGCGTTGAACACGATCCCAACGACGAGTGCGAAGACAGCAACAACGAGGATGATCGTCAGGAAGGCGAACCACAGCAGCATCTGTTTGCCACGCTCGCCGACGTACTCGCCGATAATGTAGCCGATCGACTTCCCCTCATGACGGAGCGACCCCGACAGCGAGATGAAGTCGTGAACGGCTCCCATCAATGGGTTACCGATCGCGATCCACAACAGCGCGGGCACCCAGCCCCACACCGCGCCCGCCGTGATCGGGCCGACGATGGGGGCCCCACCGGCGATACTTGAGAAGTGATGGCCAAGCAACACCGGCTTCTTTGAGGGGACATACTCTTGTCCATCCTCATATTTGTGTGCCGGTGTTTCGGTCTCTTCGTCAAGCTCTACGAACTGTGACAGATACCGGGAGTATGCCATATACCCCACGGAGAATGTCACGAGTGCCGCAACGATGATCCAGATTACCTGTGTCATTCGGTAACACCATTTTTGTACACAGATTATCATTACTTAGTCCTTACCCAATTTTAATTGATTAATACTATTAGTTTGAGATTTTGATCGGATTTTTATACTGGTATTCAGGAATCAAACACCCAAAGCAATCAGTAGGGCCAGCCGTTCTAACAGCTACGGATACGTCTCAAAAACGACAGGAGCCACTAAGTGACAGTGACATAGGTAACAAACGTATTCGATCGCAATCGGTGGGAACAGCGTCCTCGTCAGTACAACGAGAGGTGGCCGGTAACATCATCGACCAGCGTCTCATCGTCAGGGCCGATTGCCACTGTCGTCGCCGTTCCTGAATCGAGTTGTGTGTGGCCCGCATCCCGGATGACTGCATTCGGGAGCCCTTTCACCCGGGCCTTATCAGCCAACTCAAACAGCGCGTCCTCGCCGGCAACCTTGACAACGACCTTCTTTTGGCCGCCGCCCTTCCATGCCTTGCGCGTTTTCGGGTCGGTGTCCTCGTAGGCCGACAGCGACGCGTGGGCGACCTGGGCGGCGAGTTTGCCCCGTCCCATCCCGAGATCGGTGCGAGCAGCGATGACCTGTTTCATACGCTGTGTTGCAATGGCGTCGGCAAGAGACTGTGGATCGGCGGCGCGAGCGTTACCTGCTGACCGATTACGTTGGTTTTTAGCCGGCTGGCCGCACTCTGAGAGGCATGATCCTCTCGGATACCGATCTTCTCGAACGCTTAGGCGAGGGCGACCTCGTCGTCGATCCCATCGATGACCTCGATACCCAAGTCCAGCCGGCGAGTATCGATATGCGGCTCGGTTCTGAGTTCCTGGAATTCCAGCGCACCAACATCCCCTGTATCCATCCCGACCGCGCCGACGAGGTCGACGAATACGTCCGCGAAACCTATGTCGAAGAAGGCGAGGAGTTCATCCTCCACCCCGGGGATTTCGTGCTCGGCACGACGAAAGAGCGCGTTGAGATCCCCGCCGATCTTGTTGCCACTGTTGAGGGTCGCTCATCGCTGGGCCGTCTTGCGGTTGTGGTCCACGCTACAGCCGGTTTTATTGACCCCGGATTCTCTGGGAAAATAACCCTAGAGCTCTCGAATCTTGGAGCCGCGCCGGTCGCGCTCTCACCCGATATGCGTGTCTCACAGCTTGTCTTTACCGAGCTCAGGTCGCCGTCGACGCGACCGTACGGCAGCGAACGCGACTCGAAGTATCAGGATCAGGATGGGCCGAAGGCCTCGAAGATCCAGGACGACCCCGAATTCGAGCACTAACGCCCGAACGGCCGACAAACCACGACACTGATATCCGTTGCCCGTTCTACACCGCGTATGAAATTCATCGAAGAGCTGGTCGTCGAGGAGTTCCTGCCGACGATCCGGTCGTTGTTGGCGGAAGCGCTCCGTGACCGCGGCCTCACCCAACGCGAGGTCGCCGACGGGCTTGGCATCAGCCAGTCGGCCGTCTCAAAATACGCCCACGGCGAGGTTGCGCACAACGAGGCCATCGCGGCCGACGATCGCGTCGTCGAGTTGGTCGAACGCGTCGCCGACGGGCTATCGACCGGTGACATGAGCCGGGTGCAAGCACTTGTCGAGATCGAGGTATTGATCCGCCAACTCGAAGACGGCGATATCCTTGCCGACCTCCACGAGGACGCCATGCCGGAACTGGCGGAGGCCGACATCGACTTCTCCGTTCATGACCCGGACAGCCGTATCCGACAGACCGAACAGGTACGATCCTCCGTCCGGCGCGGGCTGCGCACGCTGACGAGCATGAGCGGGTTTGCAACGCTGATCCCAAACGTCGGCTCGAATCTCGTCGAATGCCTGCCGGAAGCCGAAACTGTTGACGACGTGGCCGGTGTGCCGGGCCGTATCTTCGATATCAAGGGTCGGGCGACTGTCCCCGCCGAACCGGAGT
>Ga0209917_1000663_pt1 | contig 14279 bp, 2 predicted proteins | sample SalPon2_C_H2O_MG_FD_185710 | JGI IMG/M metagenome (GOLD analysis project Ga0209917, IMG submission 185710) | Salt pond water microbial communities from South San Francisco under conditions of wetland restoration - Salt Pond MetaG R2_C_H2O_MG... | ecosystem: Environmental > Aquatic > Non-marine... | reverse complement strand
GCGGCACATTTCGTACAAAAAATTGGCAGTGGCAATCTCCTTGCTGGCGGTATCAGACCAGGTATCGACGACGTATGCAAGGTCGCCCGACTCATCGACACCGGGGACCCGATTGTCGTCCGCATCAGGCAGGGGTTTGAGTCCCAGCGAGCTGACCAACGGCGGGATATCTGCCGGATACTGGCGGCCCTCAGCACGGCCACAGAAGTATATCTCGTCACCGAAACGCTGCGGCAGCAGCGGTGGCTTGCACACGCACATGAGGCCGATCTCCCCGGCTCGCTTATCGATCAGTGCAACACTGGCCAAAACACCCCCCCATCGCCGAAATCTGAGACGGTACAGCAGGCGATTGATCGGTTCGATATCGACGGCGGAATTGTTGAGCTATTACGCTCTGTGGCCCGCTCACCGACCGAGACACAGACGTTTAATCAACTGGAGAATGATGAGGAACTCGACGTTGAACGGAGTACGATTTACAACCGGTTGCATCATCTCAGAGAATACGATCTAGTCTCCGAAACGCTGTCTACGGCTGACGGCCCAGCGGTATCACTCACGTCGACTGGTCGGGCGTATCTCGACGCTGTCTACGAGTCTTCGGGCGTTCAGGCCACCCTTGAGGAGTCGCTTATCGCTGGCGGAAAATCCGCTGAGAATATGCCGTGTAATCCCGCGTGCCCACGAGAGGGGGGGGAAGGAACTGGCTGGACCCGCAACAGGCTTCCGCACCTCCATGATATCCGCCAAATCCCCTGCCAACGCCTCCATGCAACGACCGCAGTTACTGATGATACCGATATTGCGGTGGTTGACACCGATGTTGACCAACTTGAAGACCGCGCTGCTCCTGGAATCTACTACGATCACGAAGATCGAACGCTGTTGGTCAGTGCTGAGTACGATAATCCCATGAGTTACTGGGTTAGCGTTGCACGAGCCTTATCCAGCGAGCAAATCTGGTCGTGGATACTCACTGACGAGAAGCTCAAAGACGCTGACTGCGCAAAGTTCCTTGAGTTCTTCTTCGAGCATAAGGAACTCCTCCGCCAGCTGCGCTGCCTTGGGTATCTCCCTGATCGGATCGAGAATATTGATGAGTTCCGTGATCTCATCCTCGACGGTAGAGACGATCTCTTAGAGGACACTAAGCGGCTCACCAAGGAAGACTACCCGAAAGAGCAAGACCGCAGCGAGTTCCGGAGTTCGATTCTTTCCGATGCACAGGGATTGGCCGGGACAATGGCTCATATCCTTGATCTGGTTGAGGTTGAGATCATCCGCGAGGTTCGTGTTCCTCGGTATCGGGAGTTCTCTCCGCAGAAGCAGCAGGGACTCGTCAAGACGATTGGCGTCGGAGCCTCGATCCAGTCGGCCTACGGTGAGGCGACTAGTTACCGGCAGCTGTACGAACACCGAGCAGATAAGCGAGAACAAGCAATTGAAGCCGATGTTAATGCTCGTGAACCATACGCTGAGTTGATCGGCTCGTTTGCTATTGTCGGGGACTTCGGTTCTCAGAAAGACGAGTTTACGAATTCGCTGAACAGCGAATTACTCCAGCCACAGCCACCACACGAGGATGCCCCAGAGTTCCAGATCAACGTCTCGGTCAAGGGCAATCTCTCCCGCATTGACTACGCTCTCACTGTGAATGCCCTCTGTAAGGACAAGAATCTCAAACCGACACCACAAGCAGTCGCAGTGTTCTCTGGAATCTGCAACTCTCCCTACGAGGTTGCGTCGGCACTCAACTACCTCCAGCCCAATGATGATCGTCGATCTATCGATTCCAGAGAGGTTCGATTCGCCTTGGCTCAGCTAGACCCAGATGACATCCTTCGAGGTGCTACCTCGACGCCACGGAAGGCGATCATCGCGCTGTTGAACGCCACTGAACCACTCTCCCAATCGGAGTTGGCTGACCGTGCTGACGTGTCGGAACGATCACTGCGAGATCACCTTGACGACCTACTCGACCTCGGGTTGGTCGCCGAGACGCCGACCGGCTATCGATTCGAGCTCTCGTTCAACACCGGTGAGGAACGGACGACTGACCGCTACCCGATGTATGTGGCTGATCCCGACCTCCGGCCAGATATTCACAAGGCAGCGAAGGCGATCAAGACGGCTCACGAGCATCACTTTGGGACACCGATACGAGATGCTGAGTTCCCGACGTGGGGTGGGCGGCAAGCCTGTGTTGATCTCCGCGAAATCGAGAATCCAGAGCTGTGGATACGCGATGTGCTGCCGCTACTGTGGGGGTTAGCGTGCCTAGACACCTACCGCACTGACGAGAAAATCGCCCCACTACTAGGCGATAGTAATCTGATGGAGGTGAGACTTGGGCCTGAGCTCCCACAGCAACGGTTGGCTCAGTATTCGACACAAGATGCGGCCGGATAATATCAAAAGACAGTGCTTCAAATGATTTTTATCTCAGTCTGATCGAACGTACCAAATGGCCGTTTTGTCCATTTACGGCCACACACCGATCCCACCACTATCTCACTGTGGTACAAGAGGCACTCCCTATCACCCAAACGCCTCTTTCAGACTTACAACTCGATAGAGATGTGTGGAACAACGGAAATGTGGTGTGTCGGCCACCCCACTATGCCCGGAGCTTTTCACTCGGTACACGGGGTGTATAGCGAACGGATTTTCAAGACTATCCGATTATGAATTGAGTGGAAGATCCAGAAAAAGCCGATATATAGGCGTGATTCGGTGCTAAATGGCCGCTTTATCAGATAACTCGGTTAGGGTGACTCCTCGACTGTGGTAGATTTGTGACTCCCCACGTTTCGAGTGAGTCTCCAATCCACTCTCACTCTGGTATCCCCCTACTCGTCGCAATCACGCGCGAATTTGAGTGGAGATGAGATATTGGTCGCTCATACACTTTATTCTACTATTAGGTTGTTTGATTATTATTTTCCCACAGCTACTTATACATTCAATTATGTTGTCAAAACAGAAATCACGATGTCGATACAACATACGGTAGTTCAAACAAGTTCCCGTGCAGAAAATAGTGGTGTAGGAGCAGCGAGCCCGTATGCAGGGGTGAGAAATTAATGAGTGGCTCACGTGAGAAAGCACAGGCCGTGTTCTTCTCGCTCATCATGGTTGTCTCCATGATGGCGATCGGTGGCGCGGCACTCGCTAGTTCCGCGGCGGCGCAACAGGGGGGAGGGGATTCCGTTACCCTTCTTAATAATTCAGGCTCGGAAGTGGATACATACGGTAATCTCGGTTCCGCAATTGATAATGCGAACGCAGATTACACAATCATTCTTTCAGCTGGAGATTATAACCTCAATTCAGACATTGGTACCGAGGGCCTGACCATTGAAGGTCCAAACGCCGATGTCTCTGGCACTAGTGACACTCGCAATGATGAAGCTAATGTGACGTTCGACGGGAATATAAATGCAAATAACGTCACAATTGACGGGATTCTTTATGAAGAAGATTCAAATCGTGTGCAGATCGATGGTGCTAACGTCACTATCTCCAACACCGTCGTTGAGGTTCCGGATGGGACGGCTCCCGTCCGGCTCGGGGCTGACGCTGACGATGCTGTCATCACTAACAACGAGTTTGATGGCCTTGGCGGCAACTGGGTCATTAATTCGCGGCAGAATCAAAATCAGCTCCTTGATGGTGTGACAATTACCAATAACGTATTCCAGAATGCCGGTGACGGCGTTGTGCAGGCAAATGGCTGGATTAACGCTGAGATTAGTGGGAACACCTTCACTGATCTTGATGCAGATGCAGTCCGATTAGCTTCCAATGTCACTGGAACTGATATCACTAACAACGTTATTCGGAATACGGGACAAGATCCGGACAATCTCCTCACAACAGGAATTTTCCTGAATAGTGTTGAAGGTGACGTGGAGATCTCTGATAACGAGTTTGAAAACAACCCGTACCACATCGTCTCGTTTGGTAACTCTGACGAACCCGTTATCGAAAACAACGAGTTCGACAAACGAGTTGAGGTAACTGCAGCAAATTCCGCAGATAACTTTATCGCTGGTGAGATTCAGGCAGCCGTTGACGATGCAGCTGAAAACTCGATAGTCTCGGTCGCCCCGGGCACCTACAACGAGAGCGTGAGCATCACTACGTCGAACGTGACACTCACCTCGACAGACGGTGCCAGCGCGACGACGATCAACGCGACTGGTAGTGGAGATGCGGTCAATATCTCTACACAGGGAGCGACCGTTTCTGGCTTCACGATAGTAACCGATACGATCGGCGTCGATGTCGGTGTCGACGCTGATGAGGGTACCGGAATCGTTGTCACTCAAAATAACATCGTTGACGTTAACGAGGGCGTTAACGCAACTGATGGTTCAGGAACAGTTGACGCCACCTCGAACTGGTGGGGCAGTGCAGACGGACCTAGTGGTGAAGGGACAGGTAATGGTGCTAGCGTAAGTACGAGTGTCGCATTTGAACCCTTCTATTTGAACCCTGATCGAACGGTTCTCTCCAACGAGAATAATCTTTCAGTTGGCTCTCTCGAATCACAGGAAGACTTTGCGGGCATCGTCGCTGACGATGAGAATATCACCGTTACTGCATCTGGGATTGCTGCGGATGGTTACACACTTGGAAATGCAACGGTCAACATCAGCGTTGTTCGGAAATCAGGTGTCTACGTAACTGCAAGCAACGTGACAGTTGATAATGGCACGGCACAGATTGATTTCCCGCTCTCTGCGAATGGGACTGGTGATGTCCAAGGCTTCCCGGCTGATACTGAGACAGGCACTGCTGAGATCGTCATTGAGCAAGCCCGTGATGATGCCGCTAATGGTACTATTGAACTCGTCCACGAAGCCAACTCTCTCAGTGGCGGTTTCACGCTTATCTCGGTCCCACAACCAGCGAGTGTTCAAGCACAAAATGTAAGCTCATTAACTAGCTGGGATCCAACAGCACAGAATTATACTACTATAACTGATGGTACATTTGACACTCCCACTGAGCTCCATCGTGGTATCTATGTTGATGGGAAGAATGACGAGGCCAGGATTGGGTTTGATTATGTCACTGAGGACTCTGGCACGATCACGCCCGGAATAGTTGAGTTACAGGACGGATGGCAGCTTGCCAGTTCGAACTTCGATGCCTCTTCACAGGGTGGCAACCGTAGCCTTGCCACAGATATTAATCCGGTTCTTGATGAGGACACCGGAATTAGCGTTCAGGCGGGTGACCAGAGTGGGCTCCTCAGCTCTGACGACACCATCGATACATACGAAACCTACTGGGTATTCGTCGATGACACTGCAACGGGAACAACTCGTGGGACGCTCGCTCCAGAGTACAACGCAACGGCGCGTGCGACCATTCTGAACGACTAGCTCACCTCAAACATAAAATATCAAATTCTACTTACAATGATATCAGCGACACCTCGATCCACTGCGGTCGCCGCCGTGATATTGTCGGTGCTGGTAGTCAGTGGTATGGGTATCGGTGTCGCCGTGGCTCAGCAGGTGCCGGGCGATCCCGCGAATTACTACGGTGGGGTTGATGATGAAAACGGTACTCCCGCCCCCGTGGGCACAACTATTGTGGCCGTAGTTGACGGAACAGCTGAAGATCAAATTAGCGTTGACCCTGCTGGTGAGTACGGCGGCGGCGGTGCATTTGATGATAAAATAACCATTGATAGTAGTTTAGGCGATCAAGTCAGTTTCCATGTTGGCAGTGCGACTGGGCCTGAAGCGATTGAAAGTCCCGTCGCGCTTGAAAGTGGAACGACAGAACAGGATCTGACGTTTCCTGACGGCACTTTCACTAGCAACTTTGCTGTGTCCAGCATCTCTGCACCTAGTTCAGTGACTGAGGGAGATACGATCGATGTATCGGCCACTGTTGAGAATACTGGTGAGTTCAGTAACGAACAGACACAAGATGTAACACTAGATATTCCGGGTGTCGGAGCAGCTTCCCAGAGTATTACCCTGACTGGTGGGGAATCTCAAGATCGTACTCTATCGGTGGGCACTGGTTCTGGCGATAGTGGAACCTACGATGCAACGGTTCAGACCAACGATGATAATGCATCTCAATCAATTACGATTAATGAGCCAGCACCGGAGCCAGATCCGGAGCCAGATCCAGATCCAGCGAATTTCGGGGTCAGCATTCAGTCAACGAATTCACCAGTCACTACTGGTAACCAGCTCGAAGTGACTGCCACTGTTGAGAACACTGGCGGCCAGATTGGAGAGCAGTCGATCACGTTCAGTGTCAATGGATCACAACTGGATTCTGAATCAATTTCGTTAGGTGCTGGTAACAGTCAGGAAATTGATTTCACCTACGATACGACAAATAGTGATAAACCAGCAGTAGATGTTACAGTTGCCAGTGGTGACGACTCAGCGAGCAGTACTGTGTCTGTTGCGGATCCGTCGTTTTTCGATGTGACAACTCTTGATGCACCTGCGACGGTGACAACAGGCAATACTGTGGATCTCTCAGCGACAATTGAGAATACTGGCGGCCAAAGTGGAGAGCAGTCGATCACGTTCAGTGTCGGCGGATCAGAGGTAAGTTCCGAATCAGTCTCATTAGCTGCTGAAGCGACCCAAGAAGTTGATTTCAGTTACCCGACGACTGCTAATGACAAACCAGAGATAGATATTGCAGTGGCCACTGCTGATACTTCTGAAAACAGTACGGTGTCAGTCGCTGATCCAGCGTCTTTTGAGGTTACCTCATTCGCTGCCCCCGATACAGTGACAACAGGCGATACGATCGATGTATCCGCAGTTATCGAGAATATCGGTGGTCAAAGTGATAATCAGTCGATCTCGTTCAGTGTTGACGGATCAGAGGCAGGTTCTGAAGCAGTCTCGCTAGCTGCTGGAGCGACCCAAGAAGTTGATTTCAGCTATACGACAACCACTGACGACACGCCATCAATTGATGTGGCGATTGACAGTGATGATGATTCAGTAAATAGCACTGTGTCGGTAGCTAATCAATCGTTTTTCGCAGTCAGAAATCTCAATACAGTTGAGACAGTGACAACAGGCGATACAGTTGGGGCATCAGCGACAATTGAGAACACTGGCGGTCAGAGTGGAGGGCAATCGATCACCTTCAGCATCAATGGATCTGAGTTAGAGTCCGAATCAGTCTCGTTAGCTGCTGGGGCGACCCAGAAAGTCAATTTCAGTTATCCGACGAGTCCTGATGATAAACCAGCGGTTGATGTAGCGATTAGCAGTAGCGATGATTCAGCGAGTAGCACAGTATCGGTTGTTGACGCAGTATCTTTTGATGTTACCTCATTCACCGCTCCTGATACGGTGACAACAGGCGATACAGTTGAAGCATCAGCAACGATTGAGAACACTGGCGGTCAGGGTGGAGAGCAGTCAATCACGTTCAGTGTGAATGGATCAGAGTCAAACTCCGAATCAGTCACGTTAGCTGCTGGGGCGACCCAGAAAGTCAATTTCAGTTATCCGACGAGTCCTGATGATAAACCAGCGGTTGATGTAGCGATTAGCAGTAGCGATGATTCAGCGAGTAGCACAGTATCGGTTGTTGATCCAGCATCTTTTGATGTTACCTCATTCACCACTCCTGATACGGTGACAACAGGCAATACTGTAGACATCTCAGCGACAATTGAGAACACTGGCGGTCAGAGTGGAGAGCAGTCGATCACGTTCAGTGTAAATGGATCAGAGTCAGACTCCGAATCAGTCACGTTAGCTGCTGGAGCGACTCAAGAAGTCAATTTCAGTTATCGGACTGATTCTGATGATAAACCAGCGGTTGATCTGGCGATTACCAGTAGCGATGATTCAGCGAGTGACACGGTATCAGTTGCTGATCCAGCGTTCTTTGAGGTGACGACAGTTGATGCACCTGAGACAGTAAAAACTGGTAATACGACAGACGTATCAGCGACAATTGAGAACATTGGTGGCCAAAGTGGTGATCAATCGATTTCGTTCCTCATCGATGGAACAGAAGAGGCTTCTGAGGATGTTTCATTGGCAGCTGGTGAGAATACTACGGAAACCTTCTCGTACTCAGTTAGTCAAGGTCTAACTGCTCAATCCATTGACGCCGCAATTAAAACACAAAATAGCACAAATAGTACGAATATAAAAGTCAACAATACGCTAAATCGAACCCAACTTACTCTCGACGCTAACCGGACAACCGTCATCCGCGGAGAGGCGATTGAATTTACCGTCACTGACGATACTGAGACGCCTGTCAATGCAACCGTCAGTGTTGGAGATACGACCCGACAGACCGGTTCTGATGGAATCGTTGTTATTCTGACTGACACTGCCGGTAAATTCGACGCCGTCGCGACTAAAACTCCGACTATTCAAAATGAGTTTGCGCCTGACAGCCTTCTGCTTACAGTGGAACGCCCAACAGTTGATATTGAGCCGGAAACGATTTCGTTTGATAACACCACGCTTGAGACTTCAGCGACTACGGAACTGACACTAAGTAATAATGCACCTTCGGCGGTCTCAATTGATTCGCTGCAGGTTCGTGGTTCGGATGCAGACGCGTTTACGATTGATGCGGGTAACCTGTCTGATGAGATTACTACAGGCACTGAAGAGACACTGAATATCACCTTCGAACCCCAATCGCGTGAAACTACGCAAGCAAACCTTACAGTAAACGATCAGGCAGTTCCGCTTAGCGGTACTGGAGTCGCGCCGACAGTCAATGTGGATACAGCACTTCCGATTGAACTCGCTTCGAAGCCGAATCCTGATACACCAGTAACAACCCCAGTAACGATTTCCAATGATGGGAACACCCAGCTGACCGCGAATCTCTCCACCGGTGACCGATTCTCACAACCAGATACACTCACTGTTGATGCTGGCGCGAGCGAAACATTTGATATTAGCTTTACCCCGCAAGATGAAGATAGTGCAACGGTCAATACACGACTCACAATTACACCCGATAGTGAGGCACTCTCACCAACGAGTGTCCCGGTGAGTGGTACGGTGATTGACAGAGATATCACGATTCAAACTAACGAAGTGAACTTCGGTAACATAACTGTTGACGAGACCGCGAGTGCAGGTGTTGTTGTTACCAATCCAGGTACTACGACTGAGACGCTAACTCCGACGACCAATAAATCTGCATTCACAGTTGAAGATGGTGAGTTTACCTTAGCTCCTGGAGAGCAGAACCTCATTACTGTCGAAGCAGACCTAAGCGAGTCAGGCCCGGAAGTTGGTACTCTCACCGTTGCAAACGGTAGTATTGTAAATGATACGGCGACTCTCTCTGCGACTGCAGAGGCTCCACAAGTGAATATCACTTCTAGTGAGCCACTGTCATTTGGCACCACCTCATTAAATTCGACGACAACGGAAGCCGTCGAAATTACGAATGACGGTCAAGCTCAGTTGAGCGTTAACATTGACTCACTGGCTGATAGCGAATTCAGCCCAGTTGGAGACTCCCAAGTTGAGATCCCTGCTGGGGAAAGCCGTAGTATCCCAATCGGATTCACACCACAGACAGCGGGAGAATCCACAGCTACCCTCACACTTAGCACAAACGATCCAGAAACTCCAAAACGGCCTATCTCACTGACAGCAGAAGGAATCGAAACGAGTCTTCAGCTCTCACCGACGACAGCTTCGTTCGGAACTGTGGGTGTGAGTAATAGTACAACCCAAACAGTGACGTTGGAGAACGATGGCAGTGCATTCACGATCAACGACGTAACTGTTGATGGCACAGCGTTTGAATCCAGCTCTGATCTCTCAGGAACAACTATCTCTGAAGATGGGAGTGTTACTCTTGATGTCGTCTTTGCCCCAGAGACGAGCGGCAGTCAGACGGGTACAGTCACAGTCAGCGGTAGTACCGATACTGAGAGTACGAACTTGTCGGCAGCCCTGACCGGCAGCGGTCAAACAGCTGAGCTCCAAGTTAGTTCACAAACTCTCCGTACAGGAGTTACAACCGCTGATGAGACAACAAGTGGGTTGATTACAATCGAAAACACTGGCCTCGCGGGAACGCAGCTTACGATAGATGAATTGACGATCAACGACACGGCACAGTTTGAGTTTGGATCGAATTCTATCAGCGAAGGGACAACGATCGCTGGTGGAACAGAGGAGCCAATCGCAGTGACATTTGATCCGGCAAGTCCTGAGGATGGAACCGAAGAAACAACACTCAGTCTAAACGCCTCAAGCGGAGACACAACCTTCACGCGGACGATCACGCTCACAGGCACAATTAGTGCACCTGAGCCAACAGTCTCAACCGAGGAACTTGCTGTCGGAACTGTACCAGTAGATACTTCGACAGCACGAACATTCACTATCTCAAACGATGGGGGAGAACCGTTCAGTATCAATAGTGTCGAAGCAGATGCTACAGGTGTAACAGCCCAGCAACTTGGTTCGAGTGAGGCCGTCCCTGGAGCTGAACGGACTGTGATTGTAGAAGTTACTCCAGCGGCAGCGGGATCCATTAACAGCGATATCAATATTGCAACCACAGCCAATGACCTATCGGTAGCTGTCACCGGTGACGCTGTCGCCCCTGAATTTAGTGTTGAAACCGGATCTGTTGACTTTGGCAATACTCCAACTGGAAGTGCCGATCAACGAAGCGTTACCATCGAGAATAACGGCGACGCTCCGTTGACGGTTGCATCTCCCACTATCAACGGGCCTGACGGTAATACGTTCAGTATTGTTGCAGGAGATGAACGACTACGAATCCCCAGTGAAAGCAGCGAAACGATCACGCTCAGCTTTGCCCCCGACAACCTAGGTGGCCAGAGTGCAACGCTCTCGGCCGACCCGGTTAACGATCCAACGGTCGACTCAGCCACACAGATTGCATTGAGTGGTACTGGTACCGAAAGCGATGTTGAACTGAGTAATGCAAGTGTTGGCTTCGGATCGCTTGAGCCAGATAGCACGCAGACGCAGTCACTGCAACTCACAAATGAAGGTGGTGCTGAGACGGAAATCACAGGCTCGTCAGTTATTGGGTCCGATAGTAATGCGTTCAGCGTGAATGGACTACCACAACAGATTCTCCAGCCCGGTGAAACTGAGACATTCGATGTTGTAGTCGATTCCGCAGGTCTTGATCGTGGACGTATCACTGCTCAAGTTGATATCCGTACGACAGACGAAACAGTCTCAAGTTCGGTTGGAGCCACCGTTACAAGCCCAGAGATTGAGGTAAGCGGGGCTGCCGATGTTGATGCGTTCGGTACAACACGCCTCGGTGAGACCTCAACAGCCAGCCTCCAAGTTGTAAATACGGGTAACGCTGATCTCAACGTGACTGATATCGATACGACTGGAGAAGATGCCGCCGCATTCAGCATCGTTGACCAACTCGAGACGAGTATTAGCTCACAAAGTAGTGATAGGGTCGTTATAGAGTTTACTCCGGAAGCTCTTCAGAATAGTACGAGTCGGGCACAAAACACACCACTCGAAGCAGATGCGACCCTTGAGGTTGATCATAACGCTGGCAGTACGGAAACTGTGAGGCTGACTGGCGAAGCTGAAACAACCGCACTCGCCGTGCCACGCACTCTGCAGTTCGGGGATACCCCAATCGGCGAAACCACAACACAGGAGGTCACCATTGAAAATAAACCGTCGGCGACCACTGGGCTCAATATAACTGGTGTTGCACTTAGTGGACGCAATACAGGGGAATATGAGGCCACTCTGACAGAGGGTGGGTCACCAATCTCGCTTGCACCAGGTGAAGAGACGACTGTTAACGTGAGCTTGACTCCAGACACGTTCGACCGTAAATTCGCAACACTCAGCGTCCAGACGACTGATCCACGCCAACCAGTTCAAAAAGTTGGCATCTCTAACACCCAAACTGTCTACATCGTTGACTACGGCAGTGTAGATGTCCAGTACCTCAATCCGACAGCTGGTCAAGAACCCACGGTTGATGTTGACCGGGGCCTACGCGGCCAAAATGCGACACTAACGAGTACGACCGCTAATGTGAACACTACCAGCAATTATGGGCTGAATTATACATTCGGGGCAACGGCCTCAGATGTAGGAAACCAAAACGCCTTACAGAATGGTACAGCGGTCAGATATATCAATGCGACTACTGACGCACCATCTAATAACTTCAGTTCAACGTTCCAGATTGAGGTTAGTAAGGCTGTAATCGCAAGCCAGAATGCGACTCCGGATAATATTACTATCTATCACGAGGATGGATCCGATTATGAGCCACTAGAGACGACCCGCCTCTTTGAGACCACCCAGGGGCACGTGTACGAAGTAACTACAGACAGCTACTCTGTATTCGCTGTTGGTGTTGAAGCTACATCTCCTGACGACGGAAATGACGGCGATGAAAATGACGGCGATGAAACTGAGGATGGGAATAATGATAATACCGGTAGCAGTGGTGGCAGTAGTACCGGTGGTGCTAGCGATACAGAGTCAGCCGATGATACCAGCCTACCGACAGTTCAAGACGTTCGTGACACGCTGAATCTCATCCAACCGACTACTGACACGGTCACCGAGATCGAAGATAACGACCCAGATACTCCCGGTAACAGTATCACCCCGGAGGGTACCAACACTGTCCGTCGGATTACCTTCGACAATGATGAACTCGCTGGGTCAGTCAGTATCCGTGAATACAATAACCCGCCAGAGCAGGTTACTACCGAAGTAGTTACTTCAGTTGCAAACGACGTTGAGGGAATTGATTCCCAACCTGCTGATGGTGAGGAGACTGATACTAGTAGCAATATTGATGTTGTCTCAGTCAATGATATTACTGTCGACACTGATAATGATGGTACATCAGCGACTGTTGAGTTAGCTGTTTCAAAAGACCGTATCGATAATCCACAGCAGGTAACGATAGTCAAGGAGTTCTACGATTTCGAGGCTCAAACAGATCGCTGGAAGCAACTTGAGACAGACGTTGTCGAGAACGCTGAAGACGAGGTAGTTATCGAGGCTCAAGTAGACGAGTTCTCGATGTTTGCTGTTATTGAATCTGAACAGCCCGACGAGCAACAGCAAGTTGATGACGGCAGTGATGATTCTCCCGACGGATCCGACGCTCCCACTGATGAGGGCGGTACAGGGCCAATGACTGTCATTGGTATTCTCGCTCTCATAGCGATACTTGGTGCTGCAGTGTACATCTACAATAAGCAGGAAGAATAGTTAATAAAACCGCTTACTTTAAATAACATACAGAATTCAAAAAATATGCATATGAATCATCCCCGTTATGTCAGTATTATATTGGTATTAGTTGCCCTCCTCGTAACGGCTGGTGTAAGTACTGTTGCCGCTCAGCAAGATTCACCCCCTGGTGAACCAGCCAATTTTTACGGGGCGGTGACCGACGAAAATGGCAATCCCGCACCAGAGGGTACCACTATCGTGGCTGTCGCTGAGGGGTCAATTGAAGGCCAAATTACAGTAGAGAACGCTGGGCAGTACGGCGAGGAAGGGGCATTTGGTAATAAAATAAGCTTAGATAGTGGTGCAGGTGATGAGGTTTCATTCCACGTTGGTAATGTTAATGGTTCACAAGCAGTTGAAAGCCCTGTTGCGCTTGACAGCGGGACTTATGAGATCAATCTAACATTCCCGGCTGATACTTTCGATAGTAGTGGAAGTGATGGCAGTAACGATGATGGTAGTAATGACAGCGATAACACTGATGACAGCAATAACGGCGGGTCTAGCGGTGGCAGCGGTGGCGGCAGTGCTACTGACGATACTAATGCCGGCACTGACGGCCCACCGAGCATCCAGCAGGTTCGTTCCACGCTGAACCTCGTTGACCCCTCAACGACTACCCAGACGGAGATCGTCGATAACGACCCTAACACTCTCGGCACACAGGTCACGCCCGAGGGTACGGAGTCTGTTCAGTCGATTTCCTTCGACGAAGAAAGTCTCAGCGCGAACGTCAATATCAATGAGTACAACAATCCGCCACAACAAGTTCGAGAGGAGGTCAGCTCGTCGATGAGCGGAGCCGGCACGGTTGACCGCGGTAACGTGTCGACTATCAGCGTCGTCAACATCAGCTTAGACAACGATGTTGCCGAAGAGTCTGCTGCGACGGTCACGTTCTCGGTGCCGGCCAGTGAGGTCGATAATCCCGAGCAATTGACTGTGATCAAGGAAACCTACGATTTCGAACTGCAGGAAGACACGTGGACAGAA
>Ga0209917_1000660_pt1 | contig 14296 bp, 16 predicted proteins | sample SalPon2_C_H2O_MG_FD_185710 | JGI IMG/M metagenome (GOLD analysis project Ga0209917, IMG submission 185710) | Salt pond water microbial communities from South San Francisco under conditions of wetland restoration - Salt Pond MetaG R2_C_H2O_MG... | ecosystem: Environmental > Aquatic > Non-marine... | reverse complement strand
GTCGAACTCACCGCCGAACTCCGGTGTGATTCCGACCTCGAACTCACCCTGAGAGTTTGTGGTCCAAGACTCTTCGTGGTCCGTTGACTCGGCGCGAGCGTGATAATTTTCAGAGTACTCAACCATACTTATTTTCCAACCTACATAAATAAATACTTAACGGGCAGGAGGCCATTAAGATGTCATCAGATTACTCCAAACTGCTCTAATGGGATGAAAGCCTGCTAAGTCCCCAGAGTGCGTAGATAGGTACTGGGGTGGTCAAAGGCCGATGATTCAACAGCGTCTCAGAACGCGTGGCTCTGATCGGCCTACGTGCCAAGGAAGCACCATCATGGGAGGCCGCCCGGATGCTAGCGGCATCCGGGCGGCGAGCCCGAATAGGTGTTGCTCCATTTACGCACACACCACCCATCAGCGCAGCAGCAGCTCGTATGATCTTCCAAATGCTCAACCGCACGGAGGAACCTGATTCACAAGAGGTGAGTTACTGAGGGCCGCCGAGCCGGCGACCATCATCGGCCGGTCGCAGCGGTCGTGAGCTATAGCTTAACTCATTCACGTTCTGACCGCCTGCCGGCCGGTTCCTGAGCTGTCACCGTGGCTGCTTGCGGTTTCTCTCTATGGACACGATCGGGTCGATCGATCGCGTTAACTTTGGCGTGAATTGTGGTAGACTGCGAGGGCTTCGAGCCATTCTTCATCTGTCTTGAGCGCGACATTGCTAAAACTATTCGCAAACGATGAGGTTCGTCATTCTATTTCCCAAAAGACACGTTCAATTGCGTTCCGATTTCCATGGCGAATTACCTGAAATCGATAGCCGTCTTCGGCGAGAACTGGTCCGAGATAGTCTGCGTCATCGACGAGAAATTCAACCGTGTCGACCTGATAACGCCGGTGTAATTCGCTCAGAAACCATCGTGTTGTCTGCTTATTTGCCGTCGGATAGAGACTCACGTGAAGGATCTCGTTCGTATACGGATCAACCGCGCCGTACAGCCAGAACTTCTGGCCGTGGAGGCGGATCATCTTTTCATCAACCGCGAGTTGATCCTCGGAAACGGTCGAGATCGGCTGTAGATCAGCTTTATGAACCCAGTTGTGGACCGCGACGTGGCTTCGATCGATCCCAAACAGTTCAAGATATTTACTCACCTCTCGAAGTGACATACCGGTCAAGTGACAGCGGATCCCTATTTCAATCGCCCAGCGCGGCGTTCGATCTCGTTCCACAAACGACAAGTCGATCCACGTAGTACGTTCGCTGAGGCGGCCGAATTCTGGCATAAGCACTCAGAAATCGTCCGCCTCATACTCTAACTTAACGCGACCCATAAGTCATGAGAAGGATACTTCAAGGGTGGTACTATGTCTGGTTATACTAGTGTGTTGAATGGATGCTGAGTCGCGTTTAGCCCCACACAGTGGTTCGATATTCGTTATGACGAACATCAGGACCATTTCATGGAACTGTCGATACTACCCCAGCGAGCGCATGGCATCGCCGGGCGATCGATTCATTGTGGAATGTGAATTATCAACCATTCAGTACTGAGAGTAGTCTTCCACCCCTGAATGAACGCGTTATGTCCGAGTGTCAACGACTTTTAATTAAAAGCCATAACATAAGTGGCTCAACGCCAAGCGCGTAGAACTCTTGTTTCACGCCCCGGTCTTCGTGTCTTCTTCCTGCCTTGCCGAGGTATGCCCGCGAAGGTCAGCGAGCGGTTCCCTATCAGCCAATGTCGACACTTTTTCGCCGTCTGTATATTACCTTCCGACCATTAGCGGTGGCACGACGAGGCCAAGCATCAGTCGTTGCAAAAAAACAACCCAATTGCTACCAGACCATCCTCGACGAAGCCACGGAACAGACCCTGTAAAAAAACTCAAGAATAACTGTAAATTGGTATGGGCTGGAAACATTGATAACACCGGCTCTTGACTCTCACAACAGTGGTAATTCGTATCGAGTCTCTCAGCATAGAGAACCTGCGATGCTTTTACGATGAGCATCAACTAGACCTCGGAGAAAACGACGGGGCTAGTATCGACGTAGTCTCTGGCTATAACGGTACAGGAAAGACTATCTTGGCTGATTCTATCCGTCTCTGCCTCACCGGCGAATATGAGGACGGGGCACCGCTGGTCACCTACGAACTGGTCGACCAGCTCTCCTCCGGAAAAAAAGCATCTTCGAAGGTTTCGACAGTAATCGCTGACAGCGATCTCGACCGTCGATTCCAATTCTCTCGCGAATTCCAGACACGCAAAACACGACGCGGTCTAGTCAATTCCGTTAGTTCCCTCCAAGTCCAAGAAGAAAGGGACGGAGACTGGGTTAACGTCAGTTCATCAGAAGCCGTGAACACGGTTTTCCCACTCTCAGCGTTCAGGTTCTGCAAACTGGATTCCGAATCCTCCATCTGGATTGACAACCCATCGAATGGGAACAGTTGGAGCGAACTCGTAGAGGACGCTGGTGAAGCTGCAGCACAGCAGTCCGCAGCCCGGGGAGTCAATCTCCCGGAGTGCTTCTCGGACAAGTGCGAGCTCAGCAACGAAATGCTCCGCCGGATTAACAACCTGCTAGAAGGTATTGATGGCCGGTACAGAGTTAAGAAACGGCAGGATGGGTTGGTTGGCTATTCTCCCGAAAATGGCTTTCGAGTAGAGTTATACAACTTGCCGGCGGGACAGCAGATCCTGTTCTCACAAGCCGCAGCTCTGGTCGCCGGCGAGGTGATGCCTGTCGCCCCCCCACTGATCGGGGACTCGATGTTTGGTCGCATCGATAGAGACCTCCGAAAAGATCTCTTGAAAGTAATTCAGGGCATGGATCGTCAGGCCCTGCTGTTCGGGATCGAACCAGAGTTTGAAGACTTAGATCTCGATCCACGGTTCAAATTAGAGCAAAGTCGAGCAGATATGAGGTGCCAGATCATATCCCTCAAATAGTCACTCCAATGGGTAGTATTCAGATAAGCTGATTCCATGCGAAGCTGAGCGAGCTGATCCAGTCGTCGACAGTTTCTGCTGAGGCGTTGCTGAAACAGTTTGAGAAACAGATAGTTCGCCGTTTTATCTCACGAAAAACACGTTCAACGGCATTCCGATTTCCATGTTTTTCATATCTGAAATCGTAGCCTGCTCGGTGACACGCAGCTTGCAACGAGTGTGAGCCATCAACGAGAAACACAGACTCAGAAACATCGTGTTTCTCGTCAATCTCGGCGAGGAACTTTTGAGCAATAACTGTGTTAGTGGTTGGTTCAAGGCTTGTGTGCAGTAATTCGTTTGTAGCTGGATCGACCGCAGCGTACAGCCAATATTGCTCATTATTGAGTTGGATCACGGTCTCATCAACTGCAACGTGATCCGGATTCTTCCCAGATTCCGGCTGTAGATCTGCCTTATGAACCCAGTTATGAACGGTTGATCGAGCACGTTGGACACCGAATACCTCAAGAACTTGAACAGTATTCGAAAGTGAGAGACCCGACAGATGCAGTTGAATACTGAGCTTCATCAGAAACTGCGGTGTCGCTTCTCGTTCCACAAAACCTAACTCAATCTGGTCGATACTACGGTTGAGGCGTTCGTTTTCGGGCATAAGTCACTTTGAAAACGTAACGCCTCATTCTTCAATCCTTATCTGAACACCGCCGATACGAGAGTCTGTAGCCTTATAACTCTATAGGCCTACAGACAAGCGTTTTAGTGATTCTACTGCTTGTTTTCGGTCGTCGTGACGCACCTGCATAGGCCGTTGAAGCGGGCCTGTGCTCCCACGGTCAGCCCGTGGCCGTAGGCTTGCGCTGAGAGCCGCGTGAAGCCTCGGAGAGCGATTTCTTTCTATGCCGGGTCGCTTTCCTAACGGGGAACGCCCCTTACAAAGTGACCGGTCGCTGCGCCGTCTGCGACTTAGTGGCTAATATAAGTCAGTCTTCGGTAGCGTCGAGGAGCCGTCGGTTCCGTTCTTCGGCTTTCCCGATAAGTCGTTGGTTGAACTCGTCTCCGTCTCGACCACGGTGACGTCGTCGGTGACAGTTCGGACAAAGGGCCACCACGTTCTCAGGTCTATCAGGTCCACCGTCACTAAGCCGGTGCAGATGGTGAACCTCTAAGAACGGATCCCCGTTCTTGTCTACGAAGGGTGCGTCCTCCCCACACCCCTGGCAGACACCATCAGCGCTCCTCAGAGCGAACTGTTTGGTGACTTCGGACCGGGTGTATGTTTCGCCACCTCCTGACGGAGACGACGTCGACCCTCCAGAGGACGTGCCCCCTGTGTTCTGTCGTGCCGCGACAAACAGGTCTTCCTCGGGAGCGCCTTCGATATCTACCTCGCCAACGGGTACGCCGCCTCGGTCGGCGGGGACTAACCGGAATCGTATGGCTCGACGTTTCTTACCATTCTCGTCGGGGGCATCGGTCCAGTCGTGGCTCTCGTAGTCGTATTCCCCCACGTATGACATTACTCCGTCTTCTGAGGTCTCTTCGAACACATACAGGTCCAGTCCACGTTCACGGTGGTCACGGATCTTTGTGTTTCCGTTGTTGTCCGTGAACTCCATATCTCCGACCCGGCCTTCTCCGAAGTAAATGAGCGTCCCGTCGTCCAACAGTTTGTCGTCGTACCCGTACTTCTCACCTGACGGCCCGGTGAACACGAACACGAAATCCCTGTCTGCGGGTGAGGAAATTCCCTTTTGCCTGTTCCCTTTGAACTGGTCGTGAAGTTCCTTCCTTACGTAGTGAGAACCGAGGTCAAAGTTCGGGGCCTCGGGAATAGGTGCGGTCATAGTCTCAAAATCAAGCGTCGAGAAAATAATAGTAGTGACTATCCAGTCGTGCTCGAACAACGCTTCAAATATCGTACCTCTCGTCATATTTATTCATTCGCTACCCCAAGACGTTTTTATACCTGACCGTCCCGACGAGGACGCGAGGCTGACGCACAGGAGATCATTGAGTATGTTGAGAATGAACGAGAAATTATCCCAATGGTACATCAACCTGAGAACTTACGAACCCTCATACGTACCCTTCAGCGACCGGTTGTTCCAGCCTATTTTATATCTGAAGAATGGGATTTCAACAGAGCCAATTTAATCTAACCCACTGACATTATGCCAACACGGAATGAGTGTACAGTATGGTTAATTCCCCTGACCCAGACGATACTAGCTGGAACTATCTCGACCTCCAGCCATGGGAGCGCAAACACCGGCCAGGCTCATTTAACACCGTTGTCGGTAACCCAGCCATTGTGGGCCGGATGAAAGCGTATTCACAGGCTCCTGACTTTCCAAACTTGCTGCTTACCGGTCCAACAGGCGTTGGAAAGTCTATGCTTGTGGAGTTACTGCTCCAACGTCTATCTGATGCGGATCCCTCCCAGCAGCATCTGTATCTCAATGGCCACCTCTCACGAAGTAGGGGTGTGATAACCGAGAGAATAAGACCGTTCTTGCGAACTGAGTTCAACTCGAGTGCGCCCCCAATTATCGTAATTGACCAGTTGGACGGTCTGGTCAAGTCAGCGCATGCAGCTCTCCACGCCATTATGAGCACCACGGAACCGGAATGCCGGATCATCGCATGCACGACAGCCCCTGAGGCGGTACCTTCGCGCTTGCAGTCGTTGTTTGCTCGCTATGACTTGAAGCCACTCAACCGGACTGATATTGCCACCCGGCTCAGCACTATTGCTACTGAAGAAGACCTTACAATTACGACGAAAGCGATGCAGGCTCTTGCAAGAAACGCTGATGGGGACTTACGACAGGCGATCAATTCCTTACAGGCGGTTGCAGCTGTTGATGGTCTAATCGGATTCGACGATGTTAATCAGATCTCTAACGCAGTTCCACAAGACGCCGTCGAACAGATGCTTCAGGATGCGCTTCAGGGAGAACTCACAGAGAGTATAGAACAAGCCGAAGAGCTAGTGACTGGGGGGACACATGTTACTGCTGTTCTTACAACCGCCCACGATATCGCACGACACGGTGAGTTTACTGAGACAACACGGGCGCATCTGCTTGAAGAAGTTGGAGAGGCAAAATATCGGGCCGATCAATCGGCCACGCCCGAAGTACAGCTGTTCAGTTTTCTCAGTAGTATTGCTCTTGCTGCTGAATAGATACGTGATGCTGTGAATGCTATAGTAGAATTTGGAAGTCTTTGTAGGCATACCTGCTGAGGACTTGCGTATCTCGGCGTTTCTTATCTCGCACATATTGACTAGTGGTAATGTATGTTATCTGTTCTTTCTGCATAACAGGTGATTTGAGCATATCTCATAATTATACATCACTCTCGTGGAACACATGAGTAGTGAGTCAAAGAACGGTTCGGGCGATATTTCAGTGTCTCTCTACCCGGTTGTCTGGAACACTCGTCGCCGAAATTGAGACAGTCTAAGATACGCAGCCAACGTGTTCTTGAATGTCTTAATGCGGCGAGCCCTACCATCACGCCAGCGACGACGAGAATGCATATATCAGCGAAAATTATTATTATTATTGCACTGATCGCATGGTTATGGGGCAAAAGCGGATCAAATCATTTGATGTATACACGGTCCCCAGCAGAGGACCGCATACAAAGCTGGAGATGAGTTTCGAAACAGCTGATGGCTGGTTCTATACGTATGTCTCATTTAACGACTCCGAACCATTCACATTTCATCATAAGCGCAGGCCTGACATGGAAATATCTGAAGATGATGTTACACCACGGTCTGTTGAAGAGTTCGTGGACAAACATCCAAAATTCAACCTCATCAACACCAAGACAATATATTATGATGAGTACCCATCTAGAAACAGTACGGAATAGCCTGTGCGAAAATAAACAAACAAATTCTATGCAATTCCCCTAATTATCTGGTTGGTAGCTTGTCCGATATGGGACTATTCACATTAGGTATAGGAGGTCCGCTTTCTGCTCTACTCTTTGCTTTATTCTGCCGTTGGTGAAGCAAATAGACATTGAGATTACTTAATTGAAACAATTAACTCATCAACTTCGTCGGTTGTGTCTGCCAACCGCCCGATGCGCGTTGCCTCTCGAACCTGTGTTGACCCAAGCTTACTATGCACCTCACCGGCTATGTATCGGGCGAGGTCTTCTGAGACATCATGGTCCCGCGGGAGCACCTCGCAACACACCTCAGTGAACTCCGCTTGATCGTATTGGGTAAATTCCCAAGACATGAATCGGTCAACAAGCGAGGTCGGTGATATCGCAGATAGATCATTACTGGTTGCGACTACAATTGTGTCCAACTGAACATGCTCGTTAACCCCAGACTGTGTCGTTTTCACATAACCCTCCCCACACGCCGTCATGAGGGCTTCACGGTCGTGTTTTGATCCCTTCTCTATCTCCTCAACGATAAGATACTGTGGATTAGATCGTAAGGTATCACGAATCCCAACCGCTGTTGTGCCATCACCTGAGAGAACCACGCGTTCGGCCGTCGGGAGAGCAGCAACATCTTCGGCCATCATTGATTTTCCAGACCCCGGGGGGCCGTGAAGGAGGTGGTGTACTTGCTCTTGGCGGCTTATCGTTCGACGCAGCCACTTCTTTGGTTTTGTTCGGCCTACAACGTCAACAAACAATTCTTTTGGATCCAATTCCTCTGTGCTGTCGACCTTCTCAGCGGGCGTTTGGCGTGGCTCTTCAGCGGCTTTGATAATCTGTTCAGCCTTCTCAGTATCAGTTACTCGATAATAAGAGGCTCTGTTAGCGTTATGTGTCCGTTCAATCAGCCCTGCCTGCATGAGCTTCTTGAACTCCCACCCGTTTGCCTTAACATCAGCTGCCTCAAACCCTACATGATCAAACTCTTCCATTCGCTCTTGATTCTCAGCATTCGACATCCACTCAACAGCGTTGTTGAGCACACGTATCACACGGTTGTCTTCAATAGTAATGTTTGACATATGTATCTACTCAATAACTATGCTATACAATCTTACGGTGGACATCAATAATATAGATATAACTAACTTCTGCAGCCATATTCGGTTTAGTTTGACTCCTATCTTAGAGCTGGTCAACCAGAGTATGAAAATTAAAATTGGTAGTGAGTAGGGCTTATTCAACTACTCACACTTGTGGGGCTAGTAATTATAAATGCTGACTACCTTCGGTAAACTCATGTAATATTTCATTACAACTGCTGCATTCAACATATTCATATTCTCCTACAGATTCTGTCCTCTCACGTGCGCCGTGTTCTGTAGTTGAGACAGATAGTTCAGACTCTATGTACATATTCAATTCTGTTTCGTGGCATATAGGACATGGATACCACATCTCCCATCTACCGGTAGCCCCCTCGTCGGCCAGTTCATCAGATCCTCTTTTTGAGCCGGGATCGCCTTCCATACAGTAATCAAGTTACTCTAATAAGTTGTACTCGCATAGTTATTTCGGATGTTGTAGTAATGCTCTTCTGAAGCAAATTGTTAGCGAAGACTCTCCCGGGGTGAGTGAATTCGGCAGATCAATTCTTCCAAGATGGCTCGCCCCCGTTTTATTGACCCGGGACGGCATACGAAACCACGGCAAAACCGCCCGACATCTCGCCACCAACAATGTTATATTTCAAATAGTAAATAAATTATGTGCAATCCCTATACGGTTAACAGATACAGAACTGGTTCGGCTATTCTTGATCTGTCACATGAAAATGAGTCGTAGATCTCGTGAAGACAGTTGAAAGGCCATCCTGCACATCTATCACGCTGCCGAGTGGTCGGAATTAGCGCAATAATCACGACCAATATCATAACCAGCGTTAGCGACAGAAAGAACGATTATAACAGGTACACTCGAAGCGCCGGAGTGTGTGGGTACGGAGACGATCGACCCCTTGTCCCGGCAGTCGCTGATCCAGTCTCACTCTCGTCACGGCTCAGAGTGACTAACTACGTCCCACCAGTATGTAGACTCTGTAGTCGGAATTGAAGGACTCGGCCCCTCGCGACGAACGTCCCATCGTGGCAGACGAGCGCGACGTCGTTGCGCTCAACGTCACTCTATGTCCCGTCTACCAACTTACCTCAGGTGCGAACAAGATCGTCGTCAGATGTTGTCCGAAACAGTTCGAGATCCTCGTTATTGAGGTAGGACTCAATATCCTCAATTGGGTGCCCATCTCGGATGAACTGTTTGTAGTCCTCAAACGCGTCGTCGCGACCAGCGGGGAGGATCACGATACCAGTCATGCTTGAGTGGAAATCACCGGTGGGAAGCAAATAATTGGCTACAACTTCATTGACTCTATTGAAATCCTAAGGAGCTGATAGGATTGGTTGTAAGATACAGAGCGTGAGTCTAACACCGTGTTAAATTTCACTGTTCACCGACTCAGAAGAATTATTCAGAACTAACAGACATCTTACTATATGAATAGACGGTCCACGGTCCTCGTCCTTACAGGAGCATTCTCCTCCGTTGCTGGGTGCTCAGCTCTCCAACTGACGATCAACCAACGCCCTCTCGTTCATCTGACGTAGGCGCATCTAATCTATCGAAAGCCTCCCTCCAGATACAACCACCCGGGGGGACCGAGTACTTTGGGCTGTATCGGTTAAATGGGCGGTCCGAGGATGGCTCAATTACTGACAGCACAGACATAGCTGCGGCAGCTCCTTTGATTCGACATGATGTCATTCCGGTTTCTCGCTCTGAACGTTGGGAGTGCACCATCGACGCTACCATTCACCAAAACAACGAACGAGTCACTACGGAACACTCCGTATCATTCAGCCCCTCTGATGAGCAGCAAGTCCTCGTAATCACCGTCACTGCTCCAAGTGATGTGTCAATTACCGTCGATACACTCTAACACACTCGCACGATCTTCTCATCGGTCTGTTCAACCCAGGCAGTGTGAAACGAAAGGCGAAGGCGTGCTGAACTCACCCTCTGTAGTTAGCACGGCTTCGAGAACATATCACTGATTGAGGATTTAAACAGAGCCTTGGCTTCCAATTCAGTCCGAGTTCAGGAGGTCGACGTGATGGAGGACCAGCTCGACGTTATTTTCTATCTGACTGAGTGTATCCGAGATGATCTGAAGAGACATTGGGGCTGCCGTGTCATTGAGAACAGAGAGGAATCGACGTGACGGGTGAAGGTCGAGACCGTGTAGTTCCGAATCGGTGAGTTGGTTGAGGCATTCCCTGACCTACAAATCGAGGTGAAGAGTATGCCGGCGGAGGGAAATCGTGTCTTCTACCGGATCACGATGTCGTGAACGATGACTGGGGCGTTCGACAATGTCGCTCCGTCGTTTTTGCCCACTCCTACGAGTGGCCAGCGACGGGCAACGGTTCGTACGGCTCTTCAAGCCATTCCATATCACTCTCTGAAAGGGAAATGTCGAGGGCATCGACGGCCTGTTCGAGATGGGTGATCGAGTCGACTCCGATGATCGGAGTCGTCACGGGATCTTTCGAGAGCAGCCAGGCGAGCGAAATCTGGGCCATCGTCGCGTCCTTCTCGGCGGCGAGTTCTTCCACGCGTCCGATGATCGTCTCGCCACCGCCGTCGCGGTACGGATACTGGTGTGCCCAGTTGTCGTTCGCGCCGCGGTCGGTCGTCTCGTACTCGTCGAACGGGACGGCGAGATTCCCTCGTGCGAGGGGACTGTAAGTCATCACCGCGACGTCCCGCTGATTACAGTAAGGAAGCATCTCGCGTTCTTCCTCCCGGTACAGCAGGTTGTAGTGGTTCTGCATCACGTCGAAGCGTTCGTACCCCTCGCGCTCGCTCGTCCGGAGGGATTCGGCGAACTGGTAGGTCCACATCGACGACGCGCCGAGATAGCGGGTCTTGCCACGACGGACGGCGTCATCGAGCGCACCGAGTGTGACGTCGATCGGCGTGTCCTCGTCCCAGCGGTGGGCGAAAAAGAGGTCGACGGTGTCCATCCCGAGTCGATCGAGACTCGCGTCGAGTTCCTGTTCGATAGTCTTTCGAGAGAGACCCTGTGAATGAGGATTGTTCTCGTCCATCTCGTAGTAACACTTCGTCGAGACGACGGCTTGGTCACGGTACCCTTCGAGTGCGTCACCGAGGATTCGCTCCGATTCACCCCGGGAGTACATGTTGGCGCTGTCGAAGAAGTTGATCCCAAGGTCGATCGCACGGTCGATTATTTCGTGGCTTTCCTCCTCATCGAGTACCCAGTCGCGCCAGTCACTCGATCCAAAGCCCATCGTCCCGAGACAGAGCCGACTGACCTCGACGCCGGTCGTTCCGAGTGTCGTGTATTCCATGACAGGTACAGTTTGGCACGACAATACATTGGGTCTATACTGAGACATGGTCGTCCGTATAAGTGCCCACCACCAGTGTAACGCCTGCTGGCGATCTTTCGGAACCGAAAACAAGGCTCTGTTGAAATCCTCTTCTTCAGACATATTATTGACTGAAGCAGCTGGTCGCTGAAGACTGCATCTCGGCCAGAGCAGGTTTGTTTTAGACGATCTCTTCAAGGACTGACTCACCGCTGCCATCCTGTGACTCCCATTCCCACTCGTCTTCGATACGAACGCGACCGTCATCAAGCAGTTCGACGGTGCCCACGGAGTGGCCACTCGCCGTTTCATTATCCGTGTTGATCTGCGAATACCTGATGTCCCATCCATTTCCGTCAAACGTTCCGACGAGGTGGCCATCGACGATACTTCCGCCTGTATAGTGTGCGTAAATCCGTTTGCCCTCCTGTTCAAACTCGAAGCGAGTGTCTCCACTCACTTCCCCAGCATCGGTGTTTGCAACGCCAACAAGTGTCCGACCATCGAGTGAGATATCTTCGGTCATAGACTGTTGTGCTATCTATGAGGTCAAAAAACCCCGAACTGAATTGCTGACTACACCCTCTGTATTGACCACAGTGAGGTCAAAATATATCACTTACTGAGGATTTCAACAGAGCCGAAAACAAGGGAAATCGAGAATTGCTTAGCTGTCCTGTCCGACGTACGTGACCGGACAGGGGCTGTTCAGGAGGACCGATTGTGATGTGCTGCCGAAGACGGCTTTTCCAGCGGGCGTCCGTCCGCTGCCACCGAGGACGATACGATCGGCGTCGAGATCGACCGCCATGGAGACGATCTTCTCGGCATAGTCGCCGACGACGCCGCGGGTGTTCGTCTCGACATCGACCTCAGCGAGCGTCGCCGAAACGTTCCGAGCGTGTCGGTGATGTTTCGCTACTTCGTCAGGGGCCGGTGGTGTCCCATCGAAGTCGAGTTCGTCACGTGCTGTCTCGAATTCCGACCGTGAGTAGACGTGTAAGAGTTCGACTGTCGCATCGAGCGGTGCAGCGACTTCGATGGCCGCCTCGGCGATAGTAGCGTGTGGATCGTCGCTCTGCCCGACGGCCACGAGGATGATATCTACTGTCATTGGTGTGGTGCAATTGATGGACGCGAAAGATCTCCGTTTGCTGCTTCGTCGAGCGCTTCTTCGACCTCGTCGAGGCCGTACACTGCGTCGACCAGTTCGTCGTAGGGATACTCAGTAATCGTCTGGGCGAGGAATCTGAGCGCGCTGTCGAGATAGCCGGGATCGTACTGGACGAGTGCGGTCACCTCGATCGAGCGGCGGGTGATCCGTCCTGGGTCGAACATCGTCTCCGACCCTGGATTGATGTTCCCGAGTTCGAGATAGCGACCGCCTTCGCGCAGGAGTTCGACACCTTCGGTGAAGGCGGCCGGGACGCCAGCGACCTCGACGCCGACGTCCGCACCGCCATCGGTAAGATCGTGGACTCGTTCGATTCTGGCGTTGATATTGTCATACTCACGCATATCCACGACGTGGTCGGCACCGAACGATCTGGCCCGCTCGATTCGCTCCGGTCGTCCCTCGACGACGATCGTCTTCGCGCCTTGCTCGCGAGCGTACGCGATGGCGTTCAGCCCGAGCCCACCTGCGCCCTGAATCACGACCCACTCGTCGTACTCGACGCCGACCTGATCTAGGCCGAACATAACCTGTGAAAGGGCACAGTTCGCGGCAGCAGCGACGCCGGGGTTCGATTTCAGCACCTCCGGGATTTTGTAGAAGTGCTGGTCCGAGTGGATGTAGTAGTGTGTGCTGTAGGTTCCGTGAAAATGCGGGAACTCATCGAGCGACTTCGTCTTGTGGCTGTAGGAGTTCTCACAATTGTAGTGTTCGCCACGGGCACACGCCGCACATCGTTGGCACGTTCGGTAGTACACCGGCGCGACGAGGTCGCCCGCTTCGACCGGCCGACCCGCAGAGTCGGTATCGACGCCCGCGCCGAGTTCGTCTATCCGACAGAGCGCCTCGTGACCCAGCACCATCTCCATGAACGGGTCACCGAGTCGCCCCTCAACGATGTGGTGGTCCGAGCCACAGACGTTCGACCGTTCGACGGTCGTCAGAACCGCTCCGTGTTCGGGGTCGGGTACGTCGTGCGTTCGAATCTCGATTTCGTCCGGTTCCGGCACGTATGCAACTTTTCCAGTAGTCATTGTTATGCAGTCGTCGTCCCCGATTCCGCTCCCACAGTCTGTGTCAGTCGTTTTTCGATCGTCGCGAACAGTCGGTCAGCGAGTATCGCCAGCAGCGCACCGGGGATCGCACCAGCGAGAATCTGCGGATTATCGAACTGCGTGATCCCACTGATTACCCAGACACCCAGTCCACCGCCGCCGATGAAGAAAGCGAGATAGGCGGTTCCGACGTTGAGGACGGAACTGGTTCGAATACCTGCAAAGATGACGGGGACAGCCAGCGGGAGTTGCACCTTCCGCAGGACCTCCCGCTGGGTCATCCCCATGCCTTCGGCCGCTCTGATCGTCTCCTCATCGACGTCCTCCAGTCCAGTAATCGTGTTCGTGATAATCGGAAACAGGGCATAGAGCCAGATTCCGAAGACCGCAGGGGCGAAGCCTATCCCCAGCAGCGGATAGACGAGTGCAATGACTCCCAGCGTCGGAACCGTCTGGGCGACGTTCCCAAAGCCCATCACATACCGTCGGGCCTGGTCGAACTGCACAGCCACGATCGCGAGCGGGACCGCGACGAGAATGGCCCCGACTTCCGCGATCAACACCATGATCAGATGCTCTTGGAGCAGCGTCAGGAACTCGTCGCTGTTGCTCAGCAGAAACTGGAACGCGTCGGTGAACAGTCCCATCAGTGAGTCACCTCAGTCTCGACGCGCGTCTCACGCTGGATAGCGTCCCGCGAGATCCAGCCGTCGACCGAGTCCTCGGCACCGACGGGC
>Ga0209917_1000658_pt1 | contig 14352 bp, 17 predicted proteins | sample SalPon2_C_H2O_MG_FD_185710 | JGI IMG/M metagenome (GOLD analysis project Ga0209917, IMG submission 185710) | Salt pond water microbial communities from South San Francisco under conditions of wetland restoration - Salt Pond MetaG R2_C_H2O_MG... | ecosystem: Environmental > Aquatic > Non-marine... | reverse complement strand
AACTCGTCCTCGTATTCGTTACGGAAGTCGCTAAGAGGTATGCGTACAGGATTGCCTGCGAAGGCATCTTGTTCATTAAGAGTAGTGTAGAAACTTTTCAAGGATTGAAGGTATCGTTCAACTGATCCCAGACTTGGCTGATGCGGAATCAGACTCTCATCCCTCCAATCCTCAACATCATTTTCAACTGCGTCTCTCACTCCGAGGATATTGTGTTCAATCTCAGGGGATATTTGAGTCAATAAATATTTTTCAAAATCCCGAATTGCTTTCATGTGGTATCTACGATTACCGTGAGTAAGATGATCCAACTTCTCAGTCTCGTATTCGTCAATAGGTGAGATTCGCCACTGTTTCTTGGCGGTTTCCCGACGGCCAGCTCTGGCTTCTGTCTGCGTCCGTTCAAGATCACGTTTTAGACGCTTCTCATCATCTTCTACATGGTTCTCATCACTTTCTTTACTCATTTTTGTAAACTACCGGGTTCCCATCGTTATTGACTGTGTAGCTTATCTGATCGCGTTCCTCCAGATAGTCAAGGGCCTCGCCCAGACGATTTTTTTGTTCCTCAGTTGTTCCGAAGATTTCTGTTCGGAGTTCATCCTTTGTTGCTGCTCTGGTCTTGTCTGTAGGCAGTATTGCCAGAACCTCATCTTCAGTCCCCTCAGCATCGGTGGTCAAGTCTTCACCGATGGCGGCTGCTTTGTCGTCTTCAACCAACTGCTGGAGCATCTTACGATTCAGTTTCCCTGATGATTGGAACAGCCGCCGCCCTGCGTGGAGATGCTTGCGGGCGTACTCTGACCGGCTCATACCAAGATTGTCAGCTTCGTTGTCAATCTCATCAACCAGATCTTGTGGTAGTTCGAAACTAACGAGCTTACCCATATATGGCTATTAGATGGGCTGAAATATAAAAGTTATTACTTTAGTATTCATTCAATTTGATCTAACGGTATTTATTTATATACTTTATATACTCCTAATTATTTGCTTAGTATGATACCGTGTTCTAGCATCATTTTGAATGATTCATGATTCACTTTTTGTGTACTGAATACCTACTCCGAAGGTGCAGAAAGAAATATATACCCACTCTGCACAAAAAAGAGTAAATGGCGAGTTCAGACACCGATCTCAAACGGGAGATTGAGATCGATAAACCGCAGCACCAGTACCAGTGTCTCCAGCTGGACACTCGTGGTCGCGTGACAATCCCGAAGTCTGTTCGGGCGCAATTCTCTATCGATCCCGAGGACGATCTAGAATACTGGGTTAATCTCGAAATAACCAGTATTGAGGTTCGAGAACCTAGTGGAGGTGACGGCTCAGAGTAGCCACTCCTGAATGTTGGTTTCAGCCCCAAGAGGGGGGCTGACACCGGCCACACGAGTTAGCGCACCAACCTGTGGCAAGGATATCTGCGCTGACTCGTCAGTTGAGGTGGGCCGTGTCAGTTTCTCCGTGCTCCGAGAATTTAGTTGTGCCGACTCAGAAGATGTTTCTCTATTCTGGAGGTTTAGTCGATGAGCGTCCAGAATCTTACCGATGACAGGTGTGAAAGCACCTGTGGAGATCAATCGGCTGCTCTGTTTTCTGTGACCTGCACTGGTAGTTGCGATGCCGGTTCGATTCCGGCAGCAGGCGTCAGGTGCATCGCTTCTCAACCAACCGGCAAAACACCGACCTATGACTGAAATAGAAGCACTCAAAGAGCGGGTAGACCGCTTAGAGGCCGAACGAGAACAAGAGAAAAGAGAAAAAGAACAACTACGCAGCGAGGTCAAAGAACTACGCGACCGGCTGGAAAGCATCGAAGGCAACCAGCCAGAAACAACGAACGATCAGCCGCGAGATCGTGTCAACGAACTCGAAGGGCAGATCAAGCAGTTAGTCAAAGAAAACGCTCACCTGAAACAGCGAATTGCCGATCTCGAAGCACAGCCTGAGCTATCAATCGGGAACGAGAATGACCCAATTGGAACACTTGAAATCGGGAACGCACCTCTCGGCAAGGTACTCACCGCAAAAGCCGATAAATCCGACGTAGAGTGGTGTGAAGAAGAAATCGAAGAACTAGAGGCCGATCTTGGCACCTCGAACCCTACCCCTGAAGCCGGGGAGACCCCACTACAGGCTAGCGATTTGACTCCAATCGAGCAATTGAGTCGAGCGGAGGATGTGAGCGATGTAACCGACTCTCCGAGCGTCGAGCGAGCGGTCGCATTGTTCAAGAACATAGCTGACTGGGGATCGAAGACTCCCAAAGGAATCGTTCTCAAGCCGGCTGATAATCCGCTCAGACTTCTCGAAGCCGATCAAGACGAATCGCTGGCGTGGAAGCAGTATTACAGAGCCGCAGAGGCACTTGAACACCTCTCTCGTGGTAGTGTGACGTTCTTCGATAGCGACAAGCACGGGAAGATGCTCTGCCTACACGAGCAATCTGAGACGTTTGATCGAGTCGTGAATGGATCACTAACAGCGTCGTCAGTGGGAGCAAAGGGGTAGCCGTCAGTGAGAGCCGATCTAACCACCACAACACGATAGGCCAATGACACAAACCACGCATACTAGCCCTAGACCTAGTGGCAACACCAGCCCTCCCAACCGCCCTAGAAGGAAAAGAAAGCGTATGAGAGAACGGTGGTCGATTCTATGGCTCTGACAACGTTGTCAGTGAGAGCGTTCACTTCGACATGCTACGACCGATCTTATTCTCTGTCGCTTCACCGAGATACGGTTCAATTGCCGAGTAGTTAGACCAGCCACCAATCGACATCATCGTTCGCACGTCGACGCCTCGCTCGACGATATGGTACGTCGCCCAACTTCGGCGGAGGTCGTGACTGGAGACTGACCGCCACCGATCACCGTCTCCGTTGTCAGCTAGCTGCTCGGCTGCCTCTTTCACCCACCGGCGGACAGACGGTGTTGCCACAGAGACGATTGACTCCGTAGCGTCTCGGTCACGCTCGCTACTGAACCGTTGGATGTTCTCAGCCACTCCCTTGGGAACCCATGCATCTCTGGTTTTCTTTCCGCCGCCCTTCGTGTTCTTCCCTTGAACTTCGAGGAGCCAACAGTCGCCGCTGGACGACCATCTGAGCCGATCAAGGGTGGGGTAATCAACCTCGTCAACCCGGAGGCCACACTTGACCATGAGTTGTATCGCAATTTCACGCTCCCAATCAACATCTCTCGCGGCAGCTTCGAGTCGGGAAGCCTCCTCCTCGAATGGATCGAGCAGGCATTTGGTGTGGGTACCTCCGTCGTCTTTGATCCGAACCATAATCGAATTGTCTCCACTATCCGATTATAGAAATACTGATTTCCTCCGAATTACCCCCGATATAGGGTGGTTAAGCGCGTTCTGTAATCGCTTTATCCGATAACTCGGTTACGGTGCTACGTGGTATTGTGCTACCGAATTTACCTTATTCTGCCTTCGCTGCGGCGGCCTGGAGGAGAATGGAAAACCGGCGCAGCAGGCAGCTTGTCAGCCTGCAAGGGGGTTTTCCCACTGCAGTCGGGCTTCATGCTCATCTTGCCATCGCGCCGACTCAGAGAACTCTCTGAATCTGTCGCATTCGAAGTAGCAGAATCTTTCTTGAAGTGGTAGGAATATTAAAATGTCTGGTCTCGGTGAATTAAATTTTTTATGATAGAAACATCGAGTCTAAAGTTCAGTTATCCGGTGTAGATGCAAATAGTGTGAAAGAATTGTTTATTTCTTCGGGGATCGAATCCAGTGTATTATCGCGAGTATCAACAATAGCACCGATGTGGATTTGCTCGTCCTGATCGATTTCTCGTAGCGTTTTTTATATATTTCTTTTTTCACACTCTCATTAATCAGTGTACTATCATTAAATCCGCTTTTATCATCTAATTCAGGGCGTACGCTTTCGACTGACTCGCCGCTCATATTTCTGGGGTGTTGACTTGCCCACATTACGACGGCGGCATTTTCCTCAGAATCCACAGCATATCCCCATCCGCCAGGTGGCCCCTCAGTAGTGTAGCCATACTTGTCGATCTCATAATCACCCTGTTCCTCCGCATATTGGTTATTGAATCCGACCTGAATGGTCTGTGTGCCATTGTTTGTTATTTGTAATAAGCGATCAATGGTAGTAACTGCGTTCTGATTGACCTTCTCAATATTGAGTGAAACTGTCCCATTTTCTGGTGCGTTCACATACTGACTAGCGTTTGAACTCGTACCATCTGAAATCTCAAACGGTTCGATTCCAAGATTAGCTTCGCCATCACCTGTCGTTTCAACAGTGACGCTTCGTTGAGCAGAAACTTGTGAGAATGCGCCTGTACCAACAATTGTTCCACCTCCCATTGCTAATCCACCTAATCCAATTAGTGCTTGACGTCGGTTCATCTCTTGTGAATATTCTATACTCTAATTACTTTCTATTGCGGTGCCTGAAGACTAGTATGCGTTCAATTGTGATCTACTATATTCACCCTACAGACCGAGTATTAGATAAACTAACACTATTACTGTAATATATTTATATATTTCCTAATCGCATGACAACGTAGACTTCAGGCACTGCCTGAAGACTGACGAGTGTCTTCTGGCCCTGCCTGAACTGGTCTTCAGGCACCTCAATACAAAGAGGGTAGGTCTCCATGTAGTGAGTGTAGCAATGAAACTCACACGACGTAACACACTCATACTCATGGCCACGTTAGTGGTTGGAGCTGGAATGATCGGCGGTACAGGCGCGTTCTCAAGCGTGTCCGCAGATCGTTCAGTTAACGTACAGACCGCAGCTGACTCAGACGCAAACGTTCAGTTTGTGATCAACGCTGATGATCACGCATCACTGAGCGATGATGGTGGCGACACGATTGCATTCGACTTCGATAAGGTCAATCTGAACGCAAACACAACATATGATAATGTGCTGAATGTCACTATAAACAGTGGTCAGAGTGGGAACTACGACATTGAAGTTACCGAAGAACCTGAGGGCGTGGATGTGAGCTTCGATGGGACCGACACGGTAAGTACTACCGCCGGAACCACAGAGCAAGCGGACATAACGATTGACACGAGTGGTGATACCTCAGCTGAGTCGGACGAAATCGACGAAACTATTGAGTTCACAGTGACCGCAACCTCGTAGGGTAGTCTACTTCTCTATAACCGTATTTTATTAGAAGAATGAAGAGCATTGAGAGAATAATCCGGGAATAACGAGGAGTGATTTAATTTGGCACAAAGAAGAAGCATCAAACGTCGGCGGGCACTTATTGGCATCGCCGCGGTAGCCTTCGGGGCCAGCGGTGCTGTCGTCAGCGGCGCATTTAATATTGGCTCCGAGGGTAGTCTTCCTGACTATTTTATACAGGTTGCTGGCACCGATCAGGGAATAACATTTTCACCACAACAGGTCAATGCCCAAGACAGTTCTGAGGGACAAGAAAACAATGAAGAAGGTAGCGAAGGAGTTGCTGCCGGTGAAGATGGTAATGCCGGTGAAGATGGTAATGCTGGTGGGGATGGTAACGCCGGTAATAATGGTGATGATGATAGCGGCGACCCGTCCACCTCACAACTTCAAGTCATTGTTGATCCAGCTGAAGACAATATTGTCGATCCCTCGGGAGCTCCGTTAGCCGATGGGACGCTGTTACCATGGACTGGCTCAATTCATGAAACTTCACTCACCCGCGGTACTGAAAACGGCCTGCTGTTGGGTATTGCCAGTGACAAAATCAATACAAAAGCAGTAACACGGTACGGGACGTTTGATGCAACTGTTCCTGGGGATGATGTCGTATTCATTATTGTCAATGGCGGCTCTGCTGACAACGATACTTCTCTTCCTGCAGTAGATGTAACAATGCGACTATACGGCGACGATAATCCTAGGCCTATAGATCCGGATTATATAGGCTTCCCCTATCGGGTGCTTGATTCAGACAGAACTGTGACTGCTACTGGGAGTGACTTGAGTGACCAATCAGAGTCTATTGAGTTGGCTACCGGAGAAGTAATTGAAGTAATAGTAGAATTTGATACAACAGATAGCACAGCAGATAGCGCAACAGGTTTGAAGGATCTCTCAGAAGTCCGATTCTTTGCTAACGGAGGAGGCGACTGATGCCTCGAAAAAAACGTGGTGGTGGAGGGGGGATAAGTCGGCGTGCTGCATTAGCACTACTTGGAGGTGGTGGTCTGTTGGGATTCACCGGTACTGGTGCGTTTAGCCAAGTTGATGGCGGAAGAGGATTCACTGTATCAACAGTTCCTGATACAGAAGCATCATTGGGTATAGATGAACTCAAGGAAAACGCTGACTGTTATCCCGACGGACATACTGTTACAATTACAAATAGTCTTAGTGAAACCCTCAATAATAATACAGTCATAATTGAGGGGACTGAAGACTTGGCATTAGAAGGAACAAACAGTATCGAAAGTGAGGAACAAAACGATGGGGCAACAGAATACACAATGGAGGCTCTTAGGGGCGGAAACTCATATCAATTCGATGTTGTCCTTGATAAAGGAGATCCCGAAGATGCAGAATGCCCAGGAGGTTCAGGAGATGCAGGAGGCGCAGGAGACTCAGGATGCCCAGGAGGTTCAGGAAGCGCAGACCCACCAGGTCAAGAAGGAGGAGGCCCACCAGGTCAAGAAGGAGGAGGCCCACCAGGTCAAGAAGGAGGAGGCCCACCAGGTCAAGAAGAGAAAGAAGAAGAGGAAGAAGAGGAAGAAGAAGAGGAAGAAGAGGAAGAGGAAGAAGAAGAGGAAGAAGAGGAAGAGGAAGAAGACATAACAGAAGCATCTGGCACGATTACTATCCGCTACTCCGGGTCAAAAACGACAATTGAAACAACGCGCACGATAACGATTAAAGAAGGTTGTGAGAATAATTGAGATACTCTCAACAAATAGTTGAATCCACTTCATAACTACGTACAAGAATTATATATATATATATAATGATCTCGATGCGATCTGAAAACTAGCTCAGAATTCAGGGAGTAGAAGCCCGCTAGTGCCTGTTCACCGATGCGCTGGAATCGGTGAACAGGGGTTTATATGCTCTTCATCAAATCTACCGTATCTGGGTGTGTATTATCTGAATTCACGAACCGGAGGTGCGCAAAAACATACTTTTTGCTGAATTGATAGTCGCTCTTACCGAAGCTACCGAAACAGTATTCTCAGGATTCTGTTAGAACGGCCAGTGCAAGATGCACGGCGCGTATGCAGCACCCGAGTCTGATTTCGTTTGCTTCCTAATTTAAAAATAGTGGGCGTGTTCAGGATCAGGTTGTCAACCCGTTCAGGCACAGGCGCACTGATACCATGTAACGACAGTACCGACTCTGTGACATAGATGTAAATAACCGTCTCTTAAAATCTCAGCACTGAAATTTTGGAGAGTTCATTTATACACCTTGCGTAGTGACATGCTCTTACGCCCAAACCGCACAGGACGGGCGTGTTCGACCATGTTCAACACAGATAACCGAGGTCAAGTGGGAATCGGGACACTCATCGTGTTCATCGCGATGGTTCTCGTAGCTGCGATTGCTGCGGGTGTCCTGATCAACACTGCTGGCCTCCTACAAGCACAGGCACAACAAACCGGTGAAGAAACGACTGCCGAAGTCAGTGATGTCCTTCAAATTCAAGAAGTGGTTGGTACTGATACTCTTGATAATGATGAAGGTAACATCACTCAGATCAACGCGTCGATTCGGCTAGCATCAGGATCTGATCCGATTAATCTGAACGAAAGTTCTTACACGCTGTCAAGCCCCAGAGGACAAGCAACCGTAGTGAACGGCAACATGTCTGAGACTGGAGCACTCACTTACTACCAAGTGCAGGGCTTCGACAGCGATGAAAATGAGATGGTTCTCAAGGATCAGGAAGATCTGATCAATGCGCAATTCAATCTCACTAACCCAGATTCCAAAGGCGCAGGTGGTGTGAGTGGGATAACTGGTATGGCAGAAGCACAACGGCTTAAGCTTATTGTGCAGGCTCCAGCTGGTGGCCAATCGTACAAAGAACTCCAAGCACCACGAGACATCGAGGATAACAGCAGCTACATCCTCTAAGCTGACAGTGGTTTGACCCCACCTTTCCGTTCTATTTTATTGTCCAACCGATTGACCCAGACAGTTCTATCTGAATCGTAGAATTCTCATCGCGCAAAATCTAACCTCTGTATGTTGCACTCCAGCTTTTCCGGTATCAGATTTCAGGAAGTTGTTTCACCAGATTAGGCAAGAGCCTTGATAGTATACTGGAAACGCTCTTAGAATACCGTATACTAAGTGCACAGTTTTCTTAGATCGTTATAGGTCTAAGAGGAAATAACTTTCAAACCTTCTCTGAGTCATTATATATATATATATATATATCTGTAATCTAACTTTGCGTGTTATTGCGGAAACGTGCAATCGGCTGTTCAATGACGGGGTGGTTGGAGGTTTTTCATCCCGAAATCCGACTGCGGGACGAACCGATCTGCCAGCTGTGCTAGCTCTCTCGTCCGTTGGATGTCGGCCAGATTGTGCTTGAGTAGTGGCAGCCACTCAGCGGCTTCGTATGCGTCCACAGCCGCGCCGCTGTCCTCGAAAGGGTCACACGTCGGGTTGCCGATCAGCTGGTCGTAGACGCCCACGAGGTCGCCTTGATCGTTCGTGTCGAAGCGGTCAACGATGGCTTCCATCATGTCTGCATAGGCGAGATCCCGAAACGGCCACTCCATATCGTGATTGAGGAAGCGAGTCCGGCAGAAAGGGAGGTCAAACCCACCGTTCCACGTCTCGCCATTGTAAGCAGTGAGGTAGTGCCGGTCGCCATCGAGTTGGCTGGTCGCCACGTCGCTAACGGCCTCCAGTAGCTCTTGCTCGCTGTTGACAGCGTCTAGCGAGACGGCCCCGCTAGTGTGGCTCTCCAACTCGGCGGCCAGTGCGCCGGCGTCGGCATCGCGACCGCCGGTGTTGAGAATGAGTGAGACGCCGATGCTGTGGGCGAACCCCGCGACTGTGATAACGGCATCATCGTCGAGGCCGCTCGTTTCGATATCGAAGGCGATTGGGTCTAGATCTGATCCCATACATGGGTGTCTCTCAGGATACCTATGAGTCTCAGTGTGTCATTTCCGAATCCGATCTAGACCGGTCATCCCCCGGCGTCCACCCTTGGGGTTACGCCGTCGAAACCACCATACAACGCGGCTATATCGGGTATATGATCGGATTCAGGCGCAGGGCTGGTATGTGCGAGCCTTGGTTGCCCCGCTAGCGGAGATGAGGTTGTACTGTTCAAGTTTTGAGAGGTGGTTGCGAACCATTCGCTGTGTCTTGGGGTCATCGACAGCCGTACAGTACCGGTCGTAGAGGTCGCTCGGACTGATCTCGCCAGTGTCGGTGATGATATCGTAGAGGGCCTGCTGATGCTCGGTGAGTTTGTCAGTCGTTTTCTGCCGGATTTCCGATTTCGCTTCCGAAACCACGTCCTCGATGATATCGGCGGTGATCTGAGTGTGACTATTCTGCTGTGCGACCCGCGCTGCGTTACGGAAAATCCCGATGGCGATACGGGCGTCACCGGCGGCGTGATCGGCGATCAACTCCAACTGCTCGGTTCCGATGGCGTCAGGTTCGACGCCCCACCGGACGCGATCTTCGAGAATGGTGACGAGCTGGTTGATGCTGTATCGACCGAACTTGATGCGAGTGCATGGCTGGAGTCGGCTGTTGAGCCGTTCGTCGAGGTCAGCGAAAACGTCCTCTGTCCGGTTGGCGATCAACACCATCGTCAGGTTACTGATCCGATAGAGGTCGTACAGCAGGCTCTTGTCCTCCAGTTGGTCGACCTCATCGAGAATGACAACGTAGGGAGCGTCATCATAGTCTCTGAGGCGGGCCAGAAGCTCGTCTTTCGGCGTTGATTGACGGTGGATATCGAACGCCTTGTTGATACCCTCAAGTAGCCTGTGGAGCGTTTTGAACCGGGTGTGATCCTCCCAGCAGTTGACGTACTGGTGATCCAGTGCGACGACATGCTCCCGCAGTTCCTCGATGGTGTAGCGGGCGATACAGGTCTTGCCCGCTCCTGACGGGCCGTACAGAAGTGATGTTTCGGCGTGGCCGCCCTCTGTGATCGGGCGGAGGGTATCGGACAGGTGGCTCACCTCGTTGGTTCGATGCTTCACGTCACCGGGGACAAACTCGGGCTGTAACACCCGTGCATCGGTTATCATACACGACTCAATTACAACATCCGGGTAAATAAACGGAAGTGGGTTATTTCCGAATCTTCCGAATCCGTTAGATAGACACATGTTACCTGCTAATATCCCCGGTATCGGGGGTATTAGTTCATTTCCGGGTTCATCGCAACGATGTAATAACGATGAAGATACCGATGCAAAATCGATGTAGAGCGATGCAGACCCACTAACCTATGGCAAGACCACGAATTAGCGCGTCAGTCCCAGAATCTCTAAACGAAGACATTGAGCAGTTGGTCGAAGACGATGATACAATCAATAGCAAGGCGGAAGCGATTAGGCACCTGTTAGAGCGTGGGTTTGAGGCTGAGGAATTAGAGGTTGAGATCAAGCATCGGGAAGCGCGGATCAATGAGCTGGAAAATATGCTTGGTGAGCGAGATCAAGTCGAAGAACAGGTGACAGAGCTAGCGCAGACGATTGAGAATCAGTCGAAAGCACCGTTCTTCGTTCAGTGGTGGTCGTGGTGGCGCAATCGCGGTGACTCCAATCAGGAGAAATCGAACTCAGATGAATCCTGATCCTGATCGTCGGCTTCTCGCTGCTGCTCGGCTCGGGTACGGAGTGATCGAATGTACTCCCGTACACGCTCTTCTGGAAGATCGAACTGTGCAGTCACCCACTGCATCGACATGGTTGGCTGCGCCGCGTAGTAGGCCATCAGCACGTCCTCACGCGACTGTGCGACCGCAGGTGGTGCACCACGTTCGCCGGTTTTCTCTTCTCTGAATCCATCTGTGACGGTGTATACGTCAGCGTAGAGACGGGCTTTGTCTGGGTTCTCGAAGGTTTTGATCTGACCCATCGGCCCCTCATAGTGGTATTTGTTAGGCCCGCCCTCGCGGTTTTCCTCGACGATCTGGTAGCCGAAGGTGTATTCCTCGATTACTGTCTGCTGCTGTTCGGTGGAGTCACTCTCACTTGGAGGGTTATCGTTCATTCACTTACTGGATCTTGCCGTGGGAGCGTCTGATCGTACACCCCGAACTTGTAGATGTTGTTGAGATACGGTTTCTCGACGTTGATGGCCCAGTTACGCCAGTCAGAGTGAGAGTACGTATTCTCGCGTGCTGTCGATTCTGACCGCTCTGAGCCGACTGTCGCAGACTTATCAACGTCACCACGCAGGTAGGCAATCACACCGGTCGGCATCCAGCCACGATACACGCCGTGGTTGTGCTTCAGATTGTCAGTGAAATAGTGCCGGAAGTAGTGCATGAACACATTATCCTCGGTGTCAGCACCCTCCTCATACCAGCCATACTCAGCGAGTTTTCCATCTTTTTGTTCACTATGAGTGCCGAACTGACTCCGAACACTATCATACGTCAATCGCTCAAGATCACCCCAATTCGACGGCTTACAGAACAGTGGAATCGCAGTGTCCTGCTTGTCATGCTCATGTGGTGGATTCCGAGTCAGTAGGTATTCTACAAACGCAGTCTTTAGTTCATCATCAAGCGGGATTACACTGCCGTCGTCATCTTTGCGCTTGTTCCCTAGCTTCCGAATCTCATTCAGTTTTTTTGTATCTGCATTGAAATGCGTGTAGACATACATCGAATCAGGCTTATCTCGCACTTCGGACCGCATACTGACACCGTATCTATCGAGTGTAGACTGCCAGAATGGATGTGTCCCGCCCTCCCCGTCACCGATATGGACGCATCTCAAGTCGATGTTGATTAGCTCGCCGATCCGAAGGCCTGTCTTCAATAGAGTGAGAACGACTGCCCGCTCAAATGGAGTGTCCAGCCACGCCAGAAATTCACTCATTTCTTCCATCTCAATCCGGCGGCGATCCGGCGGGGCTAAGTCAAACTCATCCTCGGGGAAGCTACGAAGTGCTTGTTGAGCAGGATTTGTAGTAATCACACCTTTCTCTTTTTTGAGAAAATTGTAGAAGTCCACCAGTATCGTGAGAATATTGTGTCGAGTTATGTCTGAGATATCAAGTTCCAACAATCCTTCTATATTTGGATTCGTCTTTGTTAGATACTTATCGGCGGTCTTCAAAAATTCGTTGAACTCAACAACGTGCGAGTCATCAATCATGCAGATATGAGCGCGGTCAATCCAGTAAGTAAATGCCTCAAATTCTCTTAGGGTAGACTCTTGGGCTTCAATCATCCCTTCGTGGCGGTTGCGAACTATTTTATCATTGATAAACTCGGAGATTGGGTTTGATTTGACCGCCAGCTCGTCAACAGACGTGTCTGTGTCTGCCTCCCGCAATTCCTCGTCGCTAAATTGTTGACTGATACCGGACATCACTCTGCCCTCACAAACCCATCGTGTTCGACGACATACTTGACCTCTCCACTGTCTTTGAGGTCGCTGAGAATGCCTGTTATAACCTCTGTACTGACTAGCTTAACCAACTCATCTTTACCGACTGCATCTTCGTCATCAGTCGGGAGATTGCGCTTAATCTCTTGCGCGAACCGATCTTCTTTAGATGCGTTGACTGATTTTGGTTGAGCCGTATTCGTGTTTGCTGGCTCTGGCTCTTTCTCACCGACTCGCTCCTGAAATTTCTCTACGTCGAAGTTTTCGTCGGCATCCCAGAGCCGATATCCGGCACGAAGTCGGTGGCGGGCAAACTCCGCCACAGACATATTTGCCTTGTTTGCTGCCTGTTCCAATGCTGCTTTTTCATCATCTCCAAGACCGCTCAGATATACCTCTGCCATGGACAGTTATAGATAAGAACGGATAGTATATAAAACCCTGTAATACACCACTTCTATATTATATCGAAAAAAGAAATTTTACATAAATAATATTATGATAGTGCCTTACTGCGATTAGCTACATGATTATAAGCCACAGCTGCAGCAATGAAGTGGTGTACTACTAGATGATTTTGGATAAGAGTGGATATTGCTGTTAGGAACTGTCTGGGGAAGGGTTAAGTTGGTTTAGACACAGGAATATCGACATGGGAAGACGAGTCTCGTTGCAGATTAGCAGCAATGGTCGAGTGACCATCCCCGGTCAAGATCGTCGATACTTCGAGCTTGACAAATTGGATTACGAAAATAACGAGGTCTGGTTGGATATCGAAATCCACGGCGTTGACGCCACGAAGCATCCAGATCACAAGTACGCCTCAGACCCGCACGAGGAGGAGGGGACGGCATAGTTTAGCCACTCAGAATGTACGTTTCAGCCCCTCTGCGGGGGGCTGGCACGGGCCACCGACGACTTAGCACGCACGATTGTAGGAAGGTCCTGTGTGCTCCGTCGTCCGTATGGTGGGGCCGTGTCTGCTTCTCCGGCCTACAGACTATTAATTTCCACGTATCGAGTGAAAACACTCTAACCTGTGGTGTTAGCCCATGAAAGTCGCCAATTTTGGCGGTGACGGGTATAGCGACGCCACCGGACTCGTCTACGGATGCCAATCGGGTGCTCGGTTCTCCGTGACCTGCACTGGTAGTTGCGATGCCGGTTCGATCCCGGCAGCAGGCGTCAGGTGTATCACTTCTCAACCAACCGCCGAAACCCATCAGTATGACTGAAATAAAAGAACTCAAAGAGCGGGTAGACCGCTTAGAGGCCGAACGTGAACAGGAGAAGAGAGAGAAAGAACAACTGCGCGGCGAAGTCGAAGAACTCCGGAACCGGCTGGAAACAGTTGAGGACAACCAGCCAGAAACAACGAACGATCAGCCGCAAGATCGTGTCGACGAACTCGAAGGCCAGATCAAACAGTTAATCAAAGAAAACGCTCACCTGAAACAGCGAGTTGCCGATCTCGAAGCACAGCCTGAGCTATCCATCGGGGACGAAAATGACCCAATTGGATCACTCGAAGTCGGGAACGCACCTCTTGGCAAGGTACTCACTGCAAAAGCTGACAAGTCTGACGTGGAGTGGTGTGAAGAGGAAATTGAAGAATTAGAGGCGGGTCTTGACACCTCGAACCCCACCCCTGAAGCCGGGAAGACCCCACTACAGGCTAGCGATTTGACTCCAATCGAGCAATTGAGTCGAGCGGAGGATGTGAGCGATGTAACCGACTCTCCGAGCGTCGAGCGAGCGGTCGCATTGTTCA
>Ga0209917_1000655_pt1 | contig 14392 bp, 9 predicted proteins | sample SalPon2_C_H2O_MG_FD_185710 | JGI IMG/M metagenome (GOLD analysis project Ga0209917, IMG submission 185710) | Salt pond water microbial communities from South San Francisco under conditions of wetland restoration - Salt Pond MetaG R2_C_H2O_MG... | ecosystem: Environmental > Aquatic > Non-marine... | reverse complement strand
ACGGCGTGTCCGCCTGCTGGAGGAACTGCATCGCTTCGGGCTGGTACTGACCCGCGTAGACGAACACGGGCTCGGAGCCGACGTACACGCGTCCACGCCAGTATTCGCTGCTCGACCCGACGTCTCTTGCCTCAGTGAGCGCTCCAACGGTCAGCACACGGTTCACTGCGACGCCGGTGGGCGAGAGGCTGAGTACAGGCGCCCGCTCCTCGTCGGACTCTTCGAAGGTGTGCGTCGAGGCGTTGATTTCCTGCGCGAGCATTCGCTGGGCCGGCTGGCGGCCCGTCACCGCGCGCTCAAGCGTCTCGTCACTGAGGTCCTCGTCGGCGGGCCCCTCGGCCACGTCGTCAACGAGGAAGTACTCGCCCACTACCGGGCCGGTCAGCTGATACTGCCGGCCGAGCACCCGCTCGGTAAGTGCGTCGACGACGACCCCGGTGTCGAGCGCGTCCATGGCCATTGCTTGTGCGTCTGCCATCGACAGCCCCGAGACCGCGACGGTCGCCTCGGCGTCGAAGATTGCGTTGATCGACCGGTGGCCGTCGTCGACGATTGCCTTGATCCGGAGGTCGAACTCGCCCTCCACAGCCCCGTGTTCGCCACACCGCCCGCCCGAGAGGACCCGGGTGCAGTCCGCCTCGGGACAGCGCTTGATCAGCCCCGAGCCCTCCTGGACGGCGACGACCGTCCCGCCAACGGTGACGCCATCGGCAGCCGCGCTAACCGCCTCCTCACTGGGCTTGACGACGGTCGCCGAGTTCAGGCTCACCGAATAGCGGCCTTGGAACTCGTCGGTGACGACGTTCTGGAACTGGTACGTCTCGCCCTCGACCAGATCAGGAAGGCCCGCGCTCTCCCATTTTACGAACTTGAGCCGTCCGGATTCGTCACCAAGCAGCCCGACCTGAGCGATCTTCTCACTGCGCGGTTCCCAGAGCTGGACGACTTCGGCGATGACGTCGATCCACTGGTCCGCCTCGTCGACATTCCCGAGCATCGCACGCTCGAAGCTCGATCCCGTCGAGTACCCGGCCAGCCGGGCGAGTTCGGTCGGGAGATCCGACCGCTCGAGGCCAGCCTCATGCACGACTCCTCGGACGACCGTCCGCACGGCCTCGTCCATCGGGACGCGGTGCGCGACCAACTCGTCGAGACGCTGTTCGATTGCCTGTCGGGTGACGCCTGCCTCGACAGCCGGGCCGTCGTCTGCAGCCGTCTCGATCGTGTCAAGATGGCTGGTGATGGTTTCCGCTCGGTCCTGCAGCTCGGTCGTGGTTGTCTGCGACATCTCGAGGTTCTCCGAGGACGCTCGACGCGCCGTCGCGCCCTCAACGCCGTGTCGAGGGCTACGTCACGCCTCTCCGAGCCTCCTCACTCCATTGCTATTGATAAAGGTCGGACGGCAGGCTGGACCTGCTGGCGGGTGACTCGCCCTCCCGACTCTCCCTGTCGCGGCTCCAGTCTCGAACGATGACGTCTGCGTTCGTCATGACTATCGCCGCCGGAGCCCCGCCATATCTGTGATCACCGTCGGAGGACTCCGCATTTTCTGTGCTGATTCGGGCGGTCCGAGTACTTGATCTGGTGCCTCGGTACCGCCCTGGGCACGGATAGATTCCTCCTCGCGATCAAGATCTCCCGCTGGCAGGGTGACTGGCTCTTCAACTTGCTTCCAGCTCAGTAGCCTGAACACCCATATGTACCGGTTGCTCCGTAATCTCGGGGCAGTGAAGATTTCGCGTTGGGTGCTAAGTATACACTCCATCACGGGATTTAGAAGGTGGCTGTCTGACCGATCCTTCGTCTATGAGGGCTGATCAATCAATCAAAATAATCGGCCACCCAGATATTCAAAATTAGATTCTGACTGTCAGAACAAGGTTCTAAGTAGTTTCTCGATGCTTCTGTCTGTATGGATAGTGACCTACGTCTCCTTGCTCGTGAAAAACTACAGGAACAGTACTCTAAGGAACGAATAGTTGCTGAACCTGAGGTCCCCAATACATCAGCTCGGCCTGACTTCGGTGTCCGAAATGAGCAAGCTCCTGGTTATCTTCTTCTCGTCGAATGTAGCTCTATGCGGACGCGGCATCGCCGCCGAGAGGACATCTCATCACTCAAGCGTATGATGACGGCTGGAGATGTCGATTATGGGGCGCTAATCTCGGATGAGATCGAATATGTGTTCGAGTTGACCGAGTTTGAGGGGGAGTTGGTTGAACGTGAGATTCCGGCATACCCTGATGGCCGGGGGGGCGAATTCGACGACGTGTTATCGGAACGGGAACTTGAATTCCGTCTTCTACGAGCTCGGGACCTCGTTCGTGATATTGCTTCCCCTCATGAGTATCATTACCAGCTCTTCCACGCGCTGTTCCGGAAGTTGGTCGCTGAACAGGAGGGCATCGAGTATAAAATCCAGTCCCTCGACGAGCACTGGATTAGCCAAGTAGACGATGTGCTAGCGGAAAAGTATCCTCCCTACGACCCGGCGGCTGCCCCCGTTGACGTAGAGATCCAAAAGCGTATTCTACAGTCATTTGAGGGAGTAGACGTTGGAAAAATCCAACCACGGGCTGCGCGAGCTTTCACCCAGCTTGTGGAATCGTCACGAAGTGCATCCCAGTACATGACCCCTCTTCGAGTAGCGGACGCTATCGTCGATCTCGCGGGGCCAACGGATGGGGACCGAGTCCTCGACCCTGCTGCGGGGATTGGTAATCTAATTCGTGAAGCTGCCGCACAAGGGGCTGAGGCTTCAGCAATTGAAATCAACCGCGAAACGGTGAATGCGGCATTGTTCCTGAATGCGGTACACGATACTCAGATTGATCATCAAGTGGCTGATTTCCTGACGTTGGCGCTTCAAACGGAGTCGTCTCTACCAGACGATTTGGACCACGTACTCATCGACCCACCCTTTGGCCTTCACTACGAGCGTCCCGATGGTACGAGGGAACGTAATGCAGAAGAGCTGTTTGTTCTGGAGGCTCTCAAGCGCCTTCGACCTGGTGGAGTGGTAACGACAGTTGTGCTGCAAGGGAGCTTGTTCAAGCAACAGTCCCAGGAATTCCGTGAAAAGATCACTGGCGAATATCGGCTATCAAATATTATCGAGATAAACGAGCCAATCTTCCAACATACAGCGGTTCCTACTGCAATCATCCAGATCGTAAATGAACCCGCACAGCCCGGCGACGAAGTTCAGTATCAAATTATCGGGGATTCCGACTCCGACGATGAGCTCGAACGTGCAGTTCAGACGCTTCGAGATGGAGATGCTCCGACGCTTCAGCTGTCGGATCTCCATGAGAAGTCCTTCCTGCCGAGCGAGGTCATCGGAGTGGAGCAGGTTACAGAACGACTCCACGAGAGATACGAGCATGTGGTAGAATTGGGTGAGTACGCGAAGGATATTCGAACGGGGGTGAAGCGCCCCGAGACGACCTCAGAGCCTGGTCCGGATAACCTGCCATATCTACGGCCTCAGGACGTGAGTGACGCAGAACCTGAGGAGTACATGCCGCGCGAGAACGCGGAAGTGACGGCTGGTCCAGGTGATGTCCTCCTCTCTGTGAAGGGTCATACGTCGGTGGTTTACGTCCCGAAAACGGAGGTCGTTCCAGCTTCGAACTGGGCAGTATTGCGGTTCGACTCGATGGAGGAGGCGCTCGTCTACGCGACCTTCTTTGAGGCCGAGCTCGGGCAAGAACAGTTGGAGACGATGCGAACAGGATCGACGATACCGTACATACCTCTGCGTCGATTGCGTGAGGTTCTCATACCGCGATTCTCCGATGACGAGGTCGCAGAAAAAGCAGACCGAATTCGGTCTTTGCGAGAAAAAGCTCGGGAGTTCGAACGCCAACGAGCTGCCCTCGAAGCCGACCTGGATGAGATTGTCTGAGGTGGTCAAAATGAGCCAACAACAACCCCAGGTCGAGACAGATGCTCCCGTAAGTGAAGAGGTTCTTCGGGAGCAGATCGACAAGTGCAACGAGAAAGTCAAGGAGATAATTGAGGACCGTATCGACGTCGCTGACGAAGATGACATCTACCGCAAGATAGACGGGTATCTTGGTAACGTGGAGAGTGCTACACTCGATTGCTTTACTGACAGGAATCAGACCTCCACCTTGTTTGACCAGATGAAGTGGCTTCTGCGTGCTCTAATTGAGGAACGCGGATATGAAGATAAATTGGTGCGCGATAACGGCGATCTTCAGGACAACCCTGTCAAGCTGACGTACTGGTTCAAGCTTTATGCGTCAGTTGGCCTTAATGAAAAAATTGAGATCGAGAACATGGATGGAATCGAGAGACTCAACAAATATCGTGAAGACACCATTTCGCATCCAAAGACCCTTCCTTCACCTGAAGGGGGAACGGACCCGGTGTTGTTGAGTTCGCTCCTTCTCATCTGGTACGCAATAGAGGAATTAGTCGACCTCTGGGGACGGCTGCTTGACGAAGATAACTTGGATACACGGCTCGAACTCCTAAGAGACGATCACGAGTTCCAAATCGGGTTCGTCGCAGATCTTCGGGGAGATCACGGATACATCACTTCGTACCAGAAGGGAGAATCCGGAAAGAGTACTCGGATCGAACCCAGGCACGTGTCATTCTTCCCTTCTGAAGGGGATATCGTTCAATTCGAGGCAGAGCAACGACAGAGACACGATGGGAGTGACCACTCAGCTCTTACGCCTGTAGAAACCGGGTGTGTCGGACCATTCCGATGAAGGTCCATATAGTCCCTCACGGTCGGACCACCGAACACATCAAGAAGGGGCTCCGTGCACACGGCGCCGTCGACAAAGTCTACCTGCTCCCGAGCGAGACCTTCGCCGACGTCGCGGCTGAACTGGAAGGTGACTTAGAGACGTTTGGATACGACGTCGAACGACGAGAGGTGGACGCATTCGACCTTCGAAGCGTTGTCGACACGATCGTCACGATTGCCCGTGAGCATGCTGGCGACGAGCTGTACATCAACATGACTGGGGGAACGAATTTAATGGCAGGAGCGGCGACCTCTTCGGCGTTCTTCGTCGGTGCGACACCGTACTACGTCTTGGAACAGCAGGATGACGAGGCACTGGACGAACTCGTCATTTCGTTACCCTCCCCGAAGCAACCCCTGACCTTCGAACTAAGCGAGCCTCAGCGGCGAGTTTTAGATCAGCTCGGCGAATGGGATGCGACTGGGCGGACCGGTGTGATCGGTCGTGAACTCGGAGACGAATTGGGAGTCTCCGCTCAGAAAATCAGCTACCACGTCGGAAAACTCGAGGAGAAAGGTCTCGTTGAGACTCATCCAGACGGTCGACAAAAGAAAATCGAGCTTTCCGATGTTGGCCGGCTGTACCTCCGCTGGACAGGGGGTAATGCGGGATGACTGAAGCACTGAAAAACGCTGGACGGCGTATTGAACCACAACCACAGAGCGTGGCGAAGCTGTCCCTGCACATTTAATAAGCCCACTACCAACCAATTCAACAATGGCCAACAATTTCCAGGAAAAGGTCGACTTCATCTGGTCGGTCGCCAACCTTCTCCGAGGCGACTACAAGCAGTCCGAGTATCAGAAAGTAATTCTCCCTCTCACGGTCCTCCGACGGCTAGACTGCGTCACGGAACCGACGAAAGACGAAGTTCTCCAGAAGTACGAAGAGCTCGAAGAACAGGGCGTCGAGAACGTCGCCCCAGCCCTTGAAAGAGTCTCCGGGCAGAACGTCTACAACACGAGTGAGTACACCTTCGAGAAACTCTGTGAGGAGCCCGAGCAGATCGATTCGAATCTCCGGTACTACATTAACTCATTCGACGAGGATACTCAGGATATCCTTGAGAAGTTCGACTTCGGCCACCAGATCGACCGCCTAGAAGATGCCGACCTCTTGTATCGGGTAGTTCGGAAGTTCAAGGAGATCGACCTTCACCCGGACGAGGTTCCAAACGAGGAAATGGGCTACATCTACGAAGAGTTGATTCGGAAGTTTTCCGAACTCAGTAACGAGACTGCTGGTGAGCACTTCACTCCACGCGAAGTGATTCGCTTGATGGTTAACCTGATCTTCGACGAGGATGACGATGCGCTGACCCAACCTGGCGTTGTCCGCACTCTCTACGACCCCGCATGCGGGACCGGGGGTATGCTGAGTGTTGCCGAAGACTACATTCGAGAGCTGAATCAAGAGGCAAACCTCCACGTATTCGGCCAGGAACTCAACCCCGAATCATACGCCGTCTGCAACTCTGATATGCTGATAAAGGGGCAGGACCCAGATAACATCGTTTACGGGAACTCATTCAGCAACGATGGATTCTCTGGCCGAAACTTCGACTATATGCTGTCAAATCCACCGTTTGGTGTCTCTTGGGATAAGGTTGAGAATGAAATCAAACAAGAGCACGAAGAGCAGGGATACGATGGGAGGTTCGGTGCTGGAACTCCTAGAAAAAGCGATGGATCTCTCCTATTTTTGCAGCATATGATAAGTAAAATGAAATCCTCTGAAAAGGGTGGATCTCGTATTGCTATTGTATTTAATGGATCACCACTATTTACCGGAGGTCCGAATAGCGGTGAGTCAGCGATTCGCCGGTGGATCATCGAAAACGATTGGTTAGAAGCGATTGTTGGGTTACCGGAAAACCTCTTCTATAACACTGGAATCCACACCTACATTTGGGTGCTCTCAACCGATAAGCCTGAGCCTCGAAAAGGAAAGATACAGCTCATCAATGCACGAGATCTGTATGAAGAACTGAATCGAAATCTTGGAGACAAGAGTCATAAACTCACCAAGGAACATATTGGTGAGGTATCTAACATTTTTGGCGATTTGGAGGCAAATGGACGTTCAAAAATAGTATCTAATGAAGAATTTGGTTACCGACGCATCGTTATTGATCGTGCGCTACGAATGAGTTTCAAAGCAACCAATAATCGAATAGAAAGTTTAGACGAGGAGCGAGCCTTCACGAATAGGGACAAAGCGATACAAAAAGATGTTAAACGGGCTCTGAAAACATTAAATTCAGAGAAGGTTTGGCAGGATCGAGATGAATTTATAGGTGAGGTGAAGTCTTGTTTTGAACAGAACGATATTGACGTGCGAAATAGCGTATATAACGCTATTGAGCGGGCACTCGGAGAACGAGATCCTAACGCAGAAATCGTCACGAATAGTAAGGGCGAACCCGAGCACGATATCGATCTTCGAGAGCGTGAACGAGTCCCGTTGGGTGAGGACCCGCAAGAGTACTTTGAACAGCAAATAAAGCCTTATGTTGAGAATGCTTGGATAAATGACAGTAGCAAGTACTACGATGAACAGGATGGGGAATTGGGAGTTGTGGGATACGAGATAAACTTTGAGAAATTCTTCTATAATTACGATCCACCTCGACCCCTTGAAGAAATAAATTCAGATATTGATCAATTAGAAGGTGAAATAGTGGATCTCATTCAAGAGGTGAAAAATGACTGATATCAAAGATGATATGATCCCTAACATCCCCGATGAGTGGGATATTGTGCCTTTGAGATACTCGGTTTCATCAGTCGAAACAGGAGATAGGGATTCCTCTTTCACCCCTTCTAAAGAAGATCCAGGAGTCCTCAGCATCGGAGGAGAGCACTTCGACTGGGACGGAACTTGGAAATTAGAGTCGCCTCGGTACATTGGAACGGAAATGTACCAAAACATGAAACAAGGCAAACTTGAACGAGGAGATACCCTCCTTGTCAAAGACGGAGCAACTATTGGGAAAGTTGCCTATGTAAATCAAATTCCAGAAGATAGAGCAGCAGCGAACTCTCACGTATATGTGATTAAACCATCAGAGGATCTCAAAGGACGCCTCCTGGCATATCAACTGCAAAGCTATTGGGGTCAAAGTCAACTTCAGCTGTATATTCGTGGATCTGCTCAAGCAGGATTGCCATCTACATTTTCTGGGGAGTTGCTAATGATATTGCCCCCTTCTGATATACAGTCTGAAATCGTATCCTATTTAAATCACCATGTTGGTGAAATCAATTCTCTCATTAGAAAAAAAGAAGACCTCCTTGAGCTGCTCGAAGAAAAACGGAAGGCACTCATCATAAAAACGACAACAAAAGGGTTAGATGAGCAGACACTTTTCAAAGATTCAGGCATACCAACTATTGGAAAAATACCAGCACATTGGGATGTAGTCCCCAATCGAGCTATATTTGAAGAAATAGATGACCGGTCCAAAGATGGCTCAGAAGAGCTCTTGAGTGTCTCTCATAAAACTGGCGTGACTCCCCGGTCTGAAAAAGATGTGAATATGTTCAAGGCAGATTCATTAGAAGACTATAAGATTGCACAAAAAGGGGATTTCGTCATCAATACCATGTGGGCTTGGATGGGTGCGGTAGGGATCTCTCCTCAACTGGGTGTAGTTAGCCCTTCGTATCACGTTTACCGGCCTAACAGTCTAATGGACAACGAGTTTATTGACTATTTCTATAGAACGGACCCATATATCACTGAGATGGGGCGTTACTCAAAGGGAGTTTGGAAGTCAAGAAGTCGTCTGTACCCGGATGAATTCCTGAGAATGGAGACGATTCTTCCACCTGTATCTGAGCAAAAAGCCATCGCAAATGAAATCCAAGAAATCACTGAAGACATGGAACAGATGGCAGAAAAGCTTCAAGAATCGATAGGCCTTCTTAAGGAAAAACGTCAGGCAATTATCACAGAAACAATTACTGGACAGGTTGACATATCTGACTGGGAAGCCACAAAAGAACAGGAGGTTACTCCATGACTCCGGGGATTTATGACGAACATGCCTTCGAGAATGCGATAGAAGTCCATCTTGTCCAACAAGGTGGCTACGAATCTATTCCATCAAACAACTTCGATCGTGAACGAGCAATCTTCCCAGAAGAACTCATTTCGTTCGTCAAAGAGACCCAGCCCGACAAATGGGAAAAGCTCGAAACAGCTCACAAAGCAGGTGCTCGTAAGGCGTTCCTCCGGGACTTAGAAAGTGCCCTCGAACGTAAGGGGACACTCGAACTCGTTCGCCATGGTCTCCGGACGACGGGGATGACAATTGACCTCGCTACGTTCCAACCGTCGACCGGTCTCAACCCAGAAGTCAAGAAAAAATACGAGGCGAACACTCTCGGAGTCACTCGCCAGCTCTACTACTCCGATACAGACCCTAACAAGAGCATCGATCTCGCGCTCAGCATCAACGGAATCCCCGTAGCGACGGCGGAGTTGAAGAACCCCATGACGGGGCAGAACGTCGAAGATGCGAATCAGCAGTACCAGTCGGACCGCGATCCTGCGGAACCGCTCTTCAAATTCAAACGCGGGGCTCTGGTCCATTTCGCCGTCGACCCGAACGTCGTAGAGTACACGACGGAACTCGCCGGCGACGACACACACTTCCTTCCGTTCAACAAGGGCCACAACCACGGTTCAGGGAATCCTCCGCACGAATCCGGGCACCGAACTGCCTATCTCTGGGAAAAGGTCTGGGCGAAGCACAGTTGGATGGAGATCCTTCAGCGGTTCATCCATATCGACGAGGAGGAAGTCCGGAAGAACGGGATCGTCGTCGAGACCAACGAGACGATGATCTTCCCGCGGTACCACCAGCTCGACTGTGTCCGCAAGCTGGTCCGAACCTCCAGGGAGGAAGGCGCTGGGAAGAACTACCTCATCCAGCACTCAACCGGGAGCGGTAAGAGCAAGTCCATCGCGTGGCTCGTCCATCGTCTTGTCTCGCTTCATGACGACTCTGACGAGCCGGTTTTCGACGGTGTCGTGGTAGTCACCGACAGAACGGTACTCGACGACCAACTTCGAAACACGATCTACGAACTGGACCACACCACGGGTGTCGTTCATGGAATCGAAGGCAAGCAAGGGTCCAAGTCGGAGGAGCTCGCCGACGCGCTCGAAAAGGGCAAGCCCATCATCACGACGACGCTCCAGACGTTCCCGTACGTGATTGAGCACACATCGGGGCTCCCGGATCGCAATTACGCTGTCGTCGTCGACGAGGCTCACAGCAGCCAGACCGGCGAGATGGCGAAGGAGATGAAGCAGATCCTCGCCGGTCAAGATATCGAGGATGACGACGACTGGGAGACACTCCTCGCCAAGAGTGCCGAATCACGGGGGAAGCAAGATAATCTCAGTTTCTTCGCGTTCACCGCCACACCGAAAGCCAAGACCCTCGAAGTCTTCGGTCGTGTTCCTGAGGACGGGGACAAGCCGGTCCCGTTCCACCTCTACTCGATGCGTCAGGCTATCGAGGAGGGATTCATCTTAGACGTTCTTCAGAACTACACGACCTACAAGACCTTCTTCAACCTTGCCAAGGCCATCGAGGAGGACCCACAGGTCCCCGAAAAGAAGGCAGTGAAGGCGATCACCCGCTACGTCGAACTGCACCCCCACAACATCTCGCAAAAGGTCGAGATTATCGTCGAACACTTCCGAGAACACACGCAGAACAAGATCGGTGGCAAGGCCAAGGCGATGATCGTCACCTCATCGCGGGAGCACGCGGTGCGATACAAGAATGCCATCGACCAGTACTTGGAGGATCACGAGTACGACGATCTCAAAGCTCTCGTGGCATTCAGCGGCTCAATCGAGGTAGATGGAATCGAGTACACGGAGCCGAGGATGAACGACGGTATCAAGCAATCGGAGCTACCGAGCAAGTTCGATACCTCCGAGTATCAAGTGCTTGTCGTTGCTGAGAAGTACCAGACAGGCTTCGATCAGCCGCTTCTCCACACGATGTACGTGGACAAGAAGCTCTCTGGCGTCCAGGCGGTCCAGACGCTCGGCCGGCTAAACCGGACTCACCCGGGTAAGGAAGACACGTTCGTCCTCGACTTCAAGAACGATGAAGAGGACATCTACGAGGCGTTCCAGCCCTTCTACGAGCGGACTACGGTGGAGGAAACCTCTGATCCTCAGCACATCTATCAGCTCGAGTCGGAACTTAATGCGTTCCAAGTTTACACGCAACAGGAGGTCGACAAATTTGCCGAGGCGTTCTTCAGCCCAGAAAACCGCGGGACTGAGAAGTCCCACGCAAAATTAGAGAGCCAGATTCAGCCTGCCCGTGACCGGTTCATAACGCTCCCGGTCGAGACGCAGGACGAGTTCCGATCTAAACTTCAGTCATTCCTTCGTCTCTACAAATTCCAATCACAGGTGGTGAACTATGCCGATACCGAACTTGAGAAGCTATACACGTTCGGGCGGTTCCTGTACAAACAGCTTCCCAAGGACCCGCAGGGGCCGCGTGTGGAGTTCAATGATGAGTTGGCGCTCCAGTACTATCGAATCGAGAAAATCAACGAGGGACGCATTGAGCTTGATGAGAAAGGAGGCGAAGTCTCAGGACCCACTGCTACGGGCACGCGGAGTCAAGATGAGGACGAGGTCGAACTCTCTACTATCGTCGATAAAATGAACGAGGCGTTGGGGACCGATTTCACCGGCGCGGATCAACTCTTCCTTGACCAACTCAAGGAAGACGCACTTGAGGATGACCACCTTCGACGATCTGCCCAAGTGAACTCTGAGGAAAACTTCGCACTTGAATTCGACGATACACTCACCGATCTGTTCGTCGACCGGATGGACCAAAATCAGGAGCTGTTCGCCAAGTTCATGGACAACGAAGAAGTCCAACGAATTGTCACCGAGCACCTCCGACAAGAAGTCTATCAGGAAAGTCAAGAGTCTGAGGCCTGATACCCGGGTAAATATGACTCGTACGTCTATCTGTCTCAACCCATCCCGTTCTGGCCTTCCATACGCGGTTCATTTACGATGAGTTATTCCCACAAGTTCGGCGTTCAGATCGTCAATGTTGTAGGATCGGGTTCGTTGGATGTGGAGCTTGATCTGGAACGTCTTGCCAGTGATATTGGAGAGCCTATGGCTCGCTATGACCCCGGCAAGTATCCCGGAATGTATCTACGGTTCAGCGAAGACAAACCCCTGATCACTGTCTACAGAACTGGCAAATACATCGTAACCGGTGCAGATTCGTTAGAAGAGGCACACGTGTTTCGAGATCGATTTCTCAACCTCCTATCTGAAATGGGCGTTATCGATGAAGTAACGGATGGGGGATTCCGCATTCAAAATTGCGTGTGCACTGGTGACTTAGAAGAAAACCTGGACTTGAATGCGCTCACGGTAGCATTGGGGCTTGAGAAGACAGAATACGAGCCAGAGCAGTTCCCAGGCTTGATTTACCGACCAGATTCTGGTGACGCTGTACTTCTTGTTTTCGCGACCGGGAAGGTTGTCGTTACAGGCGCGAATACCATCGAGGTGGCACAGTCAGCATTCGATGCGCTTCGAGAGCGCTCAGATTCTTTCCCCAATCAATCAGGCACCTGAATATCTTCTGAGTTTCTCCTCCTTGTGAGCGGTCGGGCGAACGAACGTCGCCTGTAGGGTTATGATGCGTGTTGACATCGGTGAGTGGCGGTGTAGAGGACGCTCGAGATCCAGTCACCGAACACAACGCTCGATTCGCATCCCCTTATCCCATTGTGGCTGCTAAAATCGGACATGAGCGTCTCACGAGAGCCATCGTCGTAGCCGGTCAGTCACTCCGATTGTTTCTCCTGACTCGTCCGCTGTCTTCGCGTCCGAACCGGGGTCCCCACTCCGGGCTACATTGGTCGCCGTGGGAGCCACCATTTCTTCCTCTGGAGGCTCGACGCCTAATGACGCGACGAGTTGACGGTACCACTGAGCCTGTGCCTCCAGTCCGTGAATCCGCTCTTGTTGTGCCGCTAACTGGCGCTCCTGTTGCTGGACTTTCGTCGCAAGCCGTTGGGCATGTGCGATCGCGCTCTCGTTGTCCGCCACGGGCTGGGGCACACTTGAGGGGGATCGCTCGTCTGGTGTGGCCGTCTCGGATTCAGCAGTGGATTCGGATGGAGGGTCGTAGTAATCATCTAATTTCAGTAACGCTCTCGCGATACAGACCTTCCCATAGGACGCCCCATTCCCGTAGTGCCGTCGGTCCCATTTCTCCCGGTAGAGCCCTGATGACCGGAACAGCTCGTCTATCCGCTCGGGATCGCCGCCCGTCCAGAAGCCCAGAAAGAAGCACAGCCCCATGTCGGCCTCCGATTGCGACGGGTAGCGGCTGTCCTGCCCGCTCCACAGCGAGCTGTCGCCGTCGAGAAGCGCCTGGATGGTCTCCCCGCTCTTCGAGGCCGTCGCCCGCCTGAGCACCTCCGCATCCGGTAGGTCCACACCCGCCCCTGCGACCTCGCCGATGCTTCGGGGCACGGGGTCAGGGATTTCGTCCGGTGTCAGTCCGTGCAACGCCGCCTCGAGGGCCGGGTCGTCCACCGCTGGCGCGTCCTGACCGAACTTCCGGCGCAATCCGGAATTTGGCCCCACCGGCTGGGTTGGTGTGTCGTCGTCCCCAACCCCTGTGGAGCTGTTCGATGCCGCGTGGGCCGTTGCCTCGGTCAGCGTGGTCGCCTTGTCTTCACCAGCGGTCTGGACGAACTCGTGATGGATCGCGAGCAGGGCGTCCTGCCGGCGAGCGATGTCTGCGGGAGTCCCGGCGAGGTGCGCGCCGGTCACGGTGAAAAACCGGTCTCGGTCATATATCTCGACGTCACCACGACGATTCCGCCCTGCAGGGAGCTCTCCCTCCACGAGGACGTGGATGCCTGTCCCTGAGGGTGAGATCTCGGTGTACGAATCAAGGCGGTCGATGATGTCGGCGGCCCACGACTCCAGTTCCTCGCTGTCGGCGTCGCGACAGTTATCTAGGTCGACCCCGACGACTCCCGCCTCGGGGTCGAACACGAACCCGACCCCATCGGTGCGGGAATTACTCTCGCGATGATACGTTAGCGCGGTCTCAAAGTCCCGCCACGTCCCCGGGTCCGTCGCACTCGCGAACGGGGTGCCGCTGGTCCGGTACGGTTTGATCGGGACCTTCGTCGGCTTGCCGTCGCGGTCGTCCTCGCGCCAGCAGATCCACTGCTCGACTGTACGGATCGTATCAGGAATCGAACCTTCGGTGATAGTATTCAATGACATGGCTGTGTAGGGGTGGTTGGGAACTGTCTCTCCGCCCCGTTGCCGCGCTCGCGAAACGGCTGGTGCCCCACCGCCCACGCGTTGAGCGTTGATCCCATCGATGGACTAGTCCAAAGCGTCCGACGGCAGCGGGAATGGGATGGGGTCGATCGCGTACCCAATACCCTCCCTATGCCAGTCTTTTGCGGAACTAGTCCAGCAGCGCTCCAGATCGCTCTACCGACGCTATTGAGCGCGTTCAGGGCGCCGCAACTAGTCAATCGCTCCATCCTCCGATTCGG
>Ga0209917_1000654_pt1 | contig 14401 bp, 13 predicted proteins | sample SalPon2_C_H2O_MG_FD_185710 | JGI IMG/M metagenome (GOLD analysis project Ga0209917, IMG submission 185710) | Salt pond water microbial communities from South San Francisco under conditions of wetland restoration - Salt Pond MetaG R2_C_H2O_MG... | ecosystem: Environmental > Aquatic > Non-marine... | reverse complement strand
TCGCGCAGTTCGTCGGCGAACTCGTAGTCGTCCAAGTCCGTCTTCGCGATGGGGCGGACGGCGGTGATCTCGATGCCGTCGGCGAACGGGGGACGCGCCACCGCGATCCGGTAGTTGCGGAACTGGACGATGTCCATCCCGTCGTCGGAGAGCTCGATGAACCCCTCGTTCGACTGGCGCGCCAGGTCGACGATCGAATTGGCCCACTCGCGCAGCTGCGCCTCGTCGGTGGGCTCGTCCGCGATCTCGACGTAGCGCATCTCGCCGAGCGCCCCGCGCTTCGCCTTCGGGACGGTCCCCGTCTTGAGGTGGACCGACATCGTCTCCTCGGTGAAGAACTCCCGTATCGGCAGCTCGTCGACGACGCCGCGGGCGACGGGCTCGACGTACTCGACGTCCAGTCCCTTCGCGCGGGCCACCTCGGCCTGGACCACGTCGCTGGACAGCAGCGTCGCGTCGTGGTCGGCGGCCAGGTCGCGGATCAGCGCGTCCACGTCGCCCTCGTGGGCGTTCGAGCGGGCGTCGCCGCTGGCGCGCTCGCCGACGTACCGCAGCTCGATCGTTCCGTCGTCGGCGTAGTCGGCGAGCCGCTTGAGTTCGCTGAGCCCGTCCCAGCCGGATTCGAGCCCGTCGTTCGCCTGCGACTCCAGCTCGCCGACGACCGCCTCGGGGACGAACACGGTGACCGACTCGTAGGTCCCGTCCGCGACGCGTTCGGACACGCGGCCGTCGACGACCGCGCTCGTGTCCGGTACTACGTTCATACCCGAGTTGGGGACGGGAACCGTATAAGGGTGTTCGACCGGGGGCCGCGCGCGCACGACCTCGGCGGCCGGCCCGCTCAATCGTCAGCGGCGGTCGGCTCCGCCCCGTCGGCGAGCCGCGCGGCGTAGGCGGTGAAGTTCTCGAACAGCTGCTTCGCCTCGCAGGCGGCGTCGTACGCGGCGGGCGTGATCGAGTCGAGGACCGCGTCCACGCGGGCGTCGCCGATCTGGTCCCGCTTGCCGTCGGTCACCTCGCGGGCGGTGTCGATGTCGTACTCGGGGTGGAACTGGACGCCCCAGCAGTGGCCGTCGCGGAAGGCGTGGACGCCGCGGTCGTTCTCCGCGAGCAGCGTCGCGGACGGCGGCAGTTCGACGACCGCGTCGCCGTGCGTGGTGAAGGCGGTGAACGACTCGCCGATCCCCTCGAACAGCGGGTCGTCGCGCGGCCGGCGGATCTCGTTGTAGCCGATCTCGAACCCGTCCATCCCGGCGACGCGGCCGCCGAGCGCCTCCGCGAGCACCTGGTGGCCGTAACAGACGCCGAGGACCGGCACCTCGGCCTCGGCGGCCGCCGCGACGTAGTCGACGAGCGGCGGGATCCACGCCTCGTCCCAGTAGACCGACGAGCGCGACCCCGTCACCACGACGCCGTCGAACTCGGTGTGGTCGGGGAGGTCTCCCGCGACGGCGTCGAACTCGACGAGGTCGGCGTCGAGCTCTCTGCGGAAGTTCCGGCGGGTGTTCGCGCCGTCGTGGGCGGCGTTCAACAGAGCGAACCGGAGACGGGTCATCGAGTGTAGGTTCGGCGAGAGTCACAAAACGGTTGCGGCGCCGGCCGCGGGCCGAGGGGGCTGACGCGGGCGTCGCGGGGCGGACGACGCCGCGACTACTCGAACGCGGCGCTCGCGTGTTCCGCGAGCCACCCGGCGAGCAGGTCGTTGACCGCGGCCGACGCCTCGACCCCGACGAGGTGGCGCGCCCCCTCGACGCCGTGGAACTCCCCGCGCGGGAGCCCCTCGGCGAGCGTTTCGCCGGCCGTGACGGGGCAGACGGTGTCGTCCGTCCCGTGGACGACGAGCGCCGGCGTGGCGACCTCGAAGAGAGCGCCGGTGAGGTCGAACGACTCGACCGCGGCGCGGTGCGCCGCGTACGCCTCGCGGTCGGCGTCCTCCGCGAGACGCCACTCCGCGATCCGCGAGAGCGCGTCCGGGTGCGCCTCCCGGAAGTCGACCGAGAGGAGCCCGTTCAGCGACCCCTCGACCGCGGCCGGGTCGGCGGGGTCGGCCCAGACGCCGGCGGGGTTGTAGGCGTCCCCCGCGGGCGGCGTCCCGACCAAGGCGATACTCGCCGGTCGCGAGGAGTTCGCCGCGGCCGTCAGCGCGACCATCCCGCCGAGCCCGTAGCCGACGAGGTGGGCGTTCCGGACCCCCTCGGCGGCGCACACCGCGTCGACGTCGGCGGCGAGGTCCGCGACCCCGTACGGGCCGGGCGGGGCGTCGGACCGGCCGACGCCGCGCGTCTCCGGCGTGATCACCGTGTGCGGGCCGGCGAGCGCGGCGTGCTGCCAGCCGAACTGCCAGGCGCCGAGCCCGACGTCGCCGCAGAACACGACCGCCTCGTCGCCCTCGCCGGCGTCGGGGGCGTCAACCTCGTACCGGATCTCGGTCCCGGCGTTGGTCGCGTGCGGCATGGTGGCTGACGGGGGCGTTCAGGCCTCCTGGAGGCTTCGGAGGACGTCAGGCGCCGCGTCGAGCGCGTCGTCCAAGGCGTCCGCGTCCGGCCCGCCGCCCTGCGCGAAGTCGGGCGGCCCGCCGCCGCCGCCGCCGACGCGCCCGGCGAGCTCCGAGACGACCTGTCCGGCGTTCACGTCGACGCCGTCGGGGACGCCGACGACGAAGCTCGCGGAGCCGTCCGCGCCGCTGCCGATCACGGCGACCTTCCCGTCGTCGACGTGGGCGTTCGCGGTCGCGCGCAGCTCGTCGGCGTCGCCGTCGAGCCGCTGGATCACCGCGGTCGCCCCGGCGACCTCGACCTCCTCGGCGTCGCCGCCGCCGGAGGCGCGCGCGGCCGCGAGCTCCTCTTTGAGCGACTCGATCTCCTTGCCGCGCGCCTTCCACTCCTCGAAGAAGCGCTCCGCGGTGTCGGGGACGTCGAGCGGGTCGACGTCCAGGACATCGGCCGCGTCGTACAGCGCGTCCTCAGTGCGCTGGGTCGCCTCGACCGCCGCCGCCCCGGCCGCGAAGACGAGGCGCTCGACGCCGTCTTGGACCGGCTCCGTCTTCAGCAGCTTCACCGCGCCGATCTCGCCGGTCCGGTCGACGTGGGTCCCCGCGCAGGCCTGGACGTCGGCGTCGCCGACGTGGATCAGCCGGACGTTCGTTCCCGGCGGCACGCCGCCCTGATAGAGGTCGAAGCCGTGTTCCGCCTCCGCCTCGTTGCGGTCGGGCCACTCCTGCCGGACCGGCACGTCGTCGCGGACGAGGTCGTTCGCGACGCGCTCGATCGCCTTCACGTCCTCGCGGGTGATCCGCTCGAAGTGGCGCACGTCGAGCCGGGAGGAGTCGATCCCCTTCTGGGCGCCCGCCTGGCGGACGTGGTCGCCGAGCACCTCGCGGGCGGCGTGCCCGACGAGGTGCGTCGCGGTGTGGTGCGCGCGCAGCCGGTCGCGGCGGTCGCCGTCCACCTGTCCGCGGACGAACTCGCCCTTGCCCGGGTCCGCGTCCGTCCGGTGGAGCACGACCCCGTCGACCTCCTGGACGTCGTCGACGTCGACGGTGGTCTCGCCGACCGTGAGCTGGCCCCGGTCGGCCGGCTGGCCGCCGCCCTCGGGGTAGAACATCGTCTGGTCCAAGACGACGTCGTACCCCTCCTCGGCCTCCAACACGTCGAGGACGACCGCCTCGAACTCCGTGCGCCCCTGGTCGTCGTAGAACAGCTTCTCCGTCTCGGGGAGGTCGGCGAGCCGCTCGTCCCGCTCGTCGGTCCCGGTCGCGCCGTCGCCCTCCTCGTGGCGGTCGGCGACGAGCGCGTAGAAGTCGTCGGGGACGTCGACGGTCGCGCCGCGGTCGTCAGCGATGTCGGCGACCATGTCGGGCTGGATCCCGTGGGAGTCGTACAGTTCGAGCAGCTCCCCCGTCGGGATCGGTTCGCCGGTGCCGGCGTACTCGTCGGCGAGCTGTTCGACCTTCCGCGCGCCGCGCTCCAGCGTCCGCTCGTACTTCCGCTCCTCGCTGCGGACGATCTCGCGGATCGTGTCGCGGTTCTCGTAGCCGAGCCGCTCGGCCTGCATGTCGACCAGCTCGTCGAGGGGCGCGTCGACGCCGACCTCGTCGACGAGGCGCTTCATCCGGCGGAGCACCATCCGGGCGAGGTAGCCCGTGCCGACGTTCGACGGGACGATCTCGTCGCCGAACATGTACGCGAGCGTGCGGGAGTGGTCGGCGATCGCGTAGATCGCTTCGAGCGGTTCGACCAGCTCGCGCAGCCGGTCGACGTCGACGTCGAGCCGGTCGGCGATCTCGCCGCGGGCGGCCTCCACGTCGTCGACGTCGTCGATGTCGAGCCGGCCGGAGAGCTTCGCGGCGCGGTGAACGATCTCGCGTTCGGCCTCGGTGTGTTCGACCCCGGCGTTCTCCTTCAGGAAGTCGATCGCGTCGGGGTAGACGGCCTCGTACACGGTCGCGGTCCCCTGGCTCATCCACGTCCACCGCTCTAACCCGTACCCGGTGTCGACGATGTACGTGTCCATGAACGAGTACGAGTTCCCGTCCTTCATCTCGTAGTCGCCGTCGGGGTCCCGCTCCATACACATGAAGACGAGCGTCGCCAGCTCGGCGCCCTTGTAGATGACCTCGATGGCGGGGCCGGCGTTACCGCCGCCGACCCACGGGTCCTCGATGTAAGTGATCTCTTCGAGGTCGGCGCCGAGGCTCTCGAACAGCTCGTCGCAGTACTGAACCGTCTCGTCTTTCCAGTACACCTCGCCGTGGTAGGCGTACTCGTCCTCGTCGACCTCCTCGCGCGTGTTGAACGCGTGGTGGGCCATCATCTCGAACGCCATCGTGTGCCGGCCCGTCTTGCCGACGTTGTCGATGTCCTGCATCCGGATACAGGGCTGCGAGATGGTCAGCGGGTTCGCCGGCGGCGGCGTCTGCCCCGACGTGACGAGCGGCTGGAAGTCGTAGATCGACGCCTGCGTCAGGAGGACGTCGTCCCGCCACCGGTTCGCGGCGACCGGGTACGGGTCGATCCGCTCGTGGTCGTTTGCCTCGAAGAAGGAGAGGAACGCCTCGCGCATCTCCGACAGCGAGTGTTCCTCCGGGAAGCCCGGGTCGTCGATGAAGCTGTAGTCTTCGCAGGGCGGCTCGCCGCACAGTTCGCGGTCGGCGTCGCGGGTCCAGAAGTGCGCGCCGCAGGAGGGACACTCCTTGCGCTCGAACCCCTCCTCCTCCTCGAAGTAGTCGAGACGGTACTCCGCTTCGAGATCGCTCATTACACGAACGTGGCCCGTGTTGCTCCAAAAGGGTTCCGGGGTCGGTCGTCGCCGCCGGCGCGACCGCGATCGGGTCGGCCCTGACCGGGGAGCAAGGCGGCCGTGACCGGGGGAACGACGCGGCCGCAATCGGGGGAAACGAGAGGGACGGAAACCGACGAGCACGCGCCCGAGCGCCGCCGGATCGGCCGCTCGCGGTGACCGGTAAGAAGACTTATGTTCTCGCCGTAAGCTATCATCTACCAACGTGACTTCTGCGTTGGACGAGCGCGGGTCGGTCCTCGTGCTCGCCGCCGGCTCCGGACTCGCGGAGAGCGTCGAGCGGTCCCTCGGCCCCGACGGCCGCGACTCCGCGGACGCCGACGTCGAGACGCACGCCGCCTCGCCAGGCGGCGTCGACGAGAGGCGTCTCGCCGAGGCCGACGTGACGGTCGTCGTCGACGGGGCCGGCCTCGAGCGGGTCCGGTCGGTCGAGCGCACCGGGTCCGTGGTGGCGTTCGCCGACGGCCCGACCGGGCGGGTCGCGACCGACCCGCTCGTGGACGCGGTGGCGGCCACACCGGAGGCGCTCTCCGAGACGGTCTCGTGGCTGATCGCCCGGGGCGAGCGGTCCGCCGTCCGGTCGGAGCCGACCAGGACCCCGTCGAGGGTGGAACAGCTCAACGCCGGCATGGCGGAGCTCGCCGCCGTCCGGTCGGTCGACGAGGCGTACCGGGCCGCCGTCGCGGTCGCCGAACAGGTGTTCCCCGGGTACCAGAGCGTGGTCGCCGTCCGCGACGGCGAGTGGGTCGAGCCGGTGGTCGCCTCCAGCGGGACGCCGGTCGACGACTGTAACCGGGTCCGCGTCGGCACCGGCGTGGCCGGCACGGCCGTCCAGACCGGGAACGTCTCCATCGCGCCGAACCCGAACCCCGAGAGCCGGTTCGACACGCTCCTCACGGTGCCGGTGGGCGACGACGTCGTCTTCCAGCTCGCGGCCGCCGACGGCGACGGGGAGTTCGACGGCGTCGACCGCCGGCTGGCGGAGCTGCTCGCCTCGCACCTCGAGGAGACGCTCGACCGACTGGCCGTCACCGAGACGCTCCGAGCCGAGCGCGACCGCCTGCTCGCGCTGTTCACGAACGTCCCCGACCCTGCGATCGCCTACGACTACGTCGACGGCGAGCCAATCGTCCGGCAGGTGAACGACGCCTTCGAGTCGACGTTCGGCTACGAGTCGGAGACGGTGCTCGGCGAGTCCATCGACGACTACATCGTCCCCCCCGACGCCGGCTCGGAGGCGGAGGACCTCAACGAGCAGCTCCGGCGCGGCGAGAACGTCCGCCGGGAGGTGACGCGGGTCACGGCCGACGGCCCGCGCCACTTCATCCTCCACGTCATCCCGATCCACCTCGACGCGTCGAACGCGGCCGGCTACGCCATCTACACCGACGTCACCGACCGCCGGGAGCGCGAGGAGACGCTGCGGCGACAGAACGAGCGGCTCGACGAGTTCGCCTCGATCGTCTCGCACGACCTCCGAAACCCGCTGTCGGTCGCAGAGGGGTACGTCAACCTCGCCCGCGACACCGGAGACGTCGACCACCTCGACCGGGTCGCGGACGCGCTCGACCGGATGGACGAGCTCGTCGGCGACCTCCTCTCGCTGGCGCGGGAGGGGCGGTCGGTCGGCGAGACGGAGGCCGTCTCGCTGGCGGACGCGGCGCGCGAGGCGTGGAGCGGCGTCGACACGGGCAACGCGACACTGACCGTCGAGGGCGACGAGACGCTGGAGGCGAACCGGACGCGGCTGCGCGAGCTGTTCGAGAACGTCTTCCGGAACAGCGCCGAACACGGGCGCGACGCCCCGGACGACCCGCTCTCGGTCCGGGTGGGGCCGATGGCGGCAGACGAGAGCGACGAGCCCGCCGGCTTCTACGTCGAGGACGACGGGAGCGGCCTCCCCGACGACGCCGACCGCGTGTTCGAGAGCGGGTTCACGACCGACGAGTCGGGGACCGGGCTCGGGCTGGCGATCAGCGAGCAGATCGCCGAGGCGCACGGCTGGACCGCCCACGCGCTCACCGGCGAGCGCGGCGGGGCCCGCTTCGAGTTCCGCACCGCCTGACCGGCGGCCGACTGCGCGCCGGTCCGAAACGACCTTACGCCGCGCGCGAGGGGATCCGATATGGTCGAGAACGTCGTCTACCCCGCCTACTTCGACGCCGAGCTGTCGCGCTCGGAGGGACGCCGCGTCCCGACGGATCTGGCGGTCGAAGCGCCGACCGTCGACGAGATCGCGAAGGCCGTCCAGCAGGTCGGCTACGACGCCGTCGTCGAGCGCGACGCCACCTACTCGCGGGAGTTCGAGGCCCGCGGCTCCGTCGTCGTCAAGGGGACCGAAGACACCGCGAAGAACGACTTGGTACAGGCGATCGCCGCGTACCTCGGCGTCCTCCGGGAGTAACCGTGCGGCGCGTCGGCACCGTCGTCCGCACCGCGGGGGGGCTCGCGATCGCCCGCGGCGACCCGGACGCCGATCCGCCGCGGATCGGCGCGAGCGTCGTCGACGAGTCGCTCTCGACGGTGGGCCGCGTCGTCGACGTGTTCGGCCCGGTCGAGCGGCCCTACGTGGCGGTCACGCCCGGCGACGGCGTCGGGCTCGCCGCCCTCGTCGGCGGCAAGCTGTACGCCCGGTAGCTACGCGTCGCTCGCCTCGGGGTCGGCCCCCTCCGCCGGCCCGTCCGCCGCTTCCTCGTCGACGGCCACGTCGAAGTCGGCGAGCGTCTTGTCCGTGCGGGCGAGGCGCTCGGCGACGAGCAGCTTCTCCCGCCGCTCCAGCCGCTCCCAGTCGAACTCCGCCGGCGGCGACGCCTCGAGCGACTCGAACCGCTCGATCACCGCCTCGTTGGCGAACCGCTCGAACGACCCGCAGTTCGGGCACGTCATCGAGAGGTGCGAGGTGTCGAACGACCGGGTGACGGCGTGATCGAGACAGTTCAGACACCGATAGCTGCGCGTGCGAGACACGTATCCACGAACGGTCCGAAGGCAGGAGAATCTGTGGCTTCCGGGCGGGACGTCGGGGATCGAAACGCCGGCCGAGGGTCGGCCGCGGCGGTCAGAACAGCGCGGACGCCGCCGCCTCGGCCGTCTCGATGACGGGGCCGAAGCCGGGCAGCAGCAGCACCGTCGCGACCGCCGCGAAGACGACCGCGGCGTACAGCGCCGTCGGCCGCACGTCGACGGCGTCGAGCGCGGTCGGCGACGCGGGGTCGTCTAGGAACAGCGCCTTCACGACCCGGCTGTAGTAGTACAGCGACACGACGCTGTTTATCGCGCCGAGCCCGGCGAGCCAGACGAAGCCGTTGTCGATGGCCGCCTGGAACAGGAAGTACTTCGAGAAGAAGCCGGCGAACGGCGGCAGCCCCGCCAGCGAGAACATGAACACGGCCATCGCCACGGAGGCGACCGGCGCGCGCCGCCAGAGCCCCGCGTAGTCGGCGAAGGTCCGACCGACGCCCCACCGCTCCGCCATCGCGACGAAGAGGAACGCGCCGGTGTTCATGAACCCGTAGACGAGCAGGTGCGCCATCGCGGCGCCCATGACGGTGCCGTTGGCCGGCCCGTCGACCGTGAGGGCGGCGACGCCGATGAGCGCGTACCCGGCGTGACCGATCGAGGAGTAGGCCAACATCCGCTTGACCTCCTCCTGGACGGCGGCCGCGAAGTTCCCGAGCGTCATCGTGACGGCCGCGAGGATCGCGAACGCGAGCATCCAGTCGACGTTCGCCGACACGGCCATCTCAAGCGGGAACGCCTCGGTGAACACGCGGAACGCGACGACGAACCCGGCGGCCTTCGAGGCCGACGAGAGGAACGCGCTGACCGGCGCGGGCGCGCCCTCGTACGCCTCCGGCGCCCAGAAGTGGAACGGGACGGAGGCCGTCTTGAACGCGACGCCGCCGATCATCATCACGATGCCGACGCCGAGGACGCCCGTGAGCCCCTCGATGGACGCCGACGCGATGTCGGCGAGGATGAGCGACCCCGTGGCCGCGTACACGAGCGAGATGCCGAACAGGAAGATGGCCGACGAGAGCGCGCCGACGAGGAAGTACTTCAGCCCCGCCTCCACGCTCCCGCGGTTCTGCTTGAGGTACGCGACGAGCACGTACGACGGCAGCGACACCATCTCTAGGGCGACGAACACGACCGCGAGCGAGTTCGCGACCGCGAGCAGCGCCATGCCGGTCGCGGCGAACGTCACGAGCGAGTAGAACGCGGCCGGGTTGACGCCGTCGTCGAAGTAGTCGTGACCGGCGACCAACACCAGCGCGGTCACCGACGCGAAGATGGCCGTGAAGAACAGCCCCAGCGTGTCGACCTTCACCGCGTCCGAGAACAGGTAAACCGCGCCGGCGTCCGCGCTCCCCACGCCGGTCGCGGTGAGCCAGACGGTGGCCGCGAGCGCTGCGAGCGACCCGACGGCGCCGACGATCGCCATCGACGTGTTCGAGCGCGCGTCGGGGCGGATCGTGTCGACCAGCAGCAGCGCGAGACCGGTGGCGGCGAGCAGGAGCGCCGGCAGCAGCGCCGTCACGCCGGGCAGACCGTTAACCATCGATCGTCACCCCCTCGACCACGGGCAAGGCAGCGTCGCGGATCATCTCGAAGAAGATGTCGGGCGCGACGCCGAGCACGATGATCGCCACCAGAAGCACCGCGAGCGGGGCGACGTCGTGGAACGCCGCGGGGCCGACCTCGTAGTCGGTCTCCAGGTCGAACGGACCGAACAGCGTGCTCTGCATCGCCGACAGCAGGTAGCCGGCGACGATGACGATGCCGAACATCGCGAGCGCCGTGAACACCGGCGCGTACGGGAGCGCCGGCGCGGACAGCGAGCCCACGAAGATGAAGAACTCGCCGGCGAAGCCGGCCATCAGCGGGAGCCCCATGTAGCCGAACGCGCCGGCGACGAGGATCCCGACGGTGACCGGCATCCGGTCGGCCATGCCGGCCATGTCGCCGACCATCCGGGTGTGGGTGGTGTTGTAGATGACGCCGACCGCCATGAACATCAGCCCCGAGATGAGCCCGTGCGCGACCATCTGGAACGTCGCGCCGCCGACCCCGTACTCGGTGAAGACGATGAGGCCGAGGATGACGTACCCCATCGACGAGACGGAGGAGTAGGCGACGATCCGCTTGAGGTCCTTCTGTGCGAGCGCGAGCATCGCGCCGTAGATGACGCTGATGACGGCGATCGCCGCGATCGGGACCGCGAGCATCGACGCCTGGTCCGGCAGCATCGTGAAGTTGAACCGCAGCAGCGCGTACGTCCCCATCTTCAGGAGGACGCCCGCCAGGAGCACCGACGCCGGGGTCGGCGCCTGAACGTGGGCGTCCGGCAGCCAGGTGTGGAACGGCACGATCGGGACCTTCACCGCGAACCCGAGGAACATCGCGAGGAACGCGAACAGGGCGACCGTGTCCGGCGGGATGCCGAACCACTCGCCCAGGCCGCCCGCGGCGACCGCCTGCGCGATCTCGGGCAGGGCGAACGAGGACACCGAGTCGCCGAGTGCGAACACGAGGCTCATGAACCCGATGAACATCAGCAGCGACGCCGCGTTCGTGTAGACGAAGAACTTGATCGCGGCGTACTTGCGGCGCGGGCCGCCCCAGATCCCGATGAGGAAGTACATCGGGACCAGCACGGCCTCCCAGAAGACGAACCACAGGAAGAAGTCGAGCGCGGCGAAGACGCCGAGCAGGTTCGCCTCCATGAACAGCATGAGCCCGTAGAACTGGCTCTGCCGCGAGTCCACGGGCGTCCACGCGCTGACGATCGCCAGCGGGACGAGGAACGTCGTGAGCACGAACAGCGGGAGGCTGATCCCGTCGACCCCGACGAACCACGAGACGCTGCGACCGCCGACCTCGAGCCACTCGATCTGGGTCGCGTACGCGATGTCGCCGCCGAGCAGCGCGTTGCCGCCGGCCTCGAAGCCGGACCACAGGTAGAGGCTCCCGACGAACGGGATCAGGCTGATCGCGAACGCCAGCCGCCCCGCCCACTCGTCCGGCGCGAGGAACACGGTCAGCGCGCCGACGAAGGCGGCCGCCATGAGCGCTTCGAGTATCACAGGAACCACCCCCCGGTCGCGCCGAGCACGAGCAGCAGCGCGACGAGGCCGAAGGTGAGCAGCGCGGCGTACTGCGAGACGACCCCCGACTGGAGCTGGCGGATCCGTCCGCCGCCGGTGAGGCTCACCGAGGAGACGGCGTTCACGACGCCGTCGATGATCCCCTGGTCGAAGGTGTTCGCGCCGCCCGCGACGTCTTCCGTCCGATACGCGAGCCAGACCTGCAGTTCGTCGAGGTAGTAGTTGTTGTACAGCACGTCTTTGATGCCGCCGAGCTTGGCGGTGTGTTCCGTCGGCGACGCCACGTTGTAGAGCCGCCAGGCGAGTCCGAGTCCGAGCAGCGCGAGGCCGAGCGAGACGGCCGCGCCGACGAGGACCGTGCCGACCTCACCGCCGACGAGGTACCCGCTGCTGTACGGGCTCAGGTCGGCGTAGTGGTGCGAGGAGAGGCCTTCGATGCCGCCCCAGTGGTTGTCGAGCCACAGGTGCAGCAGGTCGATCCCTTCGAGGCCGAGCACCTTCTGGACCGGCACCATGTTGATGAAGCCGGTGACGACCGCGAGCGAACCGAGGACCGTCAGCGGTCCCTTCACGTTCCAGCGGACGGGAACGGGGTCGCGCGCCGTGTCGCTCCGCGGCTCGCCGTGGAAGGTGAGGAACACCATGCGGAAGGTGTAGAACGCGGTGACCGGCACCGCGAGCAGTCCCATGACGTAGCCGCCGAGCAGCAGCGGGTCGTTGAGGCCGTGGACGAGCGCCTCGTAGAGGATCTCGTCTTTCGACCAGAAGCCAGCGAACGGGAAGATGCCCGCGAGCGCCAGCGACCCGGCGAGGAAGGTGTAGTAGGTGACGGGCATCTTCGACTTCAGCCCGCCCATGTCCCACATGTCCTCGTTGTGGTGCATCGCGATGATGACCGCGCCGGCCCCGAGGAACAGCAGCGCCTTGAAGAACGCGTGGGTGGTCAGGTGGAAGACCGCGGCCACGTACCCGCCCGAGCCGAGCGCGAGCATCATGTAGCCGTACTGCGAGATGGTGGAGTACGCGAGCACCTGCTTCAGCTCGTCTTTCACGAGCCCCATCGTCGCCGCGAACAGCGCCGTGAAGCCGCCGATGAAGGCGATGACCGCCAGCGTCGTCGGGGTCAGCACGTAGAAGCCGTACATCCGCGCGACGAGGTAGACGCCGGCCGCGACCATCGTCGCGGCGTGGATGAGCGCGGAGACGGGCGTCGGGCCCTCCATCGCGTCGGGGAGCCAAGTGTGAAGCGGGAACTGCGCGGACTTCCCGACGACGCCGCCCAGCACGAGCAGGCCGACGATCGTCAGCCACGTCCCGAGCTCGAGGTCGCCGGGGGTCCACGCGACCGAGCCGGAGCCGTTGAGCGCCGCGTCGGCGAGCGCCGGGAACGACTCGGGGCCGGCGAACTGCGCCGTCCCGAAGGTGGCGAACACCGCGACGACGCCGACGAGGAAGAAGTAGTCGCCGAAGCGGGTGACGAGGAACGCCTTCTTCGCCGCCGACGGCGGGCCGGGCTCCCGGAAGTTGAAGCCGATGAGCAGGTACGAGCACAGCCCGACCAGCTCGAAGAACATGAACGCCATCAGCAGGTTGTCGGCGACGACGAAGCCGAGCATCGAGGCCGTGAACAGGCCGAGCCCGGCGTAGTAGCGCGGGAGGCCGGTCTCGCCTTCGTCGTTCATGTAGCCGAGCGAGAACACGTGGACCAGAAGCGCCACGAGCGTCACGATGACGAGCATCAGCGCCGACAGCGGGTCGATCAGGACGCCGAACGTGAGTTCGATGTCGGTCGGCCCGATCCCCGCGCCGCCCTCGCCGGCCCAGTAGTACAGCGTCTCGTTGTACGCCCGTCCGCCAGCGACGGTGGCGGCGACCCAGATCGACAGCAGGAACGAGCCCGCGGTCGCCGCGATGCCGCCGAAGGCGCCGCCCTTCGGGAGGTACCTCCCCGCGCCGAGCGCGACGAGGAACGAGAAGAACGGGAGGAGGACGATCGCCGGGACGTATGCGAATGCGTTCACCATCTTACCACCTCATCTCCGCGGGAACGGTTACGTCAGTCGTGCCGAAGTTGCGGTATAACACGAGTATGATGCCGATGCCGATCGCGACCTCCGCGGCGGCGAGCGCGATGACGAACAGCGCGAACACCTGCCCGGTGAGGTCGCCGTAGTACAGCGCGAACGCGACGAAGTTGATGTTGGCCGCGTTCATCATGAGCTCGACGCTCATGAGGAAGTACAGCACGTTCCGCCGCGTCAGCACGCCGAACAGCCCGATACAGAACACCGCCGACGCCAACAGTAGGTACCACGTCGGCGGGATCGAAGACGCGACGGCGGTCACTGCCGGTCACCCCCGTCGCGGCCGCCGTCGGTGAACGCCCCGCCGACCGCGGAGACGACGGACCCGTCCTCCTCGCGCTTCGCGAGGTAGACGGCGCCGTCGACCGCCACGTCGAGCGCGACCGCGGCGATCAGGAACGCCGCGAGGAACCCCTCGGCGGGGACCGTCGCGACGTCGTACGCGCCGAGGTCGAAGAGGGCGTACCCGATGTTGTGGACGATGGAAGCGTCGGCCGGGAACCCGGCTGGCGCGGCGTCGAACGTCGCCGCGTTGATCGTCGCGACGAAGACGGCGAACAGTGCGCCCACGGCTATCGCGGGCAGGATCCGCGACCCGCGGCTCTCGTCGTCGCTCACGCGCTACTCACCTCCGTGTCCGTCTCAGATCGCGTGAGCATCACGGCGAACGTGACTAGAATGAGGACCCCGCCCACGTAGACGAGGATCTGCATGGCGGCGATGAACTCCGCCCGCAGCATCACGTAGTGCACCGCGACGCTCGTGAGGGCTCCGCCCAGAAGCAGCGCGGCGTGGAACACGTCGCGCGCCAGGACGACCCCGAGGGCGAACGCCAGCGTGACCGCGGCGAACAGCCCGAACGCGATGGTAGGATAAACCATTGTGTTTGTCTCCTATGAGAACCCCTTTGAA
>Ga0209917_1000653_pt1 | contig 14403 bp, 9 predicted proteins | sample SalPon2_C_H2O_MG_FD_185710 | JGI IMG/M metagenome (GOLD analysis project Ga0209917, IMG submission 185710) | Salt pond water microbial communities from South San Francisco under conditions of wetland restoration - Salt Pond MetaG R2_C_H2O_MG... | ecosystem: Environmental > Aquatic > Non-marine... | reverse complement strand
TCGAAGAACGCTTCGATGAGCGCAGTACGCGTGGAAGTTCGAAGGGAATCTACCGCACTCTCAGTTCTCGATTCAAGACCGCTGGTAGCGAGCTTCCGTCTATCGTCCAACTGCCCTCCGTCCTTGACCAGTGTGGGACGGTGCGCGGCAAAGCACAGGTACTGTACTTCTACTTGCTGGAAGACGACCCCCTCGTGAAGTACACCGTTCACCGGTACGTCGACCGGCTTCAGGAGGCCGGTGTCGACGGATTGGACTTCGAGCAAGAACTGATCGAGCGCCTTCTGAACGAGTTTCACTACGACGACGGAAGTGAGTTCGACTATGCGGAATCGACGACGCGTCGATGGGGAGAAGGACTTCGATCGGTAATGCGAGAGATCGGTGTTCTCGACACACAGCAGGCCCTTCAAGGACAAATCCCCAACCTCGGAACGACGCCACTGCTCGTTGCGTCAGGGTACTCGTGGGAGATTCACGGGGATGACTGGCTCTCCCAGCCGACCGGCTGGCGCTACCTCTTCCAATCGGAACAGTACTGGGACTCCTTGGCCGAACGAGTGAGCGACGATCCGAACTGGGAAGCGAGCGGGATTCACGGTGAGCTGAGACTCCAGCCGGTGGACGATACATACGACTGGGCCGAACCGTGGGAGGCCGGAGTATGACTGATGAGAGCTGGTTCGCTGCCGATGTCGGAAGCGATTTCGAGGAGTCCGTCCGCATCGACCGCGAGGATGAAGATCGCGATCACCGACTGGAATCGATCGACACCTACCACGTGACGGAGGAGTCCGAGGACTTCCTGTCTGACTTCTTTTCGCGCCTGCTCGGCCGTTCCGAGGATATGCGGTCGGGTGCGAACTACTGGCTCTACGGGTACTACGGGAGCGGGAAGAGCCACCTTCTCAGCGTACTTCGCGGCCTGCTGGATAGCGAATGGCTTCGAGAGCGCGAGGATGTCTGGGAACAGCTGACCGACGGTCGTGAGCTGGAGACGCTTGAGTCCACATGGTCGTCGATCCACGGTGAATACGAGGTCATCCCGATCTCGGTGAACCTCCTGAAGCATCAGGGCCAGAAGGAACTGAGCTTCAGCGAGATCGTTCTCCGCAGTGCTCACACGTCGGAACGGCTCACCGGTGCCGACGGGGGGCTCTCATCGCAGCTCGATGTCGCCTTCTTCGAGGACTGGTACCGGACGACCGACGCGTGGGATGACCGGACGACCAACACCCAAACGGCACTTCGGAGTACGGTTGACAGCCCCGAGAAGTACGACTGGGAAGACGTTCAGCAGTACAACGCTCTCGGGGACGCCGTTCTTCCCACACTCTTCGAGCAGGAAACCGGCACCACGGATGGGCTTGACGATCTGATGCCGTCGGATCTTGACCCGCAAGCGATGGTCGAGCGGCTCGAACAGTTGCGGAGCGATCGCGAAGAGGCACTCGACCGGCCAGTTAAACTCGTACTACTGCTCGACGAGGTCAGTCTCTTCATCGGGACAGATTTCGACCGCCTCACCGAGCTACAGACTCTTGCGGAGAGTGTCGACGAGACCGGTGACGGCGACATCCAACTGGTGGCGACGGCACAGGCCAAAATCGAGGACGTCCAGCCGCAGTTCGCGGCTCGCGGGGCCGATTTCAGCATCGTCAAGGATCGCTTCCCGCACCGGTTTGGCCTTCCGAGTCGGCACGTCGGGGAAATATCGACCCAACGGTTGCTCAAAAAGACGGTGGACGGGAAGGAGGATACGGATCGCATCCTCGACCGAACCAGCAACGAGCCCGAGACGTTACTCGTGTACTCGGGCATCGAACAGAACACCGAACCACCGCTCAACGACATCGATCGCGAGCGCCTCGTCGAGTTCTATCCGTTCCTCCCGTATCAGCCACCGCTGTTTGTCGAGATCCTCTCGAACCTCCGGCAAGAAGCACACGACCCAGCGAAGTCGATCTTCTCAGGAACCGCACGGGCAATTCTGGCCCTCGTCCACGGACTCCTCCAAGAGTGGATAGAGGCCGGCGCCGAGACCACCGTCATCTCGCTGGTCGATTTTTATGATCTCATCGAACCAGAACTCGATGACATTACGCCACAGGACGTAGGGGTTATCGAGGAGATCGAGGAACAGCAGGAGGCAGGCGAACTGGAGGAGATCGACCTAGATGTCGCGAAGGCCGTGTTGCTCCTCCAGCATATCCCGGACACGATTCCGATGTCCGAACGGAATCTCGCGGTCGCCGTGTTGAGTGACCTCGACGGCCCGACGCAGTTCCAGATGGAGAACCGCGTCGAGGACTCCCTCCAGCGGCTTCGGAAGTTCATCCGGCCGACGCATGACGAAACGGGGCCGAAGTACGCGTTCACGCATCCGGAAGAGCGAGAGATCATCGAGGCTTCTGAGGAAAACCTCGACAACCCGGACTGGCAGGCCATCATTGAAACCATGGATGGGTATCTCTGGGAAGACATCGTGCGCGACCTCTCGCTCCCGACATCGGCTGAGTACCCAGATACCGGCGAGCAGTATCCGGTTCGCTACGAATTCAGTATCGACGGGATCGAACTCGATGCGACCGTCGACGCAGAGGACGCCCTTGATGTCCAGATCGCCGTCGAAGGAATTTCTCCCGCTGCAGCAGACATCAGCTACGACGGCGACCCGCTCGAATGGACGATCGGACAGGACGGACTCGACGATCTCCGTGATAGCCTCATCGGGTGGTGGTCACTCAGAGATGCCGTCGGAGACCACACGCTCCCACAGTCCGTTGAACGTGACCTCTCCGACCGCGCAGCTCGTGTCCAGAGCAAACTCGTTGAGGCGCTCAAGAGCGGGACCTTCGACGTTAAGGATCGCGGCGATCAGATCGGGGGCATGGTTTCGGGAGTCGAGGAGTATCTCGACGTCAACTACCCCGACGACTTCCACCCCATAATGCTGCAGGTCGGCGACGAGCACTTACAGGAACTCCGGGGACTCTCCGCACAGGACCCGCTCCCTACGTGGGCCCAGCAGATCGATATCGCGACAGAAGACCCCGAAACGCACGAGGGGTCGATCCAGAACAACGTGCGCGCATTCACCGGCCGACAGTTGAAGCAACGCGGCGGGAACCTTGCGATGGCGACGATCCTCGACGGTATCGTCAAAAAGAAGCCGATGTATGAGGACGCTCGCCCCGCACTGTGCGCGATTATCTGGGGCCTCTGCCGGAAAGGGGACTTTCTGCCCGTCGACGAAACGGGCGACTCCCTCGAACTCGACGCCGTCATCGACCTGAACAAACTGACGACGACGCGTCTCAAGATCGCGCGGAGTGGCGGTGTTCGAAGTGTCCTTCGCGAGGGAGGATTTATTGACTCGACGGAGACGATTCCGGACGGAATCGTTAGGCTCCAGTCCGCGAACGACACGCTCGCAGGTCGACTCGGTAGTCTCGTAGAAGACGTCAGGCTGGTCGCCGAGAGTGACATCCAAACGAGACCAGTTCGCAACCTCCTCGAGTCGTTCGTCGAAGAGCTCGAAGCCGAGCAGCAGAGCGCAATCGACCGACGAGAGGCCGTCAAATCACGCGACACCGACTGGGAGGACGTCGTCGAAGCAACCAACGACACTCAGGAGTGGTACGACGACGCCGAGGGAGTGTGGAGCTTGCGCCTTCCCGCACTCACGCGAATCGATTCGCAGTTGACTCTCGCCCAGCAGTCATACGACTGGCTGACCGAAGAGTGCGAAACGGCCAGCCAGACGCTTCGCGAGAGCATCGACGGCTACGAGGGAGAATGGTGGACACACGATGGCTGGGATCGGTTCAACGACGCCCAAACCACCTCCCCGGCGCTCGACGACGAGATCGAGACCGCGTGGGACTCGTTCCGAGCGGAAACCGAGGTCGATGCGTTCGTCGACGGGTTACAGGAACATCCGTGGATTCGGCCCGCCAGTGAGTTCGGTTCGAACGTTCGACCGGCCTTCGAGAGCAAATACGTCACCCCGCTCCGTCGCGCCGCATCGTGGTACGAGGACATTTCGGACGCGGTGGCGACGGTGACCGGCGGAACGACCAACTCCGAGGCTGACGACTTCATTCGCGCGACAAACACACTACTCGACAGCGAACCCCTCGCTGTGGTTGCCGGTAGCGACATCGACGAATTACGAGATACATTCGAGGAGTTGCAGACACTCGTGGAGGATCAGTCTCCCACAGACATCACGGCGATCGGGGTTCTCCCGTCGGATCACGAATCGCTGGACTCTGAACTGGAACGGCTCGTCGAACGCCATGACCTCAGTATCGAGCGGACTGAGACGGGGGTGATCATCCGATGACGACCAAACGTCCTTTCGGCGACTTCACGGAGCGACTCGCACAGTTCGCCGACGGACGACGCGGCATCCGAAATCCGTTCGTAATCGTCCCCGTCCAGCCGAAGTACGAGCAGCGGGTTGCCGAACGGCTCACCGAATGGGCGACGAACCCACATCGTACCGAGGAGTTCCCGGATGACGGAACCGTTCAAATCCTCCGACTGGACGAGCTGTTCGTCAAAACCGACGTCTTCGAACTCGCGGTTGACCTCGGCGAGAACAGCCAACCGGCGACGATCACCGAAACGATGCAAGATCAATTAGCGGAGGAACTCGTCGCGGTTATGATCGAGAACATCGAGGCGCCAGCCCAGCAGCGGCACGTCGTTCTCCTCACGCACCTCGGGAGCCTTTACCCGTTCACGCGTGCGTCAGAACTGCTTGACGAACTCGACCGCCGCAACGTCCAGTCTACGATCGGCATTCCGTTCCCCGGGGACATCGTCGGTGGGAAACTGAGCTTCTTCGGCGAGGAATCGCGCAATTACTACCCGGCCCACCAGATCGAAGGTCGGGTTGAGGGGGTGCATCTCCAATGAGCGACACACACATTCACGACATCTTCCAGCAGTCACCGACCCGCGAACTCGAGGAAGTCCAGAAAGTCAACGCCCGAGCGCGGACCGAAAATGACGTCCGCGAGTTCTACGAGACCGACAGCGCCCGCGACGTGCTCACCACGCTCGGGAACCTCGTCGACAAGTATCCGCACGAGGAACCGCGCTTCCTCTACATCTCCGCGACGTTCGGGTCGGGGAAGACGCACCTCCTGAAACTCATCGGGTTCGCTGCCGACACCGAATCGGAGTTCGCCGACCTCGGCGAAGAGCTGGCGAACAGATGGCCGGGCTTCCAGTCGTTCCGACAGAGCGTCGCTGACTCTCACGTCGACCGGCTGAAACCCGTCTTCCTGAACCTCCTCAACCGGGACGCGTCACAGGAACCGCCGCTCCCCTACCTCATTTACGAGGCAATCGGCCGCGAACTCGGGTATCCCACCGACCCGAATTGGCTGCTCGAGTGGGCGTGGCAGCTCGATATGAACCACGGTGACTGCTGGGAGCGACTACAGGAAATCGAGCACGACGGACAGACGTTCGAGGATGTGTACGACGAGCGGGCGTCGCTGCGGAGCTGGCTCTACGAGGCCGTTCCGACACTCGATGACTCACCGTACGTGTCTCGGAAAGAAGTCAAGCAGTCGATCGACGATGCCATTGAAGAAGTCGATCCCGATGAGTTCGATCCCGACGAACTCGTCGACCGCATCGAAGCGGCTCAAGAGTCGCTGAGCACACCGGAGACCGAGACGGAGTTGCTGATCGGGCTTGACGAGGTGGCGCTGTTCATCGGCGATGGCCGCCATCGCTACAGAGAGTTCCAAGAGACGATGGAAGCGCTGACGGAGTTAGGCGTCGGGCCCAATCCTCCGGTCATCGGGACTGGACAGTATCCGATCGAGCGTATCCACGGCGAGTTCGACGATACCGAAGTCACGGAGCAACCGTGGTACGGGGCTCAAGAACCGCTTGAGGGAGCTGACACCGAGATCATCGTCCGGAAACGGTGGCTTCAGAAGAACACTGAGGGCGGACAGGCCGTCGAGTCTGCTCTCCGGGAGATGCCTGACCTAACGCTTGACGCATATTCCGATATTGCCGGCGCCGACCCGGACGCGGTCGAGTCGTACCCGTTCCGTGAGTACGACCTCGGGTTACTCCGGACGGTGATTCAGCAACTGATGCCACGAGGACGCGTGACTGAAGAGGAGTACGTGCAGGGTCGGGCGTTGCTCATCCTCGTCCGCTCGCTGTTCACGCGGTTCGCGTGGGGAGACAAGCAGGTAGGTGCCCTCGTCACATGGGACGAGCTGTACGACCTGTTGGTCGAAGAGACGACCTACATCCCGCTCTGGGTGCAGGAGATGGTCGAGAACAAGCTCGTCCCCTCGGCTGGCGGCGACGAAGATGCGTTCTCGGTTCGCGTTGCGAAGGCGCTGTACCTGCTGAATCAGGTTCGTTCCGAAGTGCCGTCGACGCCGGCGAACCTCGCCCGGCTGATGGTCAAGTCGACTGACGAGTCGTTCGACTCCGTCCGAAGCGATGTCGAATCGGCGCTCTCCGACCTTCTCGAGGATCGGAAGGTGCTAACGGAGACGAACGACCGCGGCGACGAGGAGTACTTGCTGGTCTCCGAGGAACAGGAGGACATTCTGACGCGGGCGAAGACCCGCGCACAGCAGATCCCGTCGCATCGACTTTCGGCCAAGTTGGAGAACTCCCTTCGGGAGGGAAGCAACCTTCTGCTCTCTGAGGGCAGTCGACACGAGGTGGATCTCGAGGGGGAGCGCAAAGTCCCTCTCCGGTTCGGCTACTCTGTCCTCGACCCTATCGAGCAAGCACCGACGCCGGAGTTTGACGCCGTGCGTGTGCGGCTGGTCGCGGGCCGCGACGAGGAGGTTAGCGATCAGGTTGATGCATGGCAGTCGACGAACGAAGGCCGGGACGGGGGCGAGCACGTCCTCATCGCCGTCGATCTACAGGGATCGACGATCGACCGCCTGCGGGACGTGATGGGCATGCAGGAGGTGCTGTCAGAGGAGACGGAAACGTATCCTGACTTGGAGTCCGACCACCGCGACGAACAGCGGGCGCTCGAATCGGCGATTCGCGAGCAACTCGAGGAAGCGGACGTCTACGTTCGGACGGGTGGGACGAGAGGACGATACGGGGACGTGTTCGAGCAGGTCGTGGAAACGCAAGTCCAGTCTGTGTTCAGTGAGACGCGTTTCGTCCTAACCAACGGAATCACGGAAGTCGAGGATGCCAAGCAGATGGCGCAGTTCTTCCGCGGCGTCGACGACTGGCCGCTTTCGAGCGACGTTCGGACGGGTGGGACGAGAGGACGATACGGGGACGTGTTCGAGCAGGTCGTGGAAACGCAAGTCCAGTCTGTGTTCAGTGAGACGCGTTTCGTCCTAACCAACGGAATCACGGAAGTCGAGGACGCCAAGCAGATGGCGCAGTTCTTCCGCGGCGTCGACGACTGGCCGCTTTCGAGCGAGGACGCAGTCACGCTCGGTGTGGATACCGACCGCGCCGAACTCGCCGACGGCTGGTGCCAAGAGTTCCTCGACGAACACGAGGACACCCAATCGCTTCGTGCCGAGGACTTGTTTTCCCAAACTGTCCAGCGTGGAGGCACGTATCGCGGGACTCCGCAAGAATCGATTTCGGCCCTGCTGATCACACTTGCAACAGCAAACGAAATCGTGCTACGGAGAGACGACGAGTACATTACCGAGCCGGACGAGATCGGCCGAGCAGTCAGAAACAAGACGAATCTGACCGACGTACAGGTTCGCTTCGAGTCACTGGACGGAATCAATCCCGACCAGATTCGGGAAACCGTCGAGACGCTGATCGGCGAGGAGCCGGACGGAACCGATCCCGACGCGTGGCTCTCGGAGTTGGCTAACTGGGTGGACGAGAACAGCGTGCTGGTGAAACGCATCTTGCGAGGCGTCAGCAGAGAGTTCGGTGAAGGCGCTTCGCTGGACGAACTCGAAACGGCTCTCCAGCCCGCACTCGGAGGCGAATCTCTCGAAACAGACCACTTTGCATCCGACGAGATCGCACGGCAGTCCGAGCGTTTCGCTCGCGCGAGAGGACTCTTCCGGTCGGTCGAGGATGGGGACTCTCTCTGGGAGCAGTTCAGCCAACGAACAACGGAGATGCAACGGTTCTACCCCGGTGCGGACATCACAGGAGGTCGAGGATGGGGACTCTCTCTGGGAGCAGTTCAGCCAACGAACAACGGAGATGCAACGGTTCTACACCGGTGCGGACATCACAGGAGAGATGCAAGCGATCGTCGGCGGGAACGAAGTACCAGACGCTGACCGGCTTCGAGCAACGATCGACGAAGCCGACGCTCACAGACGAACCGTCGTTCGCGAGCAGTACGAACGCATCACGGGAGAGTCGCCGCCGGACGAGGAGCCAGGGAGCGTGGTTTCCAGTCTCGTGACGTGGCTCTACGCTCACGATGGGAGCAGCAAGGAAACTGCCGACCGCGTTGCCGTCGAATTCGACGGTGTAACCATCGACGATCTCTACGATCTCTTCGAGACGGCGTGGAACGGTGACTCTCTCTCGGAGCAAGACCTTGTCGACTCGACGGTCGTTCAGCAAGCGAAGCGATACGAACGGGCACGGCGACTCCTCGAAGCATCCGATAATGAGGCCTCGCTCTGGTCGCAGCTTCGGGAGGCATCGGAACGGCTGGAGGAAGAATACCCGAACCACCCAGTTACGACCGATGTGAGCGAGATGCTCAGTCGGTCGCAGCCCCCGAGCGTCGACGATGTAGAGCAACTACTAGACAAGGCAAAGAGCCCCTTCGACCTTGACGAACGGCTCGCAGAACTCGCCGACGAACTCCAGTCCGAGTATCCCGACCACGATCTCACCGAAGAGGTCGTCGATGCAGTAGAGGGAACCAGCTCGCAGAGTGAGAAACGGGAATTGATTGAACATGCCGAGGAGTTGCTTGACGGTGTTGACGAGCAGCTGCGGCGGATTCGGGAAACCATAGATGAACTACCGGATGGCTCTGTGGTGATGGTCGATCCGCTCGGCTGACGGTCTGCTGTTGCAAAATACCGAACCTATTTATTATTACTTCGTAAATACGCAACATAGTGTTCACGAAGGCAGAGCTTCGGGCGCTGGAAGCCCTTCAGGGTGAGTCGACGGTTTCGGGACTCGCCGAGGAACTCGACCGAAGCCACAGTTACGTGTCCGAACTCGTTGACCGGATGGAGTCGAAGGGGTTGGTTCATACCAGCCGCGAGGGAAAGCAGAAGCAGATCAATCGGTCAGACGCTCGCGCCATCGAACTGTTCGACAGGTTCGTCCAACAGTACACCCACATTCCGTTTCCTGAACTGCTCGGCGGCGCAACGCTACGTATTCTGTACTACCTGCAGTCGCCGGCGACTGCCACCCAACTCGCGGAACAAGTCGATGTCCATCGAAGCACGGTACATCGGTCGTTATCTCCGCTGGAGAACCGCGGGATGATCTACAAGTCGGACGGAAAGTACACGCTCAACGACGAATTCGAGAAACTATCTACGGTGGCTCGTGAGTTTGCGCACTTGCGGCACAGACACCGCGTCGAAGACCACGCAGAGTCGTTCACGATCCTCTGGGAATCGCTGGACGAGTTTCTCGTCCAGACCCGCGCCGAGATCGAGGAAGACGCGTTCCACCTGACGGGGCCGGAACTGTTCCAAGCGTACGATCTCCCGTTGATGGCTCGTCAGCGTCGGTACTACCTGTACTCGGAGTCGGTCGATGACGTATCGCCGGCGGAGTTGTGTTGCCATATGCTCGTGATCGACGACGGAACGCGTTCGCAGTCCTACTGCCTCCTCTTGATCAGCGAGACGGCAATCGACCGCGACGAGTTGCTCGAAGCCGCTCAAAAGTACGAGGTCGCCGAGCGAGTGTCGAATCTCCTCGAGTACCTCGATACCGCTGGCGAGAGTCGGTCGGGACGCCTCCCGCGGTGGGAGGAGTTCCGTGAACTCGCCGACGAATACGGGGTGGCAGTATGAGGCGTCGGTTCGACAGCGAGTACATCGAATCCGAACTGCGGCGTGTCGGTAGACAGCTCGAAGTCGAACTGACCGTCTACCTGATCGGGGGCGGTGCGATGTCGTTCCGCGGTCTCAAGGAGACGACCAAGGACATCGATCTGATCGTCACTGACGGCGACGACCTCCGAGTACTACAGGCAGTCTTGCTGGATAACGGGTACGATATCGTCAAAGAACCCGGAGAGGAGTACGACGACCTCGGAGCACAGCGGATTCTCGAGAACGACGACGGGTGTCGTATCGACATCTTCAACCAACAGGTGATCGACAAGCTCGTCCTCTCGGAGGGGATGCGCCGGCGCAGTGAAGCGTATCTCGACGCCGGTGGGCTGTCGGTCGCGCTGGTCAGTTCCGAGGACATCTTCCTGTTCAAGTCAGTCGCCGGGCGAACGGACGACATCGAAGATATGTTTTCGCTCGTGCAGACCGAACTGGATTTCGACGTTATCGAGGACGAGTTGGAACAGCAGATCGACTTGCTGGGACAGGAGCTGTTCGTCACACACGCGAACGAGGCACTACTGGAACTCGAAGAGCAGCACAACATCTCGACACCGTTGGCCGAGCGGGTCTCGGAGATCACCGAACGCGTGTACCGGGAACTCGAAGTGTTGCAGGCCTTCGACGAGTCGATCTCTCGGTCAGAGTTGGAAGCCGTGGTTGGCCTCTCTCCTGAGGACGTAGACGAGGCCATCGAACACCTTGTGGAGAAGGACGTCATCGCGGTCGAAGACGACCTGATAGTCCGGAAATCAACCAACCTCTGACAGAACCGTCACCCTTGACGACCGTGACGCTGAATGGATGAGGAGTTTGGCAATTCTAACGCGTTCTGTTGGCTCCAAAGGATTATCATGCGTCTGTAACTCTATCTCGACATCATGCTGAGAGTCGGGGACAAGGAAGACGTTTCCACATTAGAAACGGTCTCGCTGAAGGACGAGGGATTCCGTGAAGATGACCTTCGAGAGTGGATCATCAATAGTCCCGAGAACATCCTTGGGGAGGACTTTCGGCTGGTCGGACGGGAGGTCTCTATCAAGCAGATCGGCGATGGGATCGACCTTCTCGCCATCGACCGAGACGCTAACGTGGTCGCTATCGAACTCAAACGGGGCGCGCTGAAGCCAAAGGTCGATTTTCAGGGACTCAAGTACGCCGCCTACACCTCGCACTGGGATTACTCCAAGCTCCGCGACCAGTTCGAGAAGTTCAAGTCCACGTCGTGGGGACGGACGCTCTACGAAGAGGAAACCACATTTACGGAGGTACTCGACGAATTCTGCAACGAGGACTACACGCTCAATCAGGATCAGCGAATCGTCTTCGTCGGCGAGTCCGTCCGCGAGCGGCTGGACATTGTACTCCGATGGCTCAGCGACAGATCGATCGACATCTCAGTCATCGAGTTCCAACTCCTGAAGGATGGCGACCGGCTGTATCTCGATGCAGAGCAGACGATCCCGACGCCGGAACACACCGTGACGGATGTAAGCCCCGACACTTCCGACGAACCGTGGAAGGAGGACGGACAGAGTTGGCACCTCAACGAGCGTTCCAACGAGGAAACAGCCGGTTTGCTGGAAGACGTCACAGCCGCGCTGCAGGAACTGGAGTTCCTCAACGGGCCGGAGTGGGGACAGAAGCACTACGTCGCGTTCAACAAGGGCCGAAAACGTCGCATCGCGATCCGGACGAAACGGACGCTGTTCCACATCGACCTGTACGACGTCGATACGGCGTCGCTAGACGCTACAGAGATTGCAGATGCACTCGGGATCGATGCTGAGTCGGTTGCAGTCAAAGAGGATATGAGGGGCAGTGGTCGAAGCGGAGTGAGAATCACCTGTAATCCGAATCAGGAACTCGATTTCGACGCCCTTGAATCACAGGCTCGGGAGATACTCGGTGAGACTTCTGAGTGAGTCTATCCAGCATCTTGCTTTGAGAGCGAGATATACTGCTCATTCGTAAGCGGCGAGTCGAGGTGATCGTCGTTGAAGAAGCGGAGAACAGCCCAAACATCTCGCTTGTCATCCATCTTGATGGACATCTCTCCGTCACCGTTCTCCTCAAACTTCACGTCGGTATCGAAATTGTCGCGAATATACGTCGCGTCGTCTAAATCCATATCCTCGTACACGCCGCGTTCGTGTACCTTGTACATCAGTCTCAGCACGCGGTTGTTCCCGTAAACCGCATCTTTGAGCATATCAAAGTCGTGGAACGGAATATCCGTCTCCTCGATCCGGTTTAAGACGTCGTCTGCGCACCGCTCATATTCTGCGAGATAATCGAATACCTTCTCGAACCGGGACTGGTCGAAAATGTATATCATCCCATCGTAGTAGATGGAATCCACGCGGTCGGGGATCGAGATTAGCGAGTCATCCACCTTTCTGTGTTTCTCGCTTCCGACCAGCATACGGGCACGTGACGTTCGACCCATAATCTGGCGCCGACTGTAGTTTAGAAAGGCAATCGCCATCTGGTCGTTGTCGGCATCTCGAATACGGATCGCTTGGAACTCGGGTTTCGGCGACTCCGTATATGTCGTGTGACTAAATCGCTCCCCCTCGAGAAGGCGTTCGAAGTTCTCGAATTGGGGGATGTTCTCCGTTGGTTCGTACTGAACGAAGGTCTGGTCACGATCTCGGTTTTCGATGCCGTAATCCGAAAACCGAATCTTGTCGCATTCGAGCGCAGATTGCTTGTGTTCGACCTTCTCGCGCACCAGATTCTCCAGATCCTCGGGGAGTTCTTGATCTAGCGAGATGCGGTCAAAGGTGTAGTCATAGTCTTCGGCGCTTTCCTCGTCCAGGCGAGCCAGCAGTAGGTCGATCCCAAGTTCGCTGGTATCGATGTCCTCGATCCGCTGGAGGAATGTGACCAGTTCGTCGAAGTGGTCTCGAGCGTCACCCCGGCTCACTGAACTCATTACTTTGTGGTGATATAGACATCGCTACTTATTTTTGCTGTATTGAGTGTCATATCATTCCCATCGAGTTGCTGCTTGGTGAGGAGGATTCGTCTGTCGTGTTCAGTTTCGATTTCGTAGACACGGTAGCGGAAGCCGATCAGAACCGGATTCACGAACAGGCGGTTAGAGCGGATCACGATCGCAGCGACCGTGAGAAATAGCACGAGAAACGCCGCTACATCGTATATATTCGAGAACTCGAACACGATGAACGGGAAGATGTAGATCAAGAGATATTCTGTGAACATATCTGACCGATTTCGGTAGTGCTCGATTTCGCTCAACTGGCCCTGTCTCGTGCGATTCATACGAATCATCAGCGCCAAGAAGACGGCGCTAATCACGGTGAGAACCGAGAAGCTGAGCGAAAGATAGGATAACTCAACAGGCCCGATTCCGACGGGCTCCAGTTGGTACCCGAAAACCGAGTGGGTCGAATCGTGGGCGCGGAGGGCAACTATAGCGAAGAGTGGGCTATAGGAGCTCAAGAACAGGACGATCTTTGCCCAGCTCGGAATGCGCCCCATTAGGTTCGCTATGTTCTATTCGGAGGTCAAAGTCAGTTTTGTATCCACTTTCCGGAGAACACCACAGATACTGACTCGGCCGCTGTCCCAGAGTATATGGACAATCTTCAAGACATCTTGATGACTCTGCTTGTAACATCACTGAGTTTCGCATGGACGGACAATCTACCCAACCCCGCAAGGCCCAGCTCGACAAGGAAGAGCGCGAGCATCTCGAGGACGTCGTCACCGAGATGCGCGACCGTGTCGAAGCGAACGTCCGCTACCAGCTCGAGGACGAGTACAACCTCGACGAGAAACCAGACGACGGCGTGTCCTTGAGCGAGGAGCAGGAAGACCTCGTCGAAGCCATTGAACTTGAAGCCGCTGATGGCCACAACTGGGACGAAGCCCACGAGCAGTTTATTACGGGCGTTGGATACACGATCGTCAATCGGCTGGCTGCGCTCCGCTGTATGGAGGTTCGGGACTTCATCGACGACGAGGTCACGGCCTTCCGCGATGACGGCCTCACGCCGGCCGCAGACCGACTGGTCACCGAGGAGTTCATGCTCGAGGAGGAGGCCGTCCTCGAAGCCTATCGAAACGCGTGCGACGACCTCGCCGAGGAAATCGAGATTCTCTTCGACCGCTCGACCGTTTACAGCCTGATCGACCCCGACGACGACACGTTCGAAGACCTCTGTGGAATGCTCGATCAGGTTGTCGATGAGGTCTGGCGAGGAGACGACGTACTGGGGTGGGTGTACGAGTACTACAATCGTCCGGTTGTCGAAGCGCTCGACGCGAAGAACACGCTCGAACCGGAGGACGTAGGCCCGGCGAACCAGTTCTACACGCCCCA
>Ga0209917_1000652_pt1 | contig 14438 bp, 6 predicted proteins | sample SalPon2_C_H2O_MG_FD_185710 | JGI IMG/M metagenome (GOLD analysis project Ga0209917, IMG submission 185710) | Salt pond water microbial communities from South San Francisco under conditions of wetland restoration - Salt Pond MetaG R2_C_H2O_MG... | ecosystem: Environmental > Aquatic > Non-marine... | reverse complement strand
GAAGAAAAGAAAATTTTTTTTTATAAAAAAAAAAAAATTTTCTAAAGTATTTATTTATCTAAATAAATTCGTTTGGAACTAAGTCTAAAGTATTCGATAAATTTGTTCCAAATCATTAGGCGGGTTCGTTATCTTGTTATTTCGAATAACTAACAAAAATATCCCGGACAATACAACAAAGTTGTTTTGTCCTAAGGAAAAAACAAAAGTTTTTTCCGTCAGCCGAGGTTAACTCGTTAACCGAGGGAACCAGGCGCGCCCGCGCGAGGCGGTACGCGTCGGCTGAGACTCGTCGAGGCCGACTCGTACTAAAAAAAATTTTTAGAGCTTATATAGAATAAATAAACAGGTTATCACTCAAAAATCAAAATCTTTCATTGTATGAAATATATAATATATATATTAGATATATGTTATAATAAAAAAACATAATAAAAAAACAAGAAAATTCAATAAAAATAGCCTGCTTAGCTCAGTGGTAGAGCGTCTGTTTCATAAGCCGATGGTTCGCTAGTTCGAATCTAGCAGCAGGCAATAAAAAACTTATTTAGAAGGAATAGTTATTTTACAATATACAAAATATGTAGTAACATATATATTACTAATATCTATATATATGAAAAATATAGATATATGACAAATTTTTGATATTTGATATTTGATTTTGCCGATAGTTTTTGAGAATTTGGAGAAAATGCTACAGTAAAATTATATTTACTGTATTATGCTATGTTAAAAAAAACGTACACGAAATATAAGATAAGGTATGAAATAGATATATAAGACTATATAGATTGGTAACGAATCTATATAATAAAATTATGAGTAAAATAACAGAAAAAAGAGTCAAACATCTAGGGTTAATTTAACCCTAAAGCTTATTCAGAATTTACACGTATAATTAGCAATTATCTTACTCAAAAACTTAATATCGCCCACTCGTTCGTAAATTTTTTTTGGTTTGCTCTTATAGGAAAACCGCTTTATATTGAATTACAAATATCGAAGTTTATCGAAGAAAATAGAAAATTCTTTCAGAATTTTCTATTTTCTTCGAGAAATCTTCGAGATTTATCGAAGAAAATTCTAATAGAATTTTCTTCGATAAATAGGTATTTATAATATTTAAAAGGATAAAAAGAAAAAACATTTATCATATAACAAATTAAAAATTTACCAAAGCGAAGATAGAAAAGATCTTATTTATTAAAAATAAAAATAATATATCCTATTGTAAGAACATATTATACTAATATGTTAGTAAACTAAGTCTATCTATTCAGTTTAGTACCGAATTCCTTTTCGAAGGACACGAATCTATATTACCTCAAATTAAATATGTATTATCACGAAAAAAAAAAAGACATGTCGAAAAAAACCGTTGGTTTTTTCCGCTAAAGTTGTTTTGTCCATCATTAGTAATTTATGGTTCTCTGTAGTCAAATCAAATTTGCATCGTAATTGTACCAGTATCAAAGTTTTAACAAAAAAATGAAACTAAATAAAGGATCATATAAAGTATAAGGTAATATAAGTATAGAAATAACAAAAAAAATAAATCATGTTTATTTCCATGAAAGAATCAAGAATAGAGAATAATAAAAGTTTTTATGGATGCTTTTATTTAGGGTCTTTTGATTCTGGCCAAAGTATAACAGTAGCAAATGCATTAAGACGATCATTATTGTCTGATTGCACGGGATTAGCAATTATTTCGGTTAAAATAGATACTGTACAGCATGAATATTCAACATTACCTGGCGTAAGAGATTCAGTACTAGATATTCTTTTAAATTTTAAAGAAATCGTTTTGAAAAAAGTAAAGAATCTGTTTGGTGGTCCCAACGGATATAAAAACAAAGGATTGTCTTCTGTTTATGATAAAGTAGGTTCAACTTTTTTTAAACCCGTCGTAGGTTATCTAAAAGTTAAAGGACCTGGTATTATTCGTGCTAAAGATCTTCGTTTACCTCCTTTTATCCAATGTGTGGATCCTAATCAATATATAGCTACTCTAGCAGAAGATGGTGTTTTAAACGTAAAATTTGTTATCATGGAAGGAAAAAGTTATTATGTTCAAAAACTTTCTTCTAAATCTAATTCTTCCATAAGTGGCAGATACAATACAAAAATTAAATCTAGTTTAGACTCTTCAAGTGGAACATCACGAAACGCATCCTCTAAAAATTTATCAAATTTATCTTCTGATGTTTATCAGCCAACGCATGAATTAGGGGACGCTTCAAATTATTGGACTATAACTAAAAAACGTCAAAATTTATTAAAACAGCTAAAAGAAATAATGGATACACAAAATAACAATACCCTTAGTTCAAAAACAGATATCAAATCTAAAGACGAAAAAATAACAGAGTTTAAGATCTCGCCTGATATAAAAACATCAAATTTATCAGTACCCTCAGACTTTAGACAATCATCTCAATTTAGTCGTACTTTTTTAGAAAAAAATACCCCAAAAACCGAAGGTTTTTGGGAAGGTAAAAATACCTCTGGTATTTTTACCGCTAATACAGAACCATTTAACGAAAATTCAAAACAATTAAACATAGATGCAGTTTTTAGTCCAGTAACTAAAGTTAACTACATTATTGAAGGATATGATAATTATATTGTGGAATCCTTTAATGAAAAATATAAGTTAATTGAAAATTTAACTTCATTTTTGGATTCTGCTAAGTTTCTAGAAACTAATTTTCCATACTTTAATAAAAAATGGAAACAAGATGAAAAAACCTCAAGTGATTCTAATATCGAAAACAATGAGCAACTTTCAAACAAATCTATGTCTAAAAAACTGTTAGATTATGTTAAAAATTTATCTACATCAGATTTAGCTATTTTATGCACACCGGAAGGTTATAGCCATTATAAAGGTATTGGAATTCCTTCTTCTTTTACTGAATCAAGTATACCTTCTAAACTTAATATTGAGTCTTTTGGTGGATCCTTCGCATCAGGTGTAAATGTAAGTTCAAAACAAGTTGTTCTATTAGAAATATGGACAAATGGAAGTTTACATCCAAGAGACGCTTTATTAATGGCTTTTAAAAGTCTTTCATACACTTTCAGTCCTGAAAAAATTAAAATGACTAATCCAATTTTCTCTAACTCTGCATCATATAAGAACATAATAGAAAATCTTTAGAAAATCTCGCCTTCTAGGTAAACCCGAAGGGTTTATTGAAAGCATAAACGCATTTAGTCCGAGCGCTTAAAAGTTAAAAGGCTTGCTCCCACTGTGGAGGTTCTTTAGGGCTGGAGAACGCTTGTACATATACATACGAAATAAAATTTAAATTGTATAAAGTTAAATATCGTCCCCCGCTCCTAAATTTTCAATTTCGTAAAAAAGATTTATTTCTTTTACTTAATTTTTTTTTTTAATCGGAGAGAGAGGGATTCGAACCCTCGGTACAATTTACATTGTACAACGGATTAGCAATCAGCCGCTTTAGACCACTCAGCCATCTCTCCTAATATTTATACTTATTAAAAGTATATATTTATATATATATTTAAATAATATATATAAAACCCAATTTTTATAATTGAAAAGAGAATTAATAACGTTTTTGTTCATAAGTTTTTTTACTACATACCTAATTATAAAATTATAATTCAACATCTCTCGTTGGACAAAACAACAAAGTTGTTTTGTCCTTAGGAAAACAATCTTCGCGTTTTTCCTAAGGCGGATTCGTTTTCTTATACCCACTGCGCAAAATACGGAAGTAAATTCAATTTTATTTCTATATTTTACATATGAATTAAAATTCTTTAATTCAATTTGTTTTTTGTCGGAAAAAACCAAGGGTTTTTTCCTAAGGACAAAACAACGAAGTTGTTTTGTCCGCCATATTAAGTTGATAGCAAAGAACATAGTTATAAAAACTACAAGCTTAATAGCTTTTTTCAAACGATAGGATAATTAGTTATAGTGATTAGTGATATAAATCTTTATATATAGTCAATTTATTTTTTTGGACATTCGAAAAAATAAAAATACTAATAAAATAGGTAAATAGGAAGCGAAAGACATAACTTTCCAGAAATATAAGAATTATAGTTATGTCTTTCGCTTCTATTTTAACAAAAGAAAGTCTTTGATTTTTGGCTTTTGGGTAAGCCCATAAGGGGCTTTGGATGCACCGTAAATTTTTTTTTATGCTATTGAAGAGCGAAAGTTTTGCTTAAAGAATCATGATTTTCTAGATTTTTGTTACGACGTAATGGTCTAGAAACTAATTCTAAAAGGTCTTTAGTGTTAGTAAAACCATGTATCTGAGCAAATGTGAACTCTACACTCCACTTAGTTGTGATACCACGAGCTTCTAAAGGATTAGCATGAGCCATTCCAGTTATAACTAAATCTGGTTTTAATTCTTTAATACGTTGGATTTGGTAATAATTATCAGGCTTTTCAACAATACGTGGAAAAGGTATGTTCATTTCAATACATGTTTTTTCTAGTAGAGCTAATTCACCTGCTTGGAAACGTTTATCCATATACGGGATCCCAATTTCATACACAATCATTCCACAACGAATTAAAAAACGCGCTAATGAAATCTCTAAAAGATTATCTCCCATGAAAAAAACAGATTTACCTTTAATAAAATTAATTGATTCTGTTAAATTAGCCCAAATCGTTTTTTCACGTTCTTCTAACCCAGTAGGAACAATACCAAAAACATTACAGATTTTTTCAACCCACGCACGAGTACCATCCGGACCAATAGGAAAAGGAGCAGATATTAATTTACATTTACGACGACGCATTAAAGAAGTAGCTGTACGACTTAAAAAAGGATTAATACCGCAAACATAAACATTTTCACCTAAAGCTGGTAAGTCAGAATAACGTGCAGATGGTAACCAACCAGATACATTTATACCCTGACGTTTTAATTCTAATTGTAATTGATTGGCAATTGTAGTTGGTAATGATCCAAATAGAACAAGTTCTTTTTGTTGTTTATTACTTATAGACGGGTCCGTGTTTATTGAATTTGAAGAATTTGATGTTACAGTTTTAGTCGCTTGGTCTTCGACTGACGTAGGTAAATTTACATTTTTTAAGTGGCCTTCACGGGCTGGACACTTTTGTGCCATTGCAGCTAAAACAGTATCTTCACCTTGTGTGAAAGCATAATCAAGACCGTTAGCTCGAGCTACTACAATAGGGATACCAATTTCTGCTTCTAAGGTTGGTGCCATCCCTTCTAAATCCATTTTAATAATTTCTGTTGTACATGTACCAATCCAAACAATTACACTAGGATTACGATCTTGTTTAATTTGTAAACAAAGTCTTTTTAATTCTTTATAATCATTTAATTGTGCAGAAATATCACTTTCTTCTAATTCAGCCATAGCATAACGTGGTTCTGCAAAAATCATAACACCTAGAGCATTTTGTAAGAAATAACCACAAGTTTTTGTTCCAATAACTAGGAAAAAACTATCTTCGATTTTTTGATAAAGCCAAGAAACACAACTAATTGGACAAAAAGTATGATAATTTCCTGTTTCACATTCAAATTGACCACTATACGGAGCAGCTGTAGATGTTTCATTTGATGGCTCAACTGAAATACTTTGATTAGCTGTTTCTAATCCAGAGTTTTTCGATGTCGGAATAAACGAAGAATTTCTAAACGATTGAAATAGAGGGAATCTTTTTTTGTTTTTCACCATAAAGTTAAAATTACAATCCGCACAATGCGAAATATAATCAATTTTTAAAGATAAAATCATAAAAAATACGTAAACACGTATTTTTTAAGTGTATAAAATAAAATTGTATAAACAGACCTTAGAAAGATTTTCTGTTGTGATATGCGTTTTAAATATATAAAACGGTGAAAACCAAACAGTTTTAATTTAACTGTAGGTCGCCGTCCTCACGGGTCCGAGGCGAGCTCTACGAGGCTCTCTCTTTTCGTCGTCCTCGACGATGTCTGCGGGCGCCTCGTACCGGATTTTTCTCGCAACAGTTATAAGAAAAATTCGTACGAGCGGACAATAGTAAAAAAATCAAAAATTATCGAAGTTTATCGAAGAAAATCTCGAATAAAATTCTGTAAGAATTTTATTCGAAATTTTCTTCGAGAAATCTTAGATAATTTCTTTTCCGCTTAGAAAATTAACAACGTTTTGTCTTTGACAAAACGTCGGATGAATAAAAATTCTCTGAATTTTTATTCATTCTTCGTTAATTTTCAAAATAAAAAATTTTTTTTATAGTCATAATAACTTAAAAACGACTCCCACCTCGTTTGAGAGGACTCTGTTTTTCAATAGAACCACAAATTATTAAATAATTATACAATAATTATTATTTTTTTTTTTCATTTTATAGCGAGGCGACGAGAGATAATTTTTATTAATAATAATTTTTATTAATTATAATTTTTAGTATTATAATTTTTATTTTTAGAATTACGGTTTTTCTTTGAAAAACCGTAATCCGACGTTTTATCTTGATAAAACGTTGAATTTTTATCAACATAGGTTAAAAATATCATTAATATAATATTAGAATCCAGAGTAAATAATAAGGTTAGAAAATCCACAAAAAATAAATAATTTGTTTTAGTTTAATTTCAGTAAATTTTATTTTTTCGTTATTTGTTATATATAATTAATAAATTAATTATATATAAAGAAATAAAGATTTATAAAATTTTTTAGTTAAATCAACCTTAAACAATCTTATTTGGCATAGTGAAAAACTTTTTATTTTTTATATGGTAATACCATAATAAGTTATAAGAAAATTATTATGGTATTACCATATAAAAATAAGATAAAAATAAGATAAAAATAAGATAAAAATAAGATAAAAATAAGAAAAATAAATTATATTTAAGCTGAGAAAAAAGACTTTCTCAGAATTAATATATTACTTTTGTAATTATCGAATAAAATTCTGAAAGAAAAGAAAATTCTGTAAGAATTTTCTATTTTATTCGATAATTAGTGATTTTAAAATCTATTATATAGAGTACCTAAAGCAAATCAGCGTTTTTGGAGAAAGATTATTGAAAACGATTCTTTTTAAATTTTTTCTCCAATTTCATTCAAAAAAGAATTAAACTTTTAGTTACAGTTTTTAGTCATTCTTTTTTGATTTTCCTTTTTATTAATAAAGTCTAATTTTTTTTTTATTTAAGTAGGCTTTTGCTTTTTGCTTTATCCTTTTATCCTGTTTATGAATTGACATAAAATTTAGAGAAAGTTGTAATTTACAATGTTTGGTTTCTTTTTTGAGTTATAAAAATTTTTTTCTTTATAAAAAATTTATATATCTTATATTGTTTAGTGCACATGGACAAAGACAAATTTTATTTCAATATTTGAAAACTAAATAAAATTTTAGCGGAAAAAACCTTAGGTTTTTTCGTTAGGACAAAACAACAAAGAAAATTTTTTGATAAAAAAATTTTCTTTGTTGTTTTGTCCGGAAATTTCTTATGAAAAAATTAATTAAAAATTTATATTTATTTAATTTTAGATTATACAATAAATACGAATTTTTAAAATACGAATTTTTTTCATGTAATTAGCATAAATAGTATATATATTTTTGATTAAAATGTTATTAATCTTTTTTTTATTTATTTGACTCCAAATAAAGAAAATAAAATTTTTATTCTCTTTTCGGCCGTCCTCACGGGGGAACGAGCCGAGGAAAAAACCTTAGGTTTTTTCCTCAGGACAAAATTAACGAAGAATGAATAAAAATTCAGAGAATTTTTATTCATCCGACGTTTTGTCAAAGACAAAACGTTGTTAATTTTGTAAAGGTTTTTTCCGAGTACGAGGCGCCCGCAGACATCGTCGAGGACGACGAAAAGAGAGAGCCTCGTAGAGCTCGCCTCTACGAGGCGACCTACAATTTTTAAGGAAAACTCATTAAACTAGTCATTTCTGTTAATGATTTTTGTGGTCCCTTAATAAAATTAGATTTTTCTGATAAATAAGTGGAATCTTGACCTGAAGAAGCAATTGGAGAATTTGTTGTATTATAACGATATAATCCAATATCAAGACATAATGCTTGAAGCTCACAGATTAAAACCTTAAAGGCTTCAGGTGTACCAATTGTAAGATCTTTATTTAATATTAAATTTGACCATAAAGTCATTCTTCCAGTTAAATCATCAGATTTAACTGTTAACATTTCTAATAAGGTAAAAGCAGCACCATAACCTTCTAAAGCCCAAACCTCCATTTCACCTAAACGTTGACCTCCCTGCTTTGAACGTCCACGTAACGGCTGTTGAGTTACAAGAGAATAAGGACCTGTAGAACGCATATGAATTTTATCATCCACCATATGAACTAATCTTAACATATAAGACTTACCTACCGTTACGGGTTGATGATAACAATCTCCGGTTCGACCGTCATATAAACGTATTTTACCAGGATATTGTGGATTAAATAGCCATTTAAAACCAGTTTTACAACGTGCTTCATATAATTTACTGAAAACAAAACTTCTAGACGCTTCAGGGCCATAAATTTCATCAAAGGAAGAAATTTTATAATGTTCGCCTAAATATTTTCCAGCTAATCCTAATAAACATTCATAAATTTGTCCTACATTCATACGTGAGGGTACACCTAATGGATTTAAAACCATATCAATGGGGGTACCATCAGGTAAAAAAGGCATATCTTGCATAGGCAAAATTTGAGAAACAATCCCTTTATTACCGTGACGGCCTGACATTTTATCACCTACTTGAATTTTTCTTTTTTCTGCTAAATAAATATGAATAGTTTCAATATCTTTAATGGATTTAGTCGAAACGAAACCGCTTTTTTCGGTTTTGTTGTTAAGTTTTTTCATTATTTTAAAATTTTTTAACTGACCATTAACTAGTGTTTGAAGAGTTCTAAGAACACGAGGGTTTTTTCTAAATTTTTTAGTATAGGACGACAACTGAGAAAAGTTTGAAAAATTAATGACGCGGCCAGAGGAAATTTTATTTTGTTGAGATATAATTTTATTATCGTTAATTGATTGATTAATAGGTAATTCAGATAACTTAGAATATAGATTATTTGATAACTTAACAAAAGAAAATTTACTTACAAAATTAACGTAGTTAATTTTGTTAAGTAAATTTTCTAAATTAACTTCGTTAATTTTGTAGTTTTCTATTAATTTTGTTGTTTTGTCCTGAGGAAAAAACCTTTGATTTTTTCCGACTTCTATAAAAGAATTAAGAGAATTAAGATAATTAAGATTATCTAGAGATTGTTGTGGTTTCATATCTTGTAAAAAAACATGACGCATTTTGTTAGTTTGATTAAAACTTTTGTGTATAAATTTGTTTAAATTAGAACTAGGAGATATCTTTTTTAGTAATTGTAAATAAGCATTACGTTTTTGTTTTGAGCTCGCCTGTGAGGGCGAGCTTCGCAAAATCAGATTATTTTTTTTTTGCGAAGAAAAATCTTTGGATTTTTCTTCGGAGCGTGCTTTCACGCGAACTTTCTTAGATTTTTTTAATTTAGAAGAGCGTTTAGGCGGATCAGTCTTTTTTAACTTAGATGAATAAGCGAATGGACTTCGCACTACACTACCTGGCTTAACAAAAATTTTAATATCTATAACTTTTGCTTTAATGCCTTTCGGAGCACGTAATGAACTATCACGATACGGACGAATTTGTTTATCTAAAATGGTATATAATAGTTTTTGATAAGGTGTAAAGTCTTTTTTGTTTATAGGCGTTATTTTACCAACTAGAATATCACCTTCTTCAACTATAGAACCTATTTTTACAATACCAAAAGAATCTAAATGACAAATTTCTTCTGGTGTGACATCTGGAATATCGCGTGTAATTTCTTCATAACGTGTTGTACGTATTTGTGATGTACTAGATTTAGTTTTTTGTGAAGTTTGATGAGTTGGAGAATTTTTAAAATTTTGTTTAAAACAACTTTGTTGTTTTTCCGTTTCTTTTTCTTTAATTTTCATTTTTTCATTAATTTCTTTATTAGTTAATCTTTCTTGTTGAGATATTCCATTTTTTTGAATATTCTCAATTTCATAACGTTCAATATGAACAGAAGTGAATAAATCGTCACTTACTAAACGTTCACTTATTAAAATAGCATCTTCAAAATTATAACCTTCCCACGGCATATAAGCAATAAAAATATTTTGACCTAATGATAATTCCCCCCCTACACTATTTGCACAATCCGTTAGGAAATCTCCTGATTGAACCCAATCTCCTTCAAAAACAGCTGGTTTGTGTGTTAAGCAGGTATCTTGATTAGAACGATGAAATGTTTCTAATTTATATTCTGTTTTTTTAGGAATTACTTTGTTATTAAAACTTGATCCTCGCGCTAACATCTCAGAGCTGAATACATCCGGGTTTTTTACAGAAGACGAATTTTTTACTTGTGGGGAAAATATATTGAATGCTCCTTTTAAAGTCGAACTGTCCAAGCTATGCCCAATAGGTTCTTTTGAAGTCTGACTTTTTTCGTTTTTAAAAAACGCAGAAGTATAATCCGAATTATTTCTTCTATTTAACGAACTTAACGATGGAGTTTCTAAAGGCATTTTTTCTAAACAGTTAGTTTTAACCGTAGAAAACTTTTCTTTTCCATATAAAAAAGGTTTAATAGATAAAAATACATTAGAAAATTTTACAAAATTTTGTTTGTTTACCGTTTTCAGAAAATTAGGCAAAAACATATTAGAAATATTTTGTAACCTATTAAAATTATTAGTAGTTTTTTTTCCATCACAAAGAAGGAATCGTTTTTTATTCATTATTTTTCTGGTTAATAAAGTTAATAAATTTTCAAATAATATTAATAAAAGAAAATTATAGAGAGAAGACAATAAGCGAAGCGGTCAGACGACGTCGAACCCGCCTAGCCCTTGAGGGTAAACCGTTCAGGCCAGGTAAACCGTTCAGGCCAGGTAAACCGTTCAGGCCAGGTAAACCGTTCAGGCCAGGTAAACCGTTCAGGCCAGGTAAACCGTTCAGGCTAGGCGGAAGAAAAAAGATTAGGCGCCACAAGAGTTTAGTCTAGCATTAAAGTAAAACCCAAGAGTTTATGTCAGCCTGACCCGTGAGTGGGGGCGAGGCAGTGTTTATACACCTCTGGGTAGAAAATTTACTCTGTCCGCTGCGCTAAATTTTCTATAACTGTGCTGATAAACTCTTCTGTCCGCTGCGCTTTATCTTCTGGGAATTTTCTTATTTTTACAAATCTCGAAGATTTTCAATCTTCGATAATTGTAATTTTATATTGTTAGATTAACATAAGGTAAATCTAATCACGTATTATATTTATTCATGTTCTATATTCTATGTTCTATATTTTATATTTTATATATTCTAGATATTTTATAATAGGTATTTTATACTAGGTGTTTTATACTAGTCCATAACTAAAATAGGCTAAATATAAAATTATTTTTTTTATATCGATACAATGATTTTTTTAGCACTAACATAAGTAACCAAACCACTGTATTTTGATTGAATAACATGACCTGAATCACTAACAGCTCTACCCTCTAATCCAGTACCAACAATAGGACGTTCATGACGAATTAAAGGTACTGCTTGTCTTTGCATATTTGAACCCATTAAAGCACGGTTAGCATCATCATGCTCTAAAAAAGGAATTAATGATGCAGCAATTGAAATCATTTGTAACGGAGATACCCCAATATATTGAACAGATGAACGTGAAATTTTAGTAAAAGTTTCAGCAATACGAGCAGGAATCATAGCTTTAGGTAAAAAACCTATAGGGGATACATATAAATCTGCTGCTGCTAATTTAATTTTTTCTTCTTGTTCAGCATTTAAGTAATACATACCTGTGTTTTTTTGAACTTGACCCTTATATACTTTATAAAAAGGACTTTCAAGAATACCAGATGAATTAACCCTAGCGTATGTTGTCATAGAGTTTACTAAACCGGTATTTTTACCTTCAGGTGTTTCTATTGGACATATACGACCATAATGTGTTGGGTGTATACCTCGAATAGCTAAAGTAGCGGTGTCTCGGGTAACACCTCCTGGACCCATAGAACTTAATCTACGTTTATGAGTTAATTCTGCTAATGGATTAATTTGATCCATAAATTGTGATAATGGACTAGTACCAAAAAATTCTCTAATAGCACTATTAAAAGCTTTATTATTAATAATAGACGAAGATGTGAGATTTTTCAATTGTTGACTAATATCTTTCTTTGAAGAAAAATTCGAATGCTTACGAGCTGACTCGCGGGTCTCGTCTGCTCCCATCGCCGAAGGGGCAATAGTAAATCTTCTTTTAATTAAATTTTGGGAATTCAGGTTTTTCGAAGAAAAACCTGAATCCGACGTTTTATCTTGATAAAACGTTGTAGAAGAAACTTTTGAATCGGATTTTAGATTATCTTCGGTTTTCAATTGGGGCGGGGGTGTTGTTTTTTGAATCAATTCTTTACGTTTACCTTCTAACATGTTTTCATTATAACAAATGAATTTTTCTAATCGTACAAGACCAACACCTATTTGAATTTGTATTAATTCTCCAGAAGTACGTACTCTACGATTTTTTAAATGATCAATATCATCTGTATTAAAAATTCCTTTTTCGACTTTAATTAAATAATCGGTTGCATATAATACATCAAGACCTGTTAGAGTTAATTGATGTGATGCAATTGTTAATCCCAATTTTTTATTAAAAGCTATTCTCCCTTGTTTTCCTAAATCATATGAACGAGGATTCATAAAACGATTATATAACCATTGACGACCTAATTCTGTCAAATTCTTACCTTTAGACGACGGACCAAGTCCTAACCTTCCAGGCAATTTTGTATCTCCAAAAGTTTGTTTAATTATACTATCTTGATTTTTATCAGTAGCCGAAACGTCTTTTGTATCTTTTGTATCTTTTTGGTCCGACTTATCTTTAGTTTTTGAAACGTTTGAAATTTTCGTTTTTGAATGAAGCAGTACGTATATAGCTTGCCATGCTTCAGGGGTGTTTTTTAAGTATGGATAATTTTGTTTTTTTGAACTTGTAGACGAAGTCGTTTTTATAGCTTTTTCATTATCTTCTTCTATAAAATCATTTTCTTCCCCTTCGTTTTTTAAATCATGTCGGAAACCCGTGAGGGCACCTTTAGAAAAATTTTTTTTGTAAAAAAATTTTTCTTTGGTTTTTTCCTCAGGACAAAACAACAAACTTGTTTTGTCCGCCTGCGAATTTAACTCGTTTAAAGAATCAGCTACAATCAAATCTTTTTTCATTCCTAAATTCTTTTTGTCTTCATCCGTGGACTTGAGAATCTCGTCCCCTTGCATCGCCAAGCGGGCGATAGTTAAATCTTTTTTATTTTTTTTACTTAATTTAGAAACTGCTTTATTTCTTTCCAAATTACCTAAAACTTTTTGAGGGTCCATAATTGATTTTAGTATAACTTTTTCAGATAATCCCATTGCTAATAAAAACCAATAAATCGGAATCTTTGGTCCTTTTTTCATTTGTGCCCATATATTTTTTTCTTTATCCATTTCAATACGTAACCAAGATCCTCTCATACAAATTAAATCACAATAAAAACGTTTATACGTGTTAACTGGTTGTAAAGAAGAACCTTCTCCTGTTTCATCGTCTTGAGCATTCGACTTCGAACCTTGATTATCTTCATAATTCTCGTATATTTTTTGTTGGTAATAAATTCCTGGACTGCGTAGAATTTGATTAACAATAACACGAGCAGCACCATTTAAAATAAAATGACCACGTTTTGTCATTAACGGAATATTACCAATATATACCCATTTTAAAACTATCTGTTTATGCTTTTTATTAGTTATTTGTACTGGAACAAACAGCTTACTTGTATAACTTTTATTTTTTAAAATAGCTTCATGAGGTTTGTATTCAGGTCGTGTTAGAATATAATATTCTGGGTAAAAAAAGAACGAATAATCTTTTCTCCCATTTGTTATTGGATTTCTTTTTGCAAATTCTTCTATTAAACCTTTTTCTAAAAGTTCAAAAAAACTTTGTCTTTGAACTGTAACAAAATCTGAGAGAAAATATCGATTAATTGACATAATTTTTTTTTTTCTTTTATTTTTTCTTTTTTCAATCAATCTATTTGATACAAAAATATTTTTCGGAAAAAACCTTTACAAAATTTACAACGTTTTGTCGTTGACAAAACGTCGGATGAATAAAAATTCTTTTAATTTTTATTCATTCTTAGAAAATTTACTTAACAAAATTAACGAAGTTAATTTTGTATGTCAATTTTCTTTTGTTAATTTTGAAAGAAAATGGAAGAAAATTCTGAAAGAGAAGAAAATTCTTACAGAATTTTCTATTTTCTAAATTTATAAATTTTTTTT
>Ga0209917_1000650_pt1 | contig 14461 bp, 19 predicted proteins | sample SalPon2_C_H2O_MG_FD_185710 | JGI IMG/M metagenome (GOLD analysis project Ga0209917, IMG submission 185710) | Salt pond water microbial communities from South San Francisco under conditions of wetland restoration - Salt Pond MetaG R2_C_H2O_MG... | ecosystem: Environmental > Aquatic > Non-marine... | reverse complement strand
GCGATCTACGGCGGGAGTTGGTACGAGTTCGAACTGGCCGTCTACCCGTGAGACAATAAAGTACCTGTTTGAGTAATCACATATACTTAGTCGTTCTCGGTGTAACGTACGCTCATGTCCGATCACCTTTCCCGTGGGCTCTTCGGTCTCTCGGTCGTTGCCGGTATCTGCTGGACCGTTAAGCTACTGCGGCACCACGTCTGGAGAGGTATCGAGCTGTTTGGTGGCGTTGACAGTCTCGCAGTTGGGCTTGTACTGGTCGTAGCGATCGAGTATTCCGGAGCGGTTCTCGTAACCATTCTCGCTCTCTGTCTGTTCTGGGCGTTTCTTCGAGGCGATCGCCCGTTTTACCAGCTGGAACGGGGGAGCCAAACCGCCATCGTCGCCGGTGTAGCGTTCCTGATCCTGACGCCTTTCATTTCGAGTGCGTTCCACTTCGTCGTCCCGCAACCAGATTCTGGACCAGTAGCAGTCGTTTTGTACATCGCTCGCAACGTCTCCGCTGCTCTTCTTGTCGGAGGTGTTCTCATTCCACGACTCACCACTAGGTGAACAACTAGTCTCGGTCGGGTGTTCCAGCCAGCCGGTTCCGCCGGTCAACCGATCGACGGCATCGACACCGAAGGCGACTGTCGATCGTGAAGCCTCGTCAGTTCTCGGGGAACACCGTCTCCGGATCCCGATCCTCGAACGGGCCGACTCCTTCACCCGTCGTCGCATATCGATACAGCGCGGTCCGGACGATTGCAGATGCCGTCTGCGAGCCGACGATGGCAGTGACGATAATCACGCCACTACCGACGAGCGCCCCCATAGCGAGCATGCCATCGAGCACGAAGAACCCCACCGCACCCAGTGCGACGCCGGGCAAAGCAACGAGCAGGAAAACGAAACTCACGCCGAGCGTAGCGGAAACGCTTTCACCCCATGTATCTCGGAAGAGCGATCCACTTCGCCGGAGCTGGCGGCGCAGACTCCGTCGCTGATCGAGGACGATGACTGGCACGATGAAGAATGTCAGGAGCGCCCACGCGAGATTGAAGACAGCTCGCGTTAGGCTCCCGACGACGCCGAACTTCTCATCGAGGATGTACAAGACTGTCCCGAGGGTCGCAGCGACGACGGCCCACACAGCGATCTGGCGGCGGGCACGCCATGCTGCGGCGAGCCCATCCCGAACAGATGTCGAGTTACCATCGAACAGTTGGGCCGCGCAGTGTACCACGGCGGCGTTGAAAAACGTCGCTACGCTCGACGAGATCGCAATCGCACAAAACAACACCCCGTACTGGTAGAGATCGTTGGTGACAAGCGATTCGACGAGCCCTTGCTGGAAAACGATCGCTGCGAGAACAGCGAAGGCGCTCCCGACAGCGAGAAGGCTCAACACCGGCAAGAGTATCAGACTCGGTTCTCGGGTGAACACGCGCAGGCTGTCACGGGTAATGTCAAACCCGCGTCGATATTTCGAGGCCATACTGAATCACCAATTTAGGGCGGCGTTGCAACGACAAAGCCGATTTCGTCCGTGGAGACACCGATTGACAATGCGTTCTCTGGATCGGTGTCTTCCCACCGATACGTGTTCTCCAACCCGGTTTCCGTGCGAATCATCACGTCAAGTGGTTCATTGGACGCGAGGCCGGCGTATCCGTGATCGCCGTTCGCCGGGATGGATGCCGTGTCGTCGACGAGAACCTCGCTATCTTCAACAGTGCGAATGATCGTCGTGATGTCCAATTCGCGCTTTGTTTGATTGTTCACGATCAGATGCGGTGCGTTCTTTTGTGTCGTATGTGCCACGGCACCGCCGATTGCACCGAGTGCAACACATCCTGTGAGCAGGCCAATCGTCTTTCGTCGCGTGATGGAGGGCATATGTGCCAGAATTCAACAATAACACATATAAAAACTTGGAAGAGTCAAAATAGGCTTGAATGAGATCGAACAGAGGGGTTTCACAGCGCTTTGCACATAATCCAGATGGTATCGGTCACGCCTGTGCGAAGTCGCTCAACGACTCGCCAACGATGAAGCCGATCGCGTCATCGGCCTCTTCCATACCGAACGCGATGGCGAGCATCTCCTCGGACGTGTCATCAATCGAGATTGACTCTGATGCAGTGGATTCTCTCTGAACTTCGGAATCACCATCCAATTCGACACTGGCTTCGTAGGTGCCAGGCTCAGTCCACACGTCTTCGTAGGCCGTCACACCGTCTTCATCGTTGTTCTCGTCAGTATCGTCGTCATCCGATTCTGGTGGCAACTCGAACGATTCTGAGAGAACAGTCTCATCTCCCGGACCGGTGATGGTCACAGTACCGGTAAGGACATTCTCAGTTTCGTTGAAAAGATTGACATCGCCTAACGCGAGATCGGCAAGGCGGTCCACAATCGTCGTACAGCCAGCCGTGCTGCCGAGGAGTCCAACGCCACACGCGGCGAGGAATCGACGTCGTTTGGTGCTGTTCGAACCCGAAGCAAGTGTCTGATGGAGGGCCATATACAGTATCAAAGGGCAGGCGATGTCAATATCCCGAACGTTCAAAATTTGTTTTGAGAAACGGCTATCGTTTTGCATCAATCGCAGTGGTTTTAGTGCGTGTTTCAGGAAAACACCAGTATGGCTGCCCTCCAAGCCACACCGCCCTCGGTTAGTGCCGCGATAGTCGCATTTGTTGGACTTGCGCTCATCGGCGGCCTCATCGGGCTCGTCGGTACCGTCGTGGTTCGCCGGCTTCGAAATCCCGTCGGAAAGTACCGATTGCTGTATGGAGCCGTGCTCTTCCCGTACGCATTACTCTCCTACGGCGTGTTCGCCCTCACTGGATCCGGGACCGCGTTCCTCACGGCGCTCCCCGCTAGTCCCGAACCACTGGGCGCAGTGCTCTCGCAATTCGTCACGTTCCTCGCAGCCGGCTGTATCTGGCTCGTTTCGTATCTCCCGACGGTACGTGGTGTCCGCGAAGTACGTGATCTAGAACTTGCCACTAGCACCGCGATCAGCAAGATGGTACGGTACATCGTTGGACTTAGCGTCCTTCTCACGGTCATACTCACACCGTTGCAAGTGTTCTCGCTTGAGTCCTCACTACTTGCCCCAGCTTTCACACTCATCGTTCTCATACTTGGTTTGCTGTACGCGTCCCCATGGGTAATCCCGCTACTTCGTTCGACGACGACACCAACTGGAGAACGTGCCGACAGACTGGAACAACTCCGTTCGCGGGCCGGTCTCAGCGTTCGAGACGCCCGAATCCTCGATACTGAAAACGAAGAAACGGCGAGTACAATCGTTCGCGGGCCACCAAACTACCGACGCCTCTTTGTCACAAGTACATTTCTCGATGTATTCGACGATGAGACAGCCACTGCGCTGCTTGCAATCGAGGCAGGGAAACTTCGGACCCATGTTTTCGAGATCAGGCTTGGTACTGTCCTCGTTGCGAGTATCGCACTCATCGCGTCCGTCATCGGTATCGGACCACAGTGGTCGTTACTCGGACTCTCACTTGGAGTGGTTCTGATCGGGTTTTGGATTGCCCGTCGACGAATCTGCGCAGCTGACGAGTACGCTGCCGAACAGGTCGGGCGGACAATCGTCGCTGATGCGCTCATTGAATACGCCGACGTACACGCCTTGGAACCAACACGAAGGCGAGTCCCGAATCCGCTCTCTATCAAGGTGGCACTCGGGGATCGAATCGATCGGCTTCGCACAGCCAGCGGTCGATAGGCAAAAAAAACAGGGTGATAAGGATGCCTTCCAAGCGAGACCTAGTCAAAATAGATAGACCATATGATGGGCCAAACTGGTCCGAGTTTCAGTGGGACCGGATCTTAGCCTTCATTGCTGGAGTCGTTATGACTGTACTCTACCTCTTGGCGGATCCATTCCAGCATTCACCAGATTGGACTGCGGCGGCGCTCGGATCAGTCCCCGTTGGATTTCTCTTCTATAGTTTCAGCTCGCAGTCTTGGCAAACCTGTGCGAAAATCGCCGTCGGTACTGCAATCGGGCTGAGTCTTGGAACCTATTTTTGAGATCTTACCTACCGATCTCGAGATTGGCTTTCTTAGCGACCCATCCGCCGAAGAAACCGCCAAATACGCCGATTAGTGTCCCCAACATCCCCGTGGCAACAATAAATCCGAGACCGAGGAACGGGACAGCGACGCCGCACAGCAATACGAGAACCGCCATGAAACGGAGTACGCCTACCGCCTGTAGCTGGGTCTCTGGGAGGGACTCGGCGATTCCCGACAGCGCAGTTCCGACGATCATAAATAGTAACCATCGGGTTTCGCCAGCGTCGCCGACACTCCAGACATACACGAACATACACAAGAAGGTAAGCGATATGCCGAGCTGGAAAAGTCCGATTCGACGGCCTTGTGGCTCGTTGAACAGCACTTCGCTGATATAGGGGACCATGAGCGACGTATTTCTGCTTGAGATACAAAACAATGCCTCAGTGCGTCCCAGCAGAACGTCCCCTCCCGTGATACGCGATTCCTCTGTAAGAGGGATGAATACTACGAGATGCGCAACCCGACTTACCGGCTGTTTCGCAGCAGATAGTATCTGACCAATAGGATTTCAACAGAGCCACTTTGTTCCACTTTTCGGCTCTGTTGAAATCCTCAGCAAGTGATATATTTTGACCCAGTCGTGGTCAATACAGGGTATGCTCTTATCAAAAATAAACCCTCAGAACGAACATAACGACGAACGCGCTAACTGCACCCACTAATCCGACTTCAACTGAGCTGTCACCAAGGAAGACAAGTCCAATTAATGTGCCGATGGCGATGGCGAAACCAGATACGAGAGGACGACGAATGTTGGTCATTGTGCCACGTCTTCTGCCGACATTGAAAGTGGTTCCGAGTAATGAGAGTCTCCTATACGGTCCGGCTGTCAATACGCACTCTTCAGTGACCGGCTGTTTCTGGTGGGAACCTATCTGAAGAGGAGGCTCTGTTGAAATCCTCAACAGATGATATATTCTGACCCGGCTGCAGTCAATACAGAGGGACCGCGGATCGCTCAGTACAGAGGATTTACGTTGAAACGCTGCCGAATGCCTTGTTCAAGATTGGGGTGATAACTACGAATCCGATGAATATTACAGTAACGTAGGTGAGATATTCGACACCAATCGTGACTGGGTCAGCAATATCGCCAGTATAGATGTTGTAGAGCGTAAATATAGTCGCAGCAACTACGGCATTTGGGAGGTGAGCGGAGATCAACCTTCCGAATTCCATAAACGATACTGTTTAGCGAGTCTTCAAATTCGTATCGGTTAGGACGTGGTTGCCAGATACCGAAGACGATCAATACGCAGTACTTATCCACCGGCTGTTTCATCGTCACTGTCGTGGAATTGGACGACGAGTTGTTCGGTGGCGAGAGCGTATACTGTCATTTCTCGGCCTTTCTCGGAGTACCACGTCTCAATCGGCGTGATTAGTTCCGCTTCGCAAAGCCGGTCGAGGTGGTATGAGACGTTCTGTACCGATTGGTCGATGGACTTGGCAATCTCTGATGCCGTTCTGGGCTCTGATTTGAGTGTCCCCAGGATCTCCTGTGCGGACTCGGAGGAAAGGACCTGAAGCACGTCGGTTGGTTCATTTCGGTCAACGACGATATTCGTTTCTTTACGGGGAGCGTGGGAGACTGGGGGCTGGTGTGGAAAGGCGCTGGCCATTGGTTTGAACAGCTTGGGGACCGATTTGTTCGTCTTGTTCGGTACACTCCGAACAAACAAATCAAACAATTTAATGCTTACGGAATCCATAACCGAAGTGTGACTCAACAGATTACCCATCACATAGTGAGGACAACAGACATCTATGAGTGAAGACGATCGTGCCATTGCGCGCGAACGTATTATTGAGTCGATGGAGCAGTCGGCAGAAGTCTACGGTCTCAGTCGAAGCGCAGGCCGAATTTATGGCGTGTTATACTTCTCCGAAGAGCCACTCTCGATCCCGGAACTCGTCGATGAGACTGGCTACGCGAAATCGACGATCAGCAACGTCACTCGAACATTAACGCGAATTGGGATGATTCATCGTCGATCTTCGGAAGGTGGTGGACGACGTGTGCAGTATACGGCTGAGCGAGAAGTTTGGTTCATTCTGCAGGACGTGTTTCAACAGTACGTTCAACGGGAGATACAGACAACGCTTCGGACAATCCAACGCGCACAAGCACACCTCGCCGACGATAGCGAAAACGAGACCAGACAGATCGAAGAGCTTCGAAGGACCTACGAAGATTTACAAGAGATAGTCACGCTTGCGTCGGACTTCACCGCCGCAGAACTCCGGGACGCTCTCGAATCCTACGATCGCTAGTCACCAGTACACGGTGTACGTACAGGTATCGCCCCCGTCACGACGACACGTGTCTCCGGTTTCCTCAATGAAGACGAACGCGTCGACAGACGCATATTGCCTGGCAACACCACGGATGAGCCCACGGTCGAACGGACAGGGGTACGGGTTATAACACGTGAGTTCGCCGGCCCGATCCTCTGTCTGCTCAAACTCATAGTAGCCGATGTCGCCACCACGGTGGTTCTGTTGGTAGGCTGCATCGATCGACTGGAGTCCTTCGGGAACGCTATCGAAGTCGTTCGGCCACGTGGCAACGGCTGGGAGCTGTTCGCCAAGCCGGTCGAGAACGTGCGGCTGTAATTCCTCAGCAATTGTTTCGAAGGCATTCAACCACGTTTGTTGGGGGTACCACTCCTCGGGATCTGGGTCAGTGATCCCTTCTGCAGCAAGTGCTTGGAGCGCCCGCTCCTGATACGCTTCAGAGAAGCGTCCCATTGCCTTTTCGACGATCGTCAGGACCGTTTGACCGTTCACCTCTACGCCTTGGTCAAACGCTTCATAGGTGGCCATTGGGCATATTTCCACTTGAATAAGCAAAGTAACTTCGATATGTCAGTGACTCACGACAGAAGTCGTGGGCTTGTCAGTGGACTCTCCTTCTGCCGTCGAATCGACGGTGGCGGTGAATCCGCCATTCAGGTTCAGCGTCCCTGACTTCAGCGCACATTGACAGGGTGCGCCTCCATCCGAAGACTTCTGCTCCGAATGGAGTCGTTTGAGCAGTTTCCGAGCGATGTTCTTGCTCGCGTTGTAGTCCGCGTTCAGCTCGTACTCGCACTTGTGAACTGCCTCAGGGTTAAAATTCGATCTGAGTCTTCACCGTGTTTATTTTCTGTCGGCACCCAGACCACTCTATGACCCTCCAACTTGGGCAAGCGATCAGTGATGGAATCAGTCGAATACTCACACCTACCGGTGGAATACTGTTTGTCGGATTTCTCGCACTCCAGTTACTGACACAGGCGTCGATCAACACAGCGGTTACTAGCGTCTTTCCGGACGGGCCGGCAGGCGAGATCGAAGCAGCCCTCGGCATGACGCTCCCAGTTTCGGGCACCGTTGCCGGTGGCCTGTTCGTCGGAGCAGTTGTCCTCAGTTCCGCGTATTTCGCCGTTCTTTCACGAGCACTCACCCGGCCGACAGTAGAATTATCGAGCTTTCCGAGTGACCTCTACACACGACGAATGGGACGAGCCACGCTTTCACTGTTCGTCGGCGGGCTCATTGTTGGCCCCGCCATTATAATCGGGTTTGTAATGTTGTTTATTCCTGGAGTATTCCTCGCAGTCAGTTTCCTGTTTTTCACGTTCGCAGTCGGCGTTGAGGATCGAGGAATCATCGACGGACTCAAGCGGAGTTGGGGACTTTCGCGTGGGAATCGATTGAAGCTCTCCGTCCTCGTAATCCTCGCGGGCGTCATTGGGTTCATCAGTGGTATCATGGGAACACTCTTCGACATTACCAACGCAGCAATCGTCGGGGAAGTCATCGTAAATACGATCAACAGTATCCTCTTCGTTCTGTTGTACGGAATTATCGCTGCGGCCTATCTCCAACTGCAAGGAGACAACTCAGAACGAGTCAATACGAGTGGTGTTTCTGAATCACTCGATAGCATTGGGGCTGACTAGAATCTGACAACCGATGGCGAAGACACATCTAGTGAGCTCTCCGAAGGTGAACCGCCTCGGGGTCAGGCCCCGAGGCACTCGGCCTGTTCCGCCTATAGAAAACATAAACGAATAAGATTGCACTCCGAATCAAACCAGACGGCTCTGTTGAAATCCTAAGCAGGTGATATGTTCTGGGAGCCGTGCTGAATACAGCGCGCAGATTACTCACCGTATCACTTCCACTGGAATGTGAATAATTAACACGCTATGTGCAAAACAACAGGTAGAGAGTTGTTTGTCGCTGAGTAGTCGCTCAAGACTGAAGGTGAATAAATATGGGATCAAACCACAGCCCTCAATCAGAATTATCTGACACTCAGCGGGCACTCCTCCAGAGCGCTGTGCAGAACTGTTATTTCAAAGTACCACGAGGAATTTCGACAACTGAATTGGCCGAAGCAAACGGACTGTCAAGCCGAGAAGCGAACGAGGAGATGCGCCGCGCTCTTGATATCGTCTTGCGTAACGCTGGCTTCGATGAATAATCTGTGTTGCTGTAGATCCTCTGTATCTCGCACGCCGATCCTATCAGATCCTAAGAATTTCAACAGAGCCAACCAGACAGATGCCCTCCATCTTTGACAGTCCAGCCATCCGCTATGGTATCAGTTTCGTTAATGCCGCAGTCGTCGCCCTCATCGCATTCGCCTTCCTTGACGGCACAATCCGTTGGGTCGCACTCGGAATTGCAGCCCTTGAGGTGATTGTCACCCCGCAAATACTGAAACACGCAGAGTAGCACCCCCTCGGATCATAGGTTTTTCGATGACGGCCAACCAAACTGCTAGCAGATGCGTTTGTCCCTCCATACCAATGGTCGGTTCTGTCCTCACCAATACAACTCTTCGCGGCCGAGATGGATTCGCGACATGCAGGTCACAATCGCATGACTGAGCGTCGCTTAACCCGCGGGTTCATCGCATTGGTCGTACTTGCGAGCGCAGTAATCAGCGGTGCCTCAGTGGTCGCTGCCAATGGACCTGCAGTCAACGTGTCGTCTGTGACCGTTTCCCCGACAGAACCAACAGTCGGAGAGACTGTTACGGTCGAGGTGACGATCTCGAATCAAGAGGGGAGTAATTCGGTCGTCGACGTGTCAAGTATTATGCTACGAACGACCGACGAACACTACGAGCGCGTTGAAGACGTCGGTGCTATCGCCCCTGGCGGAAGCCTGACAATTCCCATTACTACCACATTCGAAACAGCAGGTCAAAAAGACCTGTTGGCGCATGTGTCTGCAGCGTCACAATCAAGTGGAAGTGAGTCATCTAATCTGCGGGCGTACTACCGGCCGATTACGATCGACGTGGAAGAACCTGAGATAGATGCCGGTATCGCAGCTACCACAAACAGTTCCGGGGAGACTACAGCAACACTCACCAATTACGGGAATATTGAGCTAACTGACGTTGAGATTAGCACCTCAATCGAAGGTAATCAACGCGACCAGCGGGATGCGTTCGACATCACACCCAACGAGAGTGAATCCGTTACATTTGACACAGACAATTATAACTCGAATGCTGTCACACTCACTGGAGAGTATACTGCACGTGGTGAGCGCCATGAGGTTACTCGTACGATAGACCTCGATCAGCAGGTGCAAGGCGAAATTCGGTTAACCAGCGTTGAAGTCACAGAGCAAGGATCAATCATCTCGATCGACGGTGAAGCCGCAAACACCGGTGGAACCGATGTCGAATCAGTCCTAGTCAGAGTCCCCGACAACGACACTGTGTCACCAGCGGCCGGATCTGGAGAGTTTTTTGTCGGCTCCGTTGATGCCAGTGAATTCGCAACGTTTGAACTCAGTTCGTCAGTCGCAAATGGCACCAACACGCTCCCAATCGAGCTCACATACATTGTCGACGATGAGCGTGTTACGACAACTCAGTCAATCGAGATCTCGTCGGCTGATTCCGTTTCGACCGGATCGAATCAAGACCGGGCAGCTGCAACGTCGACTGACAACGGTAGTTCAGGATCGTCAGGGCTCCCAATTGTTCCACTCATTATTGGGTTGCTTGTGGTACTCGGCGGGAGTGGCGTGCTCTATCGGCTCTGGAACCGCGAATGAGCGTTATTCAACTAAAGGACGTGACGAAGCGCTATGACACTGAGGCTGAAATAATAGAGGCGCTGAAAGCCGTCGACTTCCGTGCCGATCGCGGAGAGATGGTCGTAGTAACAGGCCCGTCAGGAAGCGGGAAGAGCACGATGCTCAACATGATCGGGTTACTCGATAGCCCGACAGAGGGAACAATCCACCTCGACGGACGAAATGTAACTAATTTCAGCGAAGACGAGCGGACCGAAGAGCGCCGCTCACAGTTGGGGTTCGTCTTTCAGGATTTCCATCTCCTCCCGATGCTCACCGCAGCAGAAAACGTCGAACTACCCTCAATGTGGGACACAGATGTTGATCGTCGAGATCGTGCTGTCGATCTATTGCGGCGGGTTGGCCTTGGCGATCGGCTTTCTCATACTCCCGACGAACTCTCTGGCGGTCAACAGCAGCGAGTTGCGATCGCGCGGTCACTCATTAACGAACCGGATATCCTTCTCGCTGACGAGCCGACCGGTAATCTCGACCAAGAGACGGGCGAAACAGTACTTGATGAGATTACTCGTCTCAAAAACGAAGAGAATATCGCTGTCGTCGCAATCACTCACGATGAGCAGCTGGTGGGATATGCAGATCGCGTCGTGCGGCTCGTCGACGGGGTGGTCCAGTAATGGCCGTGGCATCGTACCTTCGTCGGTTCCCAAGCGTCCTCATGGCATGGCGGAATCTTGGACGCAATCGAGCGCGAACAGCCCTTGCGATGCTCGGGATCGTCATCGGCGTGATGGCGATCGTGTCGCTTGGGATGACTGGCGTCGCACTTGAACAACAGGCTACAGCTAACCTTGGAAACCTCGCGAACGAAGTGAGTGTCTCACCCGGAGAGGATATCGAGACCGATGGAATCACCGACGATCAAGTGGAAACGATACGAGACATTGCACCCGCTACAACGGTTATCCCACAGAAATCAAATGCTACCGAACTCACAGCACGAAACGGTGCAGAAGCGAACGTCCAAGTAACGGGAGTAACGAATCCAGCACCACTATACGATATTGCAACTGGTGATGAACCCACACGCCTCCAAACAGGGGCCCTAATTACAGAATCAACTGCGGAGCAGTTAGGATTACAACTCGGAGATCCAGTCGAATACGGAGGGCAAATATACCGTATTCGTGGCTTCATCGCCGCGGAAAGTGGGTTTGGACCAAGTGGTGGAGGTGAGCTTGTCCTCCCGGAATCTGCACTCAACGAGCAGGAATACTACAATTCCGTCACGGTCATCACCGAAGATGGAGAGACTAGCACTGCGACTGCAAACGCCATTGAGGCCGAGTTCAACGATGCCGACGAAGAGATTTTGACGGCGACGAGCTTCGCAAGCGTTCAAGAAGATATCTCCTCGTTCACCAACACACTGGAACTCGCGCTTCTCGGAATTGGCTCAATATCGTTGTTCGTCGCGAGCGTTGCCATTCTGAACGTCATGTTAATGAGTACAATTGAACGCCGTGGTGAGATTGGCGTGTTACGTGCTGTCGGCGTACGCCGCGGCGAGGTACTCCGGATGATACTCACCGAAGCTGCCTTTCTCGGTGGGGTTGGTGGTCTCATCGGCAGCGCAGGATCGCTGGTTGTCGGGCTTGCACTATTTCATGTTCTTACGGGGGAGGCAACACTCGCATTGGAGTGGTCTAGCTCACGATATCTCCTCTATGGGATGTTGTTTGCTCTCGTTGCAAGCATTCTGAGCGGTATCTATCCCGCATGGACTGCGGCTAATGAGTCACCGGTTGATGCACTCCGTGGATGAGGAGTTGCCTAGACTCACCGTGTTTTTCATATCTCTCTACAGGGGGAGCAGGCCGCGTGCCTCAAGCCTTGATCCTGAGGCGGTTCACTTTGGTTGTGCATGCCTGCCGCCACAGCAACCACGTCGGACAGAGGAGGAACGGCAACAGAACGAGGCTCTGCACGAAATCCCCCATAGTCCGGGCGTCGGGTGGGGACCACGCTTGCGTCACGAAGGTGATCGACGGAGGCTGCCCACTGCGGCTCGTCGAGCCACGTGTCGTACGCGACTAGTCGACCCGTACCCCTGGCACTCAATCGGTGCGTAGGTGAGGACTCGCACGGCGTCGGCTCAGGCGGCCGGGAGCGCCCACTGCCACGCCGACCTGAGGGCGATGACGCCGAGCGGGCCGCCAAACCCGGCGACGATCGCCGCGATGGTGGGGGCGGAGTAGGCGAGGCCAGCCACGGCGGCGACACCACAGACTCCGACCGCAGCTGCCGCCCCGGCTACACGTCGGTTGAGTGGTCCGAACGCCGTCGTCTCCACGGAGAGATCGAACGCCTCGACGGCCTGGTCGTACTCCCGGAGGTGCGCGACGCCGAGTTCGTACTCCCCCGCAACCGGGGTGAGCGAAAACGTCCGGGTGTCGCAAACGCGGTCGACGAACTCTCCCTTGCGTAACTCGGCGTCCCGGATGTCGTCGACGGGGGTCGCCCACTGGATAGTATCGGTGAGATCGTCGTACGCGACCACCGCGTCGTCCCGGCGCTGGTACGTCAGCGTGCCGTGAGTGAGAGCGTACTCAACGGCTTTCAGCCCGCCGAGACCGGCCGGCAGGAGACCGAAACAGACCACGGTGGCGGCGACCACTCCTGCCGACCCGGCAGTGAGCCCGACCCACGCGAAGAGATATGCCGGGCCGCCGCTGACCGCGGACATCGCGCCCCGCCAGAGTGCGGCGGCGCGGACGGCGCGCCGGTCCGGACGGAGCTCGGCTGTCGGCGCCACGTCTGGCGCCGCCACGGGCGGGAGCATTCCCACCCCCTCGTCGGGGTCGAACGCCGCCCCGCCGCGGTAGCCTCGCCACTCCGCGAACAACTTTACCGCGACGAACGCGACCAGCGCGCCGGTCGGGCCGCCGACGATCGCAAACATAAGCACCACCACGGCCACCCCAGCCTCGGTCGTCGCGCTTGCGACCACGTCTCGGGGGGTGCACGTCTCGTGGCGTCGGTTCCGGAAGTACTCGCGCTCAACGACGCCGACGTGGGAGATGACTAGGAAGCCGACGCTCGCCGCCACGCTCGGGTCGGCAAGCGTCGCCGACACGTCGACGAACCGTCCCAACACGAAAAGGAACAGCCCGACGAGTCCCACAGCAGCTCCAAACGCCTGCAAGACAAACGGGACGTTCCGGGGATAGATGGGTGGGAGCGGGTCGATGACGGTGACGCTCCCGCGCCGGCGGTTGAGGTCGCTCGGACCAATGGAAATCGCGTCGCGCTCGTCGGACTTGAACGGGCCGTCCTCCCTAGGGCGCTCCAGCTCGTCGTAGTTCGGCGGGCAGCGCGCGAACAGCGCCTTCAGCCCAGCAAACGGGACGGCGACGACCAGTTCGAGCGCGTAGACGACCGCGAACGTCTGGGCGCTCCACCCAAAGAAGAACACGCCGACTAGTGGGGTGACGTTCGCTGCGACTGTCACCAGAAATATAGCAGACGAATCGTTCGACGGTGACGCCATCGATTCACCGAATGATAACAGAGAATAAAAGTTGTTGGTGCGGGATCTGTACTGAGCGAACCAAAGTCAAACCAGCCGCTTTCTGAGGAATTTTCGGCTCTGTTGAAATCCTCAGCAAGTGATATTTTCTGACCCGGTTGCGGTCAGTACAGGGTAATTACGTATCGATATATCGTTGAGATCGTTCTGTTGATAGTGTTTCTGTATAAGTTGAACAACAAATCAAATTCGATATCTGACAGAAACACACAAAATATATGTCATATTATTCTGAAAATTGCTATATGGTCCCTCTATCAGCTATTCGATTAGGTATTCCAATCGCTATTTTTCTTATCGCAGGAGTGCTCGTGTTCCTTCGGTCTGATCTGACACGCTACCACATACCCGTCATCATGCTCGCTCTGTTTGCGCTCACTAGTGGGCTAATGATCCCTGTCGGGGCTGGGATGATACAGTCAAATGCCGAGAAGCATGATTACCGAGTTGAATCTCAGGTAGAGGAGTGCGATACGACTGCTGATAACCGAGTAACTGAATTTAGTGAACTGTCGCCAGATGCTCAAGACGTGTTTCTCTCAACACTCCAGTCAGATGGGGGATACACTACGACCATGCATCCGGAGGAATACGAGATCTCGACTGATACAACGGAAGAGAATTATATCGTGTATGAATCAGACTGCTATTCATTAGTTGGGTTTCAAAGAGGGACTTGGGGCCACGGGTTACTACGTATGGGACTGTATGTGGTTGGTCTCCCTG
>Ga0209917_1000648_pt1 | contig 14478 bp, 11 predicted proteins | sample SalPon2_C_H2O_MG_FD_185710 | JGI IMG/M metagenome (GOLD analysis project Ga0209917, IMG submission 185710) | Salt pond water microbial communities from South San Francisco under conditions of wetland restoration - Salt Pond MetaG R2_C_H2O_MG... | ecosystem: Environmental > Aquatic > Non-marine... | reverse complement strand
GACAACGGGTGGCTCTCTCGGTGGCGGCGCGAGGAGACACGGACAGTCTGGCGCGGTGTGCCACAGCTGTTCGATCGATGATTTGTCGGCCTCAGCGATCGCATCCGGGGTGACGACGATGCAGTCTGGGAGATCCACCGATAGCCGATCGAGCCCCGCGGTGATGCTCTCGATAGTCGCCACATCGAACTCGTCGTGGGCGGCCAATGGCGGATTCGATCCGGCCGTCGAACCGGCGATATAGAGGACGCGGATCGATGCACTCATTATCGTTGCTGTGAATGGTACACACAAAATAGCACCGATTATTATTTGTATGTGGTACAGGTGTAGTAATTATCTAATACTTAACCGGCAAATCGGCTAGAGAACGCCCATTTGGCCGAGTCGTTCTGGAAGGTAGGTTTCGGTGACGAAGTCAAGCCCGTTGGCCGCCAGCGACTGCTGTTCGGCCTTCTTGCCGATGTCAAGTTGGAGTTCGATCTGTTCTTCCCAGTAGTCGGTCTGGAATCGCGGATCGGTGAGTTCGGATTCGAGGGCGTTGATATCTGAGTCAGCCAGCGGATCGGTTGGGAGGTCGTACTCGACGATGTCGCTCGGTTGGATGCCGACGTAGCGTGCCTCCGGCGTGGCGAGATGTTCGGAGAGATGGGCGGATTTGATCGAGCCGTAGGCGACCGAGCCGTAGATCCGATACGACCACGGATCGCCGTCACAGAAGACCACAACGGGTAGATCGAGTTCATCGTGCAGCCGTTTGGTGATCCGGCGGGTCGCTCTGGCGGGCTGGCCTTTGAGATGGACGACGAGACAGTTGTACTGCTCGTCGAATCCGTTTTCGATGAGTCGATCCCGCATCCCGCCGGTCTCAACACAGAGGACGAAGTCGATGTCGGCATCGAGAAACTCGATCGTGTCGGGGTTGTTCGGGATCTGATAGCCGCCCTCGCCAACGTCTTTCTGGCAGTGGATCTCGCGTTCGCCGCGGCGGGTCTGTTCGCGCAACAGGAGCGGGCCCATCAAGGTCGCTCCCGACTCCTCGGGGCGCATGTGGAAGTCCTCGCGGGTCACCTCAGAGACGATCTCAAGATCCTCGATCATCTGGTTGGACTCGTCTTGATCGGAGAAATGGGCTTCCTCGTTGTCCCACGACTCCGAGAGGTAGTAGAGTTCACGCAGCGTCGAGGAACGACCTTGGTCGAGTTGGTCGGCGAGGAATTCGATAGTATAGACGGCTTTCAGTAGCTTGCGGGCCCCCCGAACCGAGTTCGCACTGCGGGTCGAGGTGCGATCGCCGTAGACCCAAACGCCGGAGTCGGGATCGTACTCGATGTTGCTTTTCGTTCGGGTTGGCAGCGTCATCTGCGGGATGTCGCCGCCGGCAAACTGGTCGTAAAACTCCGCGGCAAGGTCGATGAGCTGTTCGCGGGCGCGTTCTTCGTTGAGGTTCGTGCTCATGGTTGTGATCTTACTTCAGGCGTTCAGCGTCAGCTTCTCGGTTTCGACACCGTCGACGGTGATATCGAACTCGGCGTCGTCGCCGACGGTGTAGGTGAGTGTCGTCTCCTCGCCGGCCGACAGCGACGGCGACCACTGGATGAACCACTCGCCGTCGAGATCGACGACGCTGGCTCCGTCGCCGTCGACATCGGTCGGCTCGACCGAGACGATCTCCGTGATTTCGGGCGTTTCGGCGCGATCAGAGTAGTTCTCGACGTGGAGGGTTACGCTTCCATCGTCGATCTCGCGGTCGATACAGAGGTTGTTCATGATCCGGCCCATCGCGGCGTCGATGTTCGGTCGCTCTTGGCCGGTCACCTCGGCGACCTTGTCGGCCATCTCCGGGAGAATCTGACTGAGGACGCTTTGCTTCTGTTGGCGTTTCTCAAGGGAGCGTCGCTTGTTGAGATAGGATTTGAGCTCGCGAGCGGCCTCACGGATCGCTAACTCGATCTCATCTTCGATCTCGGGGATATTGGCGATCGCGTCCTTCGATTCACTGGTGAACGGGACGTTCGTTGAGGCGACGTGAATCATCAAGACGCATGGCCCATTCGGCAGGCCACTCCCGCCGGGCTGATCGAGCCCGTAGTTCCGCCAGCCGATCTGTTTGACCACATCTGTCGAGCTACAGGCACCCTGCTGATAAACCAGCGGGACGCGGTTGGCAAACCGCAGGAGGTCGATTTTGCCTTCCGCGGGGAGGTCGCCGCCGTAGGCGATGCCGGCTTCGACGATGAAGGGATCGCCGCCGTGTACCTCGGCGTCTCGCGTTGCCGCGGCGAAGAAATCGGCGTCGTACTCCTTGCGAAGCCCGGCATCGACGAGGTCGGCGGTGATCGGCGAGAGGCAGTCGGTCGGCGGCGCGAGGATGTCGGTCGCCCGCATCGCCTCTAACAGTTCGCTGGCGGTATCACGGTCGCCCTCGATCTCACTGATCTTCGGTACCTCGTCGGGAACCGTTTGGGCGGCCGACCACAGCGCGTCGGTGATCTTCTCGCGGGCGGTGTCGCCCAGCGTCACGTCGTCGTATTCGACGGTCGCGTCCGCGGCTGCCGCAACCATCGTTGACAGGTCATCGTGGGTTACCCGGAACCGCCTATCACCGTCGTCGCCGAGTCCATCGGCGCGGCGGGCAAGTCGCTCAGAGAGAGCTTGGACGGTTTCGTCGTCCTTTCGGCTGCTCGTGGCGTTGTCGACGAGGCTGTACAGCCCGGGTGTGAGGTGATCGCGGCCAGGATCCTCGCCGTTTGTCGCATCCTCGCCATCGAAGGCGGTGAGTTCACCCCACGCGGCGTCGACGGCGTTTTCTCTCACCGTCGCCCCGAAGGTGCGGCCGGTGTCGGCTTCGACATCGTCGGCGATCTCGTCGACGATATCAACCACCTCGGAGTAGGCGGTGCGGTCTCGTCCGATCAACGCGGCTTCGATCTCGGTGGCAAACGTCTCGGTTGCCTCAGCACCCTTATTCGAGACGGCTGTGGTGACCGCGTCTGCGATGTCGATCCCGGTTGCGGGCGTCGGCCACGCGAGTTCGCGGCCGAAATGGCGGTCGCGGAAACTATTGAGCACCTTGTCAGCGGTCTTCTTGCCCACGCGGGTGAACTCCTCCTGTAAGAACCCAGAGACTGAGTAGGATTCGGTTGCGGCGACCATCTTGATCAGCGTCCCGAGTTCGACGCCGTGGGGGTGGGGGCGAATCTCGCTCGTTTCGGCCGGGAGTTGGTCGGTGCCGCGTTCGAATTTGAGTGGCTCGTCGAGGCCGGGCTCCCGCAGTTCGATCCGGGCGTGAGGGTTGACAACGGCGGTATTTTTGATATACTGGTGGAGTTGCTGACGGGCTCGCATGTTGGCCTCCATCTCCAACTCGATGCGGGTGCCGTGGGTTCGATCCCACGTCGTTGCCTCGGAGTCCCGTATCTCGGGCTCGTTGGTGTCGGTGTCGATGATGAGTTCGAAGTATTCTGCTTGGTCGGCCTCCTGGGTGCGGCTGGTAATTTTGGCGGGTTTGCCGCTGGTCAACTGAGAGTAGAGGACGGCCGCGGAGATCCCGATCCCCTGCTGACCGCGGTTTTGCTCACGGGCGTGGAACCGCGAGCCATACAGCAGTTTGCCGAAGATCTTCGGGACTTGGGCTTTCGTGATTCCGGGGCCGTTGTCCTCGACGACCACGCGGTAGTAGTCGCCGACCTCGGTGATCTCGACGTAGATGTCGGGTTTGATCCCGGCTTCCTCGGTGGCATCGAGGGCGTTGTCAACGGCCTCCTTGACCGCGGTAACCAGTCCGCGGGCACCGGAGTCGAAGCCGAGCATGTGCTTGTTCTTCTCGAAGAACTCGGCGATGGAAATCTCGCGTTGGCCTTTCGCCAACTCCTCGGCGATCCCCTCGTCGGCACCGAGTTCCGCCTGAAATGAGGTCATGCTATGAGGGCTTTTTTCCGGGGAGAGTATTAACCTCTATCCCTTCACGGTCTCGTGGCCGGCGGAGATTGGTCGCTGTTCGCGCCCGCGCGTGCGGGAGCTTTATCCCCCGTGGTCTACTAACTGTGAGTAGTTCTATGGCAGACGAAAGCGACTACGGAGCCGGACAGATCCAAGTCCTGGAGGGCTTGCAGGCTGTCCGCAAACGGCCGGCGATGTATATCGGCTCGACCGACGGCCGCGGGCTCCATCATCTTGTTTATGAGGTCGTCGACAACTCGATCGACGAGGCGTTGGCGGGCTACTGTGACCACATCGAGGTGACCATCCACGACGACGGCTCCGTCTCGGTCGCCGACGACGGCCGCGGGATCCCGGTCGACACCCACGAGGAGTACGATCGGCCAGCCGTCGAGGTCATCATGACCGTGCTTCACGCCGGCGGGAAGTTCGACAACAAATCCTACCAGGTCTCCGGTGGGTTACACGGCGTCGGCGTCAGCGTTGTCAACGCCCTCGCCAAATCGCTCGCAGTCGAGGTACGCCGCGATGGGTATCTCTGGACACACAGCTTCGACCACGGCGAGCCGGAACCTGACGCCTTCCAGCAGGTTCGGTCGCTGAACCCCGACGAAGAGACCGGCACCCAGATCCGCTTTTGGCCCGACGACGATATCTTCGAGACGACCGAGTTCACCTATTCGACGCTGGCCAACCGCCTCCGCGAGCTCGCGTTCCTCAACTCTGGCGTCAAGATCACACTCACGGACGAGCGCACCGATGCGGAAGACGTGTTTCTGTATGATGGCGGGATCAAGGAGTTCGTCCACTATCTCAACGAGACGAAAACCCCGCTTCACGAGGAGGTTATCTACTTTGACGACGAGGCAGACAACATTGCTGTCGAGATCGCTATTCAGGCCACCGACGAGCTGCAGGGCTCGATTCATGCCTTCGCCAACAACATCAACACCCGCGAAGGTGGCACCCACCTTACCGGCTTCAAAACCGCGCTCACCCGGGTTATCAACGACTACGCGAACGACCACAATCTGACGACCGATCTCGACGAGAACCTCAAAGGCGAGGATGTGCGGGAGGGCCTGACCGCGGTCGTCTCTGTCAAACACCCTGACCCGCAGTTCGAGGGCCAAACAAAGACCAAACTCGGCAACAGTGAGGTACGCGGGATCGTCGAAAGTGCAACTCACGAGCACCTTCGAACATATCTCGAAGAAAATCCCGACACCGGCGAAGCCGTCGTGGCGAAGGCCGCCGAGGCCGCACGAGCGCGAAAGGCGGCCAAACAAGCCGAGGAGCTGACGCGGCGAAAATCGGCACTGGAGTCGACCGCCCTCCCCGGCAAACTCGCCGACTGCCAGACTCGCGAACCAAGCGAAAGCGAGCTATTTGTCGTTGAGGGTGACTCCGCCGGCGGCTCAGCCAAACAGGGCCGTGACCGCCACAATCAGGCGATCCTCCCGATCAAAGGCAAGATCCTCAACGTCGAGAAACACCGCCTCGATCGCATCCTCGAAAACAACGAGATCCGCGCGCTGATCACTGCCATCGGCGCGGGCGTCGGCGAGGAGTTCGATATCGAGGAGACGCGGTATCACAAGATCATCCTGATGACCGACGCCGACGTTGATGGAGCCCACATCAGAACGCTGCTGTTGACCCTTTTATACCGCCATATGCGGCCGCTGATCGAGGCTGGCTACGTGTACGCCGCGCAACCGCCGCTGTATCGGGTTCGATACCGTGGCAACACCTACGACGCGATGACCGAAGCCGACCGCGACCGGATCGTCGAAGAGAAATGCAACGGGAATCCCACACAGGTTCAACGGTTCAAAGGCCTTGGAGAGATGAACCCTGACCAACTGTGGGAGACAACGATGGATCCCGAAAACCGCATTCTGAAGCGGATCACCATCGAGGACGCGGCGGCGGCCGACCGGATGTTTTCGGTGCTGATGGGCGATGCTGTCGAGCCGCGGAAACAGTTTATCAAAGAGCACGCAACCGACGCCGAATGGGTTGATATCTAATGAGTACTGATCTGCCTGACAATCAGGATGCCGACGCCGCCAGAATCGAGACCGCCCGGATCGAAGATGAGATGGAGCAATCCTACATCGATTACGCGATGTCGGTCATCGCCGGGCGCGCACTGCCGGACGTTCGTGACGGCCTCAAACCCGTCCACCGCCGCATCCTGTACGCAATGCACGAGGCCGGCGTCTCCGCTGGCTCGGCCCACCGCAAGAGTTCCTCCATCGTCGGCGAGACGATGGGTGATTTCCACCCCCACGGCGACAGCGCGATCTACGATACCCTCGCCCGGATGGCCCAGGATTTCTCGATGCGGTATCCGCTGGTCGACGGCCAAGGTAACTTCGGCTCTGTCGACGGCGACCCGCCGGCGGCGATGCGCTATACGGAAGCCCGCATGGCCCCCATCGCCGAGGAGTTGCTGGCCGACATCGACAAGGACACCGTCGATTTCAGCGCGAACTATGACGACCGCCTGCAGGAACCCGACGTACTCCCGTCGGCGTTCCCGAACTTGCTGGTCAACGGTTCGTCGGGAATCGCCGTCGGCATGTCGACGAACATCCCGCCGCACAACCTCGGTGAAGTGATCGACGCGACTGTTCATCTGATCAACAACCCCGAGGCGACCGTCGAGGATCTGATGGAGCACGTCAAGGGGCCAGATTTCCCGACGGGGGCCAACATTGTCGGCCGCAGCGGTGTCCACAGTGCGTACAAGACCGGCCGGGGCCGTGTTCGGGTACGCGCCGAGTTCGAGGTCGACGAGGATGAGGGTCGGATCGTCATCACCGAACTCCCCTTCCAAGAAAACAAAGCCCGCCTCGTCGAGCGCATTGCAGATGACGTCAACGAGGGCAAACTAGAGGGGATTCGAGACCTCCGCGACGAATCCGACCGCGACGGGATTCGCGTTGTCATCGATCTCAAACGCGACGCGATGGTCGATGTGGTCAAGAATCAACTGCTGGAGAGCCACCTCGAATCAACCTTCGGCGTCATCAACCTCGCTTTAGTCGATGGCGCGCCACAGGTACTCGATCTGCGGGAGACGATTCAGCACTACCTTGATCACCGTCGTGAGGTCGTCCGCCGACGCTCCCAGTACGAACTCGACGAGGCCGAGGATCGCGCCCACATTCTTGAGGGCCGGCTGACCGCGCTCAACAACGTCGATGCTGTTGTCGAGACGATCCAAGATGCCGACGACCGCGATGCCGCGAAGGCCGCCCTGCGGGAGCAGTTTGAGTTCTCCGAGGATCAGGTCGCCCACATCGTCTCGATGCAGCTCGGCTCGCTGACATCGATGGAGGCCCAAGCGATCAAAGACGAATATGAGGAGGTGCAGGCCCGCATCGAGCGGCTCGAAGAGATCCTCACCAACGAGAGCGAACTCCTCGGCGTCATCGAGGCGGAACTGCTCGAAATCAAAGACGAATACGACGACGAGCGCCGCACCTCCTTTATCGAGGATACCGACACCGTCGCCCACGAGGATCTCATCCCCGAGGAGGATATCGTCGTCGCCATGTCCGAAGACGACTACATCAAGCGGATGCCGCTGTCGACGTTCTCCGCACAAAACCGCGGCGGCAAGGGGATCATCGGCACCGATCTCAAGGAGGGCGATGCGGTCTCCTCGGTGTTTGTCGCCAACACCCACGACTATCTGCTCTGTTTCACCAACTATGGGCAGATCTACAAGCTTCGTGGGTTCCAGATCCCCGAAATGAGCCGTACCGCCCGCGGGAAGTCCGCTGTCAACATCCTTGACCTCGATGACGGCGAGGAGTTGACCGCGGTCGTCAACACCGCCGATATCGACATCGAGGAGGGCGACGCCGAACGATATCTGACGATGGTGACCCGCGACGGCTACACCAAACGCACCGGCGTCGACGAGTTCCAGAACATCCACACCTCGGGGATCCGCGCGATCCGCCTGGAGGACAGCGACGAACTCGTCGATGTCGAGGTCACCGACGGCGACCGGACGCTTGTGGTGACGACGACCGGCGGCATGTCGATCCGCTTCGATGAGGACGATGTCCGCGCGATGGGCCGGAGTGCCCGCGGCGTTCGTGGGATCGACTTACAGGACGACGATACCGTCGCCGGCGTCGCTGCCGTCGACGCCGACCGCCACAGTTGGGTGCTGACAGTCACCGAAAACGGCTACGGCAAGCGATCAGATATCGAGGAGTACCGCGTCCAATCCCGCAACGGGAAGGGCCTGATCGACATCAAAACGGAGGGTCGCAACGGCCCAGTGTGTGCGATGGAGACTGTCGGCCCCGGCGACCACCTAGTCGTGATGAGCAAATCGGGCCAGATCATGCGCACGCCCGTCGAGGACATCTCAACGGTCGGCCGCAACACGATGGGCGTGATCGTGATGGATCTCGTCGAAGCTGACCGCGTTGCCTGCCTCGATGTGATCCCCCGTGAGATGGTCACCGACGAATCGGAGGTCGACGTGGATCTCGCGACCGATCCCCAGGCCGCACCGAGCGACGACTAACACGTGATTGATCGCCAGTGAAATCGTTTCCACCGACGCCGCCGGTTGCAGACGCTTCTGATGAGTTGCTGTCAGGGCATCTCTGGCTGCTGGAACTGATCGATGGCCGACCCCTACGGTTTCAGCTACAGGACTCAGGGCTGCTCCGCGTTGGTGACAGAGAGATGGTCTATGACGACCCAGAGACGATTCCACTGCCGTTCCGCCAGGCGGTGGCACACATTCGTGACTCTCTTGACCGCGAGGCACTCAGAGCCGCCGTCGACGATGTTGAGGCGGTCACCTTCTTTGGTGTGGCAACCACCCGCGAGTCGGTTCCCTACGATCTTGAGTCGATGCCGCCGTTTCTCGGCACCGACGTGTGGGCGGCCGACAGCGAGACGTGTCACTCGCCGGACGCGGCCGATGGTATCTTCCGTCGACTCGGGCTTGCGCCGGTCAATACCTTCCAACGAGAGGTCAATGCTCGGGATTTTACCCCGGATGCATACGAGATACCGACATCGGCGTGGTATGATGGCCCGGCCGCGGGTGTTGTGATCCGGAACAAACAGGGCCAGCGCGGCCAGCTATCGAACCCAGCCGTGGCCGCCTCACCAATGACAGACGACTCGACACACACGGAACCTGACCACTCGATCGACGAGCTGGTCGATACCTACGCAACACCGGCCCACATCGAGTCTATCGCTGCGTCGGTGCGGTCGGATGGGGGATCTGTCGCTGTCGATACCGTCACCGATCGGCTCTGTAAGAGTGTCGGCCGACAGCATCCCGACGCGTTTCTGGGTGCTGACAGCCTCGATCAGCCCGCGTTCCGCTCGGCGATCGCCGAACAGGTACAACGACACCTCCACGGCTGAGGTGCTGTGGCTGTGGTCGAACACGGCGTCCGATAGAATTTGTTTGTCACGTCGAAAGAATTTTGCGCCGACACCGAACTGAAATTTATCACCCAAACTGTAATTATTCTTCCATCGGATTTATGAGTAGTCACATCGAACGAAAACGTATGTCATCAATCGAACTTACGCCAAGTCAGAAAACCATTCTGACCGCGCTGACCAACCTCCACCGCGAGGCCGAAGATGCGATCAAAGGTGAAGACATCGCCGACGAGGTCGACCGCAACCCCGGCACGATCCGCAACCAGATGCAGAGCCTCAAAGCCCTCCAACTCGTCGAGGGGGTTCCTGGCCCGAAAGGCGGATATAAGCCGACCGCTGACGCCTACGAAGCGCTTGACGTTGACCAGATGGATGAGCCGGCCGCGGTACCGCTCCAACATAACGGCGAGCCCGTCGAGAATGCGACCGTCGAAAGCATCGACCTCTCCAGTGTGCATCATCCGGAGCTCTGCCGGGCGGAGATCCACCTCCAAGGCTCGATCCGTGATTTCCATGAAGGCGACTCGGTGGCCGTTGGCCCAACCCCGCTGTCGAAGCTCAAAATCACGGGCACCCTTGATGCGAAAGACGACACTGACAGCATTCTGATCCTTGAGATCGACGAGATGGTCGCTCCGGTCGACGAGTAACACGCGTCTTCGACTATCGTGTGAGCCGACAACGGCCGGTTGTTATATCCAAATAGCTCGGCTGCTGGTTTCACACCGCGCGTGACGCTCTCAGTTTTCCTCGGCACAACGCCTAAGCAATAGCCCACATCATCTACCCTGCATGCCAGGTGACTTTGAAGAGTACGGTGGTCGACACGTCCCTGAAGCACTCGAAGAACCACTTGCACAGTTGGCTGCTGCCTTCGATGAGATTGTTCCGAGCGAGGCGTTCCAAACTGAGTTTCAATACTATCTCAACCATTTCGGTGGCCGACCAACACCGGTGTTTTACGCCGAGACGCTGTCAGAGATCTACGGCGCAGACATTTATTTCAAACACGAAGATCTGCTGCACGGCGGCGCGCACAAACTCAACAATACCCTTGGACAGGCGCTCCTCGCCAAGCGGGCTGGCAAAGAGCGACTGATCGCCGAGACCGGCGCGGGCCAACACGGCACGGCAACAGCCATGGTCGGTGCCTTGCTTGACCTCCCGGTGAAGGTGTACATGGGCGAAGAAGACATCCAACGCCAGGAGATGAACGTCTTCCGCATGCGGCTGATGGGCGCGGAGGTCGAACCCGTCACCCGTGGGAATGCAAAACTCGCAGAAGCTGTCGATGCCGCCCTTGAGGACTTTGCGCAGAACATGGAGGATACCCACTACCTCGTCGGGAGTGCTGTCGGGCCGGATCCGTTCCCGCGGATGGTACGGGAGTTCCAGTCGGTCATCGGTCGTGAAGCCCGCGAGCAGATTCAAGCACTCCACGGCGAGTTGCCCGATGCCTGTGTTGCCTGTGTTGGTGGCGGCTCGAATGCGATCGGGCTCTTCCATGCGTTCAAAGACGATGATGTGATGTTCTACGGTGCTGAACCTGGCGGCACCGGTGACAGCCACTCCGCGCCGCTGTCGAAATCAAAACAGGAGGAACCAGAGGTCTTCCAAGGGATGTTGACGAAGGTGATCGACGACGACACAGAGAACCACTCCGTGTCGGCCGGGCTTGATTATCCGGCTGTGGGGCCGGAACACGCCGCCTTGCAATCGCTTGGGCGGGCAGAATATCACGCAATCAGTGATGAAGAAGCTCTCGCGGCGTTCAAAGAGTTGAGTCAGACCGAAGGGATTATTCCCGCTTTGGAGCCGAGCCACGCTATCGCGCTGGCGAAGAAATTGGCCCAGGAAGACAAACACGACACGCTCCTTGTGAACCTCTGTGGGCGCGGCGACAAGGACATGCAGACAGCCGCCGAGCACTTCGATCTGTCCTGAGGCGCGTCTCTTTTCGACAGAAGGAGTTCTTATTGGCGCGCTGTTTCATGTGGTCGGTCGCACCCAACTTCGCAACGTCCACTTCAACCGCGACCGTCATCTGAGGGGTGACTCCCGTGGGACGAGGTTAGATGATGATGTATCTGTGTACAGACGTTACATGTCGCTCCAGGCACTGATCGCTCGCTTCGTGGAGCTTACCTCAGCGATCCAGCGGGCGGCGATCGCCTTTTTGAGTGTCCGGGCAGCGATCCCGCCGAAGGTGTTGATCGGAATCCCCATGACATCGTGGGCGACGGCGTCCTCGCCGACCGAGATGGCCGTCCCCTTATCCTTGTGTTGCCACGATTTCAGCGGCGCGCCACGCAGAGCGCGAACCAAGTTCTCGCCGGCCACCTCCGCGGCCGTCCACGCAGCCTCCGCGGTCGGCGGGGCCTGCTCATCGTTGCCCTGGTCGATCAGTGCGGTGTCGCCGATCGCAAAGACGCGGTCGTCGCTGGTCTGGAAGTTGGATTCGGCGTGGACGCGCTTCGACCGCTCATCCTTCTCAAGGTCGCTGTTGGCAACCGTCTCCCGACCGGTGATGCCACCGGCCCACACGAGCACGTCGTAGGGCATCGACTCGTCTTCGCCGAGGTGAACTGTCTCCTCATCGACCTCAGAGATGAAATCACCGGTGAGGATCTCGATATCGCGGTTGAGCAGGCGTTTTCGGAGCGCGCCCTGCACCTCGGGATCGTTGCCCGGGAAGATCTCATCAAGCCCTTCGATCAGCTTGATATCGATCGGCGCGTGGGTGTCATCCCGGTAGCCGGCAATCTCGCCGGCGATCTGAATCCCCGACAGCCCCGCGCCGCCGACCAACACCTGTGCTGGCTCGGATTGGGTTGCGTCCTCGCCGGCCGTTCGTACCGCCTCATGAATCTCGCGGGCGTCATCGAGGCTTTTCAGCGTGAGGGCGTGTTCTTCGAGGCCGTCGATGCCGAAGAAGGCGGTTGAGCTCCCGACTGCGAGGAGGAGATAATCGTAGTCCACAGGGTCGCCGTCCTGCAGTTCGAGTGTTTGCTCGTCGGTGTTGATACCGGTGACGTGGTCGCGGATGAAGTTCGTCGACGGCGATTTGATCTCATCAACCGGGATCGCTACCTTCGATTCAACCTCGGGATTCCGGATCACGCGGTGGGTCTCGTGTAGGACGAGATGGTAGTCGTGTTCGGAGATCCAGGTAAGCTCGGCTTCCCCTTCATCGATCTCGTCTTCAAACGATTTGATGGCTCCAGCACCGGCATAGCCGGCACCGACAACGACGACGTTGGCTGACATACCACTGCTTCTGGGGCCCTCGGATAAAGCGGCTTTGGAACGTTGCCGCGCTGTGTTTCGGTCGATTTACTCGATTGAAAGCCCCGGGTGCCAGCGGTCGACGCCGGCGGCCGTCTTTGCGGCATCCATCTCCGCTAACAGCGCGACAGCAAGGCTTGCTGTTTCGGCTGCCTTCCGTTCGCCGACCGTGGCAAACTCCCCGGTTTCGCGGTTGGCATAGACGGCACACACCGCTCCTGCCCGCAGCTCATAGAGATTGCTAAGCGTCAGCAGCGTTGCGGCCTCCATCTCGATGTTGGCGACATTGGCGTTTTTCAGTGTTTCTACGAGATCGTCGCTGCCGGGGGCCGCATAGCCCTCAAATCCGGGTCTGGCCTGCCCAGCGTAGAAGCTGTCGGTGCTGAGGGTGACGCCGACATGGTAGTCGTGGCCCAACCGCTCGGCGGCGGCAACGAGTGCACTCACGACCTCGTAGTCCGCACTCGCCGGATACGTCTCGTCGATGTATTCGCTGCTGGTGCCGTCGCCTCGCATCGCCCCCGAGGTAATGACGAGGTCGCCGACGGCGATCTCCGATCGGACGGTGCCACAGGAGCCGACCCGGATGAGCGTCTCCGCGCCGACACGGGCGAGTTCCTCGACGGCGATGCCTGTTGAGGGGCCACCGATCCCTGTTGAGGTGACCGAGATCGGCGTTTCCCGATACCGGCCGGTCGCGGTGCGGTACTCTCGATGACTTGCGACCTCAGTTGCCGACTCCCAGACATCAGTGATCGTCGCCAGTCGGTCGGGGTTTCCCGGCATGAGGACGCTGTCGGCAATGTCGTCGTCGGTGATGTCGAGATGGTACTGGCGGTCGGTGTTGGGATCTTCGCTGTCCCGCGTGTCGGCTGGAGTGTTGGTGTCAGTCATGTTGGTTCCTCGTATCCGACGCTCCCGCCTCACCTGCCGACCCCGGACGCTCGTGGTCGGCGGCGTCGGTCAACGTTGACGCTGAGATCGTTTCGGGGAGCAACTCTCCGAGGGTGTAGGTGGCGACCCCATCGTCGCCGCAATCACAGATGATCGTGAAGTCGTCTCCACAGAACTCCGCCAGTGTCTGCCGGCACATGCCGCAGGGCGTGACCCCATCCCGAACGCCGGAACTAACGGCCAGTCGGTCGAACTCCTGGTGACCTGCCGCAACCGCCGTCCCGATCGCTACCTCTTCGGCGTGGAGGCTATTGGAGTAGTTGGCGTTCTCGATGTTGCAGCCGGTGAAAAGCTCGCCGTCGGCCGTCCGGAGTGCGGCCCCGACGCGGTACTCGGAGTAAGGGACGTGAGCCGCCGCGAGCACCTCGCGGGCGCGTTCGATCAGTGCGTCCATACTGTGGAGGGTTCGCCGACTGGCAAATAGCTTGGCGGTGTGCTCGGTAATAATATTTAATTACCAGGCGATGTGACACAGTGATATGCATCGACCGGCGTCGCTGACGCGCTACGACGGGCTGTTGGCAGCGATGCCCGTCTCGGTCGCCGGCGGCACGGCCGCAGGCTGGTGGCTGGCGATCCCACTGCTCGCCGGCGTCGGGATCGGTTCGGGGGTCGCTGTCGTGATGATCCTCATTTCGATCGCTATGGCACCGACGGAGCCGCAACGGAAAGCTTCTATTCAGCGCGGCTCCTACCAGCAGTGTGACGACTGAATCAGACGAGCGCAGTGCCGGCCGGCGCATTCTTTCGCTTTTGGGTCTCGGTATGATCGCCCTTGGCGGCGTCCTCGGCTTTATTGTCGGTTCTAACGGCGGTGGCGACATCGACGCTATCGAACCCTTTGGGCTGGTG
>Ga0209917_1000646_pt1 | contig 14495 bp, 11 predicted proteins | sample SalPon2_C_H2O_MG_FD_185710 | JGI IMG/M metagenome (GOLD analysis project Ga0209917, IMG submission 185710) | Salt pond water microbial communities from South San Francisco under conditions of wetland restoration - Salt Pond MetaG R2_C_H2O_MG... | ecosystem: Environmental > Aquatic > Non-marine... | reverse complement strand
TGTCGATCCGCTGTGCAATTTCAGCGTTGGTTATATTCTCCTTATTTGCCACCAACTCCGAGACCAATTCTTCACATCTTTTGAATCTTCATTAAGTGACGGTGCCGTAGAAAGGGGTCTTTGAGAAGCTAATCGAATCACCTGAACGGGGGCGACAGATTTCTAAAGCGTATCTACGTTTCAGCTCGGTTATGCACCCCCAGTTCAACAACCTGCCATGTTTCTTACTACACCAGCAATACGCCGCTTCAACCGATTATCCGGCTGGCTCTTCCGTTCGCGCCTCCGATTCGAGGAATCGGGAGGCGCGTTTCAGATTTGTGCCGATAGCTTTCGCTATTGACGCATTCTTCACCTTGATTTCGCCCGTAAACTTCGCCTTTGCACGATCCTGATGGTACACTTCATTGACCAAAGACTCTGCACCAGCACGCAGCTGGAGGAAATCCTCTTCATCTGGATCGTTGAGACGCTTCCGCCGCTGAGCTACCTCTAATCGTCGCTCGTAGAATCCATAGGTGTAGGCGTTGACCTTCTCATCGACGAAACAATTCTCTTCATGAGGGCAGTTACTACACAGGTCTTTGTCCATTTTCCCGGAGTAGCGGCCTTTCTCCGGGTAATATCGTTGATCGAATGGTTCGTGTCCGGCAGGACACGAAACCATTCTGTTTCGCTTCCATTCAGCGTCTGCCAATGAGATCTTATCGGCTGCTGGCCGCTCGCCGGGAATTCCTGAAAAGTGCTGTGTGATTCCATGCTCTTCACAGAGAGCTTCTACGTCATGATCCACGTAACCGCCGTCAACAAGAAGATCGCTTAGATCAGTCTCTTTCGGTAACTCTGGCACATCTTCTTCCAACAACTCGCCGTCAGGCGTGTTGTTGGTCGCCGTCCGAACAGCTGTAATTACCCGAAACGGATTCTCTCCGCCACACGTTTCAGCAAGGTTGGATTTGTAGCCGAAATGATCTTCTTCGTCTTTTCGCCGGTAGGTTGCCTCATCATCGTGGGGATGCTGAAGAGACCCACTACCAACCTCGTCGGGCTCTTTCAGCCCGACGTGGTCGTTTGATGTGTCTGCTTCTGAATCTCCATCACCGGTGGTTGGCGGTTCCTGTTTTTCAGCTTCTACCGATGTGAACTCCTGCAAGGGCATCCATCCCGGTGACTCGTCACCGGGATCGGATTGATCCTCCTCGTCAGTATCCCTGTCGTCAGATTCCAACGCCGTAATGCGATAACACTGCTCATCTAAGACGCGCTGTAAATGAGCAAAACTCTCTTGATTAGCGTACTCTGGGTCATCTTCGAAACGACCTACGAGCCACGCTGCATGTTCAATGAGTGTGTTGATAGTTGACGAAATCTCATCTGGTTGGAGTTGATATGATAACGAGAGGTTGTCAATATCGATGAACCGATCCATGCCAGCAGGTAACTCCTCACCGATCTCCGCAGGGAGATCGGTCAGGAAGTTGTGCAGCACTTTCGCAATAAGATCAACCCGAGATAACTGCGTGATATTCGCTTCAATGTACGTTGAGTCCATTCGCTGTGTACTTCCATCAATGTCGAACTCATCCATGAGATAGGCGCGGTGAGCTTCAAACACTTCGTGTAGAAGATCACGACCAGTTCTCTCTTCAAATTCCATCAACCGCCGCCTGAAGTTGGTGAAGGTCTTCTGGCAGATGTTATCTCCGAGCGTCTCTTCGCCTAATGCGTTCCGTACGCGAAAATCAAATAGGTAAGCGTGCTCCAACTCTTCGTCTGATAAGTTCATCAAGTGCTTGATTATTTCAAGCGAAACGAGCACGTTGACTGGCTTATTCGGACGGCTATACCCGTCATGGTATAGCTGTTCGAACTTTTCTTCGTCAATCTGTGAGAAGACGTGTTCGTAGAAGTGCGTTGACCAGTGATTTTCGAGCTTTCTCTGTGGGCCAGCTGGCAGCTCTTTTACTGGCGAAAAGAGCTGCTCCTGAGCATGTGAGTCATTTTTCTGAAACATGGGATTAGCCGAGAGAATGAACAGTTGCTTACGACATCATATATTCTCTGGTAGTATATACTTATTGTGACTATTCTAAAATAAATCAATTTACTGCTATTGGTTCTAGTATTAATTTGTTCTGATATGATGTGACTACTTCCAAGTGTATATTAGTTTTAGAACCACCCCCTTTCTACGGCACCGTCATTAAGTGTGTCAGGCATTTCATACCACCAGATGACTGTTTACTTACCTATCAGAGAGAAATAGCCAATTTAGCATAAATATTACTATGTTAATTTTCCATTTTTATCCAAAACGGGTTATATTCCATACGCATTATCAGTATTTAAATAGTTAGCTTATTTCTGATTATTAATCACATATTCGTGTCTTACTATATAATGTATGATGCTCAAATTGATCTAATTTTCCTACATTTAATTATTCTTTGACTCCCGGAGATCTCGTTGCATTCTATCAGGATGGTGAATACGTCGGCACTGGCTGGGTCGGAACCACTTTTGAAGACGATCAGAAATGGGCTAGCACGACAGTATGGAGCGATACTTCCTCTCCTCTCATTTACACTGTCGAAGATTTCACCCAAGTAGCTGTTCCTGCAGCAGCAGTACATCGAATTTTCGATTGTGCAGACGGTTATACGGCGCCACAATTGATGCGTGTGGCTTCAGATCGCATTACAAACCGACCGAAAGCGATCAAACATGCTCTTGATCAATATACTGCCAAACACAGCTGAAGCAGTCTCATCATGATACCTCCCTACCTATCTTTGTCCTCGGTTCTGCACGTTTATAATCATCAGAGCGGAAGTCCGTGATCGGCAGCATCGGGTGTCAGCACGGTGTATATTGCAGACTTACTTAATAGTGCAGAGGAGTAATTAATAAAAAGTACAAAGTTGACTTTGGTAAGAGTCGATTCTGAAAAAACGGAGAGAAATGCTAATCTCCGCTTCGGATGGTTTCACTAGTCGTCCCGGGTAGAACGACCATCATAATGTATTGTCCAATATACACTAAATCTATCGGCTACACCTTGGCGGCGCCGCACGCGGCGGCTGCCACCTCTTGGAGTTGTCGTTCATTGAATTCTGCGAGCTGGTACTCCGAGCCGCATGGACAGTGCTTGGCGTTTGTCGATCCGTCCCAACGAATTAACCACTGGACGAGCGGTTCTTCCGATAGCTGTCGCCAGCGTGGGCGACCGTCGTGAGTAGCGACACTGTCGCGTCGGCGACAGATCGCCGCCGATAGCGATTGCTAAGACCAGAAGCACCTGTTCACGAAACCTCGGCGCTCAGGTAGTCACCGAACCAATCGATTCAGCATCCGTGACCGAAGAGAGCGGACTACTACTCAATGTGATCGACTGAGTATTATAGTAGACACCGCCGCCAACAGATGCCGTAAGGTCTTAGTATAATAAATTTTATAATCAGTAAGTAATGCAGGTCGTCTACAGCTCGGCAACCGGTGACACCCTGCAAAACGAGCTGACTAATCTGACGACACAGGACGGTGTTGAGGGCCTCTTGATGTTGGCGACGCCGTCAGTCGATATCACCACCGACAGCTTCGAAACCACACTGGGATCGGTGTCGGTGCCGGTCTGTGGTGGACTGTTTCCACAGGTGATCGTTGACGGTGAGCCACGAACATCGGGCTTGCTGGCGATTGGGTTGCCGACGGCACCGACAGTCACTGTTGTCTCCGAGTTGAGCGAGGCTAGCGACGATCTTGATGCGTCGCTGCCAGCAGGAGGCTCGGAGGCCGCCTTCGTCTTTGTCGACGCCCACGCAGATGCCGACGGGGTGGGGTCGCTTATCGACGCGCTATTCCGCACCTACAGCGTCGGCCTCAGCGTTGTCGGCGGCGGGGCTGGCCGCCTCAACGGCGGCGGCGAGCCGTGTCTGTTTACCGGCGATGGCGTCTTAGAGGATGCGGCCGTGATGGCCGCCGTCGACCAACCGATCGGGATCGGCGTCCGCCACGGCTGGAACGAGGTCGCCGGGCCGTTTCGCGTTACCGACGCCGACCACGGGACGATCCGCGAACTCGACGGCGAACCAGCGTTCGAGGTCTACCAGGAGGCGATCGAGACCAACACCGACGCGGCGCTCCACCGGGAGGACTTTTTCGAGACCGCCACCGCCTACCCATTCGGTATCAGCCGGCTGGACGGCGAGCCGATCGTCCGCGACCCATCCGCTGTCGACGACGACGCCATCTCTTGTTTCGGCCCTGTGCCGGAAGGTGAGTTTGTAACGGTACTGGCCGGCGACCCCGACTCGTTGATCGGTGCCGCCGAGCAGGCAGCCGAAACCGCTATTACAAGGAAGTCAATCGCCGATTGCGCGGGAACGCTCTGTGTCTTTGATTGTATATCCCGGCAACTGTATCTCGAGGAGACCTTCCTTCGAGAGGTCGAAGCGATCGACGCCGACGGCTGGCCGATGGTTGGCGCGCTGACGATCGGTGAGATCGCCAACGATGGCACCGGCCATCTGGACTACTACAACAAGACAGCAGTTGTAGCGGCGGTGAGCGACGATGCCTGAGCGCCAACAGCGGGTGCAAGCTCTCTATGAGATCGCCCTGACGATCGGCGGCAAAGAGACACTCACGGAGACCGCCGACGCTGCATTGGCGGGCTATCTCCGCAAGCTGAACTGCTCGGTCGGCGGCATCTTCCGGGCAACCGAGGACGGCTATACGCCCACAGCGACGATCCCAGCCGATCCGACGGGTAACGCCTTACTATCGGTTGGGATCAACCGGCTTGAAGAACTATCGAGTGAGGAATTACCCAGCCACGTCAAGCCGACCGCCGGGGATCACTGCTATCTGTTTTCGCTGCCCGACTTTGGCGCGCTCGTCATCGGCAAACAGGGCGGAGAGATCGATACCGCGACGCGGTCAGCGTTGACGCCGCTCAATCAAAAGCTTGCTGAGGCCTGCCGTAACAAGCTCGTCGAACGCCAACTCCGGGAGCAGCGCAACCGGTTTGAGGCCGTCTTCGACGCCATCCCTGAGCCGATCGCAGACACTGTTATCAAAGACGGCACGGAAGAAATCATCGCTAGCAACACCGAGTTCGATCGGACGTTTGGCAACACCACAGAGACACCAGACACCGCTGCGGTGCCCGAGGTCGGTGATAATAGTGATAGAAACCCTACACAACATAATCGCCCGATCAATACTGACGAGAGCGACCGCCGGATCACCACTGAAACGACCTGTGAAACCGTCGACGGCTCCGGTGAGTTTCTCTTCCGTGGCGTTCCGGTAGCGGGTGAGCAGGCCGCCGAATACATCCACCTCTATGTCGATATCACCGACCAGAAACGCCGGGAGGGAGAGTTACAGCGATACGAGCGACTCGTTGAGAACCTCCCGATAGGTGTCTACCGGACAACACCGGGGCCTGACGGCGAGTTTAAACTGGTTAATCAAGGGCTGGTCGACATCCTTGAGGCAGACTCAAAAGCCTACTTCGAGAACCGACCGGTGAGCGAGATCTACGCCGACCCCGACGAGCGGGCGGCCTTCAGCGACCGGCTGCTGGAGGACGGCACCGTCAACGACATCGAATTAGAGTTCGAGACCGCCGCCGGCAACCGGATCTGGGGGGAGGTCTCCGGTATCGTCACGGAAACCGATGACGGCCCAATTTTCGAACTCGCCCTTCAAGATATCACGACCCGAAAAGAGCGGGATCAGCAGTTAGACGTTCTCAACCGGGTGTTACGGCACAACCTCCGGAACGCGCTAAACGTTATCGACGGCAACGCGGCGATGCTTGAAAACGAACTTGACGATAACGACCTGCGAAGCCACGTCAAGGGGATCGAACGCCGGGTCTCAAACCTTGAAGAGCTCAGCCAAAAAGCGAGTACCGTCCGCTCGGTGTTCGATCAGGGACGATCAACGACGACGGCCTGCGACGTTCAGGCGTTGCTTATGCGGGTCGCCAAGGAGTTTGAGGATCGCCACCCTGAGGCCCACGTCGTCGTCGACACCCCCGAAAAATCGTTGTACGTCAACGCCGATGCACGGTTGGAGATGTCACTCTCGGAGCTGGTCAACAACGCGGTCGTCCACAATAACCGTTCGACCCCGAAGGTACAGTTGATGACTGAAATGGTCGACCGCGACGACGAGACGGCCGTTGAGATCGTGATCACCGACAACGGCCCCGGCATCCCCAAGCATGAACGGAAAGCAATCGAAAGCGGGGAGGAAACACCGCTGCAACACGGAACGGGGCTTGGGTTGTGGCTGGTCTACTGGGCGATGTCGCTGCTCGGCGGCGATATCCACATCGACGACGCCGACCCTGGCACACGGATCGTCCTCCGGCTCCCACAAGTCGGCGCCGACGCACAGTCACAGTCTGACAGCGGAACAGGTGTCGCGGTCAACAGCGGCGACTAACCGAAGTTTTCGATCTTGGCGGCACCCAGATCTCTCTATCGGCTTCCTTCACTGCCTGTTTGAGCGTTTGGAGGTGCGTGTTTGGCTCCTTGCCCAAGCTCCGAGATAACACTGCATCCGCAATATTAGTAGTATACAGTTTTCGGCCAACGCTTACTCCTCGCCGGTGTCGAAGAGCAGACTATCCCTGTCAGTGAAATCAGCTGGTGTGTAGGTCGCCGGTTCTGACTCGGTCTCACCCAGGTTCTCAACAGGAGTGATCCACTCCGTGGTCGCTGCTCGGTCAACCCAATCGATGCTGATGTATCCTCGTTGTTCAGTCAGTTCTTCGATGACACCAGGACTCAGGTGTAGTTCACGGTCTGTACGCTGCACGTATTCGACAAACGTCTCGTATGTGGTACTGTCTGTCCCACCGATTGTTCGGAGAAAGCTCGTATCACAGATGAGTGCAGTGGGAAACGGCGTTGGATGAGGCTCACTCATCGGCGCGCTGGTATGGCCCCTCATCGAGAGCGCGGTCGTGGACTGTTATCTCGAATGTGTCCCCCTCCAGTGTCGGATCATAGGGTTTGGCGACAGCGATGATCTGTTCAATCGCCTGGGTAACTGCAATTGCCTCAACAGACGGGATATCGAGCGTCTCTCCGACGCCGCGCCGCGTAGTCTCGCCGTTCAGATACGCTATCGTCGCCATGACTGCTGGAGCGAGGGCTGCCTTCCCGTGTCGGTCAACAAAGAGGTCTAGATCGTCATCAACACTCGTCGCCCCGTAGACGGCAATAATCACAGGGCCGAGCTCAATAGTCGTTTGATCCGTCCAGTTGCCACTTATCGCGTCAGCTTGCCACAGTGTTGACCCATCCTCGTAAGTGTCGAGTTCCGTGGCGACACCGAGTTCGGCCAGTGTATTAGCATATTTGTAGGCAGTACTCTTCGAGAGCTCTTGACGGTCACGAACAGCAGTGATCGTTGTAGGCGAATTGATCAACAGGTCGGTATAAAACCGTGCGAGCTCTGGGGTTTGTAGCAGCTCTTGGATCACAAAGAACTGCTGGGCTGCCTGTCCGGCATCTGGCGGCTGTGTGTGGGTCGGAGCTTTTGACATAGTCTATATTTCGCGGACTATAGACTAAAAGGTTGCCACGAGTAACGAGGGTTCCACGGTGACCTCCGAGAATTCGCATATTGAAGTATAATTTGTTGTTTACTATAGGACAGATTAAGGTTGATTTTTGATGTAGCGTCATACAGTTTATGTCTGATTCCTTCGATTCACCGGCTATATGCTGCTTAGTAGTATGTCCACGTACGACACTCAACTCACCAAAAATATTAGATAGCTGTGAGATAAACGCTACTCCAAGAGGATGACCGATATCAAATCACCCCAAACCACAGCGAGGCAGTTCCCGTGAGCGAATCTCAATATCAGTGGTCTCGAAAGTCACTCGACGAATTGGTCGATTTCTACTACAGCGAGATTCGACCAGCGATGAGAGAAGCCGACTACGACCCAGATCACGGTCGTCCGAGCTACAAGTGGCTGGCCGACCACGGCTTCTCCGGGCTCTCCTACACCTTGCAAGAGCACCATGACCTCACAGTCAAGGAATTCTTTGTTGAGGAAGTGGGTCTTGGCGACGATACCCCAAGGGACTCCGACCATGATTCCGGCTACGACTGGAGTGTTCGGAACGACGAGACGGTTGAAGCGATCAAGCGGTACCTCTCGACGCAGCGGGATCGTGGGGAACTCGCTGAATCTACAGTCAAAAGTCGTCGCTCCCGACTAGCAGAGTACGCTCGAATCTACGAGCAGTTGCATGGGGCAGTCAGCCTCACGCGAACCCTCGACGATATTGAGGAACGGCCAAGCGAAAACGACCGTTGTATGGAAGTCTTTGACGTGCTCAAAGACCGCCTCTCCACGGATCAATCCCGGCTCAAATATCTCGGTGACGTTCAGCAGTTCTATGACTATCAGGTTCGCTTCCAAGGCGCGAAGTACAATCCACTCGATGGAGCCAACGACCAGTTCCGCTGGGAGATCGACAATCCGGACAACAAGACTGTTGACGCCGATGGAATGCGGACGATCTACGAGGCTGCCGAAAGTATTGAGGAGAAGCTCTTGGTGCTAGCTCTCGGTGCGTGGGGACTACGCCCAAACGAAGTCGCCTCACTCACGCTGGATCAATTCGTCCTTGGCGATGACGAAGATAACCGAATCGTCTTCGAGCAGCGCAAGAACGGGCCTGGTGAGGTCGCCGTACTGTTCGGCGTCGATATTCTGAAACAGCGAATCGTAGATCTTGATGGGCCAGGTTGGGACGGGCATCTGTTTCCATCCGGGCGGTCAGTAACGGGTCACATCACGCCCCAGACAGTGACTAACCGGTTCAAGCAGCTTGCTGAGGTCGCCGGTGTCACCGTTGAGGGTGAACTACCAACCGCAAAGATGGGACGCCGGTTCTGGTATACCACCTACAACGAGGCCGTCAAGCAGATGATGGAGGGGTTAGAGGGAATCGCCGCTGACCAAGGTTCATCGAGTACGGAAATTGTCTCCCAAAACTACCTTTCAGAGGCCGAAAAACGACGATACCGTCGGGAGTCGATGCAAGATGAACTAACCGAGGTTTTCGGAGAGCACTGACCATCCCGTTGTAGTTGAGAGCTGGTTCTCCGCTATCGTCTTTGTGGACCTGTATCTTTCCGGTCTTAGAACCTTCTAACGTCTTGTTAAATAGATGACAACTTTAATATATGATCTATTCTTCCAATACAATTATATTATTGAAATTGCCTGTATCAAACTGTGCCGACCAAGTGGCGCTCATATTCCATACTGCAGGCTAAAAAAGAAGAATCAGAAAATAACTCGAATGTTAATAATTCCTTGGTAGTAAAGACATCCCAAGGTGATCGCATTGTTCGGGGCCCTAGCGACGGTGCACGAGGGAGTTTTGCCGATTATAGGGAGAAGATGAGTAGACCACATACTCATATCAATCATCGTATTGAGACGACGTTTTATGCGAAAGAGGCGATTGAAGAAACCACGAATTCCTTTTCAGCACCTGAGACAGCTCATAACCGGAGATGGTTGTATCACAACGGGCTGTATTCTGACGATCAAGGAAAGCGCGAGTACAAAGACAAAATCGCTATGACACAAGCACTTGCAGATGAACTTCCTGTTACCAAGTGGGAACAACAGCGCGCATTACATATCATTTTGAAACTCAATATGTTGCAATTCAATCGTATAGGTGGTCTAGAAGCAGGGATATTAGGCACATTAGCTTTCATTAGAGATTCAGAGCTGACAAAGAACGAGATCCGTTCTGAAGATGAGAATAATATTATGTCAAAACGGTTGGTGTATTCAGATGAATACAAGGAACTCTGTGAACAATTGGGTGTTGAATATCATGATGCGGTTAAGAAAGTAAAACAATCAATTGACTAACTTTATTTAAGTCGACCCCGCACAGTAGGTTGTTATTGCTGTGGTTGTTGGGGTCTGCTGTCGTTGCGGTTGTTGGTTCGGTTATTGCTGTGGCACGGATGGTTTGTCGGGTTGTTTCGCTGTGTTGGTTGAGGTAGTTGCAATAGATTATTTTTTCAATACAAATAATAGTGGAATGAATGAAAGTTGACCTGATGGTTACAGTGATCCATCAGTCAAGACGCATCCGTCACAAGTAATTCATTCTTTTCAAGTGACTGTAATAATGAAATCAAACACTAATCAGTTGCATTGCTGTATCGTTCCTCAGTTGAACATCCCCTTTTGGCTCAGAGTATTTATAAAACGTAAGATACGGCTAGTCTTGGATATACGTGTCCTCAGACAGAAATGGAGACTGTACTCTCCTAATCACGTGCCTACTCTAGCCAGACGACACACATGTATAGTATTTTTATTATTTGATTGGTGGAAATAAATGAAATTTACCGAGGTATCTAGACCTACCGTACTGAAGGTTAGCGAACCCGACCTACCGGATTTGCGTCTAGATGCCGTGTTACGAGTAATTTATTTCTGTGATAGTTGGAGAAGATAAAGAGAACCAGTAAGCAAGTGTCGAAATTATAGCATCTTCTCCGCCGAATTCTCACTTATCATGTACGCAATCACCAACGCAGAGTCGCAACGCTGTATCGCCACGAAAGCATTTATTCTAAATTCGGAGGATCGCCGATGACGTATCGGAAAACAAAAATCCCCCAGATTGAGTTTCGGAGTTATGATTCTGACCTGAAATTGCGTGGGGATAAAATCGACATCCACTGTAGCAAGGACATATCTCGAATGTTGAATGAGGACGGAAGCTTTGACAGACCTGGATCTGTCATTGAGATAGATTTATTGGAAGATGATATTGATGAAATTAAAAAGAAACTTCACTTGCTAACTTATATTCGACAGGAGGACGAGAATCAATGAATGAAATTGACGGCGAATTTTATAAGACATTTAACAAATTAATCAAGACACGTCTTCCAGAGCTTGATGAGTTTGAGATCAAACGTAAGTATATCACAGCCATCGCTCTACAGGAAATATATGGCTTCGGGAATACTGAGTTGGAAGAACATCTTGCTGACGATGTAGCAAGTCTTCCAGAAGATTTGTCAAACCTTTCGATGGATGAATCTACGATCTCACGCAACCGGAAGAAATTGGAGAACTCCAGTGAAAATCTTCTGTCCAAACTAAGAGATTTGAGTACCAGAACCGTATATATTCTTTATACAAATGGTGTGGCTCTCCCAGATGAAGTCTTAGAAACGCATGGACTTGATGATCAGCCAACTCTAGACAACCCACAAATTGATGCAGAGACCAGACACGAGGCAGTACATAATTGGGCAGAGGAATTCGTTGATGAGATCATTTCGCCGCTGACGTTCAATCGTACCTATCCAGAATACGGATATAAGCGGTACATCGGTCTTTGTGCACATTCTGCGCTACAGAATATCTCTCCGAATGATGCCGGTAATACTGCCTCATATCTATATGATCCCGACAATGTTCCTTCCGGATCTTCTCTCACTACGAATATAATAGACGTTGCTACTGAAAATGATGAGAAGCATTTTCCGAGGGACTTGAGTGAGAAACTTGATTCTGGCGACAGCATTATACACGATTCCAGCTCTGGGAACGATAGGTTGGATAAATATCTCCCTACAGAATTGGTAAATCAATTTGTCGAATGCTATGCAAATTTCTTCGATTATGCTGCTGAAATGGGATTAATAAATGGTAAGAAACGGCTAGCTGTGGACGAGACAAGAGATTCTACAACACGCGAAGGTGGAAAAGCATCGCCGCTTGTCGGTGGTTCTGGTTCTGGCCGTAAACCTGCAGAATATGGGAAACATGCGTGGATGTATCAAAGCCTTGCTATTGTTGATCCAAAGTGTCCGTTTATTTGGAATATTAGCCCAATATACAATACAAGTGAACTCCCACTACGTATGGCTAAACAAATACATACACTCGATAAGTTAACTGACGTAGATATCGACATACTGCTTCTGGATAGGGAGTATTATCAATCAGATGGTGTTCACGTGTGTAGAGAGTATGCCGATGATAATTGGGCAATATATGCACAAAAACGTGGAGACATTAAAGATCTCACAAATAAGGTTCAGGAAGGGGCTCCCGATAGTAGTAACATAGATTTTGCGTCAATGGATAATCCTCCTCATGTATGTCTATATCCGAATACAGACAAACCTATTGAGGAATTAGATGTTCAAATCACATTTGAACAAATAAATTCGGACAGTGGTGAAAATACAACTAACCCAGACGAGAATCCATTATATTATAGAGCTAGTTTAGAAAGTGATGTGGATAGCGAAACACATGCTAGATATCTGCTCGATATGGAAGTTACTGAAGAAAACTTACGAAAAATCCAGGCGTCGTACCGACGGAGAAAATTGATAGAACCTGTTTTCGGTCAAATTAAACACACGTTGATGCCATATTGTGAGAGTCCCCATCCAGCCGTTAGATACTATTTTGCGGCATTGGGTGGGCTTTTTTACAATATGCATGCACTGGTTTCTCGTTCGGTTTCACCGGAACATGGCATCCCGCTTGATATAACTGGGAAAGAATTATTAACCGGAATTCGAGATGTGTGCTTTCGGTAACCACTTTACACCAAATTGGTGCAGAATTTTTCTGATCAACTCCGTCGAAATTACTTAATAATACTTATGTTTACTATTGCTTGCAGAGATATTGATATTCCTAAGCCTGTTCAGCGATCCCGAGGTATCGTATACTGAGAATTTGATCGCTGGGATTCGTGAATTTATTTTTTCAGAAATTAATGTGCGTATAAATGAGATTATATTAAAATTTGATTTTCATCCAACATGCAGAAAATCGCAAATAGAACGTTTCTCTTGCTATATTACGGTTTAATATCAGAAAATTTGGGTTTCCCGAACTGAAACAACGCGCACATTTCGGGTAGTTGTTTCATCACATATATATTGTGCATTTACTATATTTTTATCAATATTTCAACTCAGTGACTGTCGCGTCAACAGTAAAAAAGAAATAATATTTATTCTTATTGGTTTTATTGATCCTCAGCTGCAACAGATTCGTTGTGTTGAATGGGATTTTATATGCGTAGCAAGACCTGTATGCGATAATGAGTGATACGTCGGACGACAGCTACTCGTTGGAAGATGCCAAGGAGGAGATTGGGATTCTACGTCGAGTGACTGATGATGTTGTCGCAGCTATTGAAAATGCAGAGAGTGAGGAGTTGCTGGAATACCTCATTGAAGATCAGGAGTTAGACGTAACTCACGATGGGGAACGTGGCCTTGGACAGGTTCGACAAGCAGTTCTTGAGTCACCACTCGCTTCAGACCGACTCAAACGAGTTGTAAGTCTTCGCGGCGATGAAACACCTGAAGAAATACTGGTGCCAAGGGATGTTGAGCGGAACGCGAAGGTCGCACTCGATGCTGGCAAGCCAGTTGTTCTATACGGGCCAACTGGTACAGGTAAGACCACATTCGCCAAACAGCTTGCTCGGGAGACGGGGATCGGCTACGCGCTGAATACTGCCACCCCCTCGTGGACGCCATCAGATATCATCGGCGGTATCAGCCCAGATTACACTGGAGACTCGCTCAGTTATCGCACGAAACTCGGATGTGTCTCAGAGGCGGTTCAGCGTGCCCGTCGATTCGATGTTGAATACGGAGTAATTCTTGACGAGATTACTCGGGCAGACATCTCCAAGATATTCGGCCCACTCTATACGGCCATCGAGAACCCCCATCAGACGATCTTTGAGACTGATGAAGGCGAAACCATCGAACTCGATGAGCGGGTGAACATTATCTGTACGATGAATATGTCCGACCGGACGGTGAACGAGCTCGATAATGCAATCACTCGCCGCTTTGCTATGATCGAGTTGGACGAGTACGAGGAGGACAAGCGTCGGCAGTTGTTCGAAACCTGGATCTCCACCCACGTTGGGGGACAGACCGATCTTGATGAGACTGAGCTTCTTCGACTCTTCGAACGCGATTATCAGGGGATCAACCATGGAAATGAATCTACATCACAGGGATCGATCATGCGATTTGGACCGATGCATTACCGTGATGTCGCTGTCTTCGTTGGCGTAGCCTGTCGAGAGGGAGGCGAATACGAGTACGATCAGACAGACGCCGTCGGGCAGGCCTTCAGGACGTACATCGTGCCACGCCTGCTGAACTCGGCGGCGTTCCCACAGGTCGAACGTATCGCTGAGCATTACCGAGCCCTGAACGGGGAGTTCGAAGCGTTCGATCTTGAACCAGCCGCAGAGCTTGCCGAGCGCGAACTTGAGCAGGAACGACGCCAGATGGGTTCATACGAGTAATGAGTACCGTTGACGAAGTTTACGAGTACGGACAGGACACCTTCAACGTCCCCGAACGGGGCGAGATACGTATAGAGGACTGTCCGTCATCGATCACAGATCAAC
>Ga0209917_1000645_pt1 | contig 14515 bp, 9 predicted proteins | sample SalPon2_C_H2O_MG_FD_185710 | JGI IMG/M metagenome (GOLD analysis project Ga0209917, IMG submission 185710) | Salt pond water microbial communities from South San Francisco under conditions of wetland restoration - Salt Pond MetaG R2_C_H2O_MG... | ecosystem: Environmental > Aquatic > Non-marine... | reverse complement strand
CACCGCCAACGCGATCAGCACCGATCATCAACTCCTTAATTGTTCGGTGGATTCCCCCTCCGTATACGCTGTTCTCGGTTCCCCCACCGTAGAAGTTGATTACCGGAAACAGGTTTGGCGTTTGAAGCGTTTGCCCGCCGATTGTGAGCTCTCCCGTTCGAGCGTCACCGGTGGTTGCTGTTATATCGAATTTAAATCGGTCCGTAGAGTACGCCTGAGACATCAGAAACTCTCGGTGGCTTTGTTTGTTTGAGGCGAGTCCGTCTCGGTTCCTCCTCGGATAAGATCCTTGAGATTGCTCCCCTTTACTCCGATTCCTCCTCCTTGAACGTGGTGGATATCCACATCGAGAGTTGAGAGACCTTCCTTGAGTGCGTGTTTATACACTTTCCCTACGTTTACGATTACTCGGTTGTAATCACCTACGACCCGTTTGTGCAACTCATTTGTCACATCTGCGGCCAGTTCCTCTGCCCGCTGGCGGTCCATTCGCCGGTCGTACCACTCTATTTTGTCATCTGCGCCGATTAATCCATGCTCTGCGGACAGTATACAGATATCAATATCCGAACGAAATTTTCCCTCGCGAATGGCTTTCTTGATTATTTTAAAGAAATATCCCGAATAAAGATTGATTGCTCGAACCTTCGACTCAAATTCGTTTTTAGACTTAGAACAGGACTGTACCAGTAGCGTCGCCATATGCGATGGTTGAGACCACTGTTGCTTGAAGCTTTCCCTGTGATTGGATAAGTCTCGTGAGTCTCTACTACTGAGTGATTGAGACGTTATAAGATTAGCTAGCCTATGATGTTTGTATATAAACATTATATCGGATACTGTTGAGAGTATTGAACTATCCTAATGAAACAGTAAGGTATTCGCCCAGTTTTGATTCAGCCAAAGCGTCACGTTCGTGTCCATCAAGCGCATCAAGAGTGAGTGGTTTCCCTGCTAGTAACGTATTTGCTAGCTCCTCAATTTCCTCTCCTTCGAATCCTGCACCGATTTCCTCTTGGGCTTCCTCTAGAACCTGCCGCATGTCACGAGCGAAATCAACGGCGGCCTCACGTTTCGATGCAAAATCGTCCGACCCGCCGAGTTGTGCCTCCCATTCCCACTCATCGAGCAGCGTTGACAGAGCTTTGAGCCGGGTATCATCAGCTAGGTTGAGTTCCTCATTGAGCCTCCGCATCGCGATGACCGTCGAGACTTGCTGTGTTCGAAGCTTGTGGATCCGGGTTTCGATCCGGTCAGCCTCGCTGTTGATGGCCTCTTCGACGTTATCAAGCCGGTTCTCGGTCACCGGTGACTCCGCCCCTCTTGCGTCCTCAGTCATTTCCTCAAGCGCCGCTCGCATCTTTTCGACTTCACTCTGAGCAGAATCATTCACCGAGATCTCAGCGTTGAAGAGTTCGCGAGCGATAGCGGCCTGCAGAAGTGTCTCTTCCATACGGGTCGCAATCTCATCAAGACGTTCGTACAGATGGCGCTGTTGGTACTCACGATAGACGTACTCAAGCCGGTCCATCAAGCTAGCCTTTCGTTGATTAGACTGCTGTGTCATCGTCTGTGCCGGCTCTTTATTTGACATAGTATGAACTCACCTCGTGGAACCGATCAGCTGATCCGGTCGAACTTGGCTCCGCCCACTCGTTTTTGATCTGCTTGAACTGGTTGATCACCTTGGATCCGGTAATCCGCATATCGGCCGCCAGGATTTGCAACTGGTCTTGCTTGACTCTCGGGTCGAGCTCATTGTCGACCATCTCCGCAGCATCAACGAGCTTATTCACCTCCTCTTGATCGATGTTTGCAAACTGCGTGAGCGATTCAACAAACTGGCGGTTGGCTGAATCGTAGGTACTCAACCGCGCGGCAATCTCACCGATACGGTCGACATCAATATCGGTGAAAATCTCACGGACCTGTGCATGGATTTTGAACGGATGATGTTCCTCATACAGTGACTCTAGGGTGTCGTGTGAGCGATACACCCTTTTGGCAATCTCTTCGAGTGTCTTCGACGATGAAAACCGTACCCGGCCCGAAATGTTGTCGATGTACGTCTGAGCGAGTGCGTCAAGCACCCGACTTGGGCTGGCTCGCTGGAGTCGGGAGCGGATGTCGGGTACATCGAGTGTGTCGCCCACAACACCGAACCGGCTGCTGACTAGACTCTCAATCTCTCCAGCGTATTCGAACAGGCCAGTTATCGTGGTATATTCGTCGTGCGTGGCAGCCTGTTGAAGCTGTGCGTCGATGCCGTCGTTAAGCTCGTACTCTTCATCGCTCCCGTAACGCTCGTTAAGACGCTCGGCGGTAAGGTCATGCCAAGGATCGTCCAGCAGCGTAATGAGCGCGTACGTCGCGATCACAAAGTCGTCGAAGTCGAATCGGCCGCGGTCGGACTTCCGATAGAGGATCGTATTTGTCTCGATATTCTGGCTGATGACCTGTTGACGCCAGCGGTTCGCATAGTAGGTCATATGTGTCCCGATACTCTCGAGCTGCGCTTCACGGTTCGCACTATTGGACGCCTCTTTCAATCGAATACCGTATTTGAGTAGCTTCCTGACCTCGGATGGACGGAACTCCTCGGTATCGAGAATGATTTGATCGTCACCGATTTGTTCGGTAGAGGCGCCGTATACGAACGGCGCTTTCTGACTACTAAGATTGTATCGGAGCCTACCGTCCGTCCACAGCTGATAATCATCCGTTAAGTGTTCAAGAAGGTCGGTCAGCGCGGCCCGGATATAGCTATTCGTCTCGCTGAACCGGCTGTTACCTGGGTCGTCAATCCAGTCATCGACATTACCGAGGTGTTCCTCATAAATACGTTCAACCTTGGATTTAGACGTTCCTCCACCGGAGCCTGGCTTTGGTTCCGTGGTTGTCTTACCGTCATCATTACCCGCAGCTGGAATCCTGACCACGTCATCTTCAATGATGATGCCGGCGTCAAGTTCCCCCGGCTGACGAGTCGCCGAAACAATTCCGAACGCCGTCGTGAATGTTCGAGGGACTACGTACTCATTCCCCTGTTTTTCACCGTACCACTTTGCGAGGTCAGCAAACGCTTCTTGCCGGTCGTAGACGTCGTCTTCGGGGGTTTCGCTGTTGGTCACGTCGCTTCCTAGCGCAGCTGAGCTGGATGGAGCAGAAGTCCCACCCCAGTAGTACTCTTGTAACACGTCGTATACCTTTGAGACATACTCACGAGGGGACTGTTGACTCTCATCGAGCCCACAATAGATACGCCGAAGGAACGTCTGATTAAACGGAAAGAGGTCTCGATACACGTCTGCACATAGGCCGCATTCCCCGCAGACGCTTCCACTTTGGGCTGTGCGCAGCGCGGAAAAATCCCGGTCCCCGGTAGCGTCTTTGTCGTATTGGACGCTCCCGTCGTGGGTCTTAAAATACGCCAAGTACGGCCGTATGAACTCGACCGCCGAGTCTTCGTCCAAGAATAGCACGCTATTGCTGTTTGGTTTGTTCGTCTGGAAGAACGCAAACCGATCCTCGGCCGTCTGCGAGTGCATCACCTCGGTTACGTCGCGCGTCCCGGCAATAATGAAGTCCCAACGGTCCCCTGCCCGGTCGCGCTCGATATAATTACGGAGGCGTTTCGCCTCAAGTGAGGCGATACTGAAATCCTCAAACACTACGACTGGACGGCGATCGGTGAATTCCTCGCCGACCTGAGCGAGCATATCTGATAGAGGGGGTGTATCGTACTCGTTTCTGATAACGTTCCACAACTCCGTGTTCCACTGCTCGATTGCCTCCGCCTGTGAAATCTCTGGACCGAAGACATGGAACGCGGATTCGCGCGTGTACTGCTGTTTCGATAGGAGGTTTCGTTCCTTCCCGTATTCGCCTGAAGTAACTAGATTCTCGAGCTGATCTTCAAGAACCTCGGCAATAACGCGCTCGTCATCCCGATTATAATTCGTCTCGATACCGCGCTTGGAGAACTTAAGAAGGGCACCAGTCGTTGCGAAGTTGGCTACTGTCTGTGGATTCTCTTTGATATTGCGTTCAAGTCGTTCGAATGCGCCGGCCTGCGGGAGCTCGTCGTTGAAGTGTTCCCTGTAGAACGCCGGCAAGCGTTTCGTGAGGATAGACATCAGGTCATCATCCTTGTCTACCCGGAGAATGGGCCGAGACTGGGTTCGTAATTGGTGAACGAGATACGCGCACAGTTCTGACTTGCCGGTCCCCGTCTCGCCTTCAATGACGACGGCGTAGTTGCGGTTCCGGTCCTCCTGAAGAAACTCCAGAACTTGCTCCTCGCTGACTGTTTCGACGTCGTCTTGCCCAGCATGCTCTGACGGGAATACCTCGATTGGGCGGTGGGTAAATTCGAACAGATCCTTGTTTTCGGCTCTGATGGCAGCAACTTCGCTGAACAGCTCTTGGAACTCTTGATTCGTGAACTGGTTGAAATGCCCGCAGTAGAGGTTGTCTGTTTGACTCATAGTATTTTGATGGAGTTGGCTTGAGCGTCGATACCACGATTGGCGGCCGTCGGAACTCTATCGAGAGGAACGTAACCCGCATCGCCGTACTCAATAAGTTGAATACGTTCATCCCGTACAAGAAGCTGTAGCGTCCGGGCTAAGACCGAAGGCACTGATTTGCCTGTCGCGTAGCCGGTCCGAATGAAGTTTTTTTCCGACCAAGCGAGATATTCCGGTAGGCTGACATCTGCCTCCGCATCAGGGCCGTATGACGCTGATTCTGATGCCCACTTGATCGATTCGTACACAAGATCTGGCTCGGGATAGACGGTATGCTGCCGTCCCGACACCTTATGTACTAATCCGAGGAAGTGAACTAGTCGTGTCCAGTATTGGAACTTATTGTCATTGTGGCTATAAATATCACCATCGCCTTTCGGGCGGTAGTCCGTTGTCTCAAGAAGCCAAGTATCAATGTCTTCATACAGGGCATCCTCGTTGTTCTCGAACTCTTGGCAGTCCTCTTTGATCAGATATTGGTAATTGAGCAGGACTACAGCCTGTTTGCCCCAATCATCTGGGTTGGCTTCCGCCGCGAGGTTGTTAATCGCGGTCAAACGGAAATCTAACGTCCGATCACCGGTTGACCGAACCAGATCGACTGCCTCGTAGGCATGCTCTGCGCGGCGAATCAGTCCTAAGAGTTGAAGACCGTCAAGCGACTCCTCAAGTTGTGAATCCGTGAGCTGCGTGTATGTTTTTATTTGATCGGTCGTTTCGTGTCCTGCGGCAATCGCATCGTACGCTACCTGCAGCGCGTACGGTGTCTGGATCCGATTGATAATGTATGGCTCTGATGTCGTCATGTTGTGATTTCGGTGACCCACGCCGCATAGCGAGCGTGAACTTCGCTTTTGTTTCGACACTCGGACAGCTTCTCTCTTGCAAGCCGAGCATCTGGATGCCGCTGCGGTTGGATAGAATCGAACGTCCGCTCATCGCTCGCTACAGCGTCGTTGAGTTCTCGGGCGACGGCAATCGAGCTTTGTCGGTCCCACTCGATGCGCCGCCGAAGCCAGTTGCCCAACGCCTCTACTGCCTCGTAGCTGTCGAGCGGGCTCGCTCCCGGGTCGATCGTCCGGCTGAAGATCGATGCCATCCCAGCGTACAGCGGTAGGTACGGCGTCTCTGGGAGTACTTCGAAGAGTTCACCGGTCTGCCGTAGACGCTCCCCCGTCACGATGCGATAGATATTGGCGTTATCTTGCATAAATAAGTTCTCGGTATCGGCGAGCGGGCACCCGAGGCCAAGCTCCTCGTAGGTGTCCTCAAACTGCGTGAATACGGAGTGATAGTCCCCGAGCTCGCTGACAAATTCGTTTTCCCGCAACGGCCGTTGGCCGCCCTGAGGTTCAAAATCACCCTCGTCTCCGACAACCAGCAGCGTTGATGAATCCGGGCTCTGCTCGTACTTTGCGAGAATTGGCTTGATGGTGAACTCCGTATGGGTCTCGTAGTTTTGATTGGTGATCGTACAGAGGTTCGAGTCAGGCGGACCAATCTCTCCGAGTAGCTCGTAGTCGTACTCGAAGTAGTCGTACTGTGCTGGTGTCGAGAGCTGCCGCCAGCGCTTCGGAAATGTGAACCGGTTGGTTCCTAAGTATTTGATAGCTGGCAGCGTCCGAAGCATACCAAATCCTTGGTTCCCGACGGAATCATACATGAATGCGACGGGCGCGGATGCGATTTTGCGTCGGAGGAACTCAACGCTCATTCAAAGCCACCTTGCTGGGCTGAGCAGTCGTGTGATACGGAAGGCTTCAATCGACGCGGAGTGGCCAGAACGTATGAATGACACTGCATTGGACTTACTTGATAGTACCCAAACCCATAGCTGCACGCAGTGTGTGTTTGTTGAGTAGGTCGTTCTCTAAGTACGCCGGTGGGGTACGAGCAAGAAGGAGACACTCCTCACAGAAGTCCGCACACTTGCTACATGCCGCGATGTCCTCGAGGATGGTTGGAAACTCTCCTGTCAGTTCTTGGGTTACCTGCCAGGTGATGCCGTTTCCACCTTGACGACTATCGACAACGAGCAAATCGACCGTATCGTCGGTCAAAGTGGTTTTTACACGAAAATCCTGTTGATCACAGTTCGCGACAATCGCGACTGTCTTCGTCAACGCTTGCTCGAGGCTGGCGAGTACTTGTGGCCAGGGCGGTTGGTCACTCTCAAGTTGTTCTAGCCGTTGACGAACCGCGTCACGCGACAGCTGAAGTTGCAGCCCCTGCGTGTGGTAGCGTTGTCCTACCGGTGCATACGTCTCTTGGGTCACGTCGTCGAGTCGTTCACTCCACGAGGCGCCGTCGTCGTTTCCTTTGTCTGTCCGTTCAATGAGCGCTTCCGAGCGAAGAGTCGTCCGATCAGGGCTTTGGCTGTGGCCCCGTTCAAACGCGTAGACAAAATCAGTGACAGTATACTCCCCACGCTGTAGAGCGCACTCAAGCCCGAACAACTCTATTGACCTACTGTCTGCCTCTTCATCGTCGGGCCGGGAGACGTGTGTAGACATGATACCCCGAGTCGTATATCCTTTCTCGCCCCCGCGGGCCCCCCGACATTCGACTGAACCGATTCCGTGGATATTTGTTGTGGTGAGATCCTCATGGCAGTGGGGGCATACGGCGGTCTGTACAGCGTACGCTTGGAACGGTCGGTCACAGTCCTCATTCGAGCACAGTGCTACTTCGGTCAGTGGCGTGGTTGTCCCATGGACATCCGAAACCAAGTATTGGCTGCCGCTGAGCGTGATAGCTGATCCGAGGTCGTTCTCCTCTCCGGGGAACATATCGTACAGGCGGCCGGTACTTTCGAACTCGATACTCTCGAAACGACCGGAGAACTTCACCGGGAACCGTTGGCCGAAGTCCCGATAGTTAGCGAGATAGCCCAACAAGGAGAGCCATGAGTCGAGCCGATTGTGTCGCTTCGAGAGCTGCTTGTTCGTCTCCGCGGAGCCGCTCATTGCGGTCAGCTGTGTAAAGGTTTGCTCAAGCCGATGTCGGATGCTAAGTTGGCTATTACCGAAGAATACCTCCTCGAAAATATCGAATCCACGCTGCCCAAAAATCTCCGTGATATATTCTCCAAGCTCCGACCGCATCTCCTCGTCGGTGAACTCACAGAGGATTTCGAGGCGGTCACGTACATTCTCCACGTAGCTTTCGAGATCCGTACTCGTCTCCTCCAGTGAGTAGATTTTTTGAAAGACGTTTGACTCATGGGGGTTTCGAGCTAAGTACCCAGCCGCAGCCGTTACGACGTGACCAGCCAGCACTTCATCAAATTCGTAGGCGTCGGGAACCCGGACGGGCTCGAACTCACGGAAAAACCCATCCAAGTTTGCATAGTAGTGATTGTCAACTGGGTGGTCCCCCCGAACAACGGTCAACACCAACGATGAGCTACCGCGGGTTCGACCGGTCCGACCGCTACGCTGGACATAATTCGTTAACGTCGGTGGCATTCCTACTTGCGTTACTGTCTCAAGTGTACCGATGTCGACACCGAGTTCCATTGTCGGTGTCGCGCTCACGATATTAACCTCAGGATCATCTTTCCGGAAGCTCTCTTCGATGGCACCTCGGAGCGTCGGTGGAATGTTTCCTTTGTGGATACCGACCGTTGTGAATTCGGGACCATCCGGGTTGTTCAGCGGACGGGAAACTTCGTGCGCCCAGTGGTCGAGCGGCCAATCCCAGCTCCCGTCAATCTCCGCATATCCCTCCCCCTCATACGAGCCGTCCGGCTGGATTTCGAATCGATAGTGTGCCTCTACCGGTTCAGCACACGACGGACACTTTTCGACGGAAGTATCGACAGGAACCGGGTGTGCTGCATAACACTCGGTACAGTAAGTTACTCGAGGGAGTAGCCGAAGGTCTGAACAATCTTCCTTTGGGATCCGTGTGAAGACACCACTCTCGAACGTCGATTCGAACCCGCCGATGTCGTTCAACTGGTCGCGTTGGTCCTCGATATAATCGAACAGCTTGTGCGCTCGCGTCTCCTCGATTCCCGAGTCCGTAATATCGTGGCGCACGTCATCCCAAGACCGCTCTTGGATTACCCGATCAGACAGGAACAGCGGGAGTACGTCTCTGATATGTGTCTCAACCGTCGAACGATCGTACTGGAGCCGACGGGCAAGCCGGTCACAGATTTTCTCGTAGGTGAGCCCGTCGATTGTGACTGTTTCGCGATCGAAGGATGGCGTCCCACCTGCGAACAGTGCGTAGAGTTCATGTCCGATGAGTAGCTTTAGCACCTCATCTGTAGCTGCTTCGTACAGCGAATTTGGCGTGATGAGTGCGGCATCAGTCAGGTGGCGACAGTTGCGCAACATCGCGTGCGAGGTAATCTCGCTGCGCATTTGCCGAAGTAGATTATAGGTCTCGCTGTCTTCGTCAACCTCGTTTTGATAGAGTGGAGCGTAGTAGGCTTCACGGAGCTGTTCCGAGACGGCTTGAAACGCTTCGTAGTTGTCAATAACTCCGTCGTTTTCGAGAAGCTCTTTAACATAGAGCGTCTCGGCCATGAGTCCATACTCCGTACCCATAATTTCGCTTCCAACACTCTCGGCAGCGGCATGAGAGTCGGAAAAGACCAGTGTCTTTTTTGATGGGGCTGTGCGGCAGATTTCGGTGAGCATAAACGACAGCAGTGTCGGTGTCGGAACCCCGACATCGGTTAGGTTGAGATACTGGTCACAGCCTGGACACGCACTTGCCGGCTGGTTCTGACCGACCGGCGCGAACGAAGTGTCGCCGTCATCGGTTTCACCCACAGCATAGAACGGGTGATGACAGCGTCTACAGAACTGCATCTCGGGAATTTCGTTGCCGCACTCCCGGCAGGCATTTGTTCGACTGAGTATCCGGCAGTCACGGCACCAATAAATCTTTAACGGCGGTTTCAAAAACGAATGGTATTTTTCCGTCACGATACCCGCGAGCCGACCAAACGCCAACACGGTTGTGAGGGTTGCCTCGGGATCGTCGACACCGGTCGCGGCAATATCGCTGAGCAGATCCGACTGCTGTTTAAAACCGACGCTGCCGGTCGTATCCGTCTCGAACCAGTCGGCGAGCTGGAGAACTTCGGGAACTGCTTCAACCACAAACGCAAACCAAGGGGAGTCGTACCCTCCGGTACTGAGAAGTTCGTCGGTGAGTTCGCGGATCCCGGCCTCGCTCCCCCAGATTGCTGCCTCGTCGTCATACTCACCGAGCTCTGTCAGCGTCGTGAATGCTGTTTCGACATCGGGAACAAGCCACCCTGTGTGTGTATCGGCGATGGTTACGGACCCGGGATGCCGTTCCACGAGGCCGACCGTTTCTAGAGTCGCCACAGCACCGCTGAGCTCAGTGAGATCTGACTCAAGTGCGGCTGTGTCGATCCCCCCCATGGCCGCACGGCTGATGGTCTCGATAAGCTGATCAAGCGTGCAGGGCGAGAGCCGAGCAAAGTCAGGCGTCTCGGCGTGAGGTAGCGATCTCCCAGTAAAATCAATAGCGTTGATCGCATTCTCAGACGAGCCGGTAAGCGCTGAGGCAAGTTCGGTTGGGTTATCAACTGTCGCTGAAACCATCGTGACCTGTGGCTTTCGGTCGGCGTAAAAATGTTTGAGCCGCTCCGTAAGCAGTGAGATACCAGCACCAGATATCCCACTCCAGACGTGTGCTTCATCGTAAACGATGTGCTCGACAGGGTGTTCACCCGGGCGTGAGCCGAGAATTTGGCGGGTATCGGCAGAGTCGTTGACGAACATGTGGTCGATCGCCTCCGGATTAGTGAGGAGGATATCCACACCTTGGCGAATGCTTTCCCGCGTGACCTTCACCCATGAGTACGTGTGTTGGTCCGTCCCGACACTGTTCCGTGAGAGGATACGCAACTTCTCGCCCGTTCGTGGGCACTCGAGGCCGCGAATGTAGGATCCGGCCTCGATTTCGTAGTCTCTTGACCCAATATCGTGGGGTGTGTCGCCGTCCCAGATTCCGATAGTGACCCGTTCCTCCGGTGGCTGGTCTTGGTTCACTTCATTGAGATACGTGAGGAAGCGGTTGAGCTGGTCGACAGTTAGCGTTTTCATAGGGTAGAGGACGATGGATTTCAGGCCGGACTCCTCCGTGGATAGACAATGGTTGAGAATTGGGATGAAGAACGCTTCTGTCTTTCCGGCGGCGGTTGGGACAGATAGAATCGTATCCTGTGAGGTTCTCTCGATGGCCTCAATAGTTTCGGCCTGGTGTTGATAGAGGCGACCCGAGTCATCGCCACCGAACAGCGTAGTCCGTACAGCGTCCGCGATTCGTGGATCATAGTCCAGCGAATCAAAGAACCGGTCGGCTGGCTCCGAGTGCGCCGCCGGTGCCGGGACAAGCTCAATGTACGGACCTTTCTCTTCAACAAGGTCCGTCTTGGTGAATTCGACTGCGTTGTCAACCCCGGAAACGCGGTCGAGCTTCGTCATCTGGCGATTCCACCAAGTAATTTCGGACGCACGGTCGACGGCTCGTGAAAGCGTGTGTTCTGGTGAATGCATCACTGGAATCCCCCAACTGACGCTAACCTCAAGCGGGCCGGTGGTATCATACCAGGTGCATCGCTGGTTGATAAACTTCGTCCCTGAATTAAATACCTAATTCAGTTACCATCCACGAGATTGACACAATTCACTTATTGGTAGCAACGCGTTGGGTCTGCTCGTAGACCCGCTGCAATCGCGAGTAATTGTTTCTGATCGTCGTTACGTGGACATCCGCAGCCTCCGCAATTGCCCGTTGGGTAAGCCCCCCATTCTGGAGATTGCTGGCAGCAAAGAGGGCTGCTGCTGCGATGCTGGTCGGACTGGCCCCACCGAGAATCGACGTCCCGCATCCCTCTTTATTTTGCGCAGTCCGTATAATATCGCGAGCGGTCCGGGTGATTGTAGGGTTGGTATCACAAGCTGTCGCAAATCGATCGAGGTACGCTGCCGGATCCACCGGTGCCAACGAGAGATCAAAATGGCTACGGATGGCCTTGTATGCGATGATGATACGCTTGCGGTTGACGCGGCTCACTTGGGCGACCTCATCAAACGACCGTGGATAGCCACTCTGCCGTGCGGATGCGTACAGGCAGCCAGACGCAATACTCTCAATGGCTCGACCGATCAGCAAATCGGCGTCAGCCGCTTGACGAAACAGTTTCAACGCGACTTGTCGTGTCGCGTTGTCTATACCGAGTGCGGATCCCATCCGGTTCACCTCGTCTAACCCCGTCCGTAGGCTCCGCTCACGGGAGCCGTAGAGCTGTACGCGGCGCTGCCAGCACCGGAGCTGGTTGGCTCGCTGTCGCTGGGCCGCCGAGAGCTTTCTTCCCTTTCCGTCGCGGTTAGCGAAACCAACAGAACTGGTGAGTCCCTTATCCTGTCGTGACAGCGTTATCGCTGGGCCCGTACTTCGACCCCCTTCTTCGTTAAAAAACAATCCGTTGGTATCGGCCTCCAGCGTCGTTCCCTGCGCTGTGTCTGGATGAACGTCATCGTCCCCCGTTGAGGAAGGATGCTGACTGGTGGCGTATCCATCGGTACTCCTGCCAGTAGTAGTGGGTACTGATCCATCGTCGACTATGCCGGTGAAGTCGGTGAACTCAGTCGGCTCATCAGTGTTGGCTTTGCTGTCCCGCTGGGCATCATCGTAGGGGGCAGGATTCCTACTCTCCTCGGCTCCGGTGGATGCTCCATCACTCATCGATACGCTCACCCCCGTTCGTATGTGTGTGCGACAGTGATGAGATATGGATACTACGACCGTGGGGTGCCGCAGGCAGGGTGGATGAGACTACTGAAAGCCGGTGAGCCTCAATCGTCGGCTTGGGCGGCGATAAAACGATGCTCCATCGCTTTTCATCCTTGTGCGATTGGGGATGGCAGTGGCTCTGTGAGAGCGGCGATGAGCTTGATGATGATTGGAAGCGAGGCAACAGAGCCAGTGTCCAAAGCGGACGCGGTGTCTACCCTAACTTGGATGTCGTCGATATTTAAACTTCTCGTGTGACTGTATCCCATTCAGCTGCAAAGGATTGCAGTGTATCTACAAAAATATCGTTCAATGGGATAGTACATCTCTTCTGCTCACTGCCAACCAACTGTTATGATACCCTCTGCGAAGGCAAATAATCAGCGAGAGAGTGTATTTATGATCTGTCCGCATCTGTCTGCCGTTGGCGATCCTCGTCAGTGTAGCCAACGGTTTTACCCTCACGACGTGTCTCACTAACCCGCTGTGAGGTCGATTCGTAGGCAGCCCGTGTCCCGTCACCGCTGTGTGACATATTGAGCGACTTTTGTGTGTCCATGCCCATTTGGTCAGCAGTAAGCGCGGCATCCTGATTGGCGCCAATAAACAGGAACTCCCAGCCGTGCTCTTCACGGTGCTCCTTGACTAGCTCTCGAACATGCTCCTGTGGTGTCTCGGAGGCGTTCTCTTTGCCATCAGTGAGTGTCACAATAACGACACTCTCGGGGCGCGAACTGGTTGGTAACTGGTCAAGATGCCGATGAGTATCCGTGATTGCCGTAGTCAGCGCATCGTGGAGCGCCGTCCGACCACCAGGGCGGTAGGTATCGGCGTTCAGCTCGGGTGCATGTTTGAGTGTTTCACCGCGATACACGCGCTCAACGCTCGTATTAAAATCGTAGAGGCTGACAGTTGCACGGCCAGGTTCGTCCCGCTGGTCCGCGAGAAACGTGTTGAACCCACCGATAGTGTCGTCCCGAATATTGGACATTGAACCCGATGAATCCAAAATGAATGTTACGTGTGTTTCCATGCGTCGCCTAACTTGGCCTGATACTAGTATAAAAACCGCCCGGGGTTATCAAGTAGGTATCCGGTGACGGTTAGAACACACCCTCAGGAGCGGGCCGGCTTATCAGAGCTGTAAATCACCCGGGTGCGCGCACAACGACTACATAGATCGACTGCGAACCTCAATACAGAATTTGAATGACTGATTCCACATCTGACGTACCCGTCCATGAGTCGTTGATTGTTACTGATACCGAAACGATCTATCGGACTGATGCATGGTGGAAAGCGGTTGTTTCGTACCGGTATGAAGGAAGTGAAAGCGACGAAACCGCAGTCTACCTGTGGCACCACGACGACGAGGGATGGACACGAAAAAACAAGTACGTTATCAGGACTGTCGACGCCTGGGAGACCGATAAACAAATCATTGATACGTTACTCGCAAAGGAGACAGGCGACGATGACGTAAGCGAAGAGTTTCCCGTAAGCGATCACTATATCGCAGGAGCTGGTGTGACGGTGTTCAAGTCTGATGGCTGGTGGAAAGGGATTCTCAATATCGTTAAAAAAGGGACTTACGAGACGAACGAAGTAATGGTGTATCTGTGGCAGAATCATAGTGGGGGGTGGAAACGTCGACAAAAATATACCATCGGTGGTTGCGAGGATTGGGAGAAAGAACAGACAGCCATCGAGTCCGTACTCAATGCTAATCATGAATCGAGTGACGATTCCGCCAAGGCGACTGGATTAACGGGCCAAGAGGAGAGCAGTTGGGATGACCTCGATACGATGGACACAGATGCCCTGATTGGGTTAGATGAGGACGTTGATGACCATCTAGGGGAGGCGCTCTATTAATTTAAAACATAGACACCTAGACACGTGAGAATCAATATAACGCCAGTTTAGGAGTACGTGCTGGGTTTCGATTAAACCTACGTGGGCCCCCACTATGAAACCCAATAATCGACCTGTTGCCGTTCATATATGTACCAAAAATAGTACTTTCGGTGCATGTCTCCCGTCGACTTATGCTGCTGCCGTACCGGAAAGATTGAATAGAGCCCCCCGCCACGAGCTTACAAGCGGTAGTTATGGCGACAAATGCAATTTATTGATCGGACCACGAGCGACTCACGAATCGATGATTCGGTTCAACCGCTTATTGACGGTATTCTCAA
>Ga0209917_1000636_pt1 | contig 14568 bp, 12 predicted proteins | sample SalPon2_C_H2O_MG_FD_185710 | JGI IMG/M metagenome (GOLD analysis project Ga0209917, IMG submission 185710) | Salt pond water microbial communities from South San Francisco under conditions of wetland restoration - Salt Pond MetaG R2_C_H2O_MG... | ecosystem: Environmental > Aquatic > Non-marine... | reverse complement strand
CGTCACGCGGCGTCGGGCCAGGGCGGTCGTCGAAGCTTCAACCCCACGAGGGTTCGTCTGGAACCATGCCCGATTCAGAGGACACACGCACTATTACGGCTGTCTCTACGTGATTCTTTCCGTCGACCCTCAATACCTCTTCATCCCGTGGGGGTTGACGATATGCGGTTATTCACAGCAGCCAATTTCCTATATCATAAGCCACGATCACTCAGAGCAGTCAGAATCGTTCTTGATTGTATAGCATCACTAATACCTGTATTTTGGACAACGCTTATGTTACTGTGATACGCCATCTAAGACGGTTGTCATGATAGGTGATATCCACACATGCGGTTGTTAGCCAGGCTTCACAGCAGGGCAGACACTGCATATGATAATGCATATCATCATAAGCTCCGTGGCCGATTTTGGAAAGCCCTCCAAGATACCGAATATGAGCAGTACCACGACGAGAATCGGCCTGTAGGACTATCCTATAGTAATCCGTTTCCGCCAAGAGACATGCGAGAAGGTGACGAGAGAAATCTGCTCGTGGCCGCTCCACAGGAAGATCTCCTCACAGAGATAGCCGAAGACCTGTTGGCTGATCGTGAGTTGAACATCGGCGAAATGCCGTTTCACGTTGATCACGTGTCTAGCCTTGCCCCGGACGTTGGTGAGCCAGGCGCTACGGGGACTATTGAGACTGGAACGGGACTGCTGGTCCGCATCCCACCATGGAAGGCCGATGAGTACGGGATCGAAAGCGATGGAGATCAAGCGATATACTGGCAACCGGAACACTCAATGGAACCGTTACGGACGCAACTTGAGAACAACCTAGATAAGAAGCATCGATTGTTTTGCGCTGACTATCTTCCAGGTCCCTCAGACAAATCGTACTCACTATTTGACAATTATGAACTCATAAAGACATTCGCACTCCCGGTGACTGTCTCACAAGGAACAGAACTGACCTACGTGCTCAGTAAGTGGAGATTCGGGTACACCGTTCGTGACAATGACCACCGACGGCATCTGAACCTCGCGTTGGATACCGGGCTTGGCGAGCGGAATGCCCTCGGGCTTGGATTCATCAATATCACAGACTATGCAGAATAACGATGCGAGTGAGGCGATTGACCGGATGCAAGACCGGATACCCGCGTCGCTCTACGAAGTTGCTTGGCAATACTCACTGTTTGATTGGTACAATTCGACGCAGTCGTCAGCGCTCGACTTTGAACTCGGTCCAGAGCATCTTGCATACCTAACTCCAACGGCAAAGAGTAGTCTGTTCAACGAGCCAGATAGTCTCGTGATCGTGTACGTCGACGTATCAGATCCGCGATCGCCATCGCTGCGGCCCGAGGCGGATGGTGGGCCTGTTGAGCTCACGACGTACACGAAGGCCGACAGATATCGGGTCGGACACGCCTATCCAGAAAATAAGACCAGCGCCATGACGGACTACTCAATTACGACCCACAAAGGCGCTGATGCACATCACATTGCTGGGCTCCGCCATGATGCGTGGGGTACGAACAACATTCGCGATCGGTTCACAGATTGGGCGCAATCTGAATTTGCAGATGCGGTTCATGAGAAAGCCGATGAAACGGGACAAGCGATACTTGAAGCTCTCTCCACTCTTGGAGACGATGAGGCCGCCATGGAGCATCTATCTAATTCCTTTCTCGATCTTGTGCCAACTGAGGAAGAAGAGATTGAGGCACTAATCACAGTTCGAATACAGCCTCCAGACAGCGACGAGTGGAAGTTCCCCGGGGAGGTGCCCGTTCTGAATGATGTGATGCGGGCAAAGAAAGCCGATCGGCTCCAGAACATTTCCGTTGATGATGCGAGTGGATCGGGGACTGGATTCGTGAGCAACAGAGAAGCAGACGTGTCTGGTGGGTCCTCAGGGTTATTTGGAATGTATGGAAAAAAACAGCGAGAGCACTTTGCTGACCTCGATACAGATGGCGTCTCAGCGTGGCGAGCGCGACCGCTAGAGTTTGACACTGCTGCGGCGGTCGCATCTGCCAGTTCTTTGTTTGATCAGTTTTATCGAGGGCTTGGCAGTAGCCGCCGATTGTATATCCTCCCCTATCTCGCGGTACGGAGTAGCGAGATCGGTACTGAGACGTTTGAATGGTTCTATGAGCGAGTATACGCGCGGTTACGTGATGCCGAATCTGGCTCTGATGGCTCGTTTGATGACACAGTGACAGAGTTATTCTCTGAAGCATATAGAGTAGCCGAGAAGACAGAAACAGCAGCGAGTATCAACGAAGACTACGACGTGAGCTTTGCGAGCCAGCCGTCGACAGCGTGGGATGCAGTTCGGTTTGCAGTCGTGCATCAGGTGACTGGCAATCCAGATCGTGTGTTCTTCGATACCCTTGATGCAGTTTCACCAGCAATTCAGCTGGAGAACGCACATAACGAGGTAACCAGCTCAGCAGTATTCTCGGCCGACGGTGTGTTCCAAAATAATCCAAACCCGGAGTCAAGCCCGCTTCTCGGACGGGGAAGCAATCTCATTAGATACATCCTGTACGGTGGGTACTTTAGCAGAACAACAGAGCCGACCCGGAGTAGTCGGGAAGCAAGTGAGAAACCTAGGGCGGGAAATATCGACGACAGTCGGATGCAGCGCGTACGACGCCTATTGACAGGGACGACGGTCAATGCGAGACATCTGCTTGAACAGTATATTCACCAGCTTGTTCAGGACCAAAACGAGCAGTTTAGCGATGATAGCGGCTATATCTCATTCCCAAAGCGAAGTGTTGTCGAGCAGTACACACAGCTCCATGCGCTACAGACCGCCGGCGTATTGGACACAAGTGAAACGAGATCATTCAATTACGAACCCATGTCAGACGAATTTGAAAACAGAGGAGAAAGGCTCGATGAGTTTATCACCAATCATGACGCCCTCAGAGGCGACCCGGAGGCAGCGGTGTTCACGCTCGGTGGGTTAGTCGGGCGTATATCTGCTTTCCAAAGCTATGAGGACGTTTCATCAACGCTCATTCGCAGGTACCCGGTTGATTATTTGACCAAACAGACAGTCAAAGAGGTGACAAAAGAGGTCCTACAAATGAATAATTCATACGCGGAAGCCGAGGAGAATCGTTCTTACCGTACAAATGCTCGATACACTGACCGACTTGCAGACACGATGCTTGCCACCGACCCACAGTCGTGGGAACTCAATGAGTCAGAGATACAGTGGATCTACAGCCTTGGAATCGCGTATGGATTGAGCGATTCAAGCCTGTATGATGAAGAGGAGGAAATGACAGAGCAAACACTCGAATCCAGCGCGTGAATACAATGCCCACAGATCACACCGCCAACATCGACAGCACCGACAGCGTAGATAACCGCTCAGAGATTGTATTCGCCTATGACGCGGAGGATACGAATCCCAACGGGAACCCGCTCTCAGCAAATGATAAGCCACGAATCGACGAGACAACTGGAACGGCAGTTGTTACTGATGTTCGGTTGAAGCGGTACCTGCGTGACCAGCTTGATGATGATGGCCATGGCGTATACATACAAAATCCGACAAAGAGTGACGCAGATTCAGTGCTTGATCGCGATGAGCTGTTCTCATCTGTCACAGGCATCGATGAGGCCGACTTGGGTGACGTAACTGGCAGTGAAGCGGCTGAGACGTTCCTCTCAAATGCGACTGACGTTCGGTACTTTGGAGCGACGTGCTCGTTCAGTAGCAGTTTCCAAGATGAGCTAGGGGACGGGTTTCCAGGCCAGTTTATTGGCCCAGTCCAGTTTAGTCACGCACGGAGTCTCAACACAGTCGTACAGAAGAGTGAGTCAAAACAGCTCTCAACAGTTGTCTCAAGTGGTGGCGACGCCGAGCAGGGAACCTTTGCAACAGATAACCGACTTCAGTACGCCTTCATCCCATTCCATGGGATTGTGAACGAGGTGGGGGCAAGGGACACGCTACTCAGTGGAACAGATGTTAAACGCCTTGACACGCTGCTCTGGCGGGCACTGAAGAACCAGACACTAACTCGATCGAAGATGGGCCATCAGCCACGTCTGTACATCCGCGTTGAATACAGCACCGATGAATTCCACATCGGAACTCTTGATGATGGACTTGAGCTTGTTCAGGAGACACCTGACGCCGAGCTCAGAAATATCACGGATGTGGTTGTTGATGTTGATGATCTGCTTGCCGACCTCAGCACATATGCTGACCATGTTGAACACATTCACATCACCGCAGATCGCCACCTAACAGTCAAGACGGACGGTGAAAGCGGTGGCTCAGATCACCTTGTCTCGGCTCTCGAAGAGATCGTCGGCACGAACTCAGTGACTGAGGTTGACCCATACGGGGAATGAGCACGACAGATCTCGACGTCGTCGGCAGAGACGTGCTCTCGTTCACAGTGAGCGGTCCTTGGGCACACTTTCGGCGTATCGACACCACGACAGAGAAGTTGACCTATCGGGTGATGCCACGAACAACGGTTGCAGGGCTGCTAGCGGCAGTGCTTGGCGAGCCGAGGGACTCGTATTACGACACCTTTGGACAGAACTCATCGGCTATCGCAATCTCACCAGCGTGTGCGCTTGAAACGCAGTCAATCCCGCAGCTTACACTCCCAACGGAAAGTGGAGATATCATGACTGCGAAGGGTGTTTCTGGCAAGACTGTGATTAATCCAGAGACCATCGCCGAGGAACGGAAGCGACGCACCTTTGAGTATATCGTTGACCCATCATACCGGATCGATCTTGTGCTTGATGACGCAGACACTTTCGAGCGGCTGTATACATATCTCGAAGCGGGGCGCTCAACATACACCCCTTCGCTTGGGAAAACCGAGTGCCTAGCTACGATCACAGATGTTACTCGATCTACCATTGAACAGAGAGGTGATCCCGAGTTAATCAGCTCAACTGTACCGGAGAAGTACGTTGTCCCAACAGCCGGAGAACCTCTCAGAATGGAACGAACACCTGCCTACATGGAGGCTAACAGCGACGGCCGAAAAACAACAGAGTTCGTATCGTACGCATTCACTCCTGGAGAGCAAACGCTGACTGCTCCGACGGCACCAGCCAAGTCTGTCGGAGACCGCTCCGTCTGCTTCGTCTAAATGGACACTTCACCTCTATCGAGATACACCGCACGGCCAGGTCAAAATATGGAGCAACATCTAAATCAAGTTGCCCATCTCGGAGAGAGCCTAGTTTCAGAAGCTGGAACAACGCCGTACGAGGACGATTGGCGTGAATTTATTGAGGCACTCGCATGGATTCACGATATTGGGAAACTGACTGAGTACTTTCAGACTTACATTAACACCGGAGATCGGACGGCGAAAGCTACTGCACAGTTGTCGCATCACAGCAGATTTGGAGGATTGGTTGCTTCGGTAGCGCTCATGGAGCGCGGGCTATCTGCAGAGGCGACAGCGGCAGGATTCTATGCAGTTACAAAACACCACTCCGTACTTAGTGACTTTCCTACTGAGATCGCCGAGTACTTTGCACGGAATCGAACAAGTGTCGATGACAGATATCAGCTCGCATCACAACAACTGACGAGTATCGATGAGACCGCTCCAGAAGCCGCAGATGTCGTGCTTCATGAGGCGACTGACGGCGCATATGGATGGAATCAATTGGCTGATGAGGGACTCGGACGGGCGCGTGCAACACTTCAAACGCTCGCCGAAGTAGTCGACGATCCTGAATGGTACGGCTGTGCACTCCGAGCGTGGTCTACGCTGGTGACCGCAGATAAAATGGACGCTAGTGGGCTAGGACGCCTCGTTTCTGAGTCACCACCTCGTCCACAGGTGGACAGACTTACCGACCACGTACGGGAACTCTCTACGACGACACTTCCAAGCGGGACGGATTCAGAGATATATATTGAGGATCCAACCCGGTCACTTCCAACAAAGGAGGCTTCACTCGAGCAGCGGCTCGCAGCGATCCGTACTGCCGCAAACGGACAGGTAACTCAGAATTTGTTAGCGGGGCACGTATCCGGCGACCAGGTGTTTGAGCTGACGCTCCCAACTGGGTTCGGTAAGACCTACACCGGGCTTCGAGCCGCTCTCACGCTTGCGGAGTACAGAGATAGCAGAGTTATCTACGCGTTACCATACACGTCAATTATTGATCAGGTTGATGAGCAAGTTCGCGATGTGTTTGAGCTCTCGTCACAAGATGCAGCATACACGAAACACCATCACCTAGCTGACACCCGTACAACGTTTTCAGGGAGTCGTGGTACCGACAAGCCGTCTTCCGGAGCAGAGACGCTCCACGCAGAGTCGTGGCAGTCTGGATTAGTTCTGACGACGTTTACTCAGCTCTTCGAAAGCATAGCTGGTCCAGGTAATGTGCAGTCGACAAAGCTACCGGCATTACAGGATGCAGTTATTCTCGTTGACGAACCCCAGGCGATCTCGATGGAGTGGTGGGAGCTGATTGGTCGGCTCGTTAGCCATCTAACGACAGCGTACGATGCGACAGTAGTACTCATGACCGCTACGCAACCAAAGCTACTTACTCAACTATCTGATGCGCCAACGCCCAACGCACTAACAGATTTTAATACCGACGCCGTTGACTTGATTAGTGACTATCCGCGTGTTGAGTTTCAGCTACACGAGAGTTTGACAGAACACTTCGATGGTCATGCCCCGCCTCTGCCACTTGTTGATGCGGCTAATGAACTTACAAAAAAGATAGAAGCGGGCTCAAACACGCTTGCCGTGGTAAACACCGTTGACTCTGCAGTAGAACTCTCAACATTACTGTTTAATCAGAGAGTTGTCTCGCTGGCAGGCGAGCTGCTGCCCCACTGGCGAGAGTCCAATACTGAGGCCTTCGAGCCCGAGGCATACTTACAGCAAGTCGCAAGTCAGAATCCAGATGCTGATCTACTCGTAGCAACGCTCACGACGCGGCTTCGCCCTCGTGACCGGACCGCTCTAATAGATACAATTGACGCCATCTTGGATCCAAGCATTGAGACGCCCTTTGATTCTGTACCAACAATTACCGTCTCGACACAGCTAATTGAAGCAGGAGTCGACCTAAGCTTTGACCAGCTCTACCGAGACTACGCACCACTGCCTGCAGTTGTGCAGGCTGCCGGTCGGTGTAACCGTCGATTTGGGAACGAGCCCGCAACAGTTACTATATGGAGACTCGCTGGTCCAGCGGAAGCGGATTACGTACCAAGCCAATTGATCTATGGCGAGAAATCGCTACTTAGTCCGACAAAAACGGCCATCGAGGATATTTGTGGGGGAGAGCTAGAGACTGGAATAAGCGAGTCACGAATGATTAATCAGGGTGTCGAGCGGTACTACGACGTGTTACATGCCCGGCGGCGAACAGGAACACGATCAGACGATCTAGTAACCGCCTTTGACGAGGGGTACGGTGACAGACTTCGGGAGGCCTCGCTGGTGAGCTCGGACTACCCAACACGTGACTATCTGATTCTGGTCACGAGTGAAGAAATGGCAACGTATGAGCAGTACGTACGCAGTCGACAGCAAGAAGAGTGGTCTGAGGCACAGTCGACATTCCAAAAATTAAAACAAACCCTCGTTTCGATCCCTGTATCTGAAGAGCCCTCTGATACCGCACCCGAGCCAGTCAGAGTATCAGAGTCGGGCGATGAATACCACCTGATTACCGGTGCAGGTGTGGCTGACAATCTTGTCACGACGGACACTGAAGTGTAGCTTCCGTCGACCCCCGGGGTTTGAGAGGGTATTGAGGGTTGACGGAAAGAGTGATATGAAAACAGCAGTAAAACGGTGTATGTCCCGTGAATTGGGCATGGTTTCAGACGAACCCTTGTGGGGTTGAAGCATCGAGCCCGACGACCTGCAGGCCGACGTCGGCGGTTTCAGACGAACCCTTGTGGGGTTGAAGCTGGGTCAACTATATCCCCGGATACCGTCAATGCCGGTTTCAGACGAACCCTTGTGGGGTTGAAGCTGCACGAGTCGCGGGGCCACGTCCTCGAACGCGAACAGTTTCAGACGAACCCTTGTGGGGTTGAAGCCGTATGAGTCCGACACAACTGCATACCAGCGGTTGAGGGTTTCAGACGAACCCTTGTGGGGTTGAAGCGAGGGACAGAAACACGGCGAGATCGGCCGACACGTCGTTTCAGACGAACCCTTGTGGGGTTGAAGCGTGTGTGAGCGATACTGCTCTTCGAGCCCGACCGTGTTTCAGACGAACCCTTGTGGGGTTGAAGCGAGTGGACGCTAACCAGAGATCAAACCGCAACTGAGGTTTCAGACGAACCCTTGTGGGGTTGAAGCCACGTGTGCATATACGTCTGTCTCCCCACCCATATGTTTCAGACGAACCCTTGTGGGGTTGAAGCGATGATGATGGCTTCGCGGCGAATAACCTCGAAGGTTTCAGACGAACCCTTGTGGGGTTGAAGCCGGTCTCCTCGTGGCTCGGCACATCGCGGTCGGGGGTTTCAGACGAACCCTTGTGGGGTTGAAGCGGCGTCGGCGACTGCCGCCAGCTCCGCGGGTAGTCCCGTTTCAGACGAACCCTTGTGGGGTTGAAGCACGGGGTGTCACGGGCGTCACGGGCTTGGCACGTACGTTTCAGACGAACCCTTGTGGGGTTGAAGCCCACGCGAGCGCGAGCCGGCGACGACGACCACACGCGTTTCAGACGAACCCTTGTGGGGTTGAAGCACCCTCCGGGTCGAGATAGACGAGCCGCACCTCGTGGGTTTCAGACGAACCCTTGTGGGGTTGAAGCTTCGCTCTCGCGGGTCACACGCGTCTCCGTGGTCGCCGTCGTGTTTCAGACGAACCCTTGTGGGGTTGAAGCGCCGAAGACGAGGTAACTGAGGCGCGGCTCGATCCGTGTTTCAGACGAACCCTTGTGGGGTTGAAGCTCCTCAAACGCTTTCCGGCGACCGCTTCGGGGCAGCGTTTCAGACGAACCCTTGTGGGGTTGAAGCCACGGTGGGACGCCCGTAGAACTAGAAGAATTGCGTGGTTTCAGACGAACCCTTGTGGGGTTGAAGCACGTCGCGGAGTGAGACGCTCCGGCACCTCATGCGGGTTTCAGACGAACCCTTGTGGGGTTGAAGCGGCGGTGATAGGTGGCACCTCCGGACACGAGCACCGGTTTCAGACGAACCCTTGTGGGGTTGAAGCATCAGTATCGGGGTCCGTACCTCCATCTGTCGCCAGTTTCAGACGAACCCTTGTAGGGTTGAAGCTCGATGTACTCACTCGGCTCGAGCGTCGCCTTCTCAGGTTTCAGACGAACCCTTGTGGGGTTGAAGCATCCGATGGTGACTGTGGCCCACGTCACCATGGCGCGTTTCAGACGAACCCTTGTGGGGTTGAAGCCACGATCCGGCCCGGAACTGCACTTCGTCGCGGTTCGTTTCAGACGAACCCTTGTGGGGTTGAAGCGGGGATCTGTGACAGCATGGCGGTCAGAGCCATATCGTTTCAGACGAACCCTTGTGGGGTTGAAGCCGGATCGCCACGGTCATGTCGTCGGTCTCACCCTCGTTTCAGACGAACCCTTGTGGGGTTGAAGCTGTCCGTTGTCTCGAAGCCGTGGATACTTCTTGTAGGTTTCAGACGAACCCTTGTGGGGTTGAAGCCACGGCTGCATCAAAAGGCCGGTGGAGAGGGTGGCGTTTCAGACGAACCCTTGTGGGGTTGAAGCGATACCGCCAGGTCGACAGCATCCTCACGCTGCCGGTTTCAGACGAACCCTTGTGGGGTTGAAGCACCCCCGCCAGCACCCGCTCACGGGTGCTTATTGGTTTCAGACGAACCCTTGTGGGGTTGAAGCGCTGACTGCATCGAACAGGGGACATCACTGCTTCGTTTCAGACGAACCCTTGTGGGGTTGAAGCAGATATTAGACAAGATGTACGCGGCGACGAACGGCTAGTTTCAGACGAACCCTTGTGGGGTTGAAGCGACGCGTGCGCGTAGCCGGTCGAGTGTCTGATACGGTTTCAGACGAACCCTTGTGGGGTTGAAGCGACGCGTGCGCGTAGCCGGTCGAGTGTCTGATACGGTTTCAGACGAACCCTTGTGGGGTTGAAGCTCGATGAACAGCCGGGTGTTATCCGAGTCGAAGCGGGTTTCAGACGAACCCTTGTGGGGTTGAAGCACGCCGATATCGGGCGGCACGCTCCGCCGGCTCATGATGTCCGGGTTTCAGACGAACCCTTGTGGGGTTGAAGCTCTTCGGACAGTTCGATCGCCGCTTCGTAGACGGTGGTTTCAGACGAACCCTTGTGGGGTTGAAGCGAGACGTCGACCGCGACGACGCCGAACACGATCGAGTTTCAGACGAACCCTTGTGGGGTTGAAGCGTCGGTCGGTCGGTGTGTGTGTACTCATTTCGTCGGTGTTTCAGACGAACCCTTGTGGGGTTGAAGCTTCCGGGTCAATAGAGCGGCCTTCAATCCGCCACGGGTTTCAGACGAACCCTTGTGGGGTTGAAGCTCCGGATCCGCCGCCATGAACTCCCCGTCGACCTGTTTCAGACGAACCCTTGTGGGGTTGAAGCCCCACGTCGAAAACTATGCCTCCCTTCCACGCCCGTTTGTTTCAGACGAACCCTTGTGGGGTTGAAGCGCAGTATGGCACGGTGGACATACTGTTAACTTTTAGTTTCAGACGAACCCTTGTGGGGTTGAAGCGGATCGGGCGATAAGCTCCATGTCGGCTCTGGAGTGTTTCAGACGAACCCTTGTGGGGTTGAAGCCGGTGACGGTCGCGGTGTCCTCCTCGGGGTCGAGTTTCAGACGAACCCTTGTGGGGTTGAAGCGACAGTCAGAACACCCGGCTGTTCGTCGAGAAGCCGAGTTTCAGACGAACCCTTGTGGGGTTGAAGCCTGGTTTTCTCGCTCGACGATCGCGGTCTTCGAGGTCGTTTCAGACGAACCCTCGTGGGGTTGAAGCGGCGAGGGTGAGATACAGGAGTGCCCCGCGTGCGGCGTTTCAGACGAACCCTCGTGGGGTTGAAGCGGGGTGTACTGTCCGTTCAGCATGGCTGCTATCTCGTTTCAGACGAACCCTCGTGGGGTTGAAGCTGGCCGTTCGACCACGCTGATGGGACCGAGGCGGTGGTTTCAGACGAACCCTCGTGGGGTTGAAGCTGTCGGCGCGCAGCGACGCTGAAAACGCGGCTGGTTTCAGACGAACCCTCGTGGGGTTGAAGCTCGCGCCCAGTCAGCCAGTTCGTCCCGCCAGCTGTCGTTTCAGACGAACCCTCGTGGGGTTGAAGCTGCACTAGCTTTCGGTAGCCGTCCCGGTCGTCCTCAAGTTTCAGACGAATTCTTGTCGGGTTGAAGCACCCTCGGCGTCGACGAGGACCGACGACAGCTCGCCGGTTTCAGACGTGCATTTGATAGCGTTAGTTGGATTTGGACTGAGTAAATAATAAATTCCATTCTACAGAGAAACTTCGTGTCAGTCGGTGCGAATATCAATCATACTGTTGGCAGGTTACGCCTCGCTATCAACCTCGTCAACGGCAGCTCGTAAGGCGTTGATCAGTAACCGAGTCGCCTCGATATCAAGAGCAAAGCCTATCGAGACGGGCTCCGTCGCCCACCGGAGGTCAACGGTAGCGTCAGGGGCATCGCGAATTGCCGTAACGGTGAGCGACGTCTCATCGTTGACTGTTGTGATCCGGACGTTGCTGGTAATGTCTGCGACAGGACCACACGAGATCTCGCGGTATGGAGCTGACTCGGCAGGCGTCTCACCTGCGGTGTCAGCACGGCTAGTCACACGACCCTGTGCTTCGTCAACGTGGCGGGTAGTATCGGTACGGCTCTTGTCGTTTGGAGTGTTATGACTCATGGATGGAGGAGGCGACTGCACTGTATGCCGTCACACTACCGCAGGTGGGTATCCGACTCGACGGCTCGCCGAGTCGCGTGAGACGGTGTTTGACTGCTCGATGCGTGATTATAGCGACGTGACTCGTAGCAGTCGATTGGTGGCCAACGTGTTGGTTACTGAGTCGAATCACCTCCAGCAATCATGCAGTACAAATGCGGTCGGCGGTTGCGGTGAGCGCGCCGGTGTCGTCCGCGGTGATTCCGGCGAGGTCATTAAGCCCGCTCGGGGGCACACCGAGGTCACGCTGGAGCCAGACAAACCCGTCGCGCGCCTCATCGGCCGCCTTGCGGGTACTCATCCCCGAAGTGTTGGCACCGAGCATCTCGGCGACCCGGGCGAACCGCGGGGGATCGCTCGCAACATTGTACCCCAGCGTGCCCGCGGGCGTGAGCACTCTGCTGAAAGCCCGCGCTGCGTTAAAGACCATACAGGAGCTGACCGAGGGCGATAGATATAGCCGAGGTGTGGGCAGTAGGGGAAGAGACGGGGGCGATATTGCTCCTGCGACAAGACGTGATTAGTCGGATCGTGGATCGTCAGTGAGCCGCCACAGCGCTGTTGGCTCATGAAGGTACGCAACGTACTCTGCCGCAGATAATCTGTCGAGTCGCTTAGTAACCGTGGGGCGGGATAATTCCGTAAAGTCGACGAGCGCGCCTGTTGTTAGATTACCATGTTCAATGAACTCCTCAATAACCTTCTCGGTGTTCTCGTCTATCCGTAGGGGCATGGTATCAGATATCTTTTCTGATGCCTCTTATGTCCGACCATCTGTATCAGTAGTTATAATATACCTTTACTAGTCGTTAAGTATAAGTGGAAAAGGGTACAATCGATACTTACCCGGTTCAGTCAGGCAGTAGAATGCCCGCGTGGTGACGCACGCGGACCGGGTTCCCGCCGAAAGCAAGAACCCATGCAAGAGAAACATACTCGCAGTCAAGAGAATACCGATCAGACAAGTGAGTATCTGTGGGGGCAATCTAAATGGATAGCCCATCACAAGCGTCAGCCCTTATCGCAGTACCAGGGCAACTGTACCTCACAGTCAGTCGGTACGTGGAGTCGTTGCCGAACAGACAGCCAATCAGGCTCGCAGAGAACTGGCAATGAGGTGCGTTGGTGATGGGCAGCGACCACACCAGCTCTCCTGACCCATCCGATCATAAACAATACACGCCACCACCTGACGACGTTGACCAGCTATGTACGATGCTGACGAACCAACGGCGACGGCTATGCATCTTGGCCGTAGATCGGCGCTGTGACCCGCCGTATGACCTACGGCCGATTGCCCGAGAAATCACTGCGCGGCTAAATGAGACGACGCTCACGCAGGCGCGCGGCGACGCCTACCAGCGAGTTTACATTTCACTGATACAAAAACATCTCAAGAAACTTGATGCGGCTCAGATACTCCAGTATAACGAACACCGAAAGACCGTCGCGCCTGGACCTGAGATCGAGGTTGCAGTCGCGATCTTGAATGTAGCGCGCAGTGCGTACACCGGCAGCTAATCAGCTCTACATCGATATGCGAGTTACCTGTATTGAGCGAATCACCGTAGTGCATCAATCATATTGAGAACCGGTCTATGACACACTCTACTATACTTATCAATACACATACTAAAGATCTTCTGCGATATCCTGGAGTGTCTCAACTCTCTTTTCTCTCTTCTCAACGCAATCTAAACTGAAGGAAACACCACTGCGTTCAAGTGATGGTTTCAACTCTTCAAGACGCTCAATTTGTTGAGCAGAGTAACAGTTTCCATCAATAAGCTCCACAAATGAATGGATATCTGAACTTTTCGGTGAGAAAATTGTGTCAGGAGTTGCAAGATCATCGGCGATATCAACGGGATCACTTTGATTTGGGAGATACGCATCAGTGGTGACGACAAGTGCTTTAAATAAGAAGAATGGCAACTCATCACCGCCAGAATACTGAAGTACTTCATCAAAGAAATATTCTGCTTTCGCAGATAAGGTGAACCAATAACGTCCAGAATCAAACGATGCCTGTATCTTCAGATCCCCCTCTGACCCCTGGCTGAGTTTTGGAGGCTTGACCATGTGAAATCATGACAACCATCATTTGAAAATGTTCCCCTGAATGCCGTATATTACAATTTAGCTAATCTAAGCGTGTTATAGACGTGTTCACAAGCCACCAGACCTTTGTTGAGGCATTCTATACTGCCACTATGAGAATATTTACCGAACACGCCCGGTTACACGAGAGCTTCAAAACGGCCCCGTCTGGTACTACTGCAGACTTTACAAACCGCCATCCAGAGACACGGTTGACCGCATTCCCACCAGCCTCCTCGCCAGAGCAGGAACAAACCACAGTGAAAAGCCGATCTATCATAGATCGTATGAAAATGAATTACTCTACTTGTAAGTAACATATCGTTAATTGAGTTCATCATCTTCGCTGTTTTGTTACGACGAACACAAGATGTGACCTGACCGACGGCGACTCTATCTTCGGTCGATTGTTTGACCTACGAAACGTAGCACAGTAACAGAAAGCGCCTAGGTCTAGCAATCAAATGCTCGTTGTATCTTCGGTGGTGACTCATGGTTCTACAAAATAACAGAATACGTTGATTGAATCTTGAGGCAT
>Ga0209917_1000631_pt1 | contig 14599 bp, 10 predicted proteins | sample SalPon2_C_H2O_MG_FD_185710 | JGI IMG/M metagenome (GOLD analysis project Ga0209917, IMG submission 185710) | Salt pond water microbial communities from South San Francisco under conditions of wetland restoration - Salt Pond MetaG R2_C_H2O_MG... | ecosystem: Environmental > Aquatic > Non-marine... | reverse complement strand
GCGACGGGCGTGACGCGGCCTTCATCGACCAGACACGCTAGCTCTGGACCGACGCCGGCATAGTCGAGCCCGGAAGAGACGGAGTGGCTCTCCATTATCTGGCCGTCGGTGTCTTGCAGCAGCTTGGTCCGCGCCCCGTGGAGGACGCCCTCTTCGCCGGTGTACAGCGAGGCGGAGTTGGGAGCGACGCCTGCTTCTTCGTCGACCTCGAGCGTCGAGCCGCCGGCTTCGACCGCGTGAAGCGCCACGTCCTCGTCGTCGACGAACGCCGCGAACGTTCCCATGGTGTTGGAGCCGCCGCCGGCGCAGGCGACGACGTCGGTCGGGAGCGCGCCCAGCTGGTCGAACGCCTGCTCGCGCGCTTCTTCGGAGATGATCGCCTGAAAGTCCCGGACCATCACCGGGAACGGGTGGGGGCCGACGACACTGCCGATCACGTAGTGGGTGTTCTCGACCGTCGTCGCCCAGTCGCGCATCGTCTCCGAGATGGCCTCTTTGAGCGTTCCGCGGCCGGCCGTGACGGAGTTCACCTCGGCTCCGTTCAGCCGCATGCGGAACACGTTGGGGCGCTGGCGATTGATGTCGCGCTCGCCCATGTAGATCTCACACGGCATGTCGAGGTGGGCGGCCGCCATCGCGGTCGCGGTGCCGTGTTGGCCGGCGCCCGTCTCCGCGACGATGCGCTCTTTGCCCATGTACTTCGCGAGCAACACCTGTCCGAGGGCATTGTTGAGCTTGTGGGCACCCCCGTGGAGGAGGTCTTCGCGTTTGAGGTACACCTCACGGCCGTAGCGCGCAGAGAGGCGATCGGCACGCTGAAGCGGGGTCGGCCGGCCGCCGAAGTCCGTAATCCGCTCGCGGAACTCGTCTATGAAGCCGTCTTCGTTCTCCAAAACGTACCGCTCGTAGGCGTCTGCGAGCTCCGTTATCGCCGGCATCAGCGCCTCTGGCACGTACTGGCCGCCGTAGCGGCCGAACTTTCCGTCGTCGCGGCCGCGGCGTCGTCGCGGTCCGGTACTCGGCTCCGTCGTCGTGGATTCTGATTCGCTCATGTGTGGGTCGTACTGTCGTGGGTATCTGTCTCCTCGTGGTCCGGCACTGTATCGCTGGCGGTCCCATCGTCGGTGACCGCGTCGTCCGCGGCGTCGGCTCGCGTCAGCGCCCGGGTCGTCGACTCGACGTCCCCGGCCATGATGGCGCTGCCGACGAGCAGCGCGTCGGCTCCGGCCTCACGCATCCGCCGGACGTCTGCTGACGTCGAGATACCGCTCTCGGCGACGAGCGTCACGTCGTCGGGTGCGGCGGGGGCGACCGACTCGAACGTTTCGAGGTCGACGACGAGCCGTGCAAGGTCTCGATTGTTCACGCCGATGTACGTCGCACCGGCCTCGACGGCAGCCGTGAGCTCCTCGCGGTCGTGCACCTCGACGAGGACCTGAAAGCCGCGGTCGCGTGCGGCCGCGAGCAAGGACGGGAGGTCGTCGCCGACGAACCGCGCGATGAGCAGAACCACGTCGCTCTCGGCCGCGTCGAGCTGCGCCTCGTCGACGAGGAAGTCCTTGCGGAGCACCGGCACGTCGACCGCCGCCCGGACGCGATCCAGCGTCTCGACGCTCCCGCCGAAGTGATCGGGCTCCGTGAGGACGCTCAGAGCCGCTGCGCCGCCGGCGACCATCGACTCCGCAAGCTCGACCGGGTCGTCCTCGCGCGTCCCGTCGGTCGTCGGACTCGTCGGTTTGATCTCGGCTATCACCGGCACGCGGTCGACCGTCTCCGCCCGCTCGAAGGCACCTCTGAGGTCTCGGGGCTCGACGGCGACCCGACCGGGATCTGACTCCTCTGCCCTGGTCTCAGCCGCTCGATCGCGTGCCGCAGACAGAATCGACTGGACCGCCGGGTCCAACTCCGTGGGTTCCTCCATTAGTGTACACTAATGGACGGATATGTTCATAAGACTTGCGGGGCAGCGAGGTCCCGCCGGGTCGGACCACGGTCGATTTATTTCCGTGAGCGTACCGTACAACGCATGGACGAGCACGCGAGCGCGGGCATCTACGCGCGCGAGTACGAGTCGATCGACACGGTGGTCGAGCTCGGCGCCGCCGGAGATCGGGTGATCGCAGTGCAATTCCCGGCCACGCTACCGAGTGACGCGGGGCGAGAGCACCCCCTTCTCGATCACATCGGCGCGGCCATCGACGGGTCGACGGATGCGCTCAAGGCGCTCGCGACGGCCGAAGTCGGACTCACGCTTGCGACTGACCGACGACGAGTGCTGGAGGCGCTCCGGTCGGTCCCGGTCGGCCAGTCGGTGTCAGCGAGCCGGCTCACCCGACTCGCCGGGTCCGACCCGAACGACGCCGACGACCTCGAGACGGTGACGGCGGCGCTGCGGACGAACCCGGTGCCGATACTCGTTCCCGACCACCGCGTCGAGGGCGGGTCGTACGCGACACCAGACCCCGTTCGAGAAGCCCTCCGGCAGGCGGAGGGGTGTTAATCGGCGGCCCACTTCGCGGCCGAACGGCCATCCCGCGCGCGGTGCCGACCCCGAGAGACTATACGGTGGGCCGACAGCGTGTACGAGCATGGACGAGGGGAAGCGCTCGCACTTCGACGCCGTGGCACAGCGGGACGACTCGATCGAGCCACCCACGTCGTTTCGGGAGTCGGCCGCGGTCTCGGACCCGACGGTGTACGAGCGGTTCACCGAGACGTGGCCCAATGGCTGGCGAAGGGCTGCAGCGTGCCTCGAGTGGGATCGCGACCCTCAGACGGTCCTCGACGGCGAGCCGCCGGCGCACGAGTGGTTCCCGGACGGCCGGCTCAACGCCGCCGTCAACTGCGTCGACCGCCACGTGGAGACGCGACCGAACCAGCTCGCCATTCGGTGGGTTGGACGGCGCGGCGAACAACGGTCGTACACGTACGCCGACCTCTCCCGTGCGGTGAACGCCGCGGCCGCCGGGCTTCGCGAACTCGGGGTAGACGCCGACGACGTCGTGACGCTGTACCTGCCGATGATCCCGGAGCTACCGGTCGTGATGCTCGCGTGTGCACGTCTCGGGGCGGTCCACAACGTCGTCTTCGCAGGACTGTCGGCGGAGGCGCTCGCGACCCGCATCGACGCGGCCGACTCGACGTTCCTTATCACGTGTGACGGCTACTACCGTCGTGGAGACGCGTTCAATCAAAAGTCACGTGCAGATACCGCTCGAGTGCGGAGTGAGGTCGACCTCGCGGCCACGGTGGTAGTCGATCGGCTCGGCGACGCGCTCGAGGTGTCGCTCGGTCCCGACGAGGTCGACTACGGAACGCTCTGTGCGAGCCACGAAGGCACGACCGTCGACCCCGTCACGCGTCGTGCCACGGACCGACTGTTCGTGATGTACACCTCCGGAACGACCGGGCAGCCGACGGGTATCGAACACACGACGGGTGGCTACCTCGCGCACGTGGCGTGGACGACGCGAACCGTACTCGACGTGAACCCCACAGACACCTACTTCTGTGCGGCCGACATCGGCTGGATAACCGGTCACTCGTACGGCGTGTACGGCCCGCTCGCGGTCGGGACGACGGTCCTGATGGACGAGGGGTTCTCCGACACGCCCGACCGGATCGGAGAGCGCATCGACCGACACGACGTGACCGTCTTTTACACCTCGCCGACGACGATTCGGTCGTTGGTGAAGCGGGGGGCCGCGGCACTCGAAGAGTACGACTGCTCGTCGATACGGCTGTTGGGGACGGTGGGCGAGTCGATCACGCCGGAAACGTGGCACTGGTATCGCGAACACGTCGGTGGCGGCGACGTACCGGTCGTCGACACGTGGTGGCAGACCGAGACCGGCGCCATCCTCATCGCGACGCTGCCCGGCGTCACGCCGATGAAGCCCGGTGCCGTGGGCCCGCCGCTGCCGGGGATCGATGCTCTCGTCGTCGACGAAGACGGCGACCCAGTCGACCCCGGTGAGTCCGGTGTCCTCACGCTTACTGCGCCGTGGCCCGGCATGTGTCGGAGACACGGCATGGGTGACGATCGCGCACGCGAGAGCGACGACCGTCCCCGCGAGACGGACTGGGTCGAGACCGACGACGGCTGGCGATACCGAACCGGTGACCGCGCCGTCGTCGACGAGGACGGCTACGTGCGGATCCTGGGTCGCGTCGACGACGTGCTCAGCGTGTCCGGCACGCGGTTCAGCGTCGGTGCACTCGAGGCGGCGATCGTCGGCGTCGACGGCGTCGTCGAGGCAGCCGCGGTGACCGACGACCGCGGGGAGATAGTCGCGTACGTCGTCACGGGCTCTGAAAACCGACCGAGAGCCGACCACCGCGAGGCTATCGCCGCAGCGGTCGAGACGAACGTCGTCGCTGCTGCCGTCCCCGACCGGATCGTGTTCACCGCAGACCTCCCGAAGACCCGGTCCGGGAAGATCATGCGCCGACTACTGGGGGACGTCGCCCGCGACGAGGCGTTGGGTGACGTGAGTGCCCTTCGCAACCCCGAGATCGTCGGTGAGATCGCCTCGGCCGTCCGCGAGGACGCCTCGACGCCGGAGTGAGCGGCGAGAGCGGTAGCTGTGGCTGGCGCGTGGACGTGGCTGGCGCGTGGACGTGGCGACGACGTCGGTGAGGGGTAGACGGGGTGGCGCGGGCGCCACGTCTTTCCGAGGAGCTCGCGTCCACGTCTCGTTTCGGAATCGTTGTGTAAACCGAACGTTTGTGTGAGCTGTATACCAGCCCGGGACGTCTCCCGCTCGCGCGCGAGAGGGTACACCGAAGCGATCGATCGAAACCTTCTCACTTCGGTCTCGTATACAGATCCGAAACGATGGGCGAGACGCTGTCACGGGCGTCGTACGACGCACTGGTCACGGCGGCGGCGACGACACGGGCCGAGGTCGTCGTTCGCCTCGCCGGGGAGGCCGGGTTGCGCACGAGTGAGCTGCCGCGGGTTCGACCGGGGGACCTCCGCGAGCCGTCGACGTCGTCGGTCGCGCTGCTCGCGGTCCCGACGGCAGACGGCGACGCCGTCGACCGCGAGGCCCCGGTGCCGGCGTCGCTCACGGCGTCGCTTCGGGCGTACGCCGAACAAATGGAGCTGGACGATGCGGATCCGTTCGTGCCGGTTTCGACGCGTCGTATCCAGATGCTGGTGCGCGAGACCGGCATCCGTGCGGCCGAGACTCGGTCGGATCCGGCGCTGTCGTCGGTCACTCCTCGAGCGCTCAGGGAGCGATTCGCCCGCTGGCTGCTCCACGACCGTGGTCTCGACCCGAACGTCGTCCGCGCGGCGGGCGGCTGGGAGACGCTAGCCGCGCTCGACGACCACCTCGAGTCGCTCGACGGAGACGCAGTCGCGGCGGCGATCGACCGCGCCGACTCTCCCGACGTGGCCCCGTTCCTCGAGGCGGTCGAGGCCGCGGCGGAGGCGACGGGTCGCGACCGACTGTTCGAGACCGTGACAGCGCGGCTGACGGCGAGCGAGCGCTTCCAGGACGCTCGGGTGGTTCGGCGAACCCCGTCGACCGACCGCGTCGAGCCGGGAGATCCGCCGTGGCGGGAGGCGATCGAGGGAGGGACGGTGACGACCGCCGTCGTCGATGGCGTGCGGTGGATCGCGGCTCCGGTTCGTCACGGCGAGACGACGTACGGCGCGCTGTGTCTCGCGGTCGACGACGCGGTGGAGGCGACGGCCGCCGACCGGCGAGCGGTTCAGACGGTTGGGCGGTGCCTGGGGTGGGCGGTCACCGCCGGCCGGTGGCGCGAGCTGCTCCACTCGGACGGCGTCACCGTCGTCGAGTTTCACACGGCCGCAGCGGCGGACGTCCTCGCGTCGACGAGCGCGGCCGTGGAGTGTGAACTCATCCTCGAGTCGACGGTCCCAGTCTCTGCGGACGCGGCACGGTGGTTCCTCACCGTGACCGGAGCTGGTCCACAGGCGGTGGCCGACGCGCTTACCGCTTCCGACGTGGTCGGGTCACTAAGCGTGGTCGAGACGCGTGCAGACGGCTGTACGGTGTCCGTTCGGGCGACTGGCGGGTCGATCGTCCACGCACTCAGCGTACGCGGTGCACGAATCCGCGAGGCGACGGCCGCCGCCGGCTCCGTGCGCGTGACCGCCGACTTTCCAGACGGAACCGCGGTCCGGCAGGTCGCGGACGACCTGCGGCGGGCGTACACTGGCACTCGGCTCACGAGTAAGGAGTCGACGACCCGGCGGGCGCGTACCGAGTCCGCGCTGCGTGAGGACGTCACGAGCCGGCTCACCGACCGGCAGCTCGCGGCGCTGTCGGCCGCCTACCACAGCGGATACTTCGACTGGCCGCGCGACAGCACCGCAGAGGAGGTGGCCGACGCGATGGACGTCTCCTCGCCGACGTTTCACAACCACCTCCGAAAGGCCGAGCGGGCGATCTTCGACGCGCTCTTCGAGCCGGCGAGCGCCGGGACGCGCCGGGGCGACGACCGCCTCTCGTGAACAACTATCACGATCTTTCCGTATTTAGGGTGGTTGTTTATGTGAGGGGGGTCGGTGTATACGGTCGAACGCATGACAGACGATGACGGACAGCTGGAAGCGCGGTTGGAAGAACAGGACGTATTCGAGCCGTCCGACGCCTTCGTCTCGCAGGCGAACGTCTCGGATCCGGACGTGTACGAGCGGTTCGACGCGGAGTGGCCGCACTGTTGGGAAGACGCCGCCGATCTGCTCACCTGGGACTCTCCGTACGACCAGGTGCTCGACGACAGCGACCCGCCGTTTTTCGAGTGGTTCACCGGGGGCGAGCTGAACGCCTCCGCGAACTGTCTCGACCGACACCTCGACGAGCGCGGCGACGAGGCCGCCATCGAGTGGGTCGGCGAGCCGGTCGACGAGGCGAACCGGACGTACACCTACGACGAGCTACACCAGGAGGTGAACGAGTTTGCGGCCGCGCTCCGCGAGCAGGGTGTCGAGGCCGACGACGTCGTCACCATGTACATGCCGATGATCCCGGAGCTGCCGGTCGCGATGCTCGCGTGTGCGCGCATCGGCGCGCCCCACAGCGTCGTCTTCGCGGGCTTTTCCGCCGAGGCGCTCGCCACACGAATGAACGCCGCCGACTCCGAGTACTTGATCACGTGTGACGGATACTATCGCCGCGGCGATCCCCTTGACCACCTAGCGAAGGCGAACGAGGGGCTCGACGGTGTCGAACACGACACCACGACCGTCGTCGTCGACCGGCTCGGCCCAAACGACGACGACTTCGGACACGACCTCGACGGCGACCAGCACGACTACGACGACCTCGTCGAGGCACACGCCGGTGCGACCGTCGAACCGGTCACGCGAGACGCAGAGGATATGTTGTTTCTCATGTACACCTCCGGCACTACGGGCCAGCCGAAGGGAGTCAAACACACCACCGGTGGCTACCTCTCGTGGGTGTCGTGGACCTCGCAGGCCGTCCTCGACGTGAAGCCCGAAGACACGTACTTCTGTGCGGCCGACATCGGCTGGATCACGGGTCACTCGTACATCGTCTACGGGCCGCTCGCGCTCGGAACGACGACGATGATGTACGAGGGGACGCCCGACTACCCGGACCGCGACCGGCTCTGGGAGATCGTCGACGCGTACGACGCGACCCAGCTGTACACCGCACCCACCGCGATCCGCGCGTTCATGAAGTGGGGCACGGAGTACCCGGACCGACACGACCTTTCTTCGCTCCGGCTGCTCGGCACGGTCGGCGAGCCGATCAACCCGCGCGCGTGGACGTGGTACTACACGCACATCGGTAACGACTCGTGTCCAATCGTCGACACGTGGTGGCAGACAGAGACCGGCGGGATGATGGTCACGACGCTGCCCGGAGTCAAAGACATGAAACCCGGGTCCGCGGGCCCGCCGTTGCCGGGTGTCGACGTCGAGTTGGTCGACGCGGCCGGCGAGCCGATCGAGCCCGGGCAGGCGGGATACCTCACCGTACAGAAGCCGTGGCCCGGGATGCTCCGGACGCTGTACCGCAACGACGAGCGGTACATCGACGAGTACTGGGCCGAGTACTCCGACGTCGACAGCGACGACCCTGACGACTGGGTGTACTTCCCCGAAGACGGCGCGAAGATCGACGAGGACGGCTACATCACCGTGCTCGGTCGGGTCGACGACGTGATCAACGTCTCCGGACACCGGCTCGGCACGATGGAGATCGAGTCTGCAATCGTCGGCGTCGAGGGCGTCGCCGAGGCGGCGGTCGTCGGCGGCAACCACGACATCAAAGGCGAGGCCGTCTACGCGTACGTCATCACAGAGGATGGCTACGAGGGCGGCGAGACGCTTCGTGAGGCGATCGTCGCGGGCGTCGAGGACGCGATCGGGCCGATCGCCCGACCCGAACAGATCGTCTTCAGTCCCGACCTGCCGAAGACTCGGTCCGGAAAGATCATGCGCCGACTCCTCGAGAACATCGCAGACGGCGATGAGATCGGTAACACCAGCACGCTCCGGAACCCCGAAATCGTCGCCGACATCCAAGCACAGGTGACCGAGTAGCGGGCAGCCACCGGCCTTCCGAGAGGCCGCCGCTTACTGGCGCCATTCACACTCACGACATCGACACACGCACGCCACGACACACACACGCACGACACGATCTATGACAGATAACGACACGCACGTTCGACCCGACCGCGACAGACCACGACCGACCGACCAGACCGTCCCCGACCGGCCGCCGACGACCACCGGAGACGCCAGCCCGAAGAGGACCGACCACGCCCACGCAACCGGCGACGGCGACCCGACGAGTCGGCTTTGCACCGACGGCGGGACCGCCGACCCCCACCGAACCGACGGCGGCCGCACCGACGTCGAGCGCGAACGCGAGATAGACTACCTCGACGTCGAGATCAACCTGTTGAACCCGGCGACCCCGTTCATGCGGGACCACCTCCGGGTGATCTGGATCGGATTCAGCGTCTGGGCGCTCACGACGTTCGGGCCGATCACGGCCACCGCGATCGCCCCCGACGTGATGACGACGACGCTGCCGGTCATCGGCTTTCCGTTCCATTACTTCGCTATCGCGATAGGCGGCCCGACCTCGGCACTGTTGTTGTCGGTGTGGTACGCCCGCCGACGAGACCGGATAGACGAGAAGTACGGCATCGTCCAACCGTCCGCCGACACATCGGCCGACGCTGAGCCGGACGCCGAGCCGACGACTGCGGTCGACGGAGGTGTCGAGCCGTGAGCGCGGTACCGACCCTCCTCCAGGCAGACCTGCTCCCAGAGGGACTCGAGATTGGATTCAAACTCGTCCCCGCGGTCATCGTCGTGGGGATGATGGCGCTGTTCCTCGGGGTCGGCTTCGCGTTCAAGGTCGCCGACACCGACGATATGTGGGTCGCCGGGCGCTCCATCGGGAACCTCGAGAACGGGATGGCGATCGGCGCGAACTGGATGTCCGCGGCGTCGTACCTCGGTATGGCCGCGCTCATCGCACTCTCGGGCGTCTACGGCCTCGCGTTCGTCGTCGGGTGGACGACCGGGTACTTCGTGTTGCTCATCTTCATGGCTGCCCAGATGCGCCGGTTCGGGAAGTACACCGCACCGGACTTCGTCGGGGACCGGTTCAACTCCGATACCGCGCGGGCGCTCGCGGCGGTCACGACGTTCCTCATCGGATTCGTCTACGCGATCGGACAGGCGCGCGGCATGGGACTCGTGGGGATGTACATCCTCGGTGATATCAACCAGGTCGTCTCAATCCCCGGGCTCGATGCCTACCAGGCGATGATGATCTTGTTCATGTTGCTCACGATCGGGTACCTCACGCTGTCGGGGATGCTCGGCGCGACGAAGAACATGGCGCTGCAGTACGTCATCCTCATCGGCGCGTTCCTCGTCGGGCTGTTCGCGACGGGGTGGACTGCCGGCTACTCGACGTTCGTCCCACAGCTTCAGTACGGAGCGTTGATCACGGCGCTTGGCACGGAGTTCTCCGCACCGTTCGCCGGCGGGAGCTACTACCTCTGGATCGCCACCTGTTTCAGTCTCGTCTTCGGAACGTGCGGACTGCCGCACGTGCTCGTACGGTTTTACACGGTCGAAAACGAGCGGACCGCTCGGTGGTCGTGCGCCTGGGGACTGTTCTTCATCTCCATCCTTTACTTGAGCGCGCCGGCATTCGCCGCGTTCGGGACCTCGCTGTACGGCAACCAGGTCGGCGCGGTGTACGGTGACCCCGGGATGAGCAGCGCGGCCGCCGACGTCATCGTCGTGCTCGCCGCACAGCTCGCGAACCTCCCCGAGTGGCTGGTCGGCTTCGTCGCCGCCGGCGGGATCGCCGCCGCGATTGCGACGGTCGCGGGACTGTTCATCGCCGCTTCCTCGGCGATCTCACACGACATCTACGCGAACATCATCAACGAGGACGCCACCCAGCGACAACAGGTCCTCGTCGGCCGCCTGAGCATCGTTGCCATCGGGCTCCTCACCATCGTCTTCGCGCTCGACCCCCAACAGCCGATCGCGGCACTCGTCTCGTACGCGTTCTCACTCGCCGCCATCGTGTTGTTCCCGATGTTCTTCCTCGGCCTCTGGTGGGAGAACACGAACCGGCAGGGCGCACTCGCGGGGATGACCACCGGGCTCGCCGTCTGGTTCGTCCCGATGCTCAACGAGGCGAACTTCGGGATCCTCACCACACCGGAGGGCCAGACCGCGTTCATCCCGTTCCTCGAGACGTGGATGCCCGCCATCGGCGCGGCCCTGGTTGGCGTCCCGATCGTGTTTGCGGTGACGATACTGGTGTCTGTGGTCACCGACGAGCCACCGCTGCGGACCAAACAGATGGTGCGACAGTGTCACAGCCCGGAACCGATGCCGAAGAACACGACGGCCGCCGAGGTCGTCGCCGACCGAACCGGTGAGACGCCGGCAGACGACTGATCATGTACGACGATATTCTCGTTCCCACCGACGGAAGCGACGTCGCGAACGCGGCCGTCGACCACGCGGTCGACGTCGCGAGCAAGTACGACGCCACGATACACGCCCTGTTCGTGGCGGACACGGACATGGTGGCGTACAGCCTCGGCACCGAACAGGTCGACCGGATCCGCCAGGGGAACTTCGCGGAGATGACGGAGCTCCGCGAGGACGCCGAGGCGGCGACGGGGCGCGTCCTCGACCGTGCGACGGCGGCCGGCCTCGACGCGGTCGAGCGACACGCCGGCGGTCGACCCCAAGACGTTATCGCCGACTACGCCGAGGAGGCCGGCGTCGACCTGATCGTGATGGGGAGTCACGGTCGCTCGGGCGTTCGGCGGGCACTCCTCGGAAGCGTTACCGAGCGGACGCTTCGGTCGACGCACGTCCCGGTGCTCGTCGTCGACTACGTGGAGGAGGAGCCGTGAGGACGTCGTGAGCGGGCGCCTTCGCGACCACGTCCGGACACATCGGACTGGGATGGTGTTCGACCTCGCCTTCGCGCTCGGGTGGGTAACGCTCGTTTCGCTGTTGTTCGAGTACCCGTTTGCGACCGCTCCGCAGTGGGCGTACGTCATGTTCATGCTCGCCGGCGTCCCCGCGTACTTCGGGTTCGTGTTCTCGCTATCGGCAGCGAAGGAGACGGCCTGACCGGGTCTGCGCCGGTCGACACTGAGCGGGCGCGTTACAGCCTGCAGGGCCGAAAGCCTGATCTGCACCCACCGGCGACGGGTGCCGCGACCACAAGGGCGAGGAGGTGAGCCGTCGTTCGACTCGGCATGACCGACGATTCGACCACCCACAGAGGCGCTACCCCCGTCGACCGCGCGGTGACGGCACGACTCGACACCTACAGAGACCGGCTCTTCGAGCTGCTCGCACAGCCGAGCGTCTCTGCGACCGGCGAGGGGATGGAGGCGGCCGCACCCCTCGTCGGTTCGGTTCTCGACGAGTGTGGCATGGCCGTCACGCAGGTCGAAACCGACCGATACCCGCTCGTGTACGCCGAGTACGTCCCCGAAGCGATCGACGACGCGTCGGCGGTCCCCACCGTCCTGTTTTACGGCCACTACGACGTCCAGCCGCCGGGCGACCCGGCGGCCTGGACGACGCCCGCGTTCGAGCCGACCGTCCGCGACGGCGCAGTGTACGCCCGCGGGGCCGGCGACAACAAGGGTCAGTTCGCCACACACGCGTTCGCCGTCGACGCGCTTCGCGCCGCGGACGCGTTCCCAGACGTCCAGGTGAAACTGCTCGTCGAGGGCGGCGAAGAAAGCGGCAGCGAGGGACTCCGCGAGTACCTCGGTGAGCACCCCGACGAACTCGCCGACGTCGACCTCGTGATGGTCGCCGACGGGCCGCGGCACGCGGTCGCCGACCGCGACGGGACGCCCGCCGGTGCTCCCACGTTGTTGTACGGTAACCGCGGCGTGCTCTCCGTTCAACTCGACGTGCGAACGGCAAACACCGACCTCCACTCTGGCAACTTCGGCGGGCCGGTCCCTGCCGCCACGAACCGACTCGTGGGGCTGCTGGCGTCCATGCGCGCCGACGACGGCGACGGCATCGCGATCGACGGCTTCCACGACGACGTCGCGATCACCGACGCAGCCCGGGCGCTCGTCGAGGCGATCCCCGACGACAGCGCGGCGGTCCGCGAGACGCTCGACCTCGACGGGTTCGCCACCGACGATCCGTACTACGAGCGGCTCTTAACTCGGCCGAGCATGACGATCAACGGCCTCGAAGGCGGCTATCAGGGCGAGGGTGGCAAGACCGTGCTCCCGGCGCGCGCGTCGGCAAAACTCGACTTCCGGCTCGTTCCCGATCAGGACCCGCGGGCGGTCTTCGAGGCGGTTCGCGACCACCTCGAGGCCCGCGAGCCCGGCGTCGAGGTTCGGTATCGGAGCAGCTTCCCGCCGATGCAGACGCCCGTCGACGCGCCGGTCGCAGAACCGGTTAGAGCCGCCTTACAGGCGGTGTGGAACGAGGAGCCGGTCGAACTGCCGCTCCTCGGTGGTAGCCTGCCAGCCGCGTACTTCCGCACCGTGCCCGCGCTCGCCGACGTTCCGGTGCTCGTCGTGCCATACGCGAACCACGACCAAGGAAATCACTCGCCGAACGAACATCTCGACCTCGACTGCTTCGAGAACGGAATCTGCACGACTGCTCGGCTGATCGAGTTGCTCGCCGAGCGGTGATCGGAGCCGACCGGCCGACAGGACGGTGACCGCCACCTCACGCGGCTCCCGTCAGGCGAACAGCCGACGGAACGGACGCGTGAGTAAGAACCGGTAGTCGTGGTCCGGCGTGTACCGCCGGAACGCGAGGCTGTTCGTCATCACCGACACCGACGACCCGGCCATCGCCGCGCCGGCGACGGCGGGATTCAAGAGGCCGAGTGAGGCGAGCGGCACGAGCGTCGCGTTGTACGCGAGCGCCCAGAACAGGTTCTGTCTGACCTTCGCGATGGTCGCCTCGGAGACGCGAAGCGCCTTGAGCACGTCACGCGGGTCGTCACGCATTAACGTCACGTCGGCGGCTTCGATCGCCACGTCGGTCCCGGAGCCGATGGCGATACCCACCGTCGCGGTCGTGAGCGCCGGCGCGTCGTTGACCCCGTCGCCGACCATGATCGCGTGGCTGCCGTCTGCCTGAATTGATTCGATGGCGTCGGCTTTGTCCTCGGGGAGGACCTCGGCGCGGACCCGGTCCGGGTCGATACCGACCTGCGCGGCGACGGCTCGCGCGGTGCGCTCGTTGTCCCCGGTGAGCATCGACACCGCAATCTCCCGATCGCGGAGCGCGTCGACCGTCTGGCGGGCGCTCTCGCGAACCGTGTCGGCCGTCGCGACGACGCCGAGGAGCTCTCCGGCCGCGTCCGCTGACTCGGTGTGTGCGACGGCCATCGCGGTCTTCCCCTCGTTCTCGAGCCGACGCATCGTCTCTTCTGCGGGACCGGGGTCGACGCCGTGGTCGCGAAGGAGCGCGCGGTTGCCGACCACCACCTCGCCGGTCTCTGTCGTCGCGCGAACGCCGTGTCCGGGAACGGCCGTGAACGCCGTCGGTTGCGCCACGTCGATGCCGCGCTCGTGGGCCCCGTCGACTATCGCCTCGCCGAGCGGATGTTCGCTGCCGGACTCGGCGGCCGCGGCCGCACGGAGGAGCCGGCGCTCGGGCTCGGTCGCCGGAGCAGGGGTGTCGTCGTCGAACGCGGAGGGGGCGTCGTCGCCGGCGTCGCTTACGTCTGAATCGGCAGCCGGGTCGACTGCGACCCCACCGTCTGGGGTGGGTGTTGAGCCGTCGGTGGGGGCGGTCTCACTGGCCGGTTCGCCGTCCGCGAACGCGACCACGTCCGTGAGTGCCATCGCTCCATGGGTGAGCGTACCCGTCTTATCGAAGACGACGGTGTCGACGTCGCGAACCCGCTCGAGCACGTCGCCCCCGTCGAAGAGGACGCCGTTGGTCGCCGCGACCGTCGAGCCGACCATGGTCGCGGCGGGCGTCGCGAGACCGAGTGCACAGGGGCACGCGATGAGGATCGCAGAGGCGAAGACGACCATCGAGAACTCGAGGATCGACACCCCGCCGGCGACGGGACCGCCACCG
>Ga0209917_1000629_pt1 | contig 14607 bp, 14 predicted proteins | sample SalPon2_C_H2O_MG_FD_185710 | JGI IMG/M metagenome (GOLD analysis project Ga0209917, IMG submission 185710) | Salt pond water microbial communities from South San Francisco under conditions of wetland restoration - Salt Pond MetaG R2_C_H2O_MG... | ecosystem: Environmental > Aquatic > Non-marine... | reverse complement strand
TGACGCTGGTGATCGGCTGGGTGCTGCTGTTGCCGGTGCAGATCGCGGTGTTAACCTACGTTACGAACTACGAGGTGGCGATGCTGGCGGCCTGCGATGAGGAGCTGCAGCTGCGACCTGCAACGACCACCGACGCTGACGGCGGCGAAACCCCCGTCGTTGAGTAACCGATGATGGTTATCTGAGCCGCTGTCTCCGGCACAGATTTTTGTCCATATCCGCAAACAAGTATCATAGCCCCGTCGCCTCCCACCACGTTCACGACGCCGTAGCGGCACCTCAGCCATGTCACGCTCGGCCTCATTGGGCGTTCTCCTCGATCACGCTCAAGACAAGATCGCCGTCATCGATGCCGATGGTCTATTCACCTACGTGAACGACGCGGCACAACGGATGCTCGGCTATGACGCCGCCGAGCTTGTTGGCACCAACACCTTCGACTACATCCACCCTGACGATGTCGACACTGTCCGCGAGCGGTTCACCGAAGCGATCTCCGTTGAGGGGTACACCGCCGACAGCATCGAGTATCGCTTTCGGGCAGCCGACGACTCGTGGGTGTGGCTCGAAAGCCGGCTGTCAAACGTCACCGACGACGCCCTCGACGGCTATGTCGTGAGTTCCAGAGCGATCACCGACCGTGTGACCGCCGAGCGTGAGCGACAGGCGGTGACGACTCGGCTCCGCGAGCTATCATCGGCGACGAGCGACGTACTGTGGATGTTCGATGCCGACTGGTCGGAGCTGCTCTTTGTCAATCCTGCCTACGAGTCGGTGTTCGGCCAGTCGATCGACACCATCGATGCCGATCCCGCGGCGTTTCTCGATGCGGTTCATCCCGACGATGTGCCGGCGGTCACAGAGGCGATGGACTGCCTTTCGTCGGGCACCGCAGTCGACATGGAGTACCGCGTCAATCAGGCGAACGACTACAAGACGTGGGTCTGGGTGCAGGCCGAGCCCATCGTTCAAGACGACGAGGTCGTCCGTATCACCGGCTTTGCCCGCGATATCACCGACCGTCGCCGCCGCGAGCGACAGCTGTCGGTGATGGATAACCTCCTTCGGCACAACATCCGCAACGATATCGGCGTCATCGTTGGCAACGCCGAACTGATCGAGGAGACGGTGCCCGAGGCCGCCGACCGCGCGGCCGTTATCAGACGCACCGGCACGGAACTGCTCAACAGCGCGGAGAAACAGCGCGGCGTCATCGAGGCGCTCACCGGCTCGACCGCGGTACGCCCACTCGATCTCACTGCGGTCGCCGAAGCGGCGGTTGCGGCTGTCGGCGATCGCTATCCCGACGCCCGCATCTCGCTGTCGGCTCCTGAATCCGCACCGGCCTGTGGGCTCGACGAGCTCGAAGCCGCGGTCGTCGAACTGATCGAAAACGCCGTCACACACAACGAGGCCACCCAGCCCACGGTCGACGTGACCGTCAGCGTCGACGACGCGGTCACGCTGACAGTCGACGACGACGGGATCGCCATCCCACGCATGGAGTCGAGCGTCCTCACCGGCGACCACCAGATGGACGCCCTGTATCACAGCAGCGGCCTCGGCTTCTGGCTGGTCTACTGGGTCGTCGAACTCTCCGGGGGATCGATCACAGTCAAGGCCAAAGATGCCGGCGGCAACCGCATTCAGGTGACGTTGCCGCCGGGTGACGACGCGCCCAGATCCGCTGACGAGGGGTAAGTCGGCACCATCGTTTTATCACTCCCCTGCAATCGTCGCCTATGGGATTGGATGACGATGCACGCGAGTACCACCGGGAGCCCCCAGCGGGCAAGATAGCCATCGAGACGACAAAACCGACAAACACCCAACGCGACCTCAGTCTCGCGTACTCGCCGGGCGTCGCTGCCCCCTGTCGCGATATCGACGACGATCCGACGGCCGCCTTCGAGTACACCGCCAAGGGCAACCTCGTCGGCGTCGTCTCCAACGGCTCGGCCGTCCTTGGCCTCGGCGATATCGGCGCGCAAGCTTCCAAACCGGTCATGGAAGGCAAAGGCGTCCTGTTCAAGCGGTTTGCCGACATCGATGTCTTCGATATCGAACTCGACATCGCCGATCCCGACGCCTTCGTCGAGTCGGTCGCCGCCATGGAGCCAACCTTTGGCGGCATCAATCTGGAGGACATCAAGGCGCCCGAGTGCTTCGAGATCGAAGAACGGCTCGGCGAGCGAATGGATATCCCCGTTTTCCACGACGACCAACATGGCACCGCGATCATCTCGGGAGCGGCCCTCCTAAACGCCGCCGACCTCACCGGCAAATCCCTCGATGAGTTGGATATCGTCTTCTCTGGGGCTGGGGCCTCGGCGATCGCGACAGCCGAATTCTACGTCTCACTCGGCGTCGAGGGCGACAACATCACGATGTGTGACTCCTCGGGGATCATCACAACCGATCGGGAGGATCTCAACGAGTACAAACAGCGGTTCGCCCGCGATGTACCGGACGGTGATCTCGCCGACGCGATGGCTGGTGCCGACGTATTCGTCGGGCTCTCGGTCGGCGGCATCGTCTCCCAGGAGATGGTGCGCTCGATGGCCGACAACCCGATCATCTTCGCGATGGCCAACCCCGACCCCGAGATCGACTACAAGTCGGCCAAGGCCGCCCGCGACGATGACGTGATCGTCGCCACCGGTCGCTCCGATTACCCAAACATGGTCAACAACGTCCTCGGGTTCCCGTTCATCTTCCGCGGCGCGCTCGATGTCCGGGCGACCGACATCAACGAGTCGATGAAACGCGCCGCCGCCGAGGCACTGGCTGAGTTAGCCCGCAAGGATGTCCCCGACGAGGTTGTCAAAGCCTACGGCGACCAGCCGCTGCAGTTCGGCCCCGACTACGTCATCCCGAAACCGCTCGATCCACGGGTGCTGTTTGAGGTCGCTCCCGCCGTCGCCGAGGCGGCGATGGATAGCGGCTGTGCCCGCACCGCAATCGACGATCTCGACACCTACGCCGAACAGCTCGAGGCCCGGCTCGGCAAATCCCGCGAGATGATGCGGATCGTCCTCAACAAGGCCAAAAGCGACCCCAAACGCGTTGCGCTCGCCGAAGGCACGGATGAAAAGATGATCCGGGCGGCCTACCAGCTTGACGAGGAGGGGATCGCCGATCCCGTACTCCTGGGCGACGAAACCGAGATCCGCCGGACAGCAGATCGTCTCGGGTTGGCCTTCGAACCGGAGGTCGTCGATCCCAGCGGCCGGGAACTTGACGCCTATGCCGACCAGCTGTATGAGCTACGGCGTCGCAAAGGGATCACCCGCAGTGAGGCAGCCGAGCTCATCGAAGGCGACACCAACTACCTCGGCAGTGTGATGGTCGAAACCGGCGACGCCGACGCGATGTTGACCGGGCTTACTCACCACTATCCTTCCGCGTTGCGCGCTCCGCTGCAGGTGATCGGCACCGCTGACGACGCCAACTACGCCGCCGGGGTCTACCTGCTGGCGTTCAAAAATCGCGTTGTCTTCTGTGCTGATACGACGGTCAATCAGCATCCCGACGCCGACGTGTTGGCGGAGGTCACCAAACACACCGCCGAGCTGGCCCGCAGCTTCAACGTCGAGCCGCGAGCCGCCATGCTGTCGTACTCGAATTTCGGCAGCGTTCGCAACGAGGCGACGGCGACGATCCGGGAGGCTGTCTCACGGCTCCACGGCGACAGCGCGGTCGATTTCCCGGTCGACGGCGAGATGCAGGCCGACACCGCTGTCGTCGAGGATATCCTCAGCGACACCTACGAGTTTAGCCAACTCGACGCGCCCGCAAACGTGCTCATCTTCCCAAACTTGGAGTCGGGCAACATCGGCTATAAGCTACTCCAGCGGCTCGGCGGCGCGGCAGCCATTGGCCCGATGCTCGTCGGGATGGACAAACCGGTACACGTCCTCCAGCGCGGCGACGAGGTCAAGGATATCGTCAACCTTGCCGGCGTCGCCGTCGTCGACGCCCAAGATTCCGACTAACAGCCGTTAAGCCGTGTCGCTGTCGGCGGCCTCAGCGGCGTCGATCGCGCCGAGCATCTCCCAGCCGTCGCCGCCAGCGGGCTGGCGACCGACCAGCACGTCCTCGTTGTCGTCACTGGAGACGAGCCGATAGCTGGCGTCGTCGTCAACGCGAGCCCCCTCCGCCTGAAACTCCTGTTGGAAGAACTCTGTCCACTCGAATTCGAAGACGGCTTCGGTGCCATCAGCTAGTGTTAGCTGAACCGGGTCGGGTGTCACGTTGTGAATCCGCTTTGCGATCGGGTTGAGATCAGCCATACCCGGTTTTCGACCCCTAGCAGTAACGACCCTTCGGTTGTGGGTCGTCCGCCGACCGCCGACAGCGAGGCGCGCCGCGGTGCAACGCCGTTAGGTAGCTTCGCCCCAAATCCGGGGTATGACTGATTCCGACGCGACCGACGCCGAAGCGGAGTACGAACGCTGGGTCAGCGAGATCAAACAGATGCGAGCCGATAAAGACGAGTTCTTCACTGAGCATCCACAGTCGCCGATTCAACCCGAGGTACGGGACGACTTCGAGGGCCTGTCGTACTTCGAACCCAAGCCAGAGTTTCGCGTCCCGACACGCGTTCGCGTCTACGGCAACCCCGAACCGATCGAACTCGACGTGACCGCGGGCCAACCGATCCGCTATTTGCGGGCCTACATCTTTGAGTTTGAACTCCGCGATGAACGCCAACAACTCGCCGGCTATCAGCAGGAAAACGAGGACACCGACACCATCTTCATCCCGTTCCGCGATAAGACGACCGGCCAGCAGACCTACCACCGCGGGCGGTATATGGAGACCGAACCCGACGAGGAGCTCACAAACGGCGACACCGTCACGCTGGATTTTAACCTCGCGTACAACCCTTTCTGTGCCTACAGCGAGACGTTTGCCTGCCCACTTCCGCCGGAGGAAAACTGGCTTGATGTCGTTGTGCCGGCCGGCGAGCGGAAGCCCCCCGAGGAAATTGTCGTTGACGACGAGAGCTGATAGCCGTCATCCCGACTGCGTTCTGCTACCGCCGCCGCTGTGATCTGTGAGCCTGGGCTACACAATGGATTTAACCCACTGTACGTCCTCTACTGTGTAGAGATGCTTAGTGAGATACGTCGTGCAAACAGCGACACCCGGGTTCAGTATGTGTTGATGGTCATCTTCGGTGGGCTCTGTATTCTGGCCGCGTTTTCGCCGTTCGAATACACCCTCCGGATGACAACCGTTGGAACCCTGTTTGGGTTTACTGCCGGCATCTGGGTGTCGCACCTCGTCCAGGTGCTTCGGCGGGCCATCGACGCCAACAGTGCCGCCAGCCAACCACAGGCGGACTAACATGAGTTCACCAGAATCTTCCTCTGACAGTCCGACATCGACCACGGAAGCAGGGTTCCTTTCAGGCATTGAGTTTCTGACCGGCGAGGATCCGAATCTTGGCTCGTTCCTGTTGACGATCGGCGGCGTCACCTGTGTGTTTATCGCGCTGTTTCAACTCGGCCCGGTCGAGCCGCCGGTCTCACACCTGTTGACCGCTGGTGTGCTCATCATCACCGTGGTCAGCGCCGGGTTTGCCGCACTCCTTGACTCGCTTGGGTATTTCGATGCGACGCCGGAGCAGAGTGACGAGACACCCCCTCAGACCGACACAAAGCGACCGTGGGTGCCGGCTGAACCGGTGTCTGCTTCGTTGCCGCCGATGCTCAACTTTGATCAGCAACTGCAGGCACTCAGCGAGCAGTACGACGGCGATCTTCCTGAGCAGTTCGACCCGTTTATCACGGAGTACAAGCGGCTCAAAACGAGCCCTAACAATCGATCGACGATCGCTAGTGACCTCCGGGCCGCGCTCAACCCGATCGGAACGATCCTTGAGCAGGAGAGCCCAGCCTACGACTACTACGAACAGATCAGCGAGGGGCTGTTCCGGTATCTCGGCGATGCGGCCGAGCACTTCACCGCCACCGATCCGGTTTTCTACAACAGCACGGGTGACAAACACGCTGTGGCCGATATCAACGATGAACTCGGGCGTGCCGAGGTCACGATCGACAACGACGGCGAAGCCATCGATATCGACCTCGTTGTCGAGTTCTACGACGGCGAGACACTACTGTCGAGTCGGAGTTGTCCGGTCGGGACTGTCGCGTCCGGACAAAAAAAGACGGTCGACACCGACGTGTTCATTCCCGCGGCTGCCGACAGCGCAACGACTGTTATCAAACCGGCTGACGGATAGCTGAACGCGCCGCTGTGTCGCTTTCATGAGTTTTTCTTCTCTTCCTCTTCACCTCCTCCTCTGTCCCAGGCAGTCTATTTCGCCACTACGCTTGTATCACGTTGATGACGTTTGAGTGCCTATCTGCCCCGGCCATCAGTGTCCTTTCGACCGCTGTTGTCTGTCAGTGACCGGTAATACGTGAAGTTGGGAGAGCAGAACGCTCAAGACAGTTGCGTCCGGACTGTCGGGCAGTATGGATATACCGAATCAGTCCGGTATCGGGATCGCACTGTTCGTCGTCGGGGCGTTGCTCTTCATCCCCAGCCTGCTGTGGCAGGAGGGAGTACTAACATACAGCATTCTTCTTGTCGCTGCTGTGTTGTTGACGACCGGAACCTATCTCTTCGGCACCAGCGGCACCGAACGACCGGTCTAACGGCTCAGGTTTCTTTCTCAACTGCGCAAAGCGGGGGTTACTCGGTGGTACACGAAACTGCCAGTAGCATGATGGCCGGGGTGGGCTCCGAACCCACGATCTCCGCATATCCCAGGTACGAGGCTCGGCAGGCCTCATGGGAGCGGACGCTTCCAAGGCGGTACCGCACCGAATCTCAGTAACCCTATGAGTGCGGCGCTATGTCCAGCTAAGCCACCCGGCCGCATCCCAATATACCCTGATCCGGTTCTTTAACCTTCTCATCTGTGGCGGTCTCTCGGCAGGCGATTTGTCGGCTATCCGAACCGCCGGCGTCCGATCGATTTCGCTGTCGACGCCCCCTTTTATACCCGATGAGACAGCCGGATTTATGACCCACCACCGGCATCATACAGCAATGAGTCTGCCCGACGCACTTACGTCCGCACTGGGCGAGGAACCTGCCGTCGCGGAGGTCTCGCTGGGCGGCGACGACATCCTTGCGGTCACGCCGACGCGGACGCTCGTCTACCGTGCTGAGGGGCTCCTCTCCGATGAGGCCGTCGAGGAGTACCCCCACGACGCCGAACGACTCACACTGTCGGAAGGCCGTCGGAAAGCCAAGCTGACCATGGAGTACGGCCTTGATGGCACCGAGACGCTGTCGCTGCCGTCATCCCGGATCGACGACGCGCTGTTCCCGATCCTTGCTGGCGTTATCAACGCTGCCGGCGTCACCGAACCCGGCGAAAGCGTGCTGAAGACGTTCCGATTTAGTGAGATCACGCTGATTATCACCAGCCGGCAGGTTGTCAAACATATCGGCACACCGGTGTGGACTGAGGATTTCGAGACCTTCGAGTACGCGTCGATCACCGATGTGACCTTCGAGGAAGGAAGCGTTGCCACCACCGTCGTCCTCACCCACGACGGCCGGCAGGATCGCTTCAAGATCCCCAGCGACGACGCCCGCGCTGTCCGAGAGGCTGTCGTCGATGCGGTCTGTGCGTTCCACGAGGTCGACAGCATTGACGCGCTGCGCGCGCAGGTCGCCGCGGCGGCCGACGACGAGCCGGACACGCCAGCCGACGCGGAGGCCTCAGCCGATCAACTCGACTTCGGCGAGGGGATCGACCCGCTTGGAGCGGATCCACCCGAAGTCGACGCCGAGAAAAACTCGGATTCGGCCACGGACTCGACAGCAAACGAAACCCCCGGCGATGAAGCCCTTGCGGCGTCGCTCGGTCAAGGCGGCAGCGACCAATCATCGACCGCTGCCGAGAGTGAGTCCGCAACAACCGCTGACAGCGGGACGGCGACCACCGGTGGGAACGCGTCGTCGACAACCGCAGACAGCGAGGCTGAAAGCCAGCCAACGACCACCGCCGGAACCGAAGCCGACGCGGCGACTACCGCTGACGCCGCGACGCCCGAGACGACACAATCGAGTGGGTTTGCAAACTCCGGGTTTGAGTCCGCCGGCCCGGTCGACGATGATGATCTGGCCGAGACGGTCGCCACCCTCGCCGAGCGGATCGACCGCCAGGAGGAGCAACTGGCTCGCCAGAACGAACTGATCGAGACGTTGATCGAAGAGCTCCGACGCGGTCGATAACGGCCGTTTCCCCCTCCGCTACTCGTCGCGGCCGACTACCTTTCGAATACACGCCGAGCCGAACGGCCCGAGTTCGCCGGTCTCAAACACGATGAAATGGCCCGTTGAGAGCCCCGCACCACATCGCTGACACGTGAACTCGCCGTCGCGGGCAACGACCTGCTGATCGAAACGAACGAAGCTCCCGCCGCGCCGCACCTGAATCCGGCCGTCCTCGCGCTCGATGAGCCCCCGTTTTTCGGCGGTATCGAGGATCTCCCGGGTGAGCGATGGGCTCGTGGTCACCGTTTCGATGCGATCGATCACCGCCGACAGCGGGAGCTCGTCGGTTTCGAGGTGCTCGATAAGTGTGACTGCGAGTTCCCGTTTCGCCGCCCGCCGCTGGGGAGTGTCGTCGGGTGTTTCGCCGGCCGCCGGATCCGCGTCGGTCACATCTCGACTTTGGCGACGGCGCGCATAATCGTTCCGTCAACTGGGACGGTGGGCGTCTGCAAACGACCGCTGTGAGCGTCGACTATTCGTCTTCGTCGTCTTTCATCTCCGAGAGTTGGTCAATGAGATTGTCAGTATCGGCATCAGATTCAAACGACATCTCGCCATCGTGGTCGTTTTCGTGCACCGCAACGCCGTCGCTGTCGTCTGTCTCGACGTCCTGATCCTGTTGTTCGGACTCATCGTAGCTTCCAAATCCCATACTGATCGAACCACCCGTCGCCCACAAAAACCGACCGATGTCGCCATCCAGTCGCCGCGTTGGCAGCAACGCGCTCTCAGCCGCGTCGCTCTACAATCCGGTCGATGATCGCCCGCGAAGACAGCAGTTCCGCGTCGTGACTCGGCTCGCGGGTGCTTGCCCGCTCGATCTCACAGTCAATGCCACGCTCGGCCAGTGTTTCGCTGATCGCCGCGGCGTCGTGGTGTTGGTCGTGGCCGAGGACGATCACATCGGGATCGATCTGCTCGATCGGCACGAAGATATCTTCGGGGTGACCGCGGTGGGCCACATCAACGACGCCGAGGGCTCCGACCGTCTCCTGTCGCTGGCGATCCGAGAGGATCGGCGGCTCCTTGTGGGTGACGTTGGCTCGCCGGGCAACGATGACGTGCAGTTCGTCGGCGTACGTTGCGGCCTCCTCCAGATAGTGAATATGGCCCGGATGCAGCAGATCGAAGGTGCCTTGCGCGACCGCGCGTGTCGGCTCGGTCATCGGTCGGGCTCCTCGCTGCCGGGATCACGGCCCTCAGCCCGCAACTCGGCGTCGATATCGGCCTGCGTGAAGTCGAAAAACTGCTCCTCGGGTAACTCGACGTCGAGCACGTCGAGCGATCGCGGATCGCCGCTGCTGTCGAAGGCCTTCCAGTCGCGCCAGCCGTACGGCGAGCCGATGATGATGTGGACGTTGCCCTTGTGGAACGTCTTCAGATCCGCGTCGCTCGGTCGCAACACGCCGTTTGGGTGGGAGTGCACCGAGCCGACAGCCTTGCGATCGTTGGGGATCATATTTGATTTGACCGTCGCACTCTGTGGGTCGGATTTGGTGCCGGGGATCACCAGCACGTCGGTGATGACCTGGCCGCGCCGTTCAAGATCGAACTTGCGTGCGTCCTCGGCCCGAAGGAGGCCCATATACTCGTTGGGGTGGGTCGCCTCGCTGGCTTCGAGTGCAAACTCTAGGGTCTCGCGGGCGATGCCGAGGATCTCACTCGAACGGAACAGCCGCATTGCCATCTCTTCGGCCGGGCGGCCATCTAAGCGTTCCGAAAGCCCCGGCGAGCGGAGATAACAAGCTTAACACGTTGGTCGCTCCTAACAGACATATATGACTGATGAGTCCGCCGGGGATTCCGGCGTTCGGGATGATTCGCGTCCCGTCGTGTACGATCTCGCCCCTGACTGTACGATCACCGATGTCTCACCGGACGAACACTACCACGCTGTCGTCAACGGCGTCGTCGACTACGGTGTCTTCGTCGATATCTCCGATAACGTCTCGGGACTGATCCACGAATCAAATCTTGATCGCTCTTACGACGTGGGCGACCGCCTCGTCGTCACCCTCGATTCCCAGAAAGAAAACGGTGATATCGCCTTCGATCTGCCCAGATTCGACGACTACCGGACGGAACTCCGCGACCACGAACCGGATATCACGCCGATCGCCGAGCTTGAAACCGGCGAGACCGTCACCGTCGAGGGTCGACTCGTCCAGATCAAACAGACCGGCGGCCCAACCATCTTCGAGGTCACCGACGGCACCAGCATCGTCAGCGGGGCGGCCTTCGAGGAGGCTGGCGTCCGAGCGTATCCCGACGCCGCCGTCGACGATGTCGTCCGGATTACCGGCGCGGTCGAACTCCATGACGACGTGCGACAGTTGGAGATCGAATCGCTGACGGTGCTTGCCGACGAGACAGCCGCGTCAGCACGCGAGTCGATCGCCGAGACGCTCTCCGAGCGGGCGACCCCGGCCGACATCGAGCCGCTGGTCGAGTGGCCTGCCTTCGAGCCGATCTTTGACGACCTCGTCGACCTCGCCGAACGACTGCGAGAGACCGTCCTTGAGGGCCGCCCGATCCGCATCCGGCATCACGCCGACGGCGACGGGATGTGTGGGGCAACACCGCTACAACTCGCCTTGGAGAACTTTATCGCCGAGGTACACGCCGATCCCGACGCGCCCGAACACCTCTGTAAACGCCTGCCGAGTAAGGCTCCCTACTACGAGATGGAGGACGTAACGCGGGATCTCAACTTCGCTCTGGAGGGGCAGGATCGGCACGGCCAGAAGCTCCCGCTGTTGGTGATGCTGGATAACGGCTCGACCGAGGAGGATGTGCCGGCCTACCGGAACCTCGCCCACTACGACATCCCGATCGTCGTTCTCGATCACCACCACCCTGATCCGGAGGCGGTCGATCCCCTGCTCGATGCTCACATCAACCCCTACCTCTACGATGAGGACTACCGGATCACGACCGGCATGATGTCGGTTGAACTCGCTCGGCTGATCGACCCCTCGATCAGCGACGATGTCGAACACGTGCCGGCGGTCGCCGGCCTCTCGGATCGCTCAAAAGCCGACGTGATGCCGCGGTTTGTCTTCCAGGCCAACGAGGCCGGCTACGACCGCGATGATCTCGAAGCCATCGGCGAGGCCCTCGATTACGCCGCCCACTGGCTGCGCTACAATGAGGGCAAAACGCTCGTCAACGATGTGCTCGACGTGGGCTGTGACGACTCCGATCGCCACGAGCGGCTCATCGAGTTCCTCGCCGAGCGTGCCGAACGCGATGTGGATCGCCAACTCGACGCGCTTGAGCCACACGTCGAACACGAACGACTCGACTCTGAGGCCCATCTCTACCGTATCGACCTCGACAACTTCGCCCACCGGTTTACCTACCCCGCGCCCGGAAAAACGACCGGCAACCTCCACGACCGAAAGGTCACCGAGACCGGCGAACCCGTGATCACGATCGGTTACGGCCCGGACTTCGCCGTCCTGCGTTCCGACGGGGTTCGACTCGATATCCCTGAGATGGTAACCGAGCTCAACGATGAACTGCCGGGTGCCGGTGTCTCCGGCGGCGGCCACCTCGTTGTCGGCTCGATCAAGTTTGTCAAGGGTCGCCGCGAGTCGGTGATCGACCTGTTGGTCGAAAAGATGGCTGATGCCGACCTTGACGAGTCGCTGTCGAGTACGGCTCCGCTGGAGTAGTCGACCTAATCTTCAGTTGTGGAGTGCTGCTCCCCACAGTATTTAGAGACGCACTAAGCAAGTAGCCTGGTTTGCTCAACGAACCAACTGCATCCTGGCGGACTGAAAGGGCGAAACGCTCTCGGCGAACCCCGGCGACGTAAGCACTGCAGGAGTGAGCGGAGCGAACGACGAAGCGCGCAGCGAGCCGCGGGGGCCGAAAGCGTCGAGGGCTTTCTACATTGACACAGATCCTTCAGATCCGTATTCGAATACTACTCCACTACTCCGGATCAAACGCGAGCCACCGCTTTGCGACCAGCGCGGTGGCACTGATTACGGCGACTGCGACGACCACGAGCCCGGCCGGAACTTCGCCGTCAGGGAAGAGACTGAATCCCCCACCGTCGCTGCCGGCTTGCCAGTCACCCTCGAAGACCTCGCGGTAGTAGTCGGCGACCCGCTCGTCGGTGACGGCGATCGCTACCTCACGGTTGTTTTCGGCGGAATTGTCGTTCCAGTTGAGGCTCCCGATGACGGCGGTGTCGTCGGCGACGATCCCCTTAGCGTGGATCTTTCCGAACCGGTTGTTGTCCTCGGCAACGCGAACGCTGAGCGGGACGTTGTCAGCGGCCACTCGCTCGCGGAGCCGCTCGGCGAGAGCCGTGTTTTCCTCCTCGGCGTACCAGCTCCCGCTCAACAGCAGCCGCACCTTGACGCCGCGGTCGGCCGCGTCGATCGCCGCTTCAAGCAGCCGGTAGTCGCGGTCGCCGATCGACGGCTGGATCACAAGCAGCTCGTCGTCGGTGTTGTTGATGCGTTCGACCAGCTCCGATTCGGCGTTGTCGGGGGCGGCCAACACGGTGAGCTCCGCGGCGGTCGTCGACAGCGGCGGGTGTCGCTGGGGATAGCTCCCGGTTGCTACCTCGGCCTCGACGGTGTCGATCTCCTCGCGGACGCTTTTCCAGGTAGGGGTATCCCTCCACGTTGTATCGTGGTCGAAGACGGCCGCCAGCTCATCGGCGGTCGCGGCCGACTGGGTTGTGAGCCCCCAGCCGCGGCTGTCGGCCCCACCCGTCCCCGCAGGCTTCCAGTTTTCGGTGAGCACGACGGCGGTATCGTCAGCGACAGCGTACTTGGCGTGGTGGTACCGAAATCGGGCCGCATCGCCGGTCATCACGCGCACGTCGACGCCAGCAGCGGTAAGATCGTCAAGGGCAGTCGCTTGGCGCTCGGTCATCCCGCCGACCGGGCCGCCTTCGACGAGCACCCTGACATCGACCCCACGGTCATGAGCCGCGGTGAGTTCGTCGATGACGCGGTCGTCAGTGAGGGTGTAGGCGGCGAGATAGAGTCGGTCGTCGGCGTCGTCGATGGCGTCGATCGGCGCGGCCGGGTTGTCCGGGAGGACGAACGCTTCAACAGACGCGTCGGTGACGGTGGTCGGCGATCGCGGCTCGAAGCCGGCGGGCTGCCAGCGCGGCTCCCGATCAGCGCGCCACTGCTGGCTCTCGGGTGCGTCCTCGTAGCTGATGGTGTCGACGACCGTCTCGCCGCGGCGGAGCGTGAGTGTCTCACCGCTCACCGCAAGCTGGAACCACCCGCCGGCGGTGACCGGCGTCGCGTTCGTGTGGGTGGCTGTCGCGTTCGGATGTCGCGTCGCGGCGAACCGCCCGGTTTCGTCGCTCGGCAGCGTGGCGACGCCCTCGCCGTCGGTGAGCGTCCAGTTTCCTGGCTTCCTGATCTCGACGGCTGCGTACTCGCCACGGTTCTCCTCGGTCGTCGGATTTGGATAGAGTTCGATGATGCTGCCCGCCGCTGTCCCGCCCTCTGTCGCACTCGCTGGTGTCGCAGCTACCACAGTGAGAGCCAGCAGGCTACAGATGAGAAGCGCGAGGAGCACACGCGGGCCGCGCTGATAGCTCACGGCGAGTCTGCTTCGGTTTCGGATAAAAACCTCCGGCTGATCCGGCAGGCGTCGTTGGCATGTGGGAACCCTTATTTTTCGCCGTCGGAATCCCTCGCGTATGACAACCTTACCTGGCCCGACCCTCGGCGTCGTCGGCGGCGGCCAACTCGGCCGCATGCTCGCCGAGGCCGCCGCGCCGCTCGGCGTTGAGGTGATCGTCCTCGATCCGACGCCCGAGTGCCCGGCCTCGCTTGTCGCCCGCGAGCAGATCGTCGGCGAGTTCGACGATCCCGATGCTGTCCGCGAACTTGCCGCCGTCAGCGACGTGCTCACCTTCGAGATCGAACTCGCCGATCCAGACCTGCTCGAATCGGTCGCCGACGAGTACGACGTGCCGATCAATCCCGATCCCGACACTCTCCGGACGATTCAGGACAAACTCGTCCAGAAGGAGGCTCTCGCCGACGCCGGTATCCCAGTTCCCGACTTCATCGGCATCGGCGGCGAGAAGGATCTCCGACTCGCGGTCGAGGAACTCGACGGCGTGATGCTGAAAGCACGCGAGGGCGGCTACGACGGCCGTGGCAACACGCCGGTTCAGGGGCCCGACGACGCAGCCGACGCACTCGACGAACTCGGCGTTGACACGATGGCCGAGGCGTTCGTCCCCTTCGAGCGTGAACTCTCGGTCATCGGTGTCAAGGGAGCCGACGGTGTCGACACCTACCCCGTCAC
>Ga0209917_1000627_pt1 | contig 14640 bp, 12 predicted proteins | sample SalPon2_C_H2O_MG_FD_185710 | JGI IMG/M metagenome (GOLD analysis project Ga0209917, IMG submission 185710) | Salt pond water microbial communities from South San Francisco under conditions of wetland restoration - Salt Pond MetaG R2_C_H2O_MG... | ecosystem: Environmental > Aquatic > Non-marine... | reverse complement strand
CTGGCCGAGTAGGACGACTACGCCACTCGAACCGTCGTCTCCGCCACGAACGGCCGAATCGGCAACTCCGAACACGTCACTTCCACTTGGAAGTCGAGTTCGTCGGCGTCCGCCCCAAAGACACCGACGGGAACCGTCGTCACGTCCGAGAGATACGTCTCCTTCTCGTGCATCTCGACGCCGTTGACGGTGACGCGGACGCCGACGCGGGCGCCGCCGCCCTCGTTTCGCACCCGAACCTCACACATCCGGCTGTCGCCGGCGTCGACGGAGTCGGGCACGTCGCCCCAGTCGACCGAGATGGCGGGGAGGTCGGCCGCCGATCCGACGACGCGTTCGGCGACGCCCGCGGCGAGGCCGGCGCGTTCGAGTTCGTCGGCGCCCGCGGCGACGATATCGGCGGGCCGGGAGAGGCCGCCGGTGGCGAGGGTGCGCGCACGGCCGGCACCGACGCCGTCGACGGCGGTGAGCGAGACGGCGTCGCGGCTGACGCCGTGTTCGACCCGCGCTTCGAGGCGACGGGCGAGGTTGGCGGCGCGCGCACCGGCGAAGCGGGCGAGGAACTCCCGGAGCGCCGCGAGGAGGCGAAGCGCGTTCCGGCGGATGATCCACGCGTCGCTTCGCAGGTCGGCCGGGACGGAGTCGCTCGTACTCGCCCGGAGGATGGCGAGCACCTTGCGCGTGCCGTCGTCGTCGAGGTGGTCACCGTCGGCGCCCAGGACGGCGTCGACGGCGTCGGCCTCCGACTGCCGGGCGGAGACGGAGTCGAACTCGGCCGCGGCGGCGACCGTTTCGAGGACGGCGTCGGTGTCGATGCGCTCCCGGTCGGCCAAGGTGTGGAAAGCCTCCGCCGTGGAGAGCCGGAGGTAGTACTTCGAGGCGAGGCGACCGAGCGGCGTCGACTCGATGGCGAGGTCCTCACCCATCTCGACGAACCCCCGCGCCACCAGCGATTCGAGGGTTTCGCGCACCCGGTCGCGGAGGCCGTCGAAGTCGTAGGCGTCGGGTTCCGACGCGGCGCGGACGTAGTAGTACGTCGTCTCCAACCAGTCGAGCACGTCGTCCAAGTCGTCGATGGTTCCCATCGCGATTTCGGCGTTGAGGTGGGCGTCCAGATCGGCCGCGAGGTGGGACTCTATCTCCGTCCCCTCGCGCAGGAGGCGGCGATACCGGTCGGCGTCGGATCGGTCACAGACCACCCAGCCGTAGCCCACGTCGTCGTAGCCGGGGCGGCCGGCGCGGCCGAGCATCTGCAGGAGGTCGAGGGGACTGATGTCCACCTCGCCTTCGAGCGGGTCGTGGTACTTGGTGTCGCGGACGATCACGCAGCGCGCGGGGAGGTTGACCCCCCACGCGAGCGTCGAGGTGGAAAACAGGATGTCGATTTTTCCCTCTCGAAACCACGCCTCGATCCGGTCGCGGTCGGCCTTCGAGAGGCCGGCGTGGTGGAAGGCGACGCCGTCGAGGACGGCTTTGTGGAGGCGGTCGTCGCTCAGTTCGCTCGCCTCGTTGTGGAAGTCGTAGTCGCCGCGGGCGCCGATGGGCACGTCGCGTTCGGCGAGTTCGTCGCGGGTCTTGGCGGCGGCGCTCACGGCGTCCTGTCGCGAGGCGACGAAGACGAGGGCCTGACCGTCCTCGCGGACGTGGGGTTCGGCCAAGTCGAGGGCGCGATAGAGCCGGCGGTACTTGTCGGCGAAGGAGTTCTCGCCGTGGGAGTAGGTCTTGACCCCGGTCTGGAGGTCGACGGGGCGGTAGTCGTCGCCGAAGGCGAAGGTGGCCTCGGGCGGGGCGTCGAGCCACCCTGCCACGTCCTCGACGTTCGGCATGGTCGCAGAGAGGGCGACGAAGCGGGGGTCACAGAGCCGGCGGAGACGGGAGACGGTGACTTCGAGGACGCCGCCGCGGCGCTCGGAGTCGAGGAGGTGGACCTCGTCGATGACGACGCAGTCGACGTCGGTCACGAAGTCGTAGCGCCGGGAGTCGTGTTTGCGGGTGGCCGAATCCACTTTCTCCGGCGTCATCACGAGCACGTCGGCGTGGCGGGCGCGTCGCGGGTTCAGGTCGCGTTCGCCCGTGACGACGTAGACGGAGTACCCCATCTCTTCGAAGCGCTCCCACTCGCTCTCCTTCTCGTTGGTGAGCGCGCGCATGGGCGCGATAAAGAGCGCGGTGCCGCCGTCGCGGAGCGTCTTGCAGATGGCGAGTTCGGCGAGCGCGGTTTTGCCGCTCGCCGTCGGCGCCGAGGCGACGACGTTGTGGTTCGTCTCGACGAGGACGGGCAACGCCTCCTGTTGCATGCGGTTGAACGATTCGAAGTCGAAGGCGTCGGCGAACTCGGGGACGGCGTCGGCGACCTTCACGCGGTCGGCACCTCCGGTCGGAGACGAGAAACGTGGGCGCCGTACGGAAGCATAGATGAGTCCGGGGACCGGGGCGTCAAAGGCGTTTCCGTCGGGGACGGGGGAGAGTCGGACGGCCCGTCGTAACTGGGTGCCGCCCGTCGGCGCCTCGCAATCGACGCCGAGGCGACGACCGGTACCGGCGCCCGGTGAACCGCCGGTGACGACTTGCGAGAAACCGTCTCAGTCGGTGGGTTCGGGGTCGGCGTCAGCGGCGTCGTCCGCCTCCTCGGACGCTGCCGCCGCCACGTCCGCGAACAGCCCGCCTCGGACGGCGTGGGCGTAGTACGCCCCGACGCCAACGGCGGCGGCGACGTTCGATCCCGTGACCGCCCAGAAGACGGCGGGCATCCCGAGGTCGAGGCCGGGAGCGACGGTCACGCCGAGCAGTGAAACCGACGCGGTGGCCGGGAGCGCGAGGGCGGCGGCGGGCAGGCGCACCGCCCAGTATTTCAGCAGGTCGGCGACGAAGCTCGTTCGAGTGCGACTGGCGCCGTTGAACCCCGCGAGCAGGGCGTCGACGGCGCCGATGGCGGGGTAGCCGTAAGCGAGGATGGTGAGGTACTGGACGGTGAGCGCGAGGCCGTCGCCGGCGAGGTCGGGGACGAAGACGCGGGCGACGGGGACGGGGACGAGCCACTGGACGACACCGAGGAGCGCGAGCGATCCGGCGGCGACGGCGACGCCGACGCGGGTGGTCCGCCGGGCGCGGTCCGGCCGTTCGGCGCCGACGTTCTGACCGACCATGCTCTGTGCCGCCTGGCCGAGGCCGCGCGAGGGAAGGACGGCCACGCTTGCGACGCGGGCGCCGATGGTGTAGGCGGCGAGGCCGGCGGCGCCGCCGGCGAGGGCGACGACGCCGACGAGGAGGACGCGAACGCTCTGGCTGGCGACCTGTCGTCCGGTGATCGGTGCGCCGACCGAGAGCAAGTCGCGGAAGTCGGCCGCGGTGAGGGCGAGGTGACGGCGCGCGAGGTTCATCCGGGGGCCGAGCGCGAGGGCGAGCGCGAGACAGAGGCCGGCGGCGTAGCCGGCGACCGTCGCGAGCGCCGCGCCCCGGACGCCCCACTGGGGGAAGATCCACCAGCCGAAGATGAGGAATGGGTCGAGGACGACGTTGACGGCGACGGTGGCGAGGTTGATCCAGAGGGAGGCCCGGGAGTCGCCGCGGCCGACGAAGCCGGCTTCGATGGCGTCACTCGCGCCCGCGAGGGGGAGGCCGAGGCCGACGACGGCGAGGTAGATGGCGGCGAGCGGCGCCACCTCGGGGCCGGCACCGACGAGGCGAACGACGGTGCCGGCGCCGAGAAAGACGCCGGCGCCGACGAGGGCACCGACGGCGAGGGCGAGGACGAAGCCGTGGACGACCATGCGGCGGGCGCCGTCGTCAGCGTCGGCGCCGACGCGCTGGGAAACGAGAATCTGCGTGCCGACGAAGGGGGTGACGAGGAGGGCGAAGCAGACGCCGAGGACGGGCACGGTGAGGCCGACGGCGGCGACGGCCGTCTCGCCGAGGCGGCCGAGCCAGAAGGTGTCGATCACCTGCTGGGCGACGCGGACGACGTTCTGGGCGACCAGCGGGAGCGCGAGGGCGACGAGGGTGCGCGGAATCGACCCCTCGACGATGGCGTCCCGTCGGTCGGTCATCGATGCGACAGGTTTCGGAACCATCACAAAAGGCGTGTCGGTCGCGGCATCGACGTGGGGAGTCTCCTGCGGATCGTCCGCCGGGCCGTCACGGCGACTCGCCGGTACTGACGGACGACGATCAATATAAACGGGGTGAGCATCTACTGCCATCGTGGCACGACCGCTCCGGTTCCGACACGCCCCTGGCCGGTGGACCGAGGGCCGCGTCCGCGCCGAGGTGTTCGACCCGCTCGACGCCAACCTCGGCGCGACGTGGAATCGCCCGTGGTTCAAACCGCCCGAGGAGTACGATGCCCGCCGCTTCGACGTCGACAACGGCGACACCGCGCTGTTTTGCTGGACCGACGACGAGGGCTACTGGCTGGGCAACACCGAGACGCCGTCGAGCCTCTGGCGCACCGACAAGTACGGGTTTACCGAGGTGCCGACGCCGGTGGCGGAGTGGGCCGAGCGCGAACTCCGCGCTGAACTCCACGAGCAGTCGCCGTGGCTCGAACCGTACCCTCATCTCTCGTGGTTTTTCCTCCCCGTCTTCCTCTCGAAGGACGGCCGGTGGACGACCCGCGAGTTCTTCGAGGACCACGCCGCGGGCTTCCCGGACGCCGACCGCGACGACGCGCTGGCGTTCTACGAATCGTTCCTGGCGACGGGCGTCCTCGACGACTACCGGGAGACGATGGCCGGAAAACTGGGCACGTCCGAACGGCTGGATCTGACGCGGATGGCGGCGACGATGGGCGAGTTCCACGCCGCAAAACTCCTCGTCGACGCCGGCTACGACGTGGTGCCCGAAATCGAGGTGACGACGGGGCACTCCATCGACTTCCAGGCACGGGCGTCGGACGGCCACCACCCACTCGTGGAGGTGACGCGACCCCTGCCGCCGAATCGCCGGTCCGCGGGGACACCCGTCGCCGCCGTGCGCGACACGGCGAAGACGAAGACGGATGGCCAACTCTCCGATCACGCGGGTGGCGTCGTGCTGTTCGTCGACTGTTCGTCGTTCCCGGACGACGACTGGTTCGCCGTCAGGGACGCACAGCCGGAAGTCGGCCACCGACCGGCGGTCGTCTACCGCGTCCGGCCGGACGGCCGCGTGGCTGGCTACACGAACGGATCGGTGCCGCTAGAACTGGATTCGGTGCTGTCGTAGCGGTCGAGACGGAACCGCCGGCTCACACGCGTTCTGCGAAAGGACTCGAATCGACTAGAGCGACAGGGGGGTCGGGCCGCTCTCGCCGAGGGCCGTCGGGTCGCGGTCGCTGTAGAAGCGTCGACCGATGGCCTTGTGACCGACGGCGGAGCGGACGGAGAGACGGACGTCCTCGGGGGACTCGAACTCCTCCGTTCCGAGGCGTTCGAGCACTTCGCCGACGCGCTCGGTCCCGCGCTGGAGTTCGAGCTCGTGGTCGCCGTGGTCGGCGATGATTTCGTCGGTAGTGATCGGGAATTCCAGGGCGTCGATCATTTCGCCAGTGCCGTTGAACTTCATCAACAAGTTCAACACAGTCGATAACTATAATGGTTTTCCATTTACGACCTTAGTCCGACCCAAGTCCTTAATTATCCTTAATTGGGAATTGCTCACACGGGACGGGGTCGCAAGGCATATCGGCGGGGGTAGCGAGGGGAGTGTATGGGTGTCATCGCCGACCTCCACGTGCACACGACGGCATCCGACGGTCGGCTGACGGTCCCCGAACTCCCCGCCGCGGCGCGGCGTGGCGGGGTCGATGTCGTCGCCGTGACCGACCACGACCGCCTGCATCCGGACCTCGACGCGCCCGTGACGACGTTGGACGGCGTGACGGTGATCCGGGGAATCGAACTGCAGGTCGAGACGGCGACGGGGCGGGTCGACCTGCTCGGCTACGGCGTCGAGGAGACGGCAGCGCTCCGGGACGAACTGGATCACCTCCAGACCGACCGGATCGAGCGCGCCCGGCGCATGGCCGACCGGATCGAGGACCACCTCGACGCCTCCCTTGACGTGGCGTTCGAACCCGGCGTGGGACGGCCCCACGTCGCCCGTGCCGTCGACGCGAGCCCGGCCGACTGCGACTACGCGGGCGCGTTCGAGCGGTTCATCGGCGACGACGGCCCCTGTTACGTCTCGCGTGACGTGCCGAGCGTCGATCGGGGCCTCGATCTCCTGTCGGACGCGTGCGCGGTCGTCTCGCTCGCACATCCGTTCCGGTACGCCGACACGGACGGGGCGCTGGAACTCGCGGCGGATCTCGACGCGATCGAACGGTACTACCCCTACGGCCGCCCGGTGGACGAGGCGCGACTCGACGACGTGATCGCGGCGCACGACCTGCTGGTGACGGGGGGGAGCGACGCCCACGATCGACGGCTCGGACGCGCCGGTCTCACCGCGACGGCGTACGCGCCGATCGCGTCACGTCTGCCGGATGCGCAGGGTTAAACCCGTGGGAGCACCAAGAGAGGGTATGCACTGCCACTACTGCGATCGCGAGGCCGCCTACGCCGCGGAGAAGGAGGGTATTCGCGTCGGCCTCTGCGAGAGCCACTTCCGCGAGCGCTTGGAGGAGCTCGCGGAGTCCGACGACCTCGCCGCCCTGCGCGAGAAGATCGACATCGACCGCACCGAATAGTTCCTCTCCGGTCCCCGCCCTCCCTACAGTACGGTTCCGAACCAGAGATACAGTGCCGCGAGGATCGACTCGAACGAGAGTGTACCGAGTGCCGACAGGAGCACGAACCGCCGGTCGTCCATCCCCGCGAGGCCGGCGGGCACGGTCACCATCCCACGCGTAAACAGGAGCGTGTTGCTCACGGGGACGACGACCGGCCCCCAGCGGTCGAACCAGCCCTCGAAGCGTTCGAGGGCGTCGTCGCTGACGCGGAACCACCGCGACTGGAGGAGTCGCTCGCGGCCGGCGCGTTTCGCCAGCGTGAACAGCGCGTACTGGCCGACCGTCGCGCCCGCGACGGCGACGGCGACCACGAGTACGGCGGTTTCGACCGACCCACCGAGGAGGACGAGCGCACCCGGCACGACGAGTTCGCTCGGGACGACGTACAACAGCATCGCCCCTTCGAGGACGAAGACGCCGAACAGGACGAGTAGGCCGTAGTCCGCGGCCAGCAGGTCCCGAAGCGCCGTGGGCAACTGCGAGACCTGAAGCGGGGGGAGCACGGGCGTGTCTGAGCCGTGCGGCACCATATCGGTTACTGATAGGGATCGGTGTCCCGGCGTGTCGCCGTCGTGTATCGACGACCCGCCGGTCGTGACGCCCGACGAACGATACGCCCATCGCGGACGGCCGGCGGGCGCGTCGGACCGCCGAACGACGGGGTTTTGGGCGTCCCGGGCGAGACGTGCGGTATGCACTCGACCGACCGTCCACGCCGACTCCGCCGTGACGGCGTCCGTTCGCTGGTCAGCGAGACCGACCTCCGAGCGAGCGATCTGATCGCCCCCGTCTTCGTCGACGCGACGACCGACGAACGGGTGCCGATCGAATCCATGCCCGGCCACGAACGCGTCCCCGTCGACGAGGCGGTGGCGCGCGTCGAGGAGGTGCTACAGACGGGCGTCGAAGCCATCATCCTCTTCGGTATCCCCGAGTCCAAAGACCACGAGGGATCACGCGCGTGGGCCGAGGACGGCGTCGTCCAGCGGGCGACCCGCGCTATCACCGCCGAGACGGACGCGACGGTCATCACCGACGTCTGCCTCTGTGAGTACACCGACCACGGCCACTGCGGGCTGCTGGAGTCGGATGCGCGCGAGGACCCGACTCTGACCGTCGACAACGACGCGACCCTCGACCTCCTCGCGCGGACCGCCGTCTCCCAGGCCGAGGCGGGCGCGGAGATGGTCGCCCCCTCCAGCATGACCGACGGGATGGTGGGGGCCATCCGGGCCGCTCTCGACGACGCCGGCTTCGAGGACGTGGCGATCATGTCCTACGCCGCGAAATACGAGAGCGCCTTCTACGGTCCCTTCCGCGACGCCGCCGACGGCGCGCCGGCGTTCGGCGACCGGCGCCACTACCAGATGGACCCCGCGAACGGCCGCGAGGCGATTCGGGAAGTCCGCCTCGACGTGGAACAGGGCGCGGACGTGCTGATGGTGAAACCCGGCCTCCCCTACCTCGACGTGGTGAACACCGTCCGCCGTGAGTTCGACCACCCCGTCGCGGCCTACAACGTCAGCGGGGAGTACGCGATGCTTCACGCCGCGGCGGAGAAGGGATGGCTCGACCTCGACGCGGTGGCACGGGAGTCCCTGCTCTCGCTCAAGCGGGCGGGCGCCGACATGATCGTGACGTACTTCGCCGAGGACATCGCGCCCGACTGCTGACCCTCTCGGCTCGACACCCGGAACAAAATAAAACTTTTCTTACACTACATTCGCGCAGTTTCCCGGCGAATTAGAGCGAAATGCTGGCTGTTTTACGACCTTATACAACCCTTATCCGCTATTAAATCGGACGAACATCCACGGTATCGGCATTATTAGGACGTTTGTAAACGCCAATCCTTATACTATGTCGTAACGGTACGTTCTATCGCGACACGGAGAACGAACATGCAGGAAGCGATACAAAACACGAACGTCTGTCCAAGTAACGAACGCGAACTACCCGCGGTGGAGGTGGGCGTATGCTGACGCCGCTACAGATCGATCCGGCGTCGCTCGCGTCGGGGGTCAACAACGTCTGGGTGCTGACGGTCACCTTCCTGATCTTCTTCATGCACGCCGGCTTCGCCATGCTGGAGGCGGGGCAGGTACGCTCGAAGAACGTGGCGAACCAGTTGACGAAGAACATGCTGACCTGGAGCGTCGGCGTCATCATCTACTTCTTGGTGGGCGCGGGCGTCTCGAGCATCGTCGGCGGCGGCGCGAACCCGTTCGGCTACATCGCCGGCGGCTCCGACGCCTGGATCGGCTGGCTCTTCGGCGCGGTGTTCGCCATGACGGCGGCGACCATCGTCAGCGGGGCCGTCGCCGGCCGCGCGAAACTCCGCGCGTACGTCACGTACACCATCCTCCTGGCCGCGGTCATCTACCCGGTCGTCACCGGCCTCACCTGGGCCGGCGGCTTCCTGAACGACATCGGCCCCGGCTTCCAGGACTTCGCGGGCGGCATGATCGTCCACGGGATGGGCGGCATCGCCGGCCTCACGGCCGCGTGGGTGCTCGGTCCGCGGATGGACCGCTACAACGAGGACGGGTCGGTGAACATCATCCCCGGTCACTCGCTCACCTTCGCGGTGCTGGGGACGCTCATCCTCTGTTTCGGCTGGTACGGCTTCAACGTCGGCACCGCGGCCTCGGTGTTCGTCGTCGAGGAGGGTAGCGTCGCCCTCGGCGCCTTCGCCGACACGGTCGGCCGCGTCGCCCTGACGACGACCCTCGGCATGGCCGCGGGCGCCATCGGCGCCGCGACGGCCGCCCTCGCCAAGACGGGGAAAGTCGACACGCTGTACGTCGCGAACGGGATGCTCGCCGGCCTCGTCGGCATCACGAGCAACACCAACGCCATCACCTGGGTCGGTGCCCTCGTGATCGGCGTGCTCGCCGGCGCGCAGCTCCCCGTGGTCTTCGAGTTCATCGAGAAACGGCTCAAGATCGACGACGTCTGTGCAGTGTTCCCGGTTCACGGCTCCGCGGGCATCCTCGGTGCCGTGCTCTTCCCCATCTTCGCCATCCCCGGCTACTCGGTCAGCTTCGTCGGCCAGATTGCCGGCGTCGCGGTCATCGCCGGCTGGACAATCGTCGCGACGGCGGTCGTCTTCGGCGTTCTCAAGCTGATCGGTCAGGCCCGCGTCTCGCCCGAACACGAGCGTGAGGGTCTCGACGTGGCCGAACACGGCGTCAACACCTACCCCGAGTTCGGCGACCCCGGTGCCGACGTGATGGCCGACGGCGGCAACGACATCATCCGCACCGACGGTGGCGACGACCGCGACATCAAGATGGTCGTCGCGATGCTCCGCCCGGAGAAACTGGGCGACGTGAAACAGGCCATCGCGGAAGTCGGTGCCCCCTCGATCACGGTGACGAACGTCTCCGGCAGCGGCGACGACCGCGACATCAAGATGGTCGTCGCGATGCTCCGCCCGGAGAAACTGGGCGACGTGAAACAGGCCATCGCGGAAGTCGGTGCCCCCTCGATCACGGTGACGAACGTCTCCGGCCGCGGCTCACAGCCCGCGAAGAAGGGGCAGTGGCGCGGCGAGGAGTACACCGTCGACCTGCACCAGAAGGTGAAAATCGAGTGTGTCGTCGCGGACGTGCCCGCCATGGACGTGGCGGAGGCCATCCGCGAGGGCGCGAACACGGGCGAACCCGGCGACGGCAAGATATTCATCATGCCCGTCGACGAAGCGGTACAGGTTCGCACCGGGAAGACGGGTCCCGACGCGGTCTGAGACGGACTGTCGTGACTGGCTGCCGGCCGGAAGCGACTTACCACGGTTCGTACGAAGCGGCCCGCGGTAGCGACTGAGCACCCCGGTCCGGCGGTTCTTTTGTCGAAACCCCACATTCTTTTCGTAGCGGCGCACAGCGGTAGGTATGAATCACGACGAATCCCGGGACCTGTACGACCGGGCGCTGTCGGTGTTGCCCGGCGGTGTCAACTCCTCGGTACGGGCGTCGATGCCCTACCCCTTCTTCGTCGAACGCGGCGACGGTGCGCACGTGGTCGACGCCGACGGCAACCGCTATCTCGACTACGTGATGGGCTACGGCCCCCTGCTGTACGGCCACGACCTCCCCGATCCCGTTCAGGCGGCGGTCCAGTCTCACGTCAGCGCCGGCCCGATGTACGGCGCGCCGACCGAAGTCGAGGTGGACCTCGCGGAGTTCGTCGCGCGGCACGTCCCCTCAATCGAGATGATCCGCTTCGTCAACTCGGGGACGGAAGCGACCGTCTCGGCGGTCCGCCTCGCCCGCGCGTACACCGGGCGCGACAAGATCGTCGTCATGCAGGGTGGCTACCACGGCGCCCAGGAGTCGACGCTCGTCGAGGGGGGGCCGGAAGGCGCCCACCCCTCGTCGCCGGGCATCCCCGACTCCTTCGCCGACCACACCATCCCGGTCCCGTTCAACGATCCCGAGACCGTCACCGACGTGTTCGAGGAACACGGCCACGAGATCGCGGCGGTCCTCACCGAACCGATCCTCGGCAACATGGGCGTGGTGATGCCCGTCGAGGGCTTCCACGAGACGCTCCGCGAACTCTGTGACGAGTACGGCTCCCTCCTCGTCTTCGACGAGGTGATCACCGGCTTCCGCATCGGCGGCCTCGGCTGTGCCCAGAGCGAGTTCGGCGTCACGCCCGATCTGACGACGCTCGGCAAGATCGTCGGCGGCGGGTTCCCCGTCGGCGCCGTCGGCGGCCGGGCCGAAATCGTCGAACAGTTCACCCCCGGCGGCGACGTGTTCCAGTCCGGCACCTTCTCCGGCCACCCGGTGACGATGGCCGCCGGCCTCGAAACCCTGCGCTACGCCGCCGAAAACGACGTGTACGACCACGTGAACGCCCTCGGCGAGCAGTTGCGCGCGGGGATCACGGACATCCTCGAGGAGCGGGCGCCGGAGTACACCGTCGTCGGCACCGGCAGCATCTTCAAGACGATTTTTACCCGGGACGGCCAGAGCGGTGTGGACCACTGCGAGGCGGGCTGTCGCCAGCGCGAGGACTGCCCCAGTTTCGACGCCTGCCCCAAGACCGGCGCGGACGTGGCCGCCGCCGAGACCAACCGCTGGGAGCGGGTGTTCTGGCAGGAGATGAAAGCGCAGGGCGTCTTCCTCACGGCCAACCAGTACGAGGCGCAGTTCGTCAGCTACGCCCACACCGAGTCGGATATCCAGCGGACGCTCGACGCCTACCAGGAAGCGTTATAGCGGGGCTTTTCACCCTCGGGGGCGTCGCCTCGGATATGAACACGCGCGGGACGATACGGCTAGCGACGCGCGGGTCCGACCTCGCCTTGCGGCAGACGGCGAGCGTCCGCGACCGCCTCTCCGCCCGGCGCCTCGACGTCGAGACGGTCGAGGTGTCGACCCGCGGCGACGAGATTCGGGACGAACTCATCCACCGCCTGGGGAAAACGGGCGCGTTCGTCCGCGCACTCGACGAGCAAGTTCTCGCCGGCGACGTCGACGCCGCTGTCCACTCGATGAAGGACATGCCGACCGAGTCGCCGCCCGAACTGGTCGTCGCCGGCGTGCCCGAGCGCGCGCCCGCGAACGACGTACTCGTGACGCCCGACGGCGCGGAACTGGACGACCTGCCCGAGGGCGCCGTCGTGGGCACGTCCTCGCTCCGTCGCGGCGCGCAGTTGCGCCGCCACCGCCCCGACCTGCAGGTCGAGCCCCTCCGTGGCAACGTCGACACCCGGCTGGAGAAGCTGCTGGCGCCGAGCCTGCAGCGGGAACACCAGCGGCGAATGGACGCCGAAGACGAGGACGAGGGCGAACATCCCGACAACTTCGACCAGTCGGTCGCGGCGTGGTTCGACGCCCGCTCCGAACTGGAACGGCGGGCGATGGAGCGGGCGGTCGAGACGGAGTACGACGCCGTCGTCCTCGCGGAGGCGGGACTGGCCCGGAGCGACCTGCTCGACGCCGTGGCGACGACGCGGCTCCCGGTGGAGTCGTTCGTCCCCGCGCCGGGGCAGGGCGCCATCGCGGTGACCGCCCGTGGCGACGCGGAGGCGACGGAGACGATCCGTGACCTCGTCGACGACCCGGTGACGCGCGTCGAGACGACCGTCGAGCGGACGGTCCTCGCCGAACTCGGCGGCGGCTGTATCGCCCCCATCGGCGTCCACGCCGTCGTGCAGGGCCAGTACGTCCACGTGACGGTCCAGGTGCTCTCGCTCGACGGGACGGAGGCTATCGAACGCGCCGCCGACCTCCCGATCACGGAGCACGTCGAAGCGGCGGTCGACCTCGCGGCCGACCTCCGGGAGCAGGGGGCGGCCGAGATGATCGACCACGCACGCGAGGAGGCCGAGGAGTGAGCGAGCGCGGTCGTCCCCGCGTCGCCGTCTTCCGCCCCGCCGACGAGCGCATCGAGATGGCCCGGACGCTCCTCGACGGCCTCGGCGTCGAGGCGGTCGCCGACCCCATGCTCGCCGTCGAGCCGACGGGCGCGACGCCCGAGGCCGCCGCGTACGTCGTCTTCACGAGCAAGACGGGCGCGGAACTCGTCGCCGAGGCGGGCTGGAACCCCGGCGACGCGACGGTCGTCGCCATCGGCCCGAAGACGGCCGACGCCCTGAGGGCGGCGGGATACACCGTCGACCTGGTGCCAGACGAGTTCTCTTCGGCTGGCCTGGTCGAGTTGCTCGCCGACCGGGTGGCGACCGGCGAAGCCGGCGACGCGAGCGTCGAGGTAGCCCGCAGCGACCACGGCAGCCCCGTCCTTCTCGACGGGCTACGTGACGCGGGCGCGGACGTGCACGAGACAGTGCTCTACCGCCTCGTGCGCCCCGAAGGCGCGGGCGAGTCGGCCGACCTCGCCGCCGCCGGCGCCCTCGACGCCGCCTGTTTCACGTCCTCCCTGACGGTCGAACACTTCCTCGACGCCGCGGCGGAGCGAGGGGTTCGCGACGCGGCGATTGCGGGGCTGAACGACGCCGTCGTCGGCGTCATCGGCGAGCCGACGCGAGAGACGGCCGCGTCGGTCGGCATCGACGTGGACGCCGTGCCCGCCGAGGCGACGTTCGAGGCGCTGGCCCGCGAGACGGTCGCGCACCTCCACGCATAGCGGGGGAGTCGAGGGTTTATGACCGATGACGACCGACTCCGGACCGATGGCAGGGCCCGTTCCCGAACTCGCCGACCGGGCGGCCGCGTGTGCCGACCGCCTCCGCGAGGCCGACACCGTGCTCCTAGCGTCCCACATCGACGCCGACGGTCTGACGAGCGCCGCCGTCGCCGCGACGGCGCTCGAACGCGCCGGAATCCCGTTCGACACCGTCTTCCAGAAACAGCTCGACGAGGCGGCGATCCGGTCGATGGCGGCGACCGACCACGGGACGATTCTGTTCACCGACTTCGGGAGCGGCCAACTCGACATCATCGTCGAGTACGACGGCTTCACGCCCGTGATCGCGGACCACCACCAGCCGGCGGACGCCGAGACCGAGTTCCACTGCAACCCCCTGCTGGAGGGGCTGAACGGCGCGAGCGAACTGTCGGGCGCTGGGGCGGCGTACTGTCTCGCACGGGCGCTCGAATCGGACGGGACGGACAACCGGGATCTGGCCGCCCTCGCCGTCGTCGGCGCCGTCGGCGACATGCAGGGCGGCGTCGACGGCCTCACGGGCGCGAACGAGGGTATCGTCGCCGAAGGGGTCGCGGCGGGCGTCCTGCGGGAGGGGACGGACCTGGCGATGTACGGCCGCCAGACGCGCCCGCTCCCCAAGCTGCTGGAGTACGCGAGCGACGTGCAGGTGCCGGGGATCAGCGGCGACGAGTCCGGGGCGGTACGCTTTCTCTCCGAACTCGACCTCCCGGGTGACGCCAGCGAGGAACCGCGTTCCTCGAAAAGTCGGCTGAAAACCGACGACGGGGAGTGGAAGCGGTGGGTCGACCTCA
>Ga0209917_1000626_pt1 | contig 14653 bp, 13 predicted proteins | sample SalPon2_C_H2O_MG_FD_185710 | JGI IMG/M metagenome (GOLD analysis project Ga0209917, IMG submission 185710) | Salt pond water microbial communities from South San Francisco under conditions of wetland restoration - Salt Pond MetaG R2_C_H2O_MG... | ecosystem: Environmental > Aquatic > Non-marine... | reverse complement strand
CTGTGCGGGCGTCCCGCCGAGGACGTCGACGACCACGATCGAGTTGTAGGTCAGAAAGCCGAACCACGCGAGGTTCGCGGTGCCGCGGGCGACGACGATCGTCCACGCGCGCCGATGTGCGAGCAGCTGTTTGAGCCCCGCCAGTTGGTCGCCGAGGGCGGCGTCGGACCCGGTCGTCGAGCCCGAGTCCATCGGTTCTTCGAGATTCCTGTAGACGATCGCCGCGATGGGGAACGCAACCGCGTAGAGGAGAAACGGGTACCGCCAGCCGACCCCGACGAGGACGCCGGCGACGAGCGGGAACGCGGTCTGTGAGAGGCCAGAACCGGTGAACCGGAGCCCTTGGGCGGTCGCCTCTTTGGTCCCCGCGTAGAGGTCACCGAGGCTGGTGATGATGATCGGCGTGAGCGCGGCGAACCCGATCCCTTGGAGCAGCCGTAAGGCGATGGCGGCGCGGAAGGTGTCGACGAAGGCGATTGCCGTCCCGGTCAGTCCGAACCAGACGAGTCCGAAGACCAACACCGGGCGACGACCGTACCGGTCGGAGATCACCCCGGCGATCGGGATGACGACCACGGCTGGGCCGGTGAACGCAGACATGAGGAGCCCCACGTTGGCCGCAGAGGCGCCGAGCGGCTCGACGAGCGACCCGAGCACGGGAGAGAGGAGCGCCGTGCCGAGCGGCGGAAGCACGTTCACGAGCAGCAAGAGCTGGAACGACCGCTCGCGGACGATTCCCGACTCGGTACCGGCGATCGACGGCGGCGAAACCACGGTGTGCTGGTGGAGGCAACTCCGCTACATGTGGCTACGTTTTCCGGCAGAGACCGAGGGTTCGATCGGAGAGGGGCGGCCCCCTACCGGCGGGCGGTGATCCGCGCGGCCACGACGCCGAGGACGAGAAGCAGCACGCCGATGAGCGCGTTGACTGCGACACCGGCTATCGACCCGTCGGTCGCGTTGACGGCCGCGACGCCGAAGAACACGACCGCACCGAGGAGATGTACGGCGACGACGGCGGTCGGGACGTTTGCGCCGGCTTCGAACCCGAGTTCCATACTACCGGTAGCGACCCCGACAGCAAAAACACGGTGGTTGTGCCGACGACGACTGGCTTCGGGCCAACGGCGCCGGCGTCTTTTCGGCCAACGGCCCGGCGCGCTACTCCTCCGGAACGAGCCCAGCCGCGCGGAGGTCGTCCGTGAGCCGACCGCCCCCGTGTTCGGCGTACGCGTCGGGGGTGTACGTCTTGATCTCGAGGGCGTGTACCGACCGCGTCATGTGGTCGCCGACCGCGTCGTAGACCCGCTGGTGTTGGTCGACGAGTGACTCGCCCGCAAAGGCCGGAGAGACGACGACGACGCCGAAGTGGGCGTCCTCTTCTTCGTGGTCGTGGACCCGGGGCATGCTAACGTGCGCGACCGCGTCGGGGATCTCGGTCTCGATCAGGTCCGCGATCGTCTCGGTATCGACGGTCATATTCTCCGTCTGACCCGAACGAGCAAAAACTGCCCGGACAGTGAACACCGTCGGCACCGACGGCTACGGACGACGAACGATCCCCCTAAATCCCTTGCCGAACGACACAGTGGCATGTTCCCCGACGACGCCGGCGGAGTCGTGACGCCCGGAGACGCCACGGCGAGGAGGCCCACGTGAGCGGCGAGGAGGAGCTCGCGAAGGACCTCAGCCTCCTCGCGGCGCTCACGATCGGCATCGGCACCATGATCGGGGCCGGCATCTTCGTGTTGCCCGGTACCGCCGTGGCTCGGGCGGGTCCACTCGCTGCCGGGACCTTCGTACTTGGCGGCGTAATCGCGCTGTTCACCGCGCTTTCGGCGTCCGAACTCGGCACGGCGATGCCGAAGGCCGGCGGCGCGTACTACTACGTCAATCATGCCCTTGGTCCGATGTTCGGCTCCGTTGCGGGGTGGGCGAACTGGCTCGGCTTAGCGTTCGCCTCGGCGTTTTATATGTACGGCTTCGGCGAGTACATCAACGCCCTCGCTGGGCTCTCTGCGGTTGGCGTCGGGCCGATCACCCTCGAGGCGGCACAGATCATCGGGTTGGCCGGTGCGTTGGTGTTCATCGGGGTGAACTACGCCGGTGCGAAAGAGACCGGCGGGCTCCAGATCGTCATCGTGTTGTCGTTGCTCGCCATCCTGGCGCTTTTCACCGTCGTCGGGCTGGCGAACGCCGAGCTCTCGTCGCTTCGCCCGATCGCTCCGCCGGGTACCCCGGGTGCGGTGTTACCGGTGACTGCGGTCGTCTTCGTCTCGTACCTCGGATTCGTCCAGATCACCTCGGTCGCAGAGGAGATCAAAAATCCCGGTCGGAACCTCCCGCTCGCGGTCATCGGCTCGGTGCTCATCGTGACCGTCGTGTACGCGCTGTTCCTCGTCGTGTTGCTCGCGGCGGTACCGACCGAGCTGGTCGCCGAAAACGACACCGCCGTCGTCGACGCAGCGCGGCTGCTGTTCGGCGGCTACGAGGTGTTCGGCTACTCACTCGGTGCGGTCGGCGCGGGGCTGTTGTTGTTCGGCGGGCTGCTCGCAACGGCCTCCTCGGCGAACGCCTCGATCCTCTCGTCGTCGCGGATCAACTTCGCGATGGGTCGCGAGCGGATCGTGACGCCCCGACTCAACGCGATCCACGACCGATTCGGTACGCCGTACCGATCGATCGCCTTGACCGGCGGTCTCATCGTGGCGTTTCTGTTCGTCGGCGGCATCGAGCCGCTCGCCACCGCCGGCTCGGTGTTACACCTCATCGTCTACGGTCTGCTCAACCTCGCGTTGATCGTGATGCGCGAATCGGGCACGGAGGCGTACGACCCCGACTTCGAGGTCCCGCTGTACCCCGTCGTTCCGGCCGTCGGTGCCGTGTCCTCGTTCGCGCTGATCGCGTACATCAGCCCGCAGATCGTGCTCCTCTCGGTCGGACTGGTCGCGTTCGCGCTGGCGTGGTACTTCGCGTACGCCCGCCGCGAGGTCGAAGGCGCGGGCGTCCTCAGCGACTGGATACTCGACCGGGCCGGAGACCTTCCGGACGGAGCCGTCTCGGCCGCGACGACCGTCCAGCCCGAACAAAGCGACTACCGGGTGTTGGTGCCGCTCGCGAACCCACACACCGAAGAACACCTGATCACGCTGGCGTCGGCGATCGCGAAGCGACACGACGGCACCGTCGTGGCGGTCAACATCGCGAACGTGCCGGATCAGACCTCCCTAGAGGCAGCCAGAGAGCGCGGCGCCTACGACGCCGCCCACGACCTACTCGACCGTGCGGAAGCGGACGCCGAGACGTTCGGCGTCGACGTCGAGACCCACGTCGTCCTCTCACACCGGGTGTTCGAGGAGGTGTTCGACGCGGCGCGGACGTACGGCGCGGACCTCACCGTGATGGGGTGGGGCGAGAACGCCCACGGTTCACCCGGGCGGGCCGAGTCGGCGATCGACGAGCTGGCACACTCGTTGCCGTGTGACTTCCTCGTGTTCAGAGACCGCGGCTTCGACACCGAGCGCGTGCTCGTCCCGACCGCGGGCGGGCCCGACTCGGCGCTCTCTGCGGCCGTCGCCCGGACGCTCCGCGCGGAGTTCGGTGCCGCGGTGACGTTACTCCACGTCGCCGACGACCACGAGCGCGGACGGGCGTTCCTCGAGTCGTGGGCCGAGGCGAACGGGCTCGAGGACGCCGACCTCGTGGTCGAGTCCGGCGACGTCGAGTCACGCATCGCCGAGGCGGCTCGCGAGGCGACGCTGCTCGTCATCGGCGCGACAGAGAAGGGACTGCTCTCGCGGCTCGTGCGCGGGTCGCTCGTGCTCGAGGTGCTGTACGACGTCGACTGCTCGGTGTTGCTCGCCGAGAAGCGGCACGACCGCGGGCTCGTCGACCGGCTCTTCGGAAGCGGGTCGCGTGCGCGTGACCCGTCGTACGCCGACGTTGGTGTCGAGACCGAGGCACGGACGCCCTCGGTCGAAGCGTCGACCGAGACGGAAGGGTCGGACGGCGACGCCGGCACCGACAGCGGAGACCGAAACGACGGGACCGCCTCGAGTGACGCCGCCGACTGACGCCGCCGACTGACGCCAGCGGTCACGCTAGGAGGCCGGCCTGTCGGAGCTCCGTGCGGATCGCGGTTCGCTTCACGATAGCGAAGCCGGCACAGACGAGGACGAACCCGGCCACCGTGTTCGGTTCGAGTCCCTCTCCTAGGACCAGCCACCCCGAGAGCGCCGCGAACACGGGCGCGACGTAGGAGACGAGGTTGATCTCGATCGGACCGAGCCGGTCCAACAGTTGAAAGTACAAGAGGTAGCCCGCTCCGCTTGCGACCACCGCGAGGTAGCCGAGCGCGAGTACGGCCTCCGTCGTCCATACGATCACGGCGGGTGACTCTCCGATGGCGGCCGCAGCGAGGTGCATGAGCCCCGCCCCTAGGAGCATCGCCCACGCCTCCATCGTCTCGATCTCTAGGTCGGTGTCGAGCGCGCGAGTGATCACCGACCCAAGTGCGAAGGCCGTCGCAGCACAGAGGATGAGGAACTTTGCGACGGTCCCGCCGGCGGTCAGGTTGGCCGGGTCCGGCGCGGCCAACACCACGGCACCGACGAGGCCGACGAAGAGGCCGACGACGCCGATCGGGGTGAGTCGCTCTGTGGGGAGAAGCACCCGCGCGAACACCGTCGTCAACACCGGCGAGAGGCCGACGATGACGGAGGCGACCGCGCTCGTCACGGCAGGGTCGCTCTCGCCGACGAACAAGAGGGCGTGGTACCCCGCGATGATCAGCGTCGCGCCGACGAGGACGACGGTCCACTCGTCGCGCCCGCGAGGAACCGGGTCGTCGGCGACGAGCCACGCGTACCCGAGAACGACGACCCCGGCGACGTCGTAGCGGATCGCGGCGAACAACACCGGGGGAAAGTACACTAATCCGGCGTTGATGGCCACGAACGCCGACCCCCACACGGCAGCGAGCAGCAAGAACACAGCGAGGGTTCGATACCGAGCCACACGAGACGTTTCTCAGGAGTAGGTCAAACCCTTCCGAAAGCGGCGGGAGTGGCCGAAGACGGGTGACGGCGCCGCCGGCTCACCGGATGTGAAAGCGGTTGTCCTCGCGCGTGACGACGCCGACGTCGGCGAGTCGGCCGAGGGCGTCACGGACCGCCCGCGCCGGGGCACCGACCTCGTCGGCGACGGCCTCGAGCGTTCCGTCGGTCTCGACGAGCGCCGTCAGGACGGCCGCGTAGAACCGACTGTCTGCTGTGGTACCGAGTCGGTCGTCGATCTCTGCGAGCGCCTGCTCTACGCGCCCGTGGACCCATCGTTTCGCCACCGACAGCTCTCGGTCGAGCTCGCGCAGTCGACCGTACTCGGCGGCGAGGTCGGCGATATCACCTGCGCGCTCGCCGTTTCCCGGATCGTCGATCGAGAGGTGCGGGCAGCGCCCGGACATGTCGAGACTGTTGCTCGCGGGATACGCGCTCTTCGCACCGAAGCCGTACGGTGAGACGCTCACCTCGAGTCGGAGACTCCGAGTGATACGGAAGTACTTGCGCCGCTGGTCGTCGGTCGTCGACTCGATCAGTCCGGCCTCCTCGAGCTTCCGAAGGTGGTCGATGACGGCCTTCGGACTCACCCCAAGGTACTCGGAGATCTCCGTGACGTAACAAGGCTTCTGCGAGAGGAGCCGGAGGATCCGACGCCGATTCTCGTTGCCGAGGAGATCGAGCAGTACCGCGGAGTCCATTAACGTCTCGTTAGTCTTCTGTACGTAAATCGTTGACTCATGCGGCTGCGGTCACAGTGAGAAGCGTCAATATCCCGCGTCGGGGACGGTGAGCCATGCGCGCAGCACTCGTCATCCTCGACGGCTGGGGCCTCGGTCCCGACTCCGAGTACCGAACCGGGCACGAACCGCCGAACCCCCCGGAAGCGGGCGACCCGGGACGCGACGCGGTCGCGACCGCGACGACGCCGACGTTCGACGCCATCGCCCGCGACGGCGCGTCCGGGTCGCTCGTCGTACACGGCCGGCGCGTCGGGCTCCCGGAGGGCCAGATGGGGAACTCGGAGGTCGGTCACCTGAACATCGGCGCCGGACGGGTGGTCGAGCAGGCGTACACGCGGATCACGGACGCCCTCGAGTCGGGATCGTTCAGCGACAACGACGCGATCGCCGGCGCGTTCGAACACGTCGCGTCGACCGGCGGCCGCGTCCACCTCATGGGACTGACGAGCGACGGCGGCGTCCACTCGCACGTCTCACACCTCACCGCGCTCATCGAGGCGGCCGCGACTGCGGGCGTCCCGGCGACGACTCACGCGTTCACCGACGGCCGCGACACCGCACCGGCGATCGCAGACGAGTTCCTCGAGACCGTCGCCGACACGGCCGCCGAGTGCGGAACCGGGGCCGTCGCGACGGTCACCGGCCGGTACTACGCGATGGACCGCGACGAGAACTGGGGACGAACCCGTCGAGCGTACGACGCTATCGTCCGACGCGAGGCCGACCACGTGGCCGAGTCTGGAGTCGAAGCCGTCGAAGCCGCACACGCCCGCGGCGAGACGGACGAGTTCATCGAGCCGACGCTCGTCGCGGACGAACCGGCGCTCGCGGACGGTGACGCGGTCGTCTTCTGGAACTTCCGCGCGGATCGCGCCCGCCAGCTCGTGCGGCTGTTGACCGAGACGGAGCCGACGTGGGGATTCGAACTGGACCAGCCCGACGTCGAGCTGGTGACGATGACCGAGTACGACGAGACGTTCCCGTTCCCGGTCGCGTTCCCGCCGGAGCTCCCGGAGGGGACGCTCGGGGAGGTAGTCGCAGACGCCGGCGGGACCCAGCTCCGCATCGCCGAGTCCGAAAAGTACCCACACGTCACCTACTTCCTCAACGGGGGCCGCGAGGTCGAGTTCCCCGGTGAGACGCGGTCTATCATCCAAAGCCCGGACGTCCCGACGTACGACGAGCAGCCGGCGATGTCGGCGCCGGCCGTCACCGACGAGGCGATCCGCGTGATCGAGGCCGAGGACCCGGACCTCGTGGTGTTGAACTACGCGAACCCCGACATGGTCGGGCACACCGGCGACTTCGAGGCGGCCGTCGAGGCGGTCGAGGCGGTCGACGGGGAGCTCTCGCGGCTGCTCGACGCCGTCGCAGACGCCGGCGGCCACGCCGTCGTCACCGCTGACCACGGCAACGCCGACGACATGGGGACCGACGCGGACCCCCACACGGCACACACGTTCAACCCGGTGCCGTTCGTGTATCGTTCGCCTGAGGGCGACGACGGGGGGCACACGATCCGGAGTGGGGGGTCGCTCTGTGACGTCGCTCCGACGATCCTCGAGCTCATGTCGCTCGCACGGCCCCCGGCGATGACCGGCGAGTCGCTTTTCGAGTGAGCAGATCGACTGCGACTGTCGGCAAGCGGTCGACGCCCTCCCGGCGTCGTCGCCTGCTACTGTCGGTCGTCAATCGTCGTCTCGGACTGCGCCCGTCCCGGGGCGATCTGTCGCGGCTAGGTCGATCGCACCGCCAGTGAGGTCGACGCCCTCGTACGGATCCGTCTCGAGCAGCAGCGAGCCGTCGAGGTCTGCGTAGTCCACCAACGGGGCGAGGTGTGTGGCGGCCGCGATGGAGGCGTTCGACTCGATCATACAGCCGAGCATCACCTCGAGCCCGTGTGCCCGCGCCGTCGCGATCGCCCGGCGGGCCTCCGCGAGCCCGCCCGTCTTCATCAGTTTCAGGTTCACGATGTCACAGCGGTCCGCGACGGCGGGGACGTCGGCCGCCGTGACACACGACTCGTCGGCCGCGATCGGCAGTGCCGACCGCTCGTACGCGAACCGGAGGCCCTCGCGGTTCGACGCCGGTACGGGCTGTTCGATGAACTCCACGCCGAGGTCCGCGAGCCAGTCGCTTTTTTTCACCGCCTCCCGCGGCGTCCACGCCTCGTTCGCGTCGACCCGGAGCGTCGCCGCCGGTGCCGCCTCGCGTACCGCCTCGACGATCTCACGGTCGCGGTCGCCGCCGAGTTTGACCTTCAGAATCGAGTACCCCGCCTCGGCCGCAGCGGCTGCCTTCTCGTGCATGCGCGCCGTGGTGTCGATACCGACGGTGAACGAGGTGTCTGGTGTCGTCGACGGGTCGAGTCCCCACAGCCGGTACAACGGGAGGTCGACCCGCTTTGCAGCGAGGTCCCACATGGCGATCGACACCGCACACCGCGCGGCCGGGTTGCCCGCGACGGTCGAGCGCATGCGGGCCTCGATCTGTTCGAGCGCGTGTGGGTCACCGACCGACTCGACGTCCGCGAGCAGGTCTGTAAGCACCGCGGTGACGGTATCGGCCGTCTCGCCGTAGTGTTTCGAGGGCGCCGCGCCGCCGACGCCGGTGTGTCCGGCGTCGTCTGTCACCGTGACAACTAGGTTCTCGGCATCGGTTTGGGTACTCCGGGAGATCGTAAACGGGTCTGCAAGCGGGAGTGTCACCCGCTCTGCGGCCGTCTCGAGGCTCATTCACCGAGCCCCGCGGCGACGATGCCGTCGACGATCCGGTCGGCGCCGTCACGGACGGGGTCGGCTGCGGGGACGTCGAGCGTTTCTGCGACGTCGGCGACGGCCACCTCGGCCGCCACGTCGTCGTCGATCGACTTCGTGTTCACCGCGCCGGCGACGACGTGGGTCTCGTGGACCGGTGCCGCGAGGCCCTCGTAGAGGTCGACGTAGTCGGTGAGCGGCGGGATCGCGACCGATTCGTAGCCGTGAATCGCGTCTCGGCCGGCCGCGTGACACAACACGAGCCCGTCGGCCATCGCACCGTGAAGGATGCCGCAGGTGACCGCCGAGTACGCCGGGTGGACGATCGTTCCCTGGCCTTCGACGACGAGGAGGTCGTGGTCGTCGCCCGCCGCGTGGATCAGCTCCTCTACGGCTCCCGCGGTGAAATCGGATATCACACGGTCGATCGGGGTCCCCCAGCCGGCGATCATGATCCCCGTCTGGCCCGTCGGCACGAAGGCGGCGTCGATGCCGCGGTCGCGTGCTGCGGCGACGATCTCGAGTGATGCGGTCATCTTGCCGACCGAACAATCCGTGCCGACGGTGAGTACGACGTCCGCGTCGACGTCACCAGACCCGCCGGTCGCGACCCCGAGGTCGTCCGGCGGCCGGCGGACGTCGCGCAGGTCGACGTCGTGGTCCGCAGCGAGCGCGGCGAACTCGGCGTCCTCGGTCAGAAAGTAGTGGAGCCCGCTCACGACGTCACAGCCAGCGGTGATCGCGGCCCGGACGTCTGACCGCCAGGAGTCGTCGAACCCGCCGCCGATGGGCGCAATACCGATGTACAGCGCGTCGACCGCGCCTTCGGCGGCCGCGAGGGCGTCCTCGAACGACGCGACGATCGGTGCGTCCTCGAGGTCTGGAGCGTGGTCTGTGACGCGGTCGCCGGCGCAGTCGCGGTCGAGGACCGCAGCGACCTCTTGATCACCGTATCGCATGACGCCGAGGGCGGTTTTCGCGCCGTCGGGGAACTTCTCGTGGGCGAGCACGACGATTCGCTCGGGTGGCATGTCGGCCGGTCACCCCGTGAGAGATTAAAACGACGGGAGACGGAAGCCCTGGCCGGAGCCGCTCAGGCCGACTCGCCGACGAACGTCTCGGCGCCCTCGTAGAACCAGTAGCCGTTCTCGCGCATCGCGCGGCCGAGTTCACGGTGGAACTCGACGAAGTCCGCGAACTCCTCGCGTTCGACCCCGTCGAAGATTTCTTCGACGGAGACGATCGTCTCGTGGTCGATTCGCACCGGGTGGTCGCCGTACGCCTCGACGTACTCAGCAGCCGACAGCGGGAAGTCCTCCGACTCGTCGATCTTCTTTGCGAGCACCGCGTGGCCGTACTTTCGCATGCCCTCGCTGCCCTGCTCGCCGTCGGGGTCGTGTGGCCAGTCCATGATCGACGATACGAAACTCGGTAGCATAGTCGTTACGCTCGCATACGTGTGAGGTAGGTCGTCGAGCCACTCTGGCACGTTCGTGCAGAGAGCGGTGTGTACGAGACGATCGAGGACATCCGGGCACACGATTGGCCACATCCTCCTGGATCGACTCTATACGTGTGGTGGTGTGATCGAGACGACCGCGTGATAGTCGGGTCCCGCTTCGTCACACCCTCCCGGGCCGATTCTGTACGTCTATGGTGGCGTATACGTGACTGAGATGACCCCGTGACGACCGGGCACCAATTATCGCCACACCCTCCCCAGCCGATTCGCTCGTATACGCTGGTGTATACGTGACTGAGATGACCCCGTGACGACCGGGCACCAATTATCGCCACACCCTCCCCAGCCGATTCGCGAGTCGCCCATGGGCGACTCGCTCATCCCTCGCACGCGCTCGCGGGCACGCCACGGGCGGCCCGCGAGGCGCGCGCCACCGCAGGGATGTCACCGTCTGGCCGATGCTCCAGAAGGCGCAGGTAGCTGCGATTCACTGCGATTCACTTCGATCTGGCTTTAGCGTTCGAGTCCGCCCTGGGCTGTGATCCGCATGATGTGTCTGACATTCAGGTAGATCTCCGTCGGCGAGGTCGACTCGGCGGGGTCGTACAGATCGGACACCCGATACAGGATCGCGGCGAGCTGGGCGCTCTCGGTGTCGTCACCACGCACGTCCTCGGCGATCGCCCGAAGAAACTCGCGAACCGCCTCGTCGTCCGGAAAGTCGCCCGTGGGCGCATCCGCAGGGACGACCGGGTCGACGCCGGCCGCCTCGAGCGGGTCGGCCGACGCGTCGTCCTCGTCGGCCCGGTCGTCCGCACCAGTCATCGGTCCGCGGCGACCTCGCGCCGCCGCACCAGTCCGGTGTTGTTCGCGACGTTCTCGACGACGATCTTGAACGCGTCGGCGGTGTCTCCCTCCGCTAAGACGACCGGAGCGCCGTCGTCGCCGCCCGCCCGCACGTCGGGGTCGAGTGGGACGCCCCCCAAGAACGGGAGATCGTTCTCGTCTGCGAGCGCCGCACCACCGCCGCTGCCGAAGATGTCGTGGACGCTACCGCAGTCTGGACACCGGAAGCCGGCCATGTTCTCGGCGATGCCGAGGACGTTCGTATCGTGTTTGCCGAACATCCGGAGCCCCTTCACCGCGTCGTCGAGCGCGACGTCCTGCGGCGTAGTGACGATGACGGCACCCGAGAGCGGCAGCGTCTGGAGGATCGTGAGCTGGGTGTCACCGGTGCCCGGGGGGAGGTCCAACACGAGGTAATCGAGGTCGCCCCACTGGACGTCTTCGACCAGTTGGGTGATGATCTTGTGAACCATCGGTCCACGCCAGATCACTGGGTCGTCCTCGCCGGTGAGAAAGTCCATGCTCATCAGGCGGACGCCGTACGCCTCCGGCGGTACGATCGTGTCGCCGTCGGTCTCGGGGCGGTCTTCGGCCGCCACCATCCGCGGGACGTTCGGCCCGTACACGTCGGCGTCGAACAGTCCCACGCGGGCTCCGAGCGCGGCGAGCCCCGCGGCGAGGTTCACCGCCATCGTCGATTTCCCCACGCCACCCTTCCCGGAGGCGACGGCGATCACGTTCTCGACGTCGGGCAACACCTGCTCCGAGCGGTCGATCGTGTCCGGGATCGACGCCGACAGCGACACCTCGAGGTCGACGTCAGAGAGCGCCTCCCGGACGTCGGCGGCGATCGCCGACTCGTGTGGCGAGAAGGGCGCACCGAGCGCGAGCGAGACGTACACCTCCCCGGCCGCCTCGTCGACGTCGACGTCGTTCACGAGTCCGAGCGAGACGACGTCGTCGCCGAGGTCGGGGTCCTGAACCGTTCGCAGCCGCTCGCGTACCGCCGCGTCGTTCATACGCGTCAGACGGGGCTGTGGTGAATAAGGATTCTGTCCGGTCCGATACCGTCCGGCGACGGGCCACGGTTCGACGACGAGGCGGTTTCACCGCGTGGGCCGCACACCGAGACGCACCACGACCGTCGTCGACTCGCCGTCGCGTCGCACGCGGAGGGTCGTCGTCGCTCCGGGCCGTTTCTGCAAGGCGAGGTGGCTGCCGAGGTCCTCGGTCGTCTGTACCGGCTCGTCGTCGATAGCGGTGATGACGTCGCCGCCGACGGGCACCTGGCGGCCATCGACGCGCTCGGTGTCGGTACTCGGCTCGAGTATCCCGTCCGAGGGGCCGCCAGCGACCGCGTCGACGACCAGGAGTCCGCGCGGCTCCGGCAGGTCGTTTGCGGCCGCGATCGTCGGCGTCACTGGTGCGAGCGAGACGCCGAGGTACGCGTGGTCGTACGTCCCCGTCTCGATGATCGACGGGACGACCCGTTCGGTCAGGGCCGCAGAGATGCCGAACGCGATGTTGTCGCCGCCGCCAGAGTTGATCACCGCGACGACGTCGCCGTCGAGTGCAACGAGCGGGCCCCCGCTGTTACCGGGATTCACGGCCGCGTCCGTCTGGATCGCGTCCGGGATAGTGAAGCCGGTCTGAGCCGGAATCGCCCGATTGACCCCGCTTACGATGCCGGTCGTGACCGTGCCGTTCAGATCGTACGGGTTGCCGATGGCGACGACCTCCTGTCCGATCGCCGGCTGGCCGTCTGCGAGCGAGAGCGACTCGACGCCCGTCGGTAGCGACCCGACGTCGAGCACCGCGAGGTCGCTGTGCGGATCCGTGCCGACCACCGTACCGGTCGTCCACTCGCCGGTTTGAAATCGGATCTCGGCCTCGCTCTCGGTGCCGACGACGTGGGCGTTCGTGACCACGTGGCTCGCGTCGTACGCGAACCCGGTCCCCTGCCCCCGGGGCGGCTGCACGAGGACGACGCCGTCTATCGTCTCCCGGTAGACTCGCGTGTAGGGGCTTTCTGGCGTCGTCGAATCCGACGTCGGCTCGGCCGTGGTGTCGCTTTCGTTTGTCCCCGACTGTGCCGGCGTCGTTCGCTCTGTTCCGGCACAGCCGGCGAGGGCGGCCCCCGCGGCGACGAGCACTCCCCGGCGCGTGAGCGTTGGCTCCGCCATGTCGTGTCGACGTTCACCCGGGTTCCGCGTATGTCTTGTGGGCGGCGCCGGTCATTCGATCGTCGTGCCGGGGCTCGCCCCCCGGAGAAACGCCCCAAGATCGGCCGGGCCGAACACGGACGCCGGGGCGTCGAGTGCGAGCAGTTCACGAACCTTCGCCGCCATGCCGCCGGAGACGTCGGTTGCATCGCTCGCCCCGACCGCCTCCGCGACCGGCCCGAAGGCGTCGATCGTGGGTATCACGTCGCCGTCGACGTCGAGTACCCCTGGAACCGTCGAACACACGCCGACCCGGTCGGCACCGAGCCCCACGGCGAGTTCGACCACGAGTTCGTCGCCGGAGACGACCGTTACGCCCGCGCCTGCGGTCGCGACGAGGTCGCCGTGGACCACGGGGACGAACCCCTCCGCCAGGAGCGTTCGTACCGACGCGAGCGGGAGCGTGAGCGATCCGTTCGCCCCCGACTCCCGCGCCGCAAGCGAGAGTGGGTGGACCGGGACCGCGGGCACGCCTCGCTCGCGGAGCGCCGCGAGCACGGCGTCGCTGAGGACGCCCATCGCGCCGTGGACGTCGGTGACGGCCGCGACGTCGCGGCTGCCGTCGGTCGTCGAGAGCCCGTGTTCGCTCGCGTGGTGGTGACCGAAGCTCCCGCCGCCGTGGACGAGCACGAGTCCAGCGGCTCGATTCGTCTTCGCGTCGCCACGGTCCGGCGCGCCTCCGACGTCCGCGGCGGCGATGGCCTCCCCGGCGGCCGCGAGCGCCTCCTCGTCGACCGTCTCGGGTCGGTCTTTCGCCGTGATCAGACTCCCGCCCAGCTTGAGGACGACCGGCGATCCGCGGTCGTTCGGCGTCGACGACCGATCGGTCACGGTTCCACCACGCGCACGCCTTCGGTCGCCAGCTCCGCACGAAAGGCCTCGACACAGCCCTGGGTGAACGAGAGCGCCGTCGGCGTCTCGGGACGCGGGTCGAGCGCGACGATACACCCGCCGCCGCCGGCCCCGGTGAGCTTCGCTCCGTGCGCACCGGCTTCGCGAGCCGCCCACACCATCGAGTCGAGCGACCGCGCCGAGACGCCGAGGGCAGCCAGCAGTCCGTGGTTAAAGTCCATCAGTTCGCCGAGCCCGTCGAGCAGTTCGTTCGAGGGGGACGCCGTCGGATCGGCGTCGGCGAGCAGCGACTCTCCTTCTCGCACCAGGTCTCCGATCGACGCCACCGCGTCGGCCGCAAAGTCGTGTTTTTCTCGAAGGGACCGAACGCCCGCGACGAGCGCGCCGGTGTCGCCTGCCCCGCCGTCGAACCCGATCACGAAGGGGAGACTCGGCGCGTCGATCGGCTCACAGTCGTCACCCGCGACGCGGACGGCCCCACCCATAGTCGAGCAGAACGTGTCCGCGCGTGAGGCCTGGCCGTCTTGGACCTCGAACTCGGCGCGGTACGCCCTGTCGGCGAGCTCTCGTCTATCGAGTGGCACACCGAGTGCCCGCGTCGCCGCGTCGATACCGGCGACGACGACGGCCGCAGACGATCCGAGCCCCGCGCCCAGCGGGATGTCGCTCTCGACGGTGATGTCGAAGCCGGCATCAGGTGCCCCCGCGGCCGCACGCG
>Ga0209917_1000624_pt1 | contig 14669 bp, 13 predicted proteins | sample SalPon2_C_H2O_MG_FD_185710 | JGI IMG/M metagenome (GOLD analysis project Ga0209917, IMG submission 185710) | Salt pond water microbial communities from South San Francisco under conditions of wetland restoration - Salt Pond MetaG R2_C_H2O_MG... | ecosystem: Environmental > Aquatic > Non-marine... | reverse complement strand
GATTTCGCAGCGATACGCCCCAATCCACACAGTAGTATGGATATATGGCCGGCAATGCCGCCAATTATGAGCGTGGAGGCTCAAAAGCGGACAGATGGTCTCTGAGAACACCGACCCGTGGAGCGCCACCGAAAAAGACGTCCGCGAGCAGTTGGCGACACTCGGCCCGGACGCGACGGTCGCCACCGTGGCCGCCGTCGACGGGTCGGCCTACCGCCGCCCAGGGGCGAAGATGCTCGTCACCGCCGACGGGGCCGCGACGGGGGCCGTGACAGCGGGCTGTCTCGAACCGTCGGTTCTCGACTGTTGCGAGCGCGTCCATCGCACCGGCGTCTCCGAGACCGAGCGGTTCGACCTGACAGGCGAGAGCGAGACGTGGGGGCTGGGGCTGGGCTGTAACGGCGTCATCGATCTGCTCGTCGAGCCACGGGACCGGAGCTGGGACCCCGTCACCGAGGCCCTGGACAGCGGGCTAGCAGTCGCCGTCGTCACCGCCGTCGAATCGGGACCGGAGACGGCGGTGGGGGACCGGGTCCTCGTCGACGAGACGGGGAGCCGTGCCGTCCCGGACAGGGACCCGGTATCTCGCATCCACCTGGAGCGCGCCACGGACACCGTCGACCGGCTCATCGGCACCGCAGAAACGACGACCGTCGACGTTGGGGAGACGACACTCTTGATAGACGGACTGACACCGCTCCCGGAGCTGCTGCTGTTTGGCAGTCAGAACGATCTCGGACCGCTCGTCACGCTTGGCAGCCGGGCGGGGTTTCGCGTCTCGGTTCACTCACCCCGCAGTGGCATCGACGAATCCGCCGTTCCCCGGGCCGACGACGTCCGGACCGGGCACCCGTCGACCGTCGCCGCGGGCGTCACCGACGAACACACCTACGCGGTCGTGATGTCGCATAACCTCGTCGACGATCGGATCGCCGTCGAAACACTGCTTCGGGAGACGGACGTGCCGTACGTCGGTGTGATGGGGCCACGGGACCGCTTCGAGCGCCTCCGCGACGAACTCGCCCGCGACGGTGTCTCGCTCACCGCCGCCGAACTCGACCGCGTCGCGGCTCCGGTCGGACTCGATCTGGGCGGGAGTACGCCGACCGATATCGCCCTCAGCATCGTCAGCGAGGTCGTTGCGGTTCACAACGACTGCTCTGGCGGCCGTCTCAAAGACCGGACAGGGCCGATTCACCCGACCGAGCGCGACCGATAATCGTCTCGTTTCCGACCAACAGCCCGGGCCGTTCGAGACGGTTCGGAACAGATGCCGCATCGAACCACATCATCTCGCCCCGTCCCCGGTGGCACGACCCCCCGTTCGCGTCCCGATACGACCAGCACTCAGCCGAACCCATTCGTCAAATTACCGCGTCTATTCCAACCTAACTGTTTACCTCTATCGAAGATACTATTTACAAATAAACAGTAAAACGGTATAGTTAAACAAATGAGTCCAGATATGGTCGATGTCGATCTGACGGTCGACGGCGAACAACGGTCTGTTTCGGTCGAACCACGCGAACTACTCTCACAGACGCTTCGCGAGCGTCTCGGCTGTACCAGTATCAATATCGGCTGTGAGTCGACACTGTGTGGCGCGTGTACCGTGCAATGTGACTCCAAGTCGGTGAAATCCTGCACGAGGCTGACGGTGCAGGCCGACGGTGCCGATATTCGGACTGTGGGCAGTCTGGCCGACGACGGGGTCCTCGGTGAGCTCCAGACCGCGTTTTCCGAGGAACACGCGCTCCAGTGTGGCTACTGCACGCCGGGCATCATCATGGCCGTCGACGAGTATCTGGACGCCAACGCGAACCCGTCCCGCGAGGAGATCCGAACCGAGGCCTTACAGGGGAACCTCTGCCGTTGTACCGGCTACGAGAACATCGTCGACGCCATCGAAGTCGCGGCCGAGGCACTGGAGCGATAACCATGACGACGGACCACGGAATCGGAAGCGACGTTTCGCGCAGAGAGGACGCGCGTGTACTGCTCGGGGAATCGAAAGGGACCGACGACATCGAGCTCTCGGACGCCCTCCACGTACAGTTCATCCGCAGTGACAAAGCCCACGCGGAGTTTACTATCGACGCCACCGCTGCCCGCGAGATGCCCGGCGTCGTCGCCGTCTTCACGCCGGCGGATATCGCGGCGAACGAGACGCCGGCACCCCGCCCGTTCACGCTGTTTGCGGCACCGATGACCGGGCTGGACTATCCGGACGAAGCGCTCTGGCAGCGGTGTCTCGCGACCGAGAAGGCCCGATACCACGGGGAGATACTCGGCATCGTCGTCGCGGAGACACAGCGGACCGCTCGAGACGCGCTCGCGGCGGTCGATGTCACGTACGACGTGCGTGACGCGGCTGTCACGCCGTCGGCGGCGCTCGCCGACGATGCGCCCGTCATCCACGAGGCGGCCCCGGACAACGTCTTCTTCGCCGGCGGTCAGGGGGACGAGGAGGCGGTCCGGGCGGCGTTCGAGCGGGCCGCCCACACGGCCGAACTACAGAAGGAGCCACAGCGAATCTCCCCGAGTCCGTTGGAACCACGCTCGGCCATCGGCCGCTACGACGCTTCGTCCGGTCATCTGGAGTTCACCGCCACGACGCAGATTCCCCACGCCTACCGGCGGCTGATGGCACAGATGCTGGCGTACCCGGAGCACAAGATCGACGTCACCGCGCCGGACATGGGCGGTGGGTTCGGCGCTCGCCAGCACCCCTATCCGGCCGATGCCCTCGTCGGCTGGTGTGCGATAGCGCTCGAAGAGACGGTCAAGTGGCGAGCGACCCGAACCGAGAACCAGCTCGTCGAGAACGACGGGCGCGGCTACGAGGGCACCTGGGAAATCGCGATGGACGCGGACGGCGACCTCCTCGGTTTGCGAGCCGACATCAACTACGATCTGGGTGCGTGGGTCGCCCGGGGTGCCGCTTCACTCGCGGAAGCGGGCAACCTCCTGATGACCGGTCTCTACGACATCCCGGCGGCGTACTCACACGTTACCGGCGTCGTGACAAACGCCGCGCGGGTCGACGCCTATCGCGGCGTCTCCGCCGTGCCGATGATACTGATGCTCGAACGGCTGGTCAGCAAGGTCGCCAAACAGGCCGATATGGACCCCGCAGCAGTGCGGAAACGGAACTTCGTCGAGCCCGACCAGTTCCCGTACGAGGCCGCCGGCGGGGCGCTCTACGACAGCGGCGACTACGAGCGAAACTTCGACATCGGACTCGACGAAATCGAGTACGAGGCGTTCCGAGACAAACAGGCCACACTCCGCGACGAGGGGCGGTATCTCGGCATCGGCTTCTCCTGTTGGACCGAAGTGGCGGGGCTCGGTCCGTGTGGTCACATCGACGTCGCCTCGTGGGGGTACGGGAGCGTCCAGATACATCCCACCGGCGAGGTGACGGTCTACTGTGGCGGCTCGAACCACGGGCAGGGCCACGAGACGTCCCTCGCACAGGTCGCCGCGGACGCGCTCGACGTGCCGTACGAGGACGTCCGCGTCGTCGAGAACTCGACGAAGGAAGTGAGCGAGGGCGTCGGGACGTACGCGAGCCGGACCGCGGCCCTGGGCGGCGGGGCCGTGACGAAGTGCTGTGAGAAGGTCCTCAGCAAAGGGCGTGCGGTTGCGGCCCACGAGTTCGACAGCGCCATCGGGGACGTCACGTACAGCGACGGGACCTTCGTCGGTCCCGAGGGCGCGCAGTCCCTATCCTTCGGCGAGATGGCCGATAAGGTCCACAAAGGGGTCGACATCCCTGCAGAGATGGAACCGGGGCTCGAAGAACAGACCTACTACGACCCGGAAAACTGCACGTGGCCCTTCGGCACCCACATCGCCGTCGTCGAGGTCGACCCGGAGACCGGCGAGTTCGAGTTCCACGACTACGTCGCAACGGAGGACTGTGGCGTCCAGATCAACCCGACCATCGTCGAGGGGCAGGTCGTCGGCGGTATCGCACAGGGGCTCGGACAGACGCTGTACGAGGACGTCGAGTACGACGACGACGGGACTCTCCTCTCCGACTCGTTTCGCACCGAGCGCGTCGGGTCGAGAGGCGGGTATACACTGCCGAAGGCCGAACATATGCCGGAGATCACCATCCGGAGCACGGAAACGCCATCACCCCACACCCCACACGGCGCGAAGGGGATGGGCGAGTCGGGCTCTATCGCCGCGCCGGGCGCCATCCTGAACGCTGTCGAGGACGCCATCGAGCCCTTCGACCCCGAGCCGATGACGCCGCCGATTACTCCGGAGAAGATCTGGCGAGCGATCAACGGGGAGGAGCCGTAGATGCACGCAGCACCGTTCGACTACCGGCGGGCAGAGAGCGTCGACGACGCGATTGAGCTCCTGGAAGCGACCGACGACGGGCGGCTGCTCGCCGGTGGACAGGCGCTGATTCCGCTGCTGAAAAAGCGCGAGATAGCGCCTGGGACCCTCATCGATATCGGGGGTATCGACGAACTGCGCGGCATCACGGAGACCGATACCGGGATACGGGTCGGCGCGCTCACGACGCACCGCGAGATAACCGATTCCTCGCTGATCGCCCGTGTCGCCCCGGTACTCCCGACGACGGTCTCGAAAATCACCGGTGGGATACAGGTCCACAACGTCGCGACCATCGGCGGGAACATCGCGCGTGCTCACCCCGCGTACGACTACGCGGGCGCACTGCTCGCGTCGGGGGCACGGATAACCGTCGCCGGCCCAGACGGAACCCAGACCGTTCCGGCGTCGGAGTTCTTCCGTGGCGCCTGTTCGACGTGTCTCGGGCCGTCTCAGCTCGTTACCGGTGTCACGTTCGACGGCCACGACGGGCCTCGAACGGGTGGGTACGCGAAACGGAAGGAACCGGCCTCGGGCGGTGCGGTTCTGGGCGTCGCGACCGACCTCCTGTTCGACAGCGAGGCCCCCAGTCGGGTGACAACCGCGCGTGTCGGTGCCAACGGGCTCTGTGAGAGCGCCGTTCGCCTCCCCGCCGCGGAATCGGTCCTCTCCGGCCGTCCCCTGACCGACGAGGTGATCGAACGCGCAGCGGACGCCGCCGGGGAGTCACTCGACGACAGGGAGATACTCGACAACAAGAAGGCCTCGGCTCAGTACCGGCGTACGCTTCTCGGTCCGTACCTCCGCCGGTCGTTGGCGAAAGCGGCGTCGAACTGACGTTTTTCGGCCTGTATTCGTGGACGCCGGGACTAGTCGTCCGTTGCAGGGCTCGGCCTGTCCTCCTTGATGTCCGGGGTGAGGCCGGTCGTGTACTCGGTCTCTCCGACGCCGACGCTCCCGCCCGGCAGGACGATGTTTAGCACGAGCGCCGCCATCCCGCCGGTCACGAGCGCGGAGCCAAACAGCGTCTGGACTTCGGCCGGGAACTGCTGGAGCACTTCCGGCCGGAAGGCGACGCCGAGCCCGAGCGCCATCGAGAGCGCGAGAATCGTCGAGTTGCGCTGGTCCAGCGTCACGTTCTGGTTGACGATTCGTGCGCCCGACGAGAAGATCATCGCAAAGAGCACCAGTGCCCCGCCACCGAGTACCGCGTCGGGCATCGCGGAGACGATGGCGCCGATCTTCGGGACGAAGCCGAGTACGAGCAGGACGACCCCGCCGATACCGGCCACGTACCGGCTGGCGACGCCGGTGAAGTTCACCAGCCCGACGTTCTGGGAGTACGACGTGTTTGGCATCGCGTTGAACACGGCGCCGAACGCGCTCATGACGCCGTCGGCCAGGAGCCCGCCGCGGAACTCGGTGTCCGTGGCGTCGCGCCCGGTCGCCGACACCGTCCCGGAGATGTCTCCAATCGTCTCTACACCGGTGATGATGTAGAGAAACGCGACGGTGAGAATCGCACTCGGCTCGAAGGCGAGTCCGTACTTCAGTGGCATCGGCACCGTGATCCAGCCGGCGGTGGCGACAGCCGAGAAGTCGACGACTCCGAGCGCGATGGCCGCGACGTAGCCGACGACGATGCCGGCGAAGACGCTGATGACGCGGACGATGCCGCTAAAGAACTGATTGAGTACGACCGTGACGACCAGTACCAGCCCTGCGAGTCCGAGGTTCGTAAACGAGCCAAAGCCCTCAGCCGACGGCCCGGCAGACGCCCCGGCCGCGTAGTTCATCCCCGTCGGGATGAGCGTCAACCCGATGAGCATCACGACGATGCCGGTCACGAGCGGCGGGAAGTAGTTGCGAAAGCGGTCCAGCGAGAACGCCATCCCCATCTCTACGGGAGCGGCAACCAGCGCCGCGCCGAAGACGGCTGCGATACCGAACTGATTCCCGATACCGATAAGCGGGCCAAGAAAGGCGAAGCTCGTGCCCATCACCACCGGGAGCCGCGCGCCGACCGGGCCGATGGGGAACGCCTGGATGATCGTCCCGACGCCCGCCACGATGAGCGCCATCTGGACCAGAAACGTCGTCTGGCCGGTGACCGACCCCACCGCACCCGCGAGGATGAGTGGGGGCGCGACGTTGCCGAGGAACATCGCCAGGACGTGCTGGATCCCGAGCGGAATGGCCTCTCCCAGGGGCGGCCGGTCCTCTATGTCGTACAGTACCACTGAACTGTTCGAGTCCACAGCACCGTCTTGTGTCGCCATACAACGACGTGCGAAATTCTGATATATCAACACGACCCTTGAACAGTTGCTATCCGTACGAAGTACTATAATATTCAATATTACTCTAGCATTAACTGTTCTTACCCCTCAAAAGTGGATATATGAAAGATAATACGTATTATATGTAAAAGTTCAACACCAGTTGTGGAACTGGTTTTAAGTGGCCTGTTCCCACAGAGTACACCAGAGATGTGCCAGCTATCGCTCACAGAGATCAACCAGGCGGGGCGAGACGAGTTCGTCGACACCCTCGGTGATGTCTACGAGGAGTCACCGTGGGTCGCCGAACGGAGCGAACCGGAGCGTCCGTTTGCCTCGGTCGAGGAGTTACAGCAAACCATGCGGCGAGTCGTCGAGGAAGCCACGCAGGAAGACAAGCTAGCGCTCCTTCGGGCCCATCCCGACCTCGGTGAGCAGACCGAGATGACAGACGCCTCGGAAGCCGAACAGTCCGCGGCCGGACTCGACGAACTGGGGCCGGAGCAGTACGACACCTTCCAGCGGCTGAACGACAGCTACCGGGAGCAGTTCGGCTTCCCGTTCATCATGGCCGTGAAAAACGCGACGCCCGACACCATCCAGGCCGCCATGGAACGCCGACTGGAGCACTCGGCGACCGAAGAGTTCCGTGCGGCGCTCGACGAAGTGCACACGATCGCGCGACTTCGGCTCGACGAACGGCTGAACGAAGACGGCTAGACGGCCTCGGAGCCATTTATCGGGTCGCTCCGGCCCTGACTGTCGCCCGCCGTGTCCGCCCGAAAGGAATTGTAATATTGCAACCAAGAGTAAAATATTTTGGTCATTGGTGAGAGAGTTGCGAACGAAATATGACGATTAGTTTCCCGTACGGTCGTAGACTACACGAAAATGAATACAGTGGCGCGGCCGTCTCTGACTGGGGCCGGCGGTAACACATGGCGAGCGAAGAACCTTCGTCCGGCGACCAGCGGACGATGAACTACGGCAAAGAGAACGTTGCCGTATATCGGACGTACGCGACGCCATTGGACGGCATCCGGACCATTCCCGAGTCCTCGTTCGACGGCCGGAAGAACATCCTCTTCGGAGCCGAGATTCAGGTACAGGTCGAAGGCGAGGCGTTCCTCCCCTCGTTCAGCGAGGGCGACAACAGCATGGTGGTCGCGACGGACTCGATGAAGAACTTCATCCACCACCACATGGGGGAGTACGACGGGGCCACAATCGAGGGGTTCCTGGAGTATATCGGCACTGAACTTCTCGATACGTACTCTCAGATGGAGGCCGTAAGCATCTGGGCGGACGAACTCCCCTTCGAGGAGCGAGCGGTCCCCGGCGAAGACGGGTTCGAACCGAGCGACCTCGTGTTCGGCGTCTCCGACGGCGCTTCCGGGTACGGCGAGCTGTACATAGAGCGGACGAGCGACGGACTGGCGACGACGGAACAAGAAAGCGGGGTGACCGGCATCGAACTGGTCAAAGTGAAAGACAACTCCTTCACCGGATACGTCCAGGACGAGTACACGACGCTGCCGGAACGGGAGAACCGGACGCTGTACATCTCCCTCGATATCTTCTGGACCTACAGGGACTCGGCGAACGCGACGGGTGATACGCCTGAACAGTACGTCCCGGCGGAACAGGTCCGAGACATCGCACAGGTCGTGTTCGACGAACTCGACGTCAACTCGATTCAAAACCTCATCTATCACGTCGGCCAGCGCGTGCTGGAACGGTTCGAACAGCTCGAATCGGTTCGGTTCGAGTCGAAGAACCGCACCTGGATCGGCGTCCGCGACGACCTCGCGGGCGACGGCAAAGTGCTGCGGGAACCCCCTCGACCGACCGGCTTTCAGCAGTTCTCGATGGACCGCAGTGATCTTGAGGAGGCGGACAGACAGTGACTGCTGGACTGACGACACACGTCCTCGACACCAGTCGCGAAGGCCCAGCTTCGGGAGTCACGGTCGTGCTCGAACGGGTGGGTCCATCCGGCGAAACGGAGGTCATCACCGACGGGACGACGAACGAGGACGGCCGGGTGCCGGAGCCGCTCCTGAGTGCCGAGCAGATGGAGACCGGCACCTTCCAACTGCTGTTCGAAGTCGGGGAGTACTACCGTGACGGCCCCTCGGAGTCGACGTTCCTCGAGACGGTGCCGGTCCGATTCGTTATCGACGACCCCGAGGAACACTATCACGTCCCGCTGTTGCTGTCTCCCGGCGGCTACACGACGTATCGGGGTAGCTAAACCGACGGGGTCCACCAATGGTCGGGAACGCACAGGCGACGATCGGCGGCATCGTCCTCGGGGCCGGCGAGAGCACTCGGTTCGGTAGCGAGAACAAGCTGCTGGCACCTGTCGAGGGGACGCCGGTCATACGGCGCGTCGCCGCCGCTGCCATCGAGTCGCCGCTTGACGACGTCGTCACCGTGCTGGGTCACGAGGCCGACGCGGTAGCCGAGCGGCTCGACGGACTCCCGCTCTCGACGGCGTACAACAACGACTACACTGAGGGACAGAGCACCTCGGTCAGGCGCGGTATCGAAGTCGGCCGCGAGTCCAACTGGGACGCGGCAGTGGTGCTGCTCGGTGACATGCCGTTTGTCTGTCCGACTACCATCGAAGCACTGATCGAGGCGTATCTGTCAGGGAGCGGCAGCATCGTTGCCCCGCGGTACGACGGCAGGCGCGGGAACCCGGTGTTGTTCGACCGGCCGCTGTTCGAGCGGTTGCTCTCGGTCTCCGGCGACCAGGGCGGCCGTGAAATCGTCAGGAACCACCCCGGAACTGTGCTACTGGACACGAGTGACCCCGGCGTGGTTCGGGACGTCGACACCGCTGGTGACCTGCCCTCCGGCGGCACTCCGGAGAGGGTACGAACGCACGGGCTCGAATAGCGGACTCGTCCATCTTTCGAGGGTTAGACTTATGTGTCTAGCACATCTTACCCAGAATATATGCTTTTGTCTGGCACTATTGTCCAAGATTCTTCCACGATTATTGAAAACGGTGCCGTCGCCGTCGACGGTTCAGAGATCGCCGCTGTCGGGAAGCGACAATCGGTCCGGGCGCAGTACCCAGACCTCCCCGAACAGCAGTACGATATCGTCATGCCCGGCATGGTCGGGAGCCACATCCATTCCGTCCAGAGCCTCGGGCGGGGAATTTCGGACGACACGGAACTGCTGGACTGGTTGTTCGACTACATCCTCCCTATGGAGGCGACATTGGACGCCGAGCAGATGGAGATCGCCGCTAAACTCGGCTACCTCGAACTCATCGAAACCGGAACAACGACCGCGATAGACCACCTCTCAGTCGCTCACGCCGACCGCGCGTTCGAGGCGGCGGGCGAGATGGGCATCCGGGGTGTTCTCGGGAAGGTTCTGATGGACCAGCGCTCACCGGCGGGACTGATCGAGGAGACGCAGGTCGGCCTCGACGAAACTGAACGACTCATCGAGCGATACCACGGCAGTTTCGACGACCGCATCCGCTACGCCGTAACGCCGAGATTCGCCGTCTCGTGTACAGAGGAATGTCTCCGCGGCGCCAGGCGGCTGGCGGATCGATACGACGGCGTTCGTATCCACACCCACGCGAGTGAGAATCACGGCGAAATAGAGACCGTCGAATCGGATACCGGGAAACGCAACATCGAGTGGCTTCACGAGGTTGGTCTGACCGGCGAGGACGTCGTGTTGGCACACTGTGTCTGGACCGACGACTCCGAGCGGGAGCTGCTGGCCGAGACCGGTACCCACGTCACGCACTGCCCGTCCTCGAACATGAAACTCGCCAGCGGGATTGCCCCTGTCGTCGATTATCTCGACCGGGGCGTCAACGTCGCACTGGGGAACGACGGGCCGCCATGTAACAACACGCTCGACCCGTTCACGGAGATGAAACAGGCGAGCGTGTTGCAGAAAGTCGACCAGTTGGATCCGACGGTGACGCCGATGTCGGATATCTTCGAGATGGCGACGATAAACGGGGCGAAAGCAGCGGGCTTCGAGCGACTCGGGAAACTGTCTCCGGGGTGGCGGGCCGACATTATCGGACTGTCCACGGACTCGACCCGCGGCACGCCACTGTACGATGTTCTGTCGTACCTCGTGTTCGCCGCCCGCGGCGAGGACGTCCAGTTCACTATGGTCGACGGCGAGGTACTCATGTCAGAGGGCACCGTCACCGTCGCGGACGCGGACGAGATACGCGAGACGGCCAGCGAGGTGGCCCACTCGCTCGATCTCTCGGAGGCGCGGGCGGACTCCCAGCGCCGGAAGCCGTAAGGACTCGCTCTGTCCCTCCGTGACGGATGTGGCGACAGTCGACTCTCCAGTGCCGGTAACACCTGCCGAGACAGCCTGCCGAGCCGTCCCACCCACGCAGCAAACTGGACACGTCTCCTTGGCGTCACGCAACGGGGGTACAGAGTTGCGCTAATACAAACACGTATACTGGCTCCTCTCGACCGTCTCGATAGGTGTATCACGACTCGGCGTCTGACTCCGTTCTATGCCCAGTACTCCCTTCGTCCAGCCATGACTGAGACGCCGCAACTCGTCTACGCGCTGGCGCTGGTCCCGGCCGTTCTCTGGGGACTCGGCCCCATCCTGGACAAACGCGGGATGGACGCGGACGGCAACGCGCTCCAAGCGGCACTCGTCGTCGTCGTCATCGACACCGGACTGTACTGGCTCGCTCTCGCCGTCCGCTCGTGGCCGACGCCGTTCTCCGGGCTGTCGCTCCGACTCGTCGTGCTGTTCACCGTTGCCGGGCTCTTTGGCACCGCGTTCGGTCGCATCCTGGTCTTCGCCGGGGTCGACCGCGTGGGGGCCAGTGTCAACAGCGCTGGCATCAGCGCCCGCCCGCTGTTCGCGACACTGCTGGCGCTTGGCTTTCTGGGCGAACCACTCGGTGCGCTAACCGGCGTCGGCGTCGCTGTCCTGGTCACGGGGCTCGTTGCGCTCACCTACTCGAAAGGCGGCGACAAGTCGGGCTGGCGAGCACGCGATTTGCTCTTTCCGCTCGGGGCCGCCGCGGTGTTCGCGGCCGGCAACGTGCTTCGCCGGTTCGGTTTCACCGACACCAACGCGACCCCGCTCCAGGCCGTGGCAGTGAACGAAACCGCTGCGCTCGTCGCGATCGTGGCGTACGCGGTCGCCCGCGGCAGACGCGACCTGCTCCACGCGCCGCGGGCCTCATACTGGTACTTCTCCGGGAGCGGCCTGTTGACTGCCGTCGCGCTCATGGCGTTTTTCACCGCCTTTTCGCTTGAGGCCGGCCGCGTGGCTATCGTTGATTCGCTCGCGGCGACCGCGCCGCTGTTCACGACTGTCTTCTCGGCTCTCCTGTTGCGTGATGTCGAGCGAGTCACGCCTGGCGTGGTACTCGGTGCGGTACTCGTGGTGGTGGGTGCCGTCCTCATAACGCTCTGAGGGCAGTCGCTGTTTCGACCAGAAGGTGATCGCTGACGGGCGGTTGACGTCCCTTCCCCCGGCGAACGCCCCTCAGAGACCGCGTTCGTCGCCAGTACGGCAGTCGGGAGCGGACCGGGACTGCGGAGTCGTAGACTGAGGCACTTCGCCGGCGGTCCGCTACCGCCTCCGGCCCGCGTGTGGCTATCTGTGGCCGCCATGTGAGCGTATTCTTGCCTGAATCCGTTCTCATTAAACACCCGAACGCATTGTGGTGGTTAGTAAGACATATGAACGAGAATTCGGCACCCGCTGCAGCACACTCGCAGTTATTCCGCCAGATACATACCATCCCGATAAAAGCTACCCCGTCGGATAGCGGCGAACGATGACCGTCGACATCGCGGTCACGGGCGGCACACTCGTCACCGCCCAGGGGATGTACGAGGGGACGTTACTCGTCGATGGCGAGCGCATCGCCGGTGTCACCGCCCCCGGAACGAGCGTCGACGCGGACACCGTCGTCGACGCTGACGGCTCGCTGGTGTTGCCGGGTGTCGTCGACCCGCACGTTCACGTTGCGGGCCCCAACACCATCGACTCGTATGAATCCGGGAGTGCGGCCGCGGCACTGGGCGGCGTGACGAGTTTCATCTCCTTCGCCTGGCAGCCGTGGGACAGCCCGGACACGTCGTGGTCCGAACCGGGAACGCTCCGGGAGGGCGTGGCGGAGAAAGTAGACGCGGCCGAATCCTCGCTCATCGACTACGCCGTCCACGCGACCATCACACAGGAGGACCCCGCCGTTCTCGAGGAACTGGCCGACCTCGTGGCCGACGGCGTCGTCTCGTTCAAACTGTTCACCACTTACGAGTTCGGCCTCGGGAACGGATTCATCGAGCAGGTGTTTGGGGAACTGGCATCACTCGACGCCGTCGCCGTCTTGCACACCGAAGACGACGCAGTCTGTTCGGCCCGGGAGGCTCGGATGCGGCGGGACGGCCGCGGCGCACCGACGGACTATCCGGACTCGCGACCGCCCCACGCCGAAGCGATGGCGGCCGACGACGCCGTGCGTCTGGCCGCGAAGACGGGGACGAAGTACTACGGTATCCACACGTCCTGTCGGGCGGCGGCCGACGTCATCGCGGCCGCACAGACCGACAAGTCACGGGTACGGGGCGAGACGTGTGTCCACTACACCACGCTCGACAGGAGCGTCTACGAGCGTCTGGGTAACTTGCCGATGCTCGCCCCGCCGCTACGGACTGCCGACGACATCGAAGCGATGTTCGAGTCGATCCGAGCGGGGACGCTCGACGTCGTCTCGACGGACCACGTCGCCTTCGACCGGGCGAGCAAGCAGACAGAGGAGTGGTGGCACTCCGAATTCGGGGCCAACAGCCTGCAGCGATCGCTACCCGTGTTTCACGACGAGGCCGTCGTGAACCGCGGCCTCTCGTATCCAAAACTCGTCCAACTCATGTGCCGAAATCCGGCTCGGCTGTTCGGGCTCACCGGCAAAGGGACGCTGCAACCCGGGACCGACGCCGACTTCGTCATCTTCGATCCCGACGCGACCCAGCGTATCAGCGCGGCGGACAACGCGTCTCGGGCCGACTACTCGATTTACGAGGGCCGGGAGGTGACTGGACGCGTCGAGCGGACGTACCGTCGGGGCGAGTGTCTCGCTGCGGACGGGGATATCGTCGGCGCTCCCGGGACCGGCCAGCGCATCGACCGAACTGTTCCGGACTGGGAATGGTGACGGGGTTCGGCCGCGCCCCCGCCGAGCTTCCCACTCTCTGTCGGGACGACACTCCACAAAAGTTAAATTTTGGCGCAGAAACTAACGATTGTCCCGTGATAGAATGAAAAACTCGAACGAACGTCTGCACTCTCGCCGAGAACACGCCCAATCGGAGATATCGGTGGTGCAACCCGCCCGATGATCGACGCGCTCCGGGTCGATTCGGACGCGGTCAAAAACGACATCCTGAGAACGGCTGATTTCGGCATGATCGACTCAGAAGACGGTATCGGTCGGACCGTGCTCCCGGGGACACCCGCGAACGGCCGCGCTCGAACCTATCTCGTCGATCAACTCGTCGCTGCGGGACTCGACGTGTCCGTCGACGCCGTCGGGAACATCAGCGGCCGGTGGGTGCCGCCGGAAGCGGACGCGACGGCCGACCCCGTCGCTGCCGGGAGCCACCTCGATTCGGTGCCGATGGGTGGCATCTTCGACGGGCCACTGGGCGTGTACGCCGCCCTCGAAGCGGTGCGAACGATCAAGACGAGCTCCCTGTCGGTCCAGCGCCCCATCGAAGTGGTCTGTTTCACCGGCGAAGAGGGGACGCGATTCGCCGACGGTGTCCTCGGCTCGTCCGTCGCGGCTGGTGAGCTGTCTGTCGACGATGCACTCTCGCTCACTGACGGCGACGTGACGCTTGAGACGGCCCTCGAAGATATCGGGTACCGGGGGGAGGGCCGACTCGACGCGAGTGCCTGGGACTCGTGGTTAGAACTCCACGTCGAACAGAGCGACGTGCTCGAGCGAGCCGGCGAGCCAGCCGGGGTCGTAACCTCTATTACCGGGACGACACGGCT